>Ga0299907_10001553_pt1 | contig 13254 bp, 17 predicted proteins | sample RVTome_16_FD_198680 | JGI IMG/M metagenome (GOLD analysis project Ga0299907, IMG submission 198680) | Soil microbial communities from uranium-contaminated site in the Upper Colorado River Basin, Wyoming, United States - RVT152D67 (version 2) ... | reverse complement strand
GCGTTGGCCACGGCGGGGCCGTACTTTGCCCGCCGATGAACGGCGGCCGGCCGGCAGGCGAGCCGCGCCGGCGGCTTTGAGCGTTGCCCGCCGGCGTCTCTGACAGCGACGACGACACGCGGGAATACCCGGCGTTCACCGGCCCGTATCCACGCTCGCCTGCAGCGGGCCAGCCCAGCCACGTATCTGCCCCCGCCCCGCGAGTCCGACCGGAGGCCCGCCCGCCCGCCGCCGGCTACCGGCCGGCGGCGGTCCAGGAGACCTCCGCGCTGGCCGCCCTCGCCGGCACCTTCCTGCTGCTGTTCGGCCTGATCCTGACGCTGGTCGGCGGGACTGCCGCGGCCCGGCCCGACCTGGTGGATGAGGCCGTGCGCATCGCGCGGGAGGCGGACGTCGAGCTGGACAGGCGCGCGCTGCGCACGCTGCTCTCGACTGGCGCGTGGGTCGTGCTGGTCATCGGCGCCCTCCACCTTCTCAGCGCACTGGGCATCTTCCTGCACCGGCAGCTGGGGCGGTTCCTCGGCCTTGCCCTGGCCCTGGCTGGCAGCCTGATCGGCGTATACAGCGTCACGCAGGCCTTGGCCCTCGCGCAGCGCGGCGAGCCGGTGGGCCCCATGCTGGCGGCCCTGGCGGTCGTGGCTACGGGCTACATACTGGTGCTCTTCGGGCTGATTGCCGGCGGCAGCCACTTCCGCCGGGCCGACGCGGATTCGGACGACCGATGGGACGGACGGCCAGCGCGCTGACCTCTACCTCTATTCAGGCACCGGCCGATTTCTTCCTCGGCGCTCGCTCGAGCTGGCCGGACTTGTCGGGCCACTCGTAGCCCGCCCACGGGTCGTAGTCGACCTCGAGCGGCTCCTGCGCAGGCCGCGACTCCGCCGGCACGTTCGAGAGGTTGACCCTGATCCGCGTCCAGGTTGTGGAGCGCCCGCGCATCGAGTCGACCAGCACGTCCGCCGGGCGGAGGTGCGGTGCGACGTCGGGATGCCGCGCTTTCCACCGCTCGAGACCGGCCATCGCCTCGTCCTTCTTCGCCGCGCGGGCAATCTCGACGACCGGGATGGTGCTCCGCCGCCGGCCGGTCGGCGTCGGCCGCGAGCCGGACTGGGTGGCGCGTTCCTCGGCCGCGCGGGCCATCCGCCGCTCCATGGCGGCGCGGGCCTTCTCGCGCTTGGCTTCCGCCTGCGGCGTGTTGTAGTCCTCCGCGGGCCGGCGCTGGCGCGACGGCTGGACACGTGGCGGCTCCGAATCCTGCTTGCGATAGTTCGGCGGCCACGGGGCATCCCCGCCCAGCCCTTCCGACTCGTGGCGTGCGGAGAGCTCCAACAGCGACTCGAGCGACCCCACCGTCGAGTCGATGCCAGCGTGCGCGTCGCCGTCGCGCGCGAAGATGTCGGGCACCGTGGCCAGCGTGTAGTCGGCCGGCTCGACGTCGGCCACCTGCTCCCAGCGCAGCGGCATCGAGGCCCGTGCGTCGGCAGTCGGCCGGATCGAGTAGGCCGAGGCAACCGTCCGGTCCTTGGCGTTCTGGTTGTAGTCGAGGAAGACGCCGTGGCGCTCTTCCTTCCACCACTTGCTGGTGGCGATCTCGGGCGCGCGCCGCTCCACCTCGCGGGCCAGCGCCAGCGCCGCCCGGCGCACCTCGTCGAAGTTCCAGCGCGGCTCGATGCGCACGTTGATGTGGATGCCGCGCGAGCCGGACGTCTTGGGCCAGCCGACAAGGCCCAGGTCGGCCAGCACCTCGTGGGTCACGAGTGCCACGCGGCGGACCTGGTCCCATTCGACGCCCGGCACGGGATCGAGGTCGACGCGCAGCTCGTCGGGATGGTCCAGGTCCTCGGAGCGAACGGGGTGCGGATTTAGGTCGATGCAGCCCAGGTTGACGATCCACGCCAGCTGTGCCGCGTCGCGCAGCACGATCTCGTGCGCCGTACGCCCGGAGGGAAAGGCCAGCTCGACGGTCTCGATCCAGTCGGGTCGCGATTCAGGCGCCCGCTTCTGGAAGAAGAACTCGCCGTCGGCGCCGTTGACGAAGCGCTTGAGGGCCATCGGCCTGCCGCCGGCGCCGCGCAGCGCCCCGTCAGCCACGGCCAGGTAGTAATTCACCAGGTCCAGCTTGGTGTGGCCCGTCTTGGGGAAGAAGACCTTGTCGGGATTACTGATGGTGACGGTCCGGCCGGCGACCTCGATCTGCTCCTGCTTGCGCGGCACGGTTTGGTCCTATCCCTCGCGCTGCTGTCCGGCGCGCGCGGGCTCGGCCGACCAGCGCCGGCGGTCGGCGAGCAAAGTCTCGAACGCCGCATCGCGATCCGCCCAGCCATGGACCTCGACGCGCTTGTCCTCGAGCAGCTTGTAGGTCGCAAAGAAGTGCTCGATCTCGCGCAGCCGATGGGGCGACACCTGGTCCAGCCGCTCGACGTGCTCCCACAGCGAATCGCCCAGCGCGACGCACAGGACCTTGAAGTCCTCGCCCTTCTCGTCCTGCATGCGCAGCCCGCCCACCGGCCGCGCCCAGACGTGGCAACCGGGGAACGTCGGCTCGCCGAGCAGGATCATCGCGTCCGTGTGATCGCCGTCGTCGGCCCGCGTGCCCTCGATGTAGCCGTAGTCGAAGTTGTAGAAGACGGCTGACGAGAGGACCCGATCAAGGCGCAGGACCCCGGCCCGCTCGTCGTACTCGTACTTGTTGCGGCTGCCCGACGGAATCTCGACGACGACCTCGATGACCTGCGGGAAGGCCTCGCCGCTGATGCCTGCCATCGGGCGGAGTCTACGGCGTCCTGCCGCGGGCGGACATAGACTGCCCGACGATGGAGGTCGAGGAAGCGGTCATGCGCCTGCGCGTCGTGCGCCGCTTCCGTCCCGATCCGCTGGCCGCAGGCGACCTGACGGCGATACTCCGGGCGGCCCATCGGACGGGCTCATCCAAGAACTTGCAGCGCTGGCAGTTCATCGTCGTCCGCGACCGGCAGCGACTGGCCGAGCTGGCCGGTGTCGGGCCCTTCGCGCGCCACGTGGCCGGTGCGGCGGCCGCCATCGCACTCGTCACGCCCGACCCAGACGCGGCCGATTCGCCGCGCTCCGTGCTGTGGGACCTGGGCCGGGCGGCGCAGAACATGATTCTCGTCGGCTGGTCGCGCGGAATCGGATCGGCGCCGGCAACCGTCTACGAGCAGGAGCTGAGCCGACGGCTGCTTGGCTACCCGGCCGACCAGCACTGCGAGTACATCCTCAGCTTCGGATATCCGGCCGACCCGACCGATCTGACCCGGCCCCTCAAGCGCGGCGGCCGGCGACGGCTGGAGGAGATGGTCCACCACGAGCGGTGGTAGGCGCCTGTGAGCTGTCTGGCGCGGCTGGTTGCGCAATCCGCTGACGCGTCGCGTACCGTACGGGACCACATGAATCACGAATCGCATGGAGGAACAGCCGTGCAAAGGCCGATTCCGAGAATCGCAAGCCTGTTCACCGGCCTGGTGACCGCCGTCGCCCTGGTGGCGTGCGCATCGGCGCCCGGGGCAAGCCCGACCAGCCGGGCCACTGCCGCGCCACCGGCCACGTCGGCAACCACGCCCGAGGCCAGCGTGCCGCCCCAGGCTGCCACACCGGGCGCCAGCACGGTCGAAATCTTCGACCGCGGCTACCGTCCATCCACGATGGACGTGGCCGTCGGCACGATGGTCACCTGGGCGAACACCGGCAACGAGCCGCACACCGTGACCTTCGACGACGGTACCGACAGCGGATCGATGAACAATGGCGACACCTTCGATCGCACGTTCGATACGGCCGGCTCCTTCGCCTACCACTGCGCCTTCCATCCCGAGATGCTCGGCACGATCAACGTGACTCCCTAGCGCCGGTCCGGCGGCTGGGCGCATGCCAGCGCTGATCGGCACGTCCGGCTGGCAATACCGCCACTGGCGGGAGACGTTCTATCCGCGGGGCGTGGCCCAGGCGCGGTGGCTCGAGTACTACGCCGAGCGCTTCACGACGGTCGAGTCCAATGCCGCCTTCTACCGGTTGCCCAAGGCTGACACCTTCGCCGCCTGGGCCGAGCGCACGCCGCCCGACTTCGTGATGGCGGTCAAGGCCAGCCGCTACCTGACTCACATCCGGCGGCTGCGTGACCCAAAGGAGCCCGTGGCGCGCTTCGTCGCGCGCGCCAAGAGCCTCGGTTCCAAGCTCGGTCCGGTGCTCATCCAGCTACCGCCGACCATGGGCGCCGATGTGGATCGACTGCGCGCCACGCTCGCCGAGTTCCCGGCCGGGTGGCGCATTGCGATCGAGTTCCGCCATGACTCGTGGTACAGCCCGCAGGTCCGATCGATCCTTGAAGAGCACGGCGTCGCCCTGTGCCTGGCCGACCGACGCGGGCCGCTGACGCCCATCTGGCGGACGACCGATTGGACCTACGTTCGCTTCCACTCCGGACGAGCACGGCCCGAGCCCTGCTACGGCCGGGCGGCGCTGGAATCGTGGGTCGAGCGGATCAGCGACCAGTGGGATGCGGCCGACGACGTGTACGCCTACTTCAACAACGACCCGCGCGCCTGTGCGCTGCGCGATGCGCGCATCTTCGCGCTCGCTGCGCGCCGCGCCGGCCTGGTGCCAACTCGGATACCGCCGGCGCCGGACGTGAGGGTGGCGACATAACGCCTCCAATGCAACGAGGACTACGCGCCAACTTTCCCGAATGACGAAACCGCTTGCCTCTCGAAACCGCGATACCCCTTCCTGAAGGGACGGAGGGCTTCGGTAGCGCCGAGGAATCTCAAAGGATGAGAATGCAGCGGGCTGTCGAGCAGGGACAGCGCAGCTAGAACCCCTGACGACCCCGATCCGTTTGCATAGTTCGGGAAAAGACGCGCAGAAGGCCAGCGGTTGCGGGCTAGGCGCGGTCGAAGCCGGCGGCGGGCAGCGGCGGGCAGCGCAGCGCCTTGTCCTCCCGATAGCCGAGCAGGTAATCGGCCTGGATCAGCGTGTGCAGCTGGCTCGTGCCCTCGTAGATCACGGCCGCCTTGGCATTGCGCAGGTAGCGCTCGACGGGGTACTCGTTGGAATAGCCGTAGGCGCCGTGAATCTGGACCGCGTCGAGCGCGCTCTGGACGGCGTGGTCGGTGCAGAACCACTTGGCCAGGCTGGTCTCGCGGGTGTTGCGCCGGCCCCGATTCTTGAGCCAGGCGGCCTGCCGGCAGAGCAGCCGGCCCGCCTCGATGCCCGCCCCCATGCGGGCAATCATCTGCTTGACCAGCTGGTGCCGGCCGATCTCCTCGCCGAACGTCCTGCGCTCGCGGGCGTACTTGAGCGACGCGTCGAGGCATGCCTGGGCAAGGCCGACCGCGCCCGAAGCCACCGTGTACCTGCCCTGGTCGATGGCGCTCATGGCGATGGTGAAGCCCTCCCCCTCCTGGCCCACCCGGTTGGCCGCGGGCACGCGCAGGTCGTCGAAGTAGAGCTCGCCGGTGTTGCCGGCATGGATGCCCATCTTGCCCTCGATCGATCGTGTCGAGAGCCCGTCCATGCCGCGCTCGACGATGAAGGCTGTGATGCCCTTGCGCTGCCGGGCTCGGTCGATGGTCGCGAAGACCAGGAAGTTGTCGGCGATGTCGGCCAGGCTGATCCAGACCTTGGAGCCGTTGAGGACGTACGAGTCACCGTCCCGGTGGGCGGTCGCGGCCAGGTTGGCGACGTCCGTGCCCATCCCGGGCTCGGTCAGGCCGAACGTGGCCAGCTTCTCGCCGCGTGCCTGAGGCGCGAGGAAGCGCTGCTTCTGGTCCTCCGTCCCCCACTGCAGCAGGGTCAGCGAGTTGAGTCCGACATGGACACTCATCACCACCCGAAAAGCGGTGTCGGCCCGTTCCAGCTCCTCGCACAGGATGCCCAGGCTGACGTAGTCGAAGCCGGCGCCGCCGTATCCCTCGGGAATCGGCGCGCCCAGGAAACCGAGCTCACCCATCCGGGCGAATACCTCGCGGTGCACCTCGTGGCGCGCGTCCCACCCGCCGATGTGGGGCAGGATCTCGGCGGCGGCGAAGTCGCGCACCGTCGACTGGACGAGTCGATTCTCGTCGGACAGTGCCAGGTCGATCATGCGCCAGATTGTCGGCTACTCAGGTCGCCCGCGCGCCGGCTGGTCGCCTCGCGGCAGGTGAGCACGTCCCGGATACGACGAACCGCCGGCGCCGGCCGGCGGTCGTTCGGGGTGGCGGGTTGCCAGCGGCGGCTAGCGGTTCCTAACGAGGAACTGCATCACGTCGTCGACGCGGAAGCGACGATCGCCACGTTTGCAGACGCGAAAGAAGGGCAGCTCGCCCCGGTCTCCCAGACGCTTGACCGTGTTCACGTGCAGATGGAGAAGGTTCGCCACCTCGCTCGCCGTGAGCATCGGGCCCAGCTCATGTATTCCCATCGACGCCATTTCAATTCCTTCAGGGCGGTCAGTTGTCCTGTCCCCGGTGCGGATGGTCTTCCTCAGGGGTCGAACGCTGAGGTGCGCCGGAGTAACGTGACGAATGCTGGGCTGCGGACGAGACTGGGACAAGCCGTACTTTGGCTTACCCCGGCCGGTACGAGGGGTGTTGCGCCGGAACAACTGTCCTGCTCGGGCAATGCGCGGACTCGGGCGCCAGTTGGTAGTGTCCGCCGACTGTGATCACGCGCCTGACCAGCGTGCGCACCCGCGGCGTGGCTGGCCTGCCCGACCTCGAAGTCAGCCTGATGCCCGTGACGGCGCTCGTCGGTCCCCGGGGCAGCGGAAAGTCGCGCCTCCTGGCTGCCACCGCCTGGCTGCTGTCAGGTGCGCCGCGGCTGACGGCCGGTGGTCCTGCTGGAGGAACGGCCGCCGATGCCGCCGGGCCGATCGTGTGGGCCGTGCTCAGCTCCGGTGGCACGAGCCGGACCATCGAGCGCGGCCCCGGCCGCGAGCCGGAGGGGCCCTTGCCGCGCCTCGAGTACCGCCCGGTTCATGCGCGCCTTCCGCTTCAGCCGGACGGCCCGCTGCCCGTCGGTTGGAGCGATGCCGCGGGCGCCGAGGAGCTGCTCGAATGGGTTGCCGAGCAGGCGCGCTCGCGGACCGAGGGTGCCGTGCTGATCATCGAGGAGCCCGAGCTGATGCTCACGCCCCAGGCACAGCGGCACCTCTATCGCCTCCTGCGCGACTACGCCGAGCGGAACCAGGTCATCTACTCGACGCGCGCGCCTGCGCTTGTCGATGCCGTCCACCACCAGGACATCGTCCGCCTCGATCGGACCGGCAGCGGCCTCGCGGTGCGACGTGCGCCGGCGGCAATCCTGAACGACGAGCAGCGCCTTCGCCTGGCCGCCGAGTTCGACCACGAGCGCAGCGAGATGTTCTTCGCCACGGCGGTCGTGCTGGTCGAGGGCCAGACCGAGCGCCTTTCCCTGCCCCAGGTCTTTCGAAGCCTGGGCCATGACCCGGATGCGCTGGGCATCTCCATCACCGAGGTCGGCGGCAAGGGAAACCTAACCCTCGCGGCGGCCGTCCTGGCCGAGCTGCGCATCCCCCACGTCATCGTCCACGACTCGGACCGCGGACGACCGGGGGCCCAGCTCAACGAGGTGATCCGAACCGCCGCCCGAGGCGCACCCACCTTTGCCCTCGACCCGGACTTCGAGGCCGTCGCCGGCATCCGCTCTCACGAGGACAAGGTGCTGAAGGCATGGCGCCGCTTCCAGGGCCGGCCGGCGGACCGGATTCCAGAGCCCTTCAGGCGGATCGTCGAAACCACCGTCCGCCTGGCAGGCTCAGAAAAGCCCGCTTGACATTGGAGGACGCCGCGCGCTGGCCGCAGCGCAGCAGGGCGGGCGGTCTAGTCGGGGCTGATGTTCTGGTTCTGCCGGAAGAAGTTGTGGGGGTCGTACTTCCGCTTGAGTGCTTTCAGTCGGTCGTACTTGGCCGGCCCGTAGGCCTGGCGGATACGGTCCTCCCCTTCCTCCATCAGGAAGTTGACGTAAACGCTCGTGTGATAGGGCCTGAGCGCCTCCCACAGCCCGCGAGACCAGGCTCGCTCCTGGTCGAAGCCATCCGCCGTCGCGGTCGTGGCGTTGATGTTGAAGGTGTGCCCGGCACGTCTCCCGTTGAAGACGGTCTCGTCGTCACCGATCCGCGCGACGGCCCCACCGAGCTGAAAGATCGGAAAGGTGTTGATGGCCGACTTCATCTCCACTGAATGCTGGGCAGTGATGTCGATGACCTCGTCGGTCAGGGCCTCGACGTCGCAGGATCGGAAGTAGTACCACCAGCCGGAGGGCAGCGACGGATCGAACATCTGCTGGTGCTCGACGAACGGCTTGGGCTGGCAGAGGTCGAGAACCGGCCTGCCAAAGCGACGCATGGGCCGGACGAATTTCTCGCCCTCCTCGATCGAGCCCGCCCAGCAGACCGTGACCGCGACCACGGGCCGGCCGTGCAGCTCCGGCGGCACGTAGGGCAGCGGCGGCGCCTTGCGATGAACGACGATCGTCGTCAGGTCGTCGGGCGCGTCGGCTATCCATTCGCGGTAGAAGCGCAGCACCCTGGCCGACTGCTCCATTGGCCAGAAGATCGGGCCGGCGAGGACCATGGGTCCGACCGGGTTGAGACGGAACTCGAAGCGGGTCACGATCCCGAAGTTGCCGCCGCCGCCACGGACCCCCCAGAAGAGGTCCGTGTTCTCTGTTTCGCTCGCCCGGACGAAGCTGCCGTCGGCCGTTACGACGTCGACCGACAGCAACTGGTCGATGGTCAGACCGTATTTGCGCATCAGCCAGCCGATTCCGCCACCCAGCGTCAGGCCGGCAAGGCCAGTGTGGGTCACGATGCCTGCCGGCACGGCCAGCCCGAAGGGCTGCGTGGCGGCGTCCAGATCGCCCAGCCGGATCCCGGCCCCAGCGCTGACCCTGCGCTGCGCGACGTCGACATCGATGTTCCTCATTGGGCCGAGGTCGATGACGATCCCGCCATCGCATACCGACAGCCCCGGGAAGCTGTGCCCGCCGCCCCGGACCGCGACGATGAGGCCCGTGTCGCGTGCGAAACCAACGGCGGCGGTGACGTCGGCCACGCCGGCGCAGCGCGCGATGAGCGCCGGGTAGCGATCGATCGAGCCGTTCCAGATCCGGCGATGTTCGTCGTACGAGGCGTCCGAAGGAATCACCAGCTCGCCTTCGAACTCGCGGCGCAGGGCGGCAAGCCCGCTCGGATCTGGGAAGGGGCGGTCACCCTGCGGCGCCGCTCGGACCTGCGTCACGCCGCCAACTGTATCGGAGTGCCTCAAGGGCTTGCGAGGCGGCCGTAATACGCGAGGCACCTTGGCTTGCGTGGATTGCGCAGGGCATCGGCCATCCTCGGTGATTGGACACGAGGCACTGGAGGGCCGCCTGAAGCGATCTGATTCCCGACCCAGCGGCAACACGCAGACGTCATCCCTCGGGAAGTCCAGCCTGCCCAGGTTATGGCCGACGCTGGTCATCAATCCGGCCGACGACCTGGAGTTCGCCCGCCTGGCACGGTCGCTGGTCGAGAACGGAACGTCGCCAGAGGGACTCGAGCGCCTGCTCAGCCGCAGGTTTCCGCACGTGGCGGTCCACCGCCGCGAGCTCTCGAGCGAGCGCATCGAGATCTGGTATGTGTACCGCGACGGTCGGTGGAAGCGATCGGGGGGCGACAGCGCAGGGAGTGCACAGGGTGAGTGAACGCAGTCAAGCGGAGCAGGACCTGCGGGCGACGTCCGACGCTATCCAGTCCGACGCGGCCCGGTTGGCCGAGCTCGAGGACGTAAAGCGCGGCCTAGATCCATCCGACCCGCGCGTGGACCAACTCTCGGAACAGGCCTACGAGCTGGCGGCGGAAATCAAGGACAAGAGTGAGGCCGAGCGCGAGCTGAGCGACAAGCTCGAGCAAAATGGGGAGCGCCAGCGGCCCAGCTAGCGGGTTTCTGACCGGCGCCGACGGTGCGGGGGGCGGTCTTTGGCGTCCCCGGCAGGATTCGAACCTGCGACCGGCTGCTTAGAAGGCAGCTGCTCTGTCCACTGAGCTACGGGGACGTCCGTTGATGGTACCCGCCAAGCGCACGTCGAGTGGGCATGGCCGCCTATCGAGCGGGTTGCCGGAAGAAACGGAGGCCCGGGTCGCCGGGCACGAAGAGAATGGAAATCCGCCGGGGGATCCAGTGCGGCCAATGTCTCACTCAGATCGACGAACTGGGTGACGTTTGAGCCGTCGCCGTCCATACGGCCCAAAAGGTGTGGGCGATCAGTTCCGCCAACGACTCAATTTTCAAAATAATGGCCTTGGATATACTCGCTCCCGATGGCGCCGATGCGGCAGATGTACCACCCCGACGACCTGGCCGCGATGGATCCGCTGGTCCTGATGCGCAATCTCGATCACGTGCGCATGACGAGCCGACGGCTCAGCTACATCCTCCAGCAACAGGTGCACCTCTACACGCCGGAGGCGAACCGACTGCGCGAGGAGATCGACGAGTACGTCGAGGCCGAGCGCCAGATCGAATGGGAGATGTCTCGCCGCCAGCTGCGCGCCTGACCCTGGGATCCGCGCCGCCCTGCCTCCTGCGGTCAGCCGCGGGCCGGTGCGACGGACAGGTTGATCGCGCCTTGCGGTTCGGGCGCGTGCGGCTCGTAGATCGTCCTCTCCTCGCGCATCACGCGCTCGGTCAGCGCCGCCAGCGCAGGTAGGTCAGGCAGGCAGAAGCTGATCCCTCGCTCTGCGAGCTCCGAGTAGCCCAGGCCGCGAAAGGCGCCGCGTGCCGCCACGAGACACATCTCGTCGTACAACGCGGGCCACGATACCCGCCGGCGGCGATAGCAGAAGCGCACGAACTCAAGGCACTCAGCAGCAGCTTCCAAGCCATTACCTGCTGCGGCGGTTGACTCTCGCCGGCTGGTCGGGACATGGGCCATCTGCGGGCCGATGGGATATGACGACACCCTCTCCTCGCTGCTCTGGGCACGCGTCGCTTCGGCTGGTGGCGTATCGACCTCAGGGTCGTGCCATGGGCTGCCGCCCGCTTGCCACGCGCCAGTTCGCCGCAACATCTCCTGCGCCTGGGAGGTGGGGACTCCCCGGCGGGTTGTCGGCCATTGTAGGCCGGCGCCTCAGAACGCGGAAGGCGTTCTGTCCACGAGGTTGTCCACCTTATTGTCCACACTGCCCATTGCCCAACTCCGGTGACGGCGCGGAGGCCCCAGGGCCCGGTCCGGGGGCATCGAGGCGAAGTCATCGCCCGGCGTTGTCATACGCGTGGTGACGACTTCCCACCCTTCGGCGCGTCGACGGATCCGCGAGCCACGAGATTGATAGGGAGTTGGTACCGCATACCGGATTCCTGGCGAAACGTCTCATGCGTCTCCAGGTCACGGCCTGCAATCCTGTGCAGCGAGATCTGCGCGTCCGTCGACGTCCACCTTGGCGTAGACGCGGGACAGGTACTTCTTGACCGTGTTGACGGAGATGACCAAGCGTTGACCGATCTCGGCGTTGGTGTGGCCTGCGGCGACCAGCCGCACGTCGGGTTCGACGGGAGTCAGTGACGCCCAGCCGATCTGCGGGCGTTGACACTCGCCCCCCGGACGGGCATAGGCCACCGCGTCCTCCAGCGACAGCTCGCCGCCCGCGGCCTGGCTCCTCTGCACGCGAGCGAAGAGCGGCCAACGGCCTTCCTTCCGCGACAGTCTTTCGCATACGAGTAAGACCACCTCGCCGTCGCCCGGTCACGAGCTTGGCTGGCCGGTCAGCCGATCCTTTGCGTACTGAAGTCCAGCGAGGCTGATCGAGTCGTAACCGCCACCCGGCTCGTAGTTCTTGGCTCGCTCGAAGTCGGCGACAAGATCCGGCTGGACCCCTATCTGGACCCTTATGGATCCTGTCTCATGTGTCTCATGCGTCTCTTGGTGTTACTGGGTGAACGCGGCTGTCGATAAGGGTCCAGTTAGGGGTCCAGTTAGGGGTCCAGAGCTGGCCTTGGGATAAGGGTATGGGCTCGTTGGTTGCGGCGTGATGCGATAGTCACGCCATGCGGCCAGAGCTACTCCTGATCGCTTTGTCCGTCGCCGTCGGCGTGGCGACGGTGTTCTTCGTGATTCTCAACGAGCACAATTCGCCGCGGCTCGCTCGTGTGCATTCGTGGCCAGCTCCAGCTATGAAGCACGCCGCCGGGTGGCTCGGCCGCCCGACGTCGTTTTCGACGTCATCGGCACACACGTGTACGAGCACCATCCTAGGTGGGAGTCCGAGGTCGTCGAGGTCCGCCCGCTGACAGAGCCCCCGGTCCGAGTCGGCAGCCGCGCCATCATGGTGCGGCGCGAGTACGGTCGACGCACCGAAGTGCCGTACGAGGTCACCGAGTTCGAGCAGGATCGCAAGATCGCGTTCCGGCACATCTCCGGCCCGATGGACTTCGACATCGCCTTCCTCCTCGCGCCGGCCGCCGATGGCAACAGCGATCTAGTCGTACAGATCCGCGCGACGCCGAAAGGGGTGTTCCGCCTGTTCACGCCGCTTGTCGCACGCAACCTGCCGAAGACCAGCGAGCGGATTACCAGCCAGATGGTCGCCCTTGTCGAGAGCCGACCGTGACCGCGCTGCGCGTCGCGGGAGCCATCTATCTCGTCCTTGGCATCGGCTTCGGCGCAGGGGCGGTCGCCACCCTCCTGCACTTCGCTCGGCACGGAGAGCTGCCGGTGACGCCGTGGGGCTTCCGTTCCATGAGCGGGCCCTTCGAAGGGCTCGGCGCGGAGCGGTTCTCGGTGCTCGGTTGGGTATTCGCCGCCGTCTGCGCCCTGGACACGCTCGCCGGCATCTGGCTCTGGCAAGGACGCAGGCGCGGCGCCAGCCTCGGGATTCACGCAGAACTCCGGTAACTGCGGATCGAACTCCAGGCGCCCAAGCGGGCTCGAGATCCGTGCCAATCGCAGCAATGCATAACTGCCGACCACCTGACCCCCGACCGCAGTCACGTCGGCGTACCCCGGAGTAAGGACTCGACTTTCACTGTCCAATTCGGGAACCGAAATATCCCTTGACGCCCACGATGTCCTCGCCATTTCGTCCCAGCGCCGGAATGAAGTCAGGTACAAGAGATTGATCAACGGGCGACGCTCATCGGGAACGGAACCACGTGACACGAGCGAGCACTGCCCCGGCGCGACATGAGTCTCGGCTCAGGCAGTCACGCCAAATTTCAGGCAGTTGTCCAGGTTTACGATCACAACCGCAACGTCTTCGGA
>Ga0299907_10001552_pt1 | contig 13258 bp, 9 predicted proteins | sample RVTome_16_FD_198680 | JGI IMG/M metagenome (GOLD analysis project Ga0299907, IMG submission 198680) | Soil microbial communities from uranium-contaminated site in the Upper Colorado River Basin, Wyoming, United States - RVT152D67 (version 2) ... | reverse complement strand
CGGACCTCGCGCGACGCAGCTGGGCGCGGCTGTCCGACGGCACGCCCCTGATCACCGGCGCTCAACGGGGCGACGGCTGGCTGGTCCTGGTGCACACCACCGCCAACACCACATGGTCGTCGCTGCCCCTGTCTGGGGTGTTCGTCGACATGCTGCGGCGGATCGTGGCTCTCGGGCGAGGCGCCGGCGGCACGCCCGAGGGGCTTCTCGCGCCGCTCGAGGTCCTCGATGCCAACGGCCGACTGGTCGAGCCCAGCCCGGCGGCCGAGCCGGTCCCGGCGGCGGACTTCGCCGACACCGCGGCCGGCCCCCTGCATCCGCCCGGCCTCTATGGTCCGATCGGCGCCGGCGAGGACGCGGCGCGACAGGCGCTCAACCTGGCGTCGGCGGTACCGGATCTGCAGGCCCTGCAACCGGCCGACCTCGGCGCCAGCGTCCGGGGCTACGCGGGCTCGGCGGAGGTCGATCTCATGCCGTGGCTGCTGCTCGCAGCCCTGCTGCTCGCGCTCGCGGATACCCTGATCGGGCTGGTGCTGCGTGGCCTGATCTGGCGCCCGACGCCGGCCGCCACGGCCGCCGGGCTGGTTCTGCTGATCGCGCTCGCGACGCCGGTCGGGGCGCAGCAGCAGGACGACGATCCGATCGTCGCTCTGACCTCGGAGACGCGTCTGGCCTACGTCGTCACCGGGCTGCCGGAGGTCGACGACGTCAGCCGGGCCGGGCTGGAGGGCCTGAGCTTCGTCCTCAACCGACGGACCGCGGTCGAGGCGGGCGAGCCCCACCCGGTCGAGCTCGGGGCGGACGATCTCAATCTGTTCCCGCTCCTGTACTGGCCCGTTCCGAGCGATCATCCCGACATCGATCCCTCGACCAAGGAGCGCGTAGCCGACTATCTCCGCCAGGGCGGCATGGTTCTGTTCGATACCGGCGATGCCGGCGTGGTGGTGCCCGGCCAGGCCGGGCCGGGCCCGGGCGAGCAGCGCCTGCGCCAGCTGCTCACGGGCATAAGCCTGCCGCCCCTCCTGCCGGTGCCCGAGGACCATACGCTGACCCGCTCCTTCTACCTGCTGCAGGAGTTCCCGGGTCGTTTCGTCGGCGGCATGGTCTGGGTCGATCAGGCCGAGGCCAGCGTCAATGACGGCGTGTCCTCGATGATCATCGGCGGCAATGGCTGGGCGGGTGCCTGGGCGACCGACGAGTACGGCTCGCCGCTGTATCCGGTGGTGCCGGGCGGCGAGCGCCAGCGCGAGATGGCGCGCCGGTTCGGCGTCAACCTCGTGATGTACGCCCTGACCGGCAACTACAAGACCGACCAGGTGCACATCCCGGCCTTGCTGGAGCGGCTCGGCCAATGATGCAGGGCGCCTCGCTCAGCTTCGCGCCGCTCCTGCCCTGGCCGGTGCTGGCCGGGCTGGGAGCGCTCGTCCTTCTGGTGGTCGGCCTCGGGATCTGGCGCCGCGCGCGCGGCATCTTCTGGCGCGGCGCCATGCTCGGCCTGGGTCTGCTCGCGCTGCTCAATCCGGTGGTGGTCCGCGAGGAGCGCGACCCGCTCGACGACATCGCGGTCGTGGTGGCGGACCGCTCGCCGTCGCAGGCCATCGGGGAGCGTTCCGAGCAGCTCGATCGGGCGCTCGAGGAGGTGCGGACGCGGCTCGGGCGAACCGAGAACCTCGAGGTGGTTGAGACTGCCGTGGCGGGCGACGGCAAGGGCGGCACCCGCCTGTTCAGGGAGCTCGGCACCACCCTCGCCGAGATCGACCGCAGCCGTCTGGGCGGCGTCGTGATCCTGTCCGACGGCCAGGTGCACGACGTGCCGGAGAATCTTGAGGATCTGGGGGTGGATGCGCCGGTTCATGCGCTGCTGACCGGCCGGTGGGACGAGCAGGATCTGCGGCTGCTGGTCGAGGAGGTGCCGAGCTATGCGATGGTCGGCGATCCCCAGGAGATCACGCTGCGGGTCGACTGGCTGCCGGACGGCGAGCGCTCCGAGCCCGTCTCGGTGACCCTGCGGCAGGACGGCGAGGTCCGGCAGCGTCTGAGCGTCCGGCCCGGCGCGATCCAAACCGTGCCCTTCGAGCTGACGCGCGCCGGCCAGAGCGTGCTCGAGCTGGAGGCCGAGACGGTGCCGGGCGAGGTGACCGCGCAGAACAACCGGCAGGTGTTCTTCGTCAACGGCGTGCGCGACCGGCTGCGCGTCCTCCTGGTGTCCGGCCAGCCCTATCCGGGCCTTCGGGTGTGGCGCAACCTGCTCAAGGCCGATCCCGCCGTCGACCTCGTGCATTTCACCATCCTGCGCCCGCCGGAGAAGCAGGACGGCACGCCGATCCGCGAGCTGGCCCTGATCGCCTTCCCGTCGCGCGAGCTGTTCGAGGTCAAGCTCAACGAGTTCGATCTGGTGATCTTCGATCGCTATTCCCGGCGCGGTCTCCTGCCGCTCGCCTATCTCGACAACGTGGCGCGCTACGTCGAGGAGGGCGGGGCGCTGCTCGAGGTCGCCGGGCCGGAGTTCGCTCATCCGCTCAGCCTCTACCGGACCCCGCTCTCCCGCGTGCTGCCGGCGAGGCCGTCGGGCGTGATCTACGAGCGCGGCTTCCTGCCCACCATGACCGAGCTCGGCGAGCGCCACCCGGTGACCGCCGACCTGTCGGCCGACAATGGCGCCGAGGACGGGGCGGAAGCATCGTGGGGACGGTGGTTCCGTCAGGTCGACGTCGAGGTCAGCGGCTCCCAGGTCCTGATGAGCGGCGCGTCCGAGAGGCCGCTCCTGGTGCTCGACCGGATCGGCGAGGGGCGGGTGGCGCAGCTGCTCTCCGACCATGCCTGGCTGTGGGCGCGGGGGTTCGAGGACGGCGGCCCGCAGGGCCTGCTGCTGCGCCGGCTGGTGCACTGGCTGATGAAGGAGCCCGAGCTCGAGGAGGAGGCGCTGCGCGCCGAGGCCGAGGGGGGCGAGCGGATCGCGATCGAGCGGCGCTCGCTGGAGGCGATGCCGGCCGAGGCCACCGTCACCGCGCCATCCGGCGAGAGCCGGCAGGTCGCTCTCGAGCCGGCGGGGGAGGGCGTCGCCGAGGCGACGGCCGACGCTGCGGAGCCCGGACTCTACCGGATCACCGATGGCACGCTCACGACCTACGTGGCGGTCCGGCCGATCGGCGCCGAGGAGCTGGCCGACATGCGAGCCACGCCCGAGCTCCTGGCGCCCCTGGTCGAGGAAAGCGGCGGGGCGGTGCGCTGGCTGGCCGACGCCGGCGTCCCGGACGTGCGCAAGGTCTCGCGCGGCCGCACCCTGTCGGGCCGCGACTGGATCGGCATCCACCGCAACGAGCGCTACCTGGTGACCGGCGTCACGCAGCTGTCCCTTCTGCCGGCCGTGCTGGCTCTCCTGCTGCTGCTCGGCACGCTCGGCGCCGCCTGGTTCCGCGAAGGACGCTAGAGATCAGGCCGGCTCACAGGCGCTGACCGCCCTGGAGCGGCGAGAAGCGGACCGGCATCACCCGCCGCTGGCTGGTCTTTCCGGCTGAATCCTTGGTGATCAGCGTCAGGTATTGCGGCCCGGCAGGCGGCCCGAGCGGCAGCACCAGGCGCCCGCCCGGCTTGAGCTGGCCGAGCAGCGGCGGCGGCACGTGGTCGAGCGCCTCCTTGATGATCATGGCATCGTAAGGGGCGTTCTCCCGCCAGCCGTAGTAGCCGTCGCCGGCCATGGTGTGGACGTTGTCGTAATGCATGTCCTTCAGCAGGCGGGCCGCCGCCTCTGCCAGCGGCTCGACCACCTCGACGCTGTAGACCTCGGCGGCGAGGTGCGAGAGCACGGCAGCCTGATAGCCGATGTCGGTGCCGGTCTCGAACACCACGTCGCCCGGCTCGATGGCCGCAACATGGGTCATGAGCGCGGCGAGCAGGGGTGCTGCGAGATTCTGGTCGTGGCCCAGGGGCAGGGGGTGGTTGCCATAGGCATAAGCCCGAAGCGGCTCCGGCACGAAGGCGTGACGCGGCACCTCGCGCATCGCGTCGAGCACCTTCGGATCGATCTCCTGGATGCCCGTCTCGGCGCTCGTCATCAGGGTCTCGAGCTCGACGACGCGCACCATCTCGCTGCGCGCCGTGGCGTCGTTGTCCTCGGCCGCGAAGCCCTGGGCTGCGGCCGACAGAAGCAACGCGGCGAGAGCAGCCGAGATGAGACGTGGACACAGCCGCATGGCAGGCTCCAGACCGCTAGCGTTCGGCTCGGCTCGTTCCTGTCGAGGACACCGGCCCCTTGCCGGTTAAGCTAGTCCGGCGTCGCTGGTCGGCAAAGACCCGCAAAGCGAACCGTTCGTCCGCGGGGCTCAGTCGGCGCCGGCTTCGACCGAGGACGCGGCCTTCCGGGCGGCGAGGGCTTGCGCGAGCTCGCGCGCGATCGCGCCCGTCGGCCGGGCGAAGGGGGCGAGCAGATCATAGAGCACCGGTGTGACGAACAGGGTGAGCAGGGAGGCGATGCCGAGCCCGCCGATCACCACGATGCCGATCGCGGAGCGGCTCTCCGCGCCGGCGCCGCTCGCCAGCACCAGCGGCACGGCGCCGAGGATGGTCGAGACCACGGTCATGACGATCGGCCGCAGGCGGAGTGCGGACGCCTCGATCACGGCGTCGCGGACCGAGCGGCCCTCGTCGCGCAGCTGGTTGGCGAACTCGACGATCAGGATGCCGTTCTTGGCCATCAGGCCGATCAGGAGGATGATCCCGACCTGGCTGTAGACGTTCAGGGAGCTGCCGGTGAGCCACAGCGACAGAAGCGCCCCGGACAGCGCGAGCGGTACCGAGAGCATGATGATCAGGGGATGCACGAAGCTTTCGAACTGGGCGGCGAGCACCAGAAAGACGATCAGCAGCGCGAGCGCGAAGGTGACCGCGACCCCGCCCGAGGTCTCGAGGAACTGCTGGGACTGGCCGGCGAAGCGGAGGCTCGCCTCGGCCGGCAGCGTCGCCGCCGCGACCTCCTGCATGAAGCGAATCGCCCTGCCGAGATCGTAGCCGTCGGCCAGCGCTGCGGAGATGGTGATTGAGGGCAGACGGTCGTAGCGCCGCAGCTCCGGCGCCGCGGCGCCCTCCTCCAGGCTCACCAGCGCCGAGAGCGGCACCAGCTCGCCGCTCGCCTCGGCGCGCACGAAGATGTTGGAGAGGTCGGTCGGCGTGCGCCGGTCCTCGGCCCGGGCCTGCACCATGACCGGGTACTCGCGCCCGCGATCGACATAGGTGGTGATCTCGCGCGATGCGAGCATGGTCTGGAGCGTCCGGGCGATGGTCTCGACGGCGATGCCGAGATCGTCCGCCTTGGCGCGGTCGATCGCCACATCGAGCTGCGGCTGGTTCTGCTCGAAATCGGTCTCGACGTTGAGCAGGCCCGGGTTCGCCTCGGCGCGGCGGACGATCGCCTCGCTCCACTGCTGGACGCTCGCGTAGTCCGGCCCGCCGATCACCACGCGCAGCGGCGAGCTGCTGCCGCGCAGGCCCAGGCCGGCCGGGTTCACCGGGAAGGCGCGTGCCCCGCTTAGTGACGATATCTCGGGCACCAGCGAGCGCACGATCTCCTGCTGACTGCGCTCGCGGGCGTCCCAGTCCGCCAGCCGGGCCACGACGAACGCCTGATGCGGCTGGCTGCCGCGGCCGACGATCGCGAAGATCCGCGCCGCTTCGCCATTCTCCCGCAACGGCTGCACGATCGCCTCGATCTGCCGGGTCTGGACGTCGGTATGGCCGACCGTCGATCCCTGCGGCGCGCTGACCGGGATGAAAAACACGCCGCGATCCTCGCCCGGCACCAGCTCCTGCGGCAGCGCGCGGTACAGCATGACCGAGGCGCCGCCCATGAGCCCGGCGACCAGCAGGACCAGGACCGGGGCGCCCAGAGCGCGCGCGAGCAGAGCGCGATAGCCGCGCGTGGTCAGCGCGAGCGTGCGCTCCAGCAAGCGGCCTCCGGCGCCGCGGCGGTCGGTGCCCTTGAGCAGCCTCGTGCAGAGCGCCGGGCACAAAGTGAGCGCGACCAGCGTCGAGATCGCGACCGCCGCCGCCAGCACGAAGCCGAACTCGGTGAACAGCTTGCCGACCTGGCCCTCAAGGAAGGAGATCGGCACGAACACCGCGATCAATGTCAGCGACGTCGCGATCACGGCGAAGGTCACCTGCCGCGTGCCCAGCGCGCTCGCCAGGAGCGGGCTCTCACCGGTCTCGATCCGGCGCTGGATGTTCTCGAGCACCACGATCGCGTCGTCGACCACGATGCCGATCGCCAGGATCAGAGCGAGCAGGGTGAGCACGTTGATCGAGAAGCCGAGCGCGTAGATGCCGATGAAGGCGCCGATCACCGCGACCGGGATGGTCACCGCGGGCACCAGCGTCGCCCGAGCCGAGGCCAGGAAGACGAAAATCACCAGGATCACGAGCACGATCGCGATGCCGAGCGCGCGCACCACCTCGCGAATCGACTTGTTGATGAACACGGCTTCGTCGGAGCCGATCTCGATCGCCATGCCTTCCGGCAGGGTCGATCGGATCAAATCGAGCTGCTCGCGCACCCGGTTCGAGATGGCGATCGTATTGGCCCGTGACTGGCGCATGACGCCGAGGCCGACCGAATCGTTGCCGTCGGACCGCACGACCGTCTTGTCGTCCTCGACGCCGCGCTCGATGCGGGCGATGTCGGCGAGCCGGATCGGATACCCGTCGACCCGCTGGATGACGATGCTCCGGAACTGCTCGACATCCGCAAGGCGGCTGTCGGTGCGCACGGTGAACTGGCGCGCGACCGATTCCAGCTCGCCCGCCGGCAGCTCGACGTTGGTGCGCAGCAGCGCCTGCTCGACGTCGTCGGCCGTCAGGTTGCGGGCGGCCATCGCCCGGCGGTCGAGCCAGATCCGGATAGCGTAGCGGCGCTCGCCGAAGATCTCGACCTGGGCGACGCCATCGAGCGTCGCCAGGCGGTCGACGACGAAGCGCTCCACGTAGTCGTTGATCTCCGCAGGGCTCATCCGGGTGCTGGTGATCGCGATCCGCATCACCGGGTCGTCGTCGCTGTCGTTCTTGGTGATCTGCGGCTCGTCGACCTCGTCGGGCAGCTCGCCGCGCACCCGGGCCACGGCGTCGCGTACGTCGTTCGCCGCCTCGTCGATCGAGCGTCCCGGCTCGAACTCGATCGCCGTGCGGCCGCGACCGCGCCGGCTCGAGGACGAGATCCGCTTGACCCCGGCGATGCCCGCGACCGCGCCTTCGATCACCTCGGTCACGTCGGTGTCGATGATCTCGGGCGCCGCGCCGACATAGGTGGTGGTCACGCTGATGACCGCCGCGTCCACGTCCGGCAGCTCGCGCACCGACAGGCGCAGCAGCGAGGCCGTGCCGAGAACGATGATGAGCAGGCTCAGGACGGCGGCGAAGACCGGGCGCTTGATGCAGAAGTCGGAGATCATGCGTCCTTGCCTGTCGCAACGGCAGCGGGCCCCGTGCCGTCTTCCTCGATGCGCACCGGCAGGCCGTCCCGCAGCCGCTGCAGCCCGCTCCGGACCACCGCCTCGTCGACTGCCACGCCGTCCAGCACCTCGACGGTGCCGGCCGTGCGCTGGCCGAGCCGGACCGGGCGGCGTTTGGCGCGCTGGTCCTCGATGGTGAAGACGAAGGTGCTGTCACCCTCGGCGACCACTGCCTCCTCCGGGATCAGCACGGCGGGCCGTTCCTCGAGCACCACCTCGACGTGCATGAACATGCCGGCGGGCAGGACGAGGTCGGGGTTGGGCAGGGCCGCGCGCACCCGAAAGGCACGCGAGACCTGGCCGACCCGGGTATCGATCGTGCCGATCCGCCCGGCGAACGTCCGAGCCGGAAAGGCGCTGCTCGTCGCGCTCACCGTCTGGCCGCGCTGCACCTGGCCGAAGAAGATCTCGGGCACGCTGAACTCGATCTCCACCTCGGCCAGATCGTCCAGGGTCGTGAGCACGGTGTCCTCGTCGACCCGCGCGCCGACGTCGATCTGCCTGATGCCGACGACGCCCGAGAACGGCGCCTCGACCGTGCGATCGGTGAGCTGCTTCAACGCAGCGTCGAGGCGCGCACGGGCGCCGAGATAGGCCGCCTCGATCTCGTCCACGGTCGCCTGCGCGACCGTATTGTTGGCTCTCAGCTTCTTTGCCCGCTCGAGCGCCAGCTCGGCCTGGCGCAGCGCGGCGCGCGCCTCGGCGGCACCAGCCTGCTCGGCCGCATCTTCCAGGCGCACCAGGACGTCGCCCGCCTCGACCCGCTCGCCCGGACGGAACCGGAGCTCGACGATTCGTCCCGAGGTGAGCGGCACGATGTCGACCGCCTGGCGCGCCAGCGTCGAGCCCACCGCCTCGATGCGCTCGCGGACCGTGCCGGCCTCGACCTTGGCGAGCCTGACCGGCACCGCGCTCAGCCCTCCGCCGACCGCCGCCTCGGCGCTCTCGGGCTCGCTCCAGTAATGCCACAGGGCGCCCCCGGCGAGCGCCAGCAGAAGGGCGCAGGCGACGGCGATCTGCTTCGTCACCGACACGTTCCGGTCCTGGTCATCCGCGCGACCTGCTGCAATGTCGGCACAGTATAGCAGCTCCTCAGCCGGCGAGGTGCTGCTTCAGGAAGTCGATGGTGCGCGACCAAGCCAGCTCCGCCGCCTCCTGGTCGTAGCGCGACCCGGTATCGTTGTGGAACGCGTGGTTCACGCCTTCATACATCTCGATCGTGTAGTCCACTTCGGCCTCCTGAAGCGCTCGCTCGTACTCCGGGATTCCGGCGTTGATGCGCTCGTCCAGCCCGGCGTATTGCAGGAGCAGCGGCGCCTGGATCTTGGCCACGTCCTCGCTTGCGGGCTGCCGGCCGTAGAAGGGGACCACGGCACCGACCTCGGTCGAGCTCACCGCCACCTGGTTCGCCAGCCCGCCGCCCCAGCAGAAGCCGATCACGCCAATCGCGTCGGTTGTAGCCTCGTGATTCTTAAGAAACTCGACGGCGGCGAGCGCATTCTGGATCGTCTGCGCCGGATCGAGCTGGCCGATCATCTCGCGCGCCTGGTCCTCGTCCTCCGGCGTGCCGCCGGCGGGCGAAAGGAAATCGGGGGCGAGTGCCACGAAGCCCTCGAGCGCCATGCGCCGCGCGACGTCCTCGATATGTGGGTTGAGGCCTCGGTTCTCGTGGACCACCACGACCCCCGGCAGCTCGCCCGAGGCGTCCGCCGGGCGAACCAGATAGCCCTGCATCTCCCCCGACGCGCCCGGGAAGGTGACCCGCTCGGTCTGCACGCCCGGATCGTCTTCCGGCACGATCGCCGCCATGGCATAGTTGTTGCGCAGCATCGGCAGCAGCGCCGCCGCCGCGGCGGTGCCACCGGCCAGTTTGGCGAGCCGGTCCATGAACACCCGCCGGTCCAGCCGCGAATGGGTATAGTCGTCGTAGAGATCGATGATGTCCTGACGCATTTTTCTCTCCCTTTCCCTGTCCACGTTGCGCTCAGCTCGATGCCGCGCCGCCTCCGGCGGTGGTTCCCGGAGGCGGCTGGCATGCGATCGGCTAATCGCGATCGCGGTGGCGCCGGCGCATCTCGTCCGCCGTCAGCTCGCCATCGTCGTTGCGGTCGAGCCGGCTGACGATCCGGCCGAACGGCTCGGCGAACTCCTCGCTCGTGACCAGGCCGTCGCCGTCGTCGTCGTGGGACTGGAAGCGATCGACCATGCGCTCGCGCATGGCGTCCATCCAGAGCGCCTGATATTCCTCGAGCGACAGGCTGCCGTCGCCGTCCTGATCGAACTCGGCAAGGCGGCTCTGGCGCACGCCTTCGATCTCGGTCGCGGTCAGCCTGCCGTCGCCATTGCCATCGTACGCCTCGAACAAGCCGGGGCCGAAGCCGCCATGATGGCCGCGGCCGTGCCGGCCGTCCGCGAGGCTTGCGTCGGTCAAGCCGGCGAGCGCGATAACGCCCCCGGCGCCCATCAGCAGACCCTTCTTGGTGATCGTCATCGAAGAACCTCATGCGTTGTCGTCTTGGTCACGCTATTGGAGCAAAGTGATCTCACGAAAGTTCGTCAGCCGCAGGCCGAAATTGTCAGCAGATGTGCCAGCCAGCCAGCTTGGCACATTTTGATACAATTGACCGCCCCCAGGCCCGGACCCGCTGCGCCATACTGCGCGTGGCGCAATCTGTTGAGGTGCCGATGGAGCCGTCCGCGCACATCCTGGTGGTCGACGACCACCGCGAGATCCGGGACCTCCTGTCCAAGTACCTGGCGAGGTACGGCTTTCGGGTGAGCGCCGCGGAAAGCGCCGCCAGGGCGCGCCGGCTGCTCGAGGCCAGCGCCATCGATCTGGTGGTGCTGGACATCATGATGCCCGGCGAGGACGGGCTCTCGCTCTGCCGCCACCTGCGCACGGCGACCGACCTGCCGGTGATCATGCTGACCGCCATGGCCGAGGACACGGACCGCGTGGTGGGGCTCGAAATGGGCGCCGACGACTACGTCGTGAAGCCCTTCAACCCGCGCGAGCTGCTCGCCCGGATCAGGGCCGTGCTGCGCCGCGCCAACAGCCTGCCGCGGCAACGGCCGGCTACCCAGGCCGAGACCATCCGCTTCGGCCCTTGGGCGCTGAGCGTCGCGCGGCGCGAGCTGGTCGGCGAGGACGGCGTGGCGATCCCGCTCAGCACCACGGAGTTCCTCCTGCTGGGCGCCCTGCTCAGCCATCCGCGCATGGTCCTCAACCGCGATCAGCTCCTCGACCTCACGCGCGGGCGCAGCGCCAACGTGTTCGATCGCAGCATCGACAACCAGGTCAGCCGGCTGCGCAAGAAGATCGAGGCCGACCCCAGGGAGCCGAGCCTGATCAAGACGGTGTGGGGCGGCGGCTACATGCTCACGGCGGAGGTCGAGCACCGTTGAGGGCCCTATCCGCCGCGCTCCGCCGACTGTGGCCGCAGCGTCTCGCCGGCCAGCTGATCGCGCTGCTCCTGCTGGCGTTGATGCTGGCCCAGGCGGCGAGCTTCCTGATCCTCGCCGACGAGCGCCGGGCGGCGATCCGCACCGCCGAGCGCAAGCAGATCCTGGAGCGCACGGCGTCGATCGTGCGGCTGATCGAGAGCACGCCGCCGGCCCTGCACGAGCAGATCGTGCACACCGCGAGCGTGCCCTATCTGCGCTTCTGGATCGCCGGCGTCAGCGCGGTCCCCGAGCAGTCGCCGGACGCCGGCGACGAGCTGCGCCGGCGCCTCGAGGTCCTGCTCGACGGCGACGGGCGCGAGCTCGTGGTCTTCGTGCGCGACGAGGACGACGAGGTTCCCGACCTGGCCAATGGCCCTGCCGGCCATGCCGGTATGCCGATCAGTCGCGCGAGCGCCGGAGAGCGCTGGTGGGAACGCCATCCGCCCGGGCTCCTGATCGCCGCCCGGCTGGACGACGGCCGCTGGCTGAACGCCGGCATGAGCCTGGGACATCCGTCGCCGCGCTGGGGTCGGTTCCCGCTCTTGTCCATGGGCCTCACGGCGGTGGCCCTGTCGGTGATCGTCGTCGTGATGGTGCGCCGGATCACCCGGCCCATGGCACGGCTCGCGCTGGCCGCCGGGAGCATGGGGCGTGGCGAGACGGTCGCGCCGATCGCCGAGGAGGGGCCGCTCGACGTCCGGCAGACCACGCGCGCCTTCAACCGCATGCAGGAGCGCCTGCAGCGCTTTGTCCAGGACCGCACGCGCATGCTCGCGGCGATCAGCCACGACCTGCGTACGCCGATCACATCGCTGCGCCTGCGCGCCGAGTTCGTCGATGACGAGGAGACCCGCGCGAAAATCCTCGAGACCCTCGACGAGATGCAGCGCATGACCGAGGCGACGCTGGCGTTCGCCCGCGAGGAGGCGACCCGCGAGGAGACGCGCTCGGTCGATCTCGCGGCGCTGATCGAGAGCCTGTGCGAGGATCTCGCCGATCTGGGCAAGGAGGTCGCCTTCGATGGCGACGGCAAGACGCCCCATGCCTGCCGCCCGGTGAGCCTCAAGCGCGCGATCCGCAACCTCGTGGAGAACGCGGTGACCTATGGCGAGCGCGCCCGCGTCGCGTTGGAGCGCGCCGGCGACGAGTTCCGGATCGTGATCGACGACGACGGCCCGGGCATCCCGGATCCGGAGTTCGAGCGCGTGTTCGCACCCTTCGTGCGGCTCGAGCCGTCGCGCAGCCCCGAGACCGGCGGGATCGGCCTCGGCATGGCGATCGCCCGCTCGATCGTGCGCGGCCACGGCGGCGACATCGGACTCGCGAACCGCGAGGGCGGCGGCCTGCGCGTAACCGTTCGCCTGCCGCGCGCCGATCCCGCCTGATTCGCGCCGCGCTCCCTGGCCTGAGTTCCGGGCATCGCCTATTGCTGGGAGCGACGGGAGAAACGGGAGGCGTAGGTGCGAAAAGTCATCGGGGCGGCGGCCATCCTGGCCGGCATGCTCGGCGCGCAGGCTGCGGCAGCCGAGACGGTCGATCTCGAGCTCGTGCTTCTGGCCGACGCATCGGGGTCCATCGACGACGCTGAGATCCGCTTTCAGCGCCAGGGCTACGCCGAGGCGATCACCCATCCCGAGGTTCTGGGCGCGATCGCCCAGGGTTTCGACCAGCGGATCGCGGTGACCTATGTCGAATGGGGCACAGTGGGCTCGCAGGAGGTCGTGGTCCCCTGGTCGATCGTCGACGGGCCCGAGAGCGCCAAGGTCTTCGCCCATGCCCTAATCGAGACGCCGCGCCGGGCGTTCGGCATGAACGCGATCGGCGACGCGATCGCCGTGGCCCAGGGGCTGATCGAGACCAACGACATCGACGGCTACCGCAAGGTGATCGACATCTCCGCCGACAGCGCCAACAGCTGGGGCGGCATTCCGATCGCCGAGGCGCGCCGCACCGCGCTCGCCGCCGACATCGTCATCAACGGCCTCGCCATCCTGTGCCGCGCGAGCGAATGCAGCGGCCGGCCCAATGCCTACGACCTCGAGGCGGCGTTCGCCGACACGATCATCGGCGGGCCGGCAAGCTTCGTGATCCGGGCCGACGGCGGCATCCGGTTCGCCGAGGCGGTGCGTCGCAAGCTCGTGCTCGAGATCGCTGGCACGCCGGCTTCCCGCCCGCTCGGCGCGCGCCTCGCCGACCGAAGGGAGTAGCCGGACCCGTCGGCAGGGTTGTGATCCGCTCGGGCCATCGTCCTCTCAAGGGCCACATGGGACGGCTCCCCGGCAAGCCGTGTAACGAGGTTGCGAGTGTCGAAACCC
>Ga0299907_10001550_pt1 | contig 13264 bp, 10 predicted proteins | sample RVTome_16_FD_198680 | JGI IMG/M metagenome (GOLD analysis project Ga0299907, IMG submission 198680) | Soil microbial communities from uranium-contaminated site in the Upper Colorado River Basin, Wyoming, United States - RVT152D67 (version 2) ... | reverse complement strand
CGATCAGCACCACCGCGCCGTCGCGCCACTCGATCGTGGGCGGGATCGGGTCAGCGGGGGGCTCGGTCACGGTTGCAGCGATTCGACGGTCGCGCGAACGGAAGCGGTGACACCGCGGGGATCCACGTACGCAGCGGAGCCCAGCAACAGGAGCAGGCCGTCGCCGCCCGCCCGTGATGCGTGCGACGCGGCGTTCGCAGGGGAGACGCCGCCGCCGAGCACCGCCACCGACGGCAGGACGCCGGTGCCGAGCGGCGAACGAGCGGCGGCGAGTTGCGCGTCGACCTCGTCGTCGGTGTCGAACAGCTTGCCGCCGTACGCGCCCACTTGAACGAAGTCCGCGCCGCACCACCGCGTCAGCGACGCGAGCACCGCGCCCGACGCGCCGAAACGCTCACCCCGCGCGAGAGGACCAGAGCCGACGCGGTGCGCGAATACGGGAACACCCAACGCGGCGTCCCGCAACGCGAGCACCGCGTCGAGGCCTTGCGCGAACGCGTTCACCATCACGCCGGTCGCACCAAGCTCGACCACGCGCCGCGCCCGGTCGACCAGCGACGTAGACGGGCCTGTCACGTTCGGGCAGTAGACGACGCTCGGGTGCAACACCGACGCAACGGCGCGGACGCGCTCTTCGAGCGGGCACCAAGGCGGATCGCCCAGCAGCTCGTCGTCCTTCACGAGCATCGCCCCGCCGCGCGCCGCCGCGTCCGCCGCGGCCGCGCACTCGGCCGGCGACAGCCCCAACGACGGCTTGAAGATCACGCCGACGCCGGCGCCGCGACCGGGAAGCAGCGACGGAGCGCCGAACGCCGGGCCCGGCAGCAGCCCGTCGGGAAGCTCCAGGCCGACCAACCGGCAGCGCGTGAACGCGCGCGTCTCCACGCCCTCCCCCGCCACCAGCGCGGACACGAGCAGCGCGACGTTGCGCCCCCAGTTCGACGCGGGGAGCTCGATGACGCAGCGCCCGTGCGCATCGCCGTCGACGACGGCGTGCCCACGCACGAACGCGGGGCCGTCCGGCATGCCCGTCGACTCTTCGATGGCCAGCGCCTCGGCCGAGCCCGCCGGCTCGAGCTCGAAGGTGGCCCGGATCACCGACATGCGACGCCGACGCGCGTTACGTCGGGAAGAAGCCGGGAGACGGCGCCCGGCCCGTGCGGATGTCCTCGAAGCGCAGGTCGACGAGCGACGCCCACTCGGCATGTGTGAGCACGTAGAAGCGGTCGTGCTTCACCGCGTCGACGACCTGCGCGGCCACGTCGGCCGGCGACAGGCCGGCCTCGAGGATGCCCTTGATCGCGCCGCCGCCGAGCTCGCCGAGGTTCGCGCCACCGGCCTCCGACGACGGGTTGGCGAGGTTGGCGGGCCGGTTGCGGGCCGACTCGCCGATGGCCGTGTCGACCCAACCGGGGCACAGCACCGACACGCCGACGGGCGACGAGTGCGCGGTGAGCTCCTTGGCCAGCGTCTCGGCCAGCGTGACGACGCCGTGCTTCGACACGTTGTACGGGCCGAGGAACGGCACGCTCAGCAGTCCCGCCATCGACGCGGTGCACACCACGTGGCCGGCGCGCTGCTCCACCAAGTGGGGGACGAAGGCGCGCACACCATGGATCACGCCCCAGAGGTTGACGCCGAGCGTCCACTTCCAGTCGGCCTCCGTGAGAGTCCACATGGGCCCGCCCGTTGCCACGCCCGCGTTCAAGTGGACGACGTGGAAGCCGCCGAGCTCCTCGACCGTGCGCGCCGCCAGCGCGGTCATCGCCTCGCCTGACGACACGTCGGTGACGACGGGCAGCACCGTGTGGCCGGCTTCGCCCAGCGCGGCCGCCACCTTCTCCAGCGCAGGCGCCTCGATGTCGGCGAGGACGACCTTCATGCCTTCGCGCGCGAACGCCTCGGCGGTCGCCCTCCCGATGCCGCTCGCCGCGCCGGTGACGACGGCGACCTTCCCCCCGAGGTCATCCATCACGCGCCGTCGATCACTTGGTGCCGTGCGTCCACGAGTTGAGGTACTCCTCCTGCTCGGCCGTGAGCACGTCGATCTGCACGCCCATCGTGTCGAGCTTGAGGCGGGCGATCTCGGTGTCGATCTCCGGTGGCACGTCGTACACGCGCGCCTCCAGCGAGCCCGAGTGCTGGAGCGCCCACTCGGCAGCGAGCGCCTGGTTGGCGAACGACATGTCCATCACGTCGGCGGGATGGCCCTCCGCGGCACCGAGGTTGACGAGGCGCCCCTCGGCGATCACGAAGACGCGACGGTCGCCCTCGACGAGGTACTCCTCGACGGACTGGCGCACCTGGCGACGGCGCTCGCCGCTCGCCATGTCGCCGAGAGTCTTGAGGTCGATCTCGATGTCGAAGTGGCCCGAGTTGGCGAGGATGGCGCCGTCCTTGAGGACGTTGAAGTGCTCGGAGCGAAGCACGTCGCGGTTGCCGGTGACGGTGATGAAGACGTCGCCCTCGCGCGCCGCCTCGCTCATCGTCACGACGCGGAAGCCGTCCATGACCGCTTCGAGCGCGCGCAGCGGGTTGATCTCGGTGACGTACACCTGCGCGCCCATGCCGCGTGCCCGCGCCGCAACGCCCTTGCCGCAGTAGCCGTAGCCGGCGACGACGACCTTCTTGCCGGCAAGCAGCACGTTGGTGGCACGGATGATGCCGTCGAGCGTGGACTGCCCGGTGCCGTAGCGGTTGTCGAACATGTGCTTGGTGTCAGCGTCGTTCACCGCGACGATCGCGTACTTGAGCGCGCCGTCGCGCTCCATGGCCCGCAGGCGGATCACGCCGGTGGTGGTCTCCTCGGTGCCGGCAATCACCTCGGCCACCTGCTGCGGGCGCTCCGAGTGCAGGCGTGACACGAGGTCGCAGCCGTCGTCCATCGTGAGCTGCGGGCGCTCGTCGAGGACGGCGTCGAGGTGCTTGAAGTACACGTCGGTCGACTCGCCCTTGATGGCGAACACGCCCACGCCCTCGTCGCGCACGAGTGACGCGGCGACGTCGTCCTGGGTGGACAGCGGGTTGGACGCGCACAGCGCGATCTCCGCGCCACCGGCCTTCAGCGCCCGCATGAGGTTGGCGGTCTCGGTGGTGACGTGCATGCACGCGCCGAAGGTGACGCCTTCGAACGGCTTCTCCTTGGCGTAGCGCTCGCGCAGCGAGGCGAGGACGGGCATGCGGGTGTCGGCCCACGCGATGCGCTGGCGGCCGAGGTCGGCGAGCGAAGGGTCGGCGATGTCGAAGTTCACGGGATCGTTGCTTTCGTCGTGGGTTGGTCAGGGGTGTGTGTCAGGAGTGTGAGGAGTGTCAGGACTTGAGCCACTGCTTGAGCTCGACGAGCACCGGCACCGGGCCGGGATCGATGCCTTCCTGCGCGGCCATGTAGAGGGAGACGAAGTCGCCGTAGAGGATGAGGTCGAGCAGCTGGGCGAGGTCGCCCTCGCCCTCGGCGTGCACCTCTTCTATCGAAGCAAAGACCTCGCGCACCAACTCGAACACCATCTCGAACCGCCGCGTCACCTGCGGGTGCTCGGAATCGTGGCGCAGCGCGACCAGCGTCATCGTCTGGCGGGTGATGTCGCCGTGCTGGCCCCAACCCACGATCTCGTTGTGGCACAGCTCGGGTTGCGCGGCCCAGAACGCAGGCGCCTTCGCGTTCTCGTTCACCTGCGTCTTCCACCGCTGCGCCGCAGTCGCTCCGAGGGCGCCGCCGCCGTGGATGACCGGCATGGTGCGGCCGATGCGGCGGGCGAGCTGCTCGGCCTCGTTGCCGTCGCGCGTGAGGCGGTCGCGGCGCCGCTGCAGCTGGCTGACGGCGAGGTCGATCCACTGCGTCGCGCCCGGGAACAGGCCGATCTGTTCGAGGACGACGAGCGGCGGGATGGCCATCGCACCGAGCGCGGCGCGCGGTTGCGGGATGGACGTCGGCACCGGTACCACCGGCGCGTTCCAGCCGTCCGCCAGCTCTTCGAGGCCGCCGCCGCCGGTGACCGCGACGATCTTCGCTCCTTGCATCGCGGCCTCGGTCGCGGCCTCCAACGTCTCTTCGGTGTCACCCGAGCACGAGATGGCGAACACGAGCGAGCCGTCGCCCACGAACGCGGGCAGCTCGTACGACTTCACCGTGACGACGGGCACCGACATGAACGGTCCCGCGGCGGCTTGCAGGATGTCACCAGCGATGCCGCTGCCGCCCATGCCGAGCACGACGACGTGCTCGATGGCTTCCTTGCCCGGCAGCCGGTCGATCTCGCGCGCGACGCGGGACGCGTCCGCGACTTGCTCCGGGAACGCAGCAGCGAGATCGAACATGCGGTCGGTGTCGAGGCGACCCGTTGCCGCAAGATCGGTCATCGTGGCTCCGTCGCGTCGAACGTTGGCCGGATGCCCGCGCTGTCGGCTTTGGCGATGAGGCGCTCGTGCTCGTCGCCGGCAACCGTCTCGGACTCGTCCACGAGCATGATCGGGATGTCGTCCTTGATCGCGTAGCGACGCTTCAGCCGCGGGTTGTAGAGCGCGTCCTCGTCCTCGAAGTAGAGAAGCGGGCCCTTGTCCTCCGGGCAGGCGAGGATCTCGAGCAGCTTCGGGTTGAGCGCCATTGCCGTCACTCCCCTCTCTGGATCACGTCGAGCACCTCGCCGACGTACTTGTCGCACTCCTCGCGCGTGCGGGCTTCGAGGTTCAACCGAAGGAACGGTTCGGTGTTCGACGGCCGCACGTTGAACCACCAATCGCCGAAGTCGATCGTAAGCCCGTCGAGCTCGTCCTGCTTGCCGCTGGAGAACTGCTCCGCGACGCGGCGGATGACGGCGTGCGGGTCGTCCACCTTCGAGTTGATCTCGCCGGACGCGACGTAGCGCTCGAACGGCTTGCGCAACTCGGACAGCTCCTGCCCGGAGCGCGAGAGCATCTCGAGCACCACCACGGTGGCTATGAGGCCCGAGTCGGCGCGGAAGTTGTCGAGGAAGTAGTAGTGCCCCGAGTGCTCGCCGCCGAAGACCGCTCCGGTCTCGGCCATCGTCTCCTTGATGAACGAGTGGCCGACGCGCGTGCGTACCGGCGTGCCCCCGTTCTCTTCGACGATCTCGGGCACCGCCTTCGAGCAGATGAGGTTGTGCAGGATGACCGCGCCGGGGTGCCGTTCGAGCATCGCCTTGGCCACCATCGCGGTCGTGGTGGATCCGCTGATCGGTTGCGCTTGCTCGTCGACCAGGAACACGCGGTCGGCGTCGCCGTCGAAGGCGAGCCCCACGTCCGCGCCGGTGTCGAGGACGCGCGCTTGCAGGTCCTCGAGGTTCTCGGCCTGGATCGGGTCGGCGGGGTGGTTCGGGAACGTGCCGTCGAGCTCGCCGTAGAGCATGTCGAGCTCGAACGGCAGCTTGGCGAAGACCGCGGGGCACACGAGGCCGCCCATGCCGTTGGCGGTGTCGGCCACGACCTTGAGCGGGCGCAGCTGCTCGGGGTGTGTGACGAAGCCGACGACGTGGTCGGCGAACGCGTGGAGCAGGTTGGCGTGCTCGACGTTGCCCTTCGTCGCGCCGTGCGGTGCGTGGCCGCTCTCGAGGAACGTGGCGGCGAGGCGGCTGATGTCGTCGAGACCCGTGTCCTGGCCCACCGGCTTCGCGCCCGAGAGGCAGAACTTGATGCCGTTGTACTGCGCGGGGTTGTGCGACGCGGTGAACACCGCGCCCGGCGCCGAGAGGGTGCCGGAGGCGAAGTACAGGAGGTCGGTGGACGCGAGGCCGAGCTCGACCACGTCGATGCCCTGGTCCGTGGTGCCGTCGGAGAACGCAGCCGTGAGCTCGACGCCCGACGGCCGCATGTCGCGGGCCACGAGGATGCGCTCGGCGCCCTCTCGGTCGAGCGCGAACCGGGCGAAGGCCGCACCGATGGCGTACGCCTCTCCGGGTCCCCACTGATCCGGTACGAGGCCGCGCACGTCGTAGGCCTTGAAGATGTGGTCGAGCGAAGCCATGCCGGGCGACGAGCCTAGTTGGGTCGCCCCATTCCCGTTTTGGCCGCGCTCACGGCCGTATGCGGCGGCGAGCGCGGCCGAAACGGCGACGGGGTCAGCGGTAGGCGGCGGCTTGGATGTTGTAGAGCGATGCGTATTGCCCGCCGAGCGCCATCAGCTCCTCGTGCGTGCCGGCCTCGGCGACGACGGAGCCGTCGAGCACGACGATGAGGTCCGCCATGCGCACCGTCGAGAACCGGTGCGACACGAGGACCGTGACGCGGCCCGACTCGGCGCCGTCTGGCGTGCGCGCCGCAGAGGCGAACCGTTCGAACAGGGCGTGCTCCGTCTCGGCGTCGAGGGCGGCGGTGGGTTCGTCGAGCACGAGCAACAGCGGGCGGTCGCGCATGAACCCGCGCGCCAGCGCGAGCTTCTGCCACTGGCCGAACGACATCTCGACGCCGTCGCGCCACGTGGGGCCGAGCTGCGTGTCGAGGCCGCGCGCGAGGCGCGTCACGACGTCGCCGGCGCCGGCACGGGTGATGGCCTCCTCGACCGCCGGCACGTCGTCGACGCGATCGAGGTCGCCGAGCCCGACAGTCTGGCGGGCGACGAGCTCGAACCGGAAGAAGTCCTGGAACGCGCCCGCGAGGCGCGACCGCCACTCGTCGACGCGCATCGTCGCCAGATCGCGGTCGTCGAGGAGGACGCGGCCCGACGTCGGCGCGTAGAAGCGGCACAGCAGCTTCACGAGCGTGGTCTTGCCCGCGCCGTTCTCGCCCACGATGGCGACGACCGAGCCCGCCGGCAAGTGTAGGTCGACGTCCTTCAGCACGTCGCGCTCGGTGCCGGGGTAGCGAAACGTCACGTTCTCCAACCGGATGCCATCGGTCAAGCGGTCGGGCACGGGTTCGTCCGCGTCGTGCCGCAGCCGTTGCGCGTACTGCTCGAGCCACAGCAGCCGCCGCGACGCGTCGAGCCAGATGCCGCGCAGGAAGCCGATCTCGCCCACCGTCGCGCCGAGGTACTGCGACAGGCGGCTGCCGGCAGCGAGCGCGAGCAGCACTTCGCCGACGCGCGCCTCCTGCACCTCGACGACGAACACGATCGCCGCCACGAACGCGGCGCCGAACAGCGCCCACGCGAGCGACTGCAGCACCGCCGTCCCCCGCCGCGCGGCGGCCATCGGCGCGTAGCCGCGTGCCCACGCGGCCCGCCGGTCGCCGACGAGGCGCTCGCCCGTGCCGGCGACTCGCACCTCCTTGCCCGGCGGTGCCGTGGTCGCGAGCACGAAGAGATGGCGAGCCAGGCGGTTGTGCGGCGCTGCCTTCTCCTGCGCGGCGCGCTCCGCGACGGCGCGCCGCGACGACACCCATACCGTCGGCAACGCGAACACCGCCAGCAGCGCGAGCACGGGATGGATCGACGCGAGCAGGCCGACGGTGATGCCGAGGCGCAGCACCCACCCGCCCACCGAGAACAGCGACATGTAGAGGTGGTTGAGCGTGAACACCTGGTCGCGCAGCACCGCGAGGCGGTCGAGGTAGTCGGGGCGTTCGTGGTGCTCGATGGTGGCGACAGACGCCTGCAGCTCGGCCACGTGCGCTTCGAGGACGACCGTGGCGCGGTCGCGGAAGCGGCGCTGGACGCGGTCACCCACCACGCGGAGGAACCAGCCGGCGACCGCCGAGCCGCCGAGGCCCAGCGCAGCCACCAGCACGCGCGTGCGGCTGCTCTCCGTGACGCCTTCCGCGAGCAGCTTCAGCCACAGTGCGAACAGCGCATCCGGCACCGCCGAGCCGATGCTCAGCGCAGCGGACACCACGAGCAACATCGGTTCGGCCCTGAAGCCGAGCTGCAGCGAGCGCCAGATCGCCTTGAGCCCCGGCGGCAGCTCGTCCTCGTCAGCCATGATCGGCCTTCTTGCGCGTCTGAGGGTCGAGTACCGACCTTGAGGCGCGCAAGTTCGGGTCGAGGGGATCAGGCGAGGACATCGCTGCCCTCCTCGTCGAGCTCCCCGCTCGCGTCGCCGGCGGCGAAGCGCGCCGCCTGCAGCTCGAACATCGTCTTGTACCGGCCGCCGCGCGCCATCAGCTCGTCGTGCGTGCCGAGCTCGACGAGGCGGCCGCCTTCGAGCACGCAGATGCGGTCGGCGTGGCGCACCGTCGAGAACCGGTGGGAGATGAGGATCGTGGTGCAGGAGCGCGTCGCGGCGAGGATGCGGTCGAAGATCTCGGCCTCGCCCCGTACGTCGAGCTGCGCGGTCGGCTCGTCGAGCAGGACGACGCCCGCGCCCAACCGCACCGCGCACAACGCGCGCGCGAGAGCGATGCGCTGCCACTGCCCGCCGGACAGGTCGGTGCCGCCCTCGTAACCGCGGGCGAGGATGGTGCCGAGCGCGGCGAGGTCCCCGGCCCCCGCCTCGGCCAGCGCCGCAGCGATGACGTCGTCGCGCGCGCCGAGCGGCGCCACGTTGTCGCGCAACGGCAGCTCGTAGCGGATGAAGTCCTGGAACACGGCGGTGACGCGCGACCGCCAGCTGTCGAGGTCGAGCTCGCGCACGTCCACGCCGTCCACCTCGATGGCGCCACCCTGCGGGTCGTACAGCCGGCACAGCAGCTTCGCCAGCGTCGTCTTGCCCGCGCCGTTCACGCCCACGATGGCGAGCGACGAGCCGGCCGGGATCGTGAGGTCGAAGCCGTCGAGCACCGGCGCGGGGCTCGTGTCGTAGGCGAAGCGGACGTCGCGGAAGCGAATCTCGCGCGCCGGCATGGTGTCGGCAACCGCGGTGCCCGACGAAAGCGCGCCCGCCGCCTGCATCGGCTCTTGCAGCCGCAGCACCGCGGCTACGGGTTGCGCGGCGAACGCGAGCGCCCAGTTCAACCCGCCGAACGCGACGAGGCTCGTTCCGACGGCGGTCTGCGCGTAGACGACGGCCGTACCGAGCGCGAGTTCCTTGCTCGAGGCCGCGTCCGCCAACGACCAGAACACAGCGACGTTGGCTGCGAGCACGAGCAGCAGGCTCCACTGCAGCGGTCGCTCGCGGAGACGGGTGGCTTCGTACTGTAGGTCGAGCAGGCGCCGGCGGCGCGAGGCGAACCGGTCGATCGTCCACCGGCTGAGGCCGAACAGGCGGATCTCCTTGGCCGCGGGCGGGTCGACGGCGAGCCGGTACGCGTAGTCGGCGTGGCGCTGCGCTTCGAGCACCTCCTCGGTGTTGCGGTCGCGCCACACCGAGCTCTCGCGCAGCAGCACGTGCGTCGCGCTCCATGCCGCGACGAGCACGATCGGCGCCCACCACCGGTAGCGCAACAGCACGGCCGCCGACGCGAGGCCGGCGCCGAGGTCGACGAGGCCGCTGGCGATGAAACCCATGCTGATCGACAGCGGCGGGCCGGAGATGCCGAGGTCGAAGTCCCGCGCCATCGTGAGGTCGTCGGTGAGGTCGGCCCGCTCGAGGTGGCCCATGCCCGGCGGTTCCACGCACGCTTCCATCAGGCGGTCGTACAGCCACGCGGCGACGCGGTCGCCGAGGTTGGCGCCCACCGCCGCGTGCAGCGGCGTCAGCACCTGGAGGGCGACGAACACCACGCCCGCGAACGCGAGCGGCGCGGCCAAGTCGTCGCCGTCCTGCACCGCGCCCACGAGCACGCCCATCGCCACCGCGAACAGCGCGGGGAGCACCGCCCGAAGCCCGATGAGCGCCCACCAGGCGTACGCGAGCGGCGCGGCGGCCTTGGGCAGCACGGCGAAGTACCGCCACTCGTCGGACCCGCGTGCCCGCCTCAGCGCGTTCATCACCGACCAGTTGTAGCCGACGCGCCCAAACCCGTGAACGGCTGGGATCAGCGGGAGATGACGGCGGTCTCCTCCGGCGACAGGTCGTAGGTGCCCGTGGCCGAGGCAAGGCGGACGCGGGCAAGGTCGCGCACCATCCGCGCCGCCGCGCTCACCACGCGCACGCTCGACCTCGTGGCGTTGGCCAGCGTGACCGGCACCTCCACGAGCGACAGCCGGTAGCGCTCGGCGAGGTGGAACAGCTCGACGTCGAAGGCGAACCCGTCCAGCCGCTGCTTGGCGAAGAGGATGCGGGCGACGTCCGAACGGAACGCCTTGAGCCCGCACTGCGTGTCGCGGTACTGGCCGAGCAGCACGACGGACGTCAGCACGTTGAACACGCGGCCGGTGACCTCGCGCAGGCGCCGCGCGCGCACGAGCGTAGTGGTGTCGATGTGGCGGCGGCTGCCGACGACCATGTCCCAGCCGTCCTCGACCGCGTCCAACAACCCGATCAGCTGGTCGGGTGGGTACGACAGGTCGGCGTCGGTGTAGGCGATCGTTCGACCACGAGCCGCGAGCATGCCGGCACGCACGGCCGCACCCTTACCGCGGTTGCGCGGCAGGACGAGCACTTGGTCCGCACCCGCACGTCGCGCTGCGTCCGCAGTGCCGTCCGTCGACCCATCGTCGACGACCACCAGCTCGACGCCGCCGTCCGCAGTGACGCCCGCCAGCGCGGCGCGCAGCTCGCGCACGGCAACCGCAGCCTGCTCGCCCTCCATGTAGGCGGGCACGACGACGCTCAAGCGGACGTCGCCCGGCGCGGGGCCACGCTCCACCCGCTCGCGCTGCACCCGGCGGACGTCGCGCCGCGCCCGTCCACGCCGCCTCGGCTGCACCATTTCAGCGCGGACCGGTTGCGACGAGCTCGCTCGGCGGGGGCGGCGGCAGGAACGGATCGGTCCACCCGTCCTCGACGTCATCGTCGTCCTGACGGCGCCGCACGGGGATCGCGACCGGCTCGCGGCGCGCCCACAACACCGCCGTCCCGATGGCGGCGAACGTGAGGAGCCACCCGATGTAGTCGACGCCCGTCCACCCGTAGCGAAGCTCGACGTCCGTCCCCGTCGGCACCACCACCATGAAGTTCGGCGTGACGCGGTAAGGACCGTCGGCGCCGCTCACGCGCCAGTTCGGGAAGTACGACATGCGCACGAGCACGGGCACGCCGGGGCGGCTCACCTTGAAGCGGATGCTGTCGTCGTCGAGGTCGACGTCGGTGACGCGCACGGGCGGCACCGCATCGCGCGGCGCGGGGTCGCCTGCTTCTTCGATGCGCGGCCAGGTGTCGGGCCCTTCGACGGCGAGCGGCACGTCCCAGCGCGTGTGCTCCTGGTACCAGTCGACGGCCATCTCGAGCCATTCGCCCTTGCTGCGCCCTCCGTTCTCGACGACGGCCGGGAGGTTGCGCACGGGCGTCACCAGCGGCGCGTCCTTCACCTCGTAGATCTGCCAGAAGCGCTGCTCGGTGGCGGTGCCGTACGTGAGCGTGCGGGGCGTGGTGGTGGCCAGCAGCTCGAGGTCGGGGTTGGTGCTCGCTTGGGACTGCGCGTCGGGCGTGAGCGCGAGGTAGTAGCGCACGCCCATGAGCTGCAAGTGGCGCACTCCTTCGGTGACGTCGAGCTGGCGGTACGGCAGGTCGCGCATCGCTCGCGACGGCGTGCGCGACAGCTCGGACTGGTTGAGGAAGTGGTACGGCACCGAAGCCGACGACTCGAAGAAGAGGCCTTCCATCGAGCCGATGCAGCCGCGCGTCCAATACGGCAGCAGCATGAGCGCCATCGGCGTGCCGAAGCGGTTGAGCTCGGGCTCGTACTCCCACATGGCGCGCCCGCACCCCTCCTCGCGACCGATGCGGCGCATCGTCTCCACCACTTCGCGGTACTCCGCGTAGTCGGGCTTGCGTTCATAGCCGGAGTAGTTCCACTTGGCCCACGCAGGCACGAAGTTCGCACCCGCGTCGGGGCTCGTGAGCTTCACGAAGGGCAGCGACCGGTCGCCCGGCAGCTCCAGCCGGCCCGTCTGGAAGATGCCGAGCGGGCGACCGGCGACCGTGAGCACGATCACGAGCGTCATCAGCGGCGCGGCGAGCGCGAACACGTTCGGCGCGTCCTCTCGCCATTGCGAGATCGCTTCCCCCACGATGAGGCACAGCTCCGCGACTGCGTACGCGGCGAGCAGGTAGCACGCGAGGTACCAGAACGGCAGCAGCCGCGCGTTCCAGATCGGTCCCCTGGGCACGAGGATGAACGCGGCCGCCATCGCCACCGCGATGCCGGTGAGCACCGCGCCGCCGCGACGGCGGCGCACCACGGCGAGCACCGTGCCGAGCAGCGCCATCGGCATCACGATCTTCAAGTGCAGTGTGGCCGCCTTGGGCGCGGCGTCGTCCGCTCGCAGCCACGGGAACAGGTTCTGCAGGTACTCCTGCGTCCGCTCCCACCCCATGTCGTTGCTGTAGGGCAGCCGCACGAGGAACGGCAGCAGCCAGAACGCCGCCAGCGCCGCGCCGGCGAGGCCGACGGTGATCACGATCCGCCAGCGCGTGCCGTCGGGGCGGCGCACGAGCAGCAACACGCCTGCCGCGGCGACTGCGAATGCAGCCGGCAGCAGGTGGCTCAGCACGGTGGCCGCGAACAGCGCGGCGGCGAGGCTGCGCCCCCTGCCCGTGTCGAGCGCACGAGAGAGCACGCCGACGAACAGCAGCGCGGTGGCGAGCGCGATGGAGAACGAGAACTCGCCCGCGAGCGTTGCTGCTGCGTTGCCACCCCAGATCGTGTGGAAGCGGTCGAACACGAACAGCACGGTCGACACGGCCAGCAGCTCGGGCGCGGGGAACGGCAGCCGCAGCAGCCGCCCGAACCCCCACGCGGCAACGGGCAGGCCGACGAGCCCGCTCACCGATACGAGCTTGAACGCGACGCCGTACGGCAGCAGGAGGTCGAGCAGGACGATGAGCAGGTTCGGCAGCGGGAAGTAGAAGTGGTAGGCGGGGAAGCCCGCGTACCAGTCGTTCGCCCAGCCGGTGAGGCGCCAGTGCGGGAGCACGTGGTCGCGCAGGTGGGCAGGGCCCCACACGTGCGCGCCCATGTCGCCGCCGGCCGGCGTGGTAAATGCGGTGAGCAGGCCCGGCTGCAGCTGCAGCAGGATGAACACCGCGGCGCCGCCGACGGCGACAGCGGCGACGACCCGCCTCGTCCAGATGGCCCACGCCGGCACCTCGAACGGCGGCTCCGGCGCGTCCAAGTCCTCCGGTCCCCCAGGTTCGTCGGGTTCGCCGGGCGTGCCTGGCAGCGGCGCCGGAGCCGCGGGCGCCGCCGGCTCATCGAGCGCGGCGGCGTCCTCGGCCGGCACCTCCACCGGCTCGGTCACCTCGGCGTGCGGGTCCATGCCCGCTCATGTTGCCTCAGCGCGGGTCGCTGGTCGCCGCACCTCGCCGGAACCTGCGGGCACCGAACACCAGCACGA
>Ga0299907_10001549_pt1 | contig 13266 bp, 12 predicted proteins | sample RVTome_16_FD_198680 | JGI IMG/M metagenome (GOLD analysis project Ga0299907, IMG submission 198680) | Soil microbial communities from uranium-contaminated site in the Upper Colorado River Basin, Wyoming, United States - RVT152D67 (version 2) ... | reverse complement strand
CGAGGGTGAGGGGATGACGAGACACGAGGCCTGCGGGAGAACCGTCGCCACCCGCGTCGCGCTCGCCGCGTCGCTTTTCATCGCGCTCCCCGCGTCGCTTATCGTCGCGGCCGCCTGCGCCCCCGCCGACGACGGCCTCGAGCCGGCGGCCGCCCCGCGCGATTCCGCGCATATCTACGCCGACCGCGTGCTGGAGAGTCTGGGCGGTGACGAGGCGTGGGAGGAGACGCGCTTCATCGCGTTCCGCTGGATCGTGGAGCGCGATGGCGAGGTGATCTCCGACCGGCGCCACGCGTGGGACCGCTACGACGGCCGCTACCGGCTGGAGTACGCCGCGGACGGCACCCCGCACGTCGCGCTCTTCAACGAGAAGGAGCTCCGCCAGGACTCCGTGCTCGGCAAGATCCCCGAAGGCCGCGCGTGGCGGGCCGGGACGGAGCTCACGGGCGCGCCGCGCGATTCGGCGCTCGCGCGCGCCTACGGCATCTTGATCAACGACACGTACTGGCTCCTCATGCCGTTCAAGTGGGAAGACCCGGGTGTCCACCTCGCGTTCGAGGGCACCCGGACCCTGTCCGACAGCACGACGTACGCGGTCGTCCACCTCTCGTTCGACGCGGGTCTCGGGGTCACCGAGGACCAGTACTGGGCGTTCGTGGACCGGGAGACGGGGCGCATGGCCGCGTGGCAGTACCACCTCGGGCGGAGCGAGGAGCCCGGGCCCGTGATCTGGTGGGAGGAGTGGACGCCGGTGGGTGACCTCACGCTCGCCCTCCGGCGCCGCAACGAGGCCGGCGGTCCCACGATCCGGTTCGAGGACGTGGTGGCCGCCTCGCGCGTGCCGGACGGCGCGTTCGCCCCACCCACCACGCCTTGACCACACCCCCCATCCCTCCCGACGCCGGCGACGCGGACGCCGGCGTCGAGGCCAGCGAGTCGGAAGGACGACGCTACCGGGGCGGGGTGTTCGAGCCCTGCGACGAGGCGGCGCTCGAGCCGGCGCCGGACGATCCCTCGTATCCCGACCCGGGGCACGGGCCGCCGTTCCGGAAGGTCGCCCGCGTCCCGCGCGTGCCGAAGGTGCGGCACCTCGTCGGGCCGTCGGTGATCGCGCTCGGCATGGGGCTCGGGGCCGGCGAGTTCCTGCTGTGGCCCAACCTGATCACGGTGAACGGGTACGGGATCTGGTGGCTGTTCTGGGTCGGCGTGCTCACGCAGTTCATCGTCATCGGCGAGATCGAGCGCTGGACCGTCGCCACCGGCGAGTCGGTGTTCGGCGGCATGGCGCGGCTCGACCGCGGCGCGTTCTGGCCCTGGTTCTTCCTCGTGGCGACGCTGGCGAGCTTCTTCTGGCCCGGGTGGGCCTCGCAGTCGGCCGACTTCGTGGGCCAGATCGTGGTCGTCGCCACCGGCCGCTCGATCGCGTGGCAGCCCATCGCGCTCCTCATGCTGGCGTTCATCTGGGTGGGGCTCGCGCTCTCGAAGATCGTCTACAACGCGCTCGAGCGGTTCGAGATGGCGCTCGTGCTCGGCTTCTTCCCCCTCCTCGGGGTGACGCTGTTCGTGGTCGGCGTCGTCCCCTCCGACGTGCTCGCGCTCCTGCGGGGCGCGGCGTCGATCGGGAACGCTCCGTCCGCCCTCCTCACGGGGGATCAGTTCCCCACCCTGCTCCTGGCGGTCGCGTACGCGGGCACGGGCGGGACGCTGCTTCTCGCCCAGTCGCTGTGGATCCGCGACAAGGGGTTCGGGATGGCGATCCACCAGGGCCGCATCGCCGGGATCCGGGGCGAGAACGAGGAGATCAGCGCGACCGGCTTCGTGTTCGACTCGAGCGAGCCGGCGGCGCTCGCCCGCTTCCGCGGCTGGATGCGCGTGTGCGAGCGCGAGCTGTTCCTGACCTTCGTCCTCCTCATCCTGGCGAGCGTGGTGATCACCTGCATGCTCGTGACGTCGACCCTGGGGACGGGGAACGCCGAGCTCGCGGGCGACCTCACCGGGATGGTGATCCGGCAGGGCGCGATCCTCGAGGATGTGGGTGGGGTGTGGCTCCGGGTCGCGTTCCTGCTCGGCGGCGCCTTCGTGCTGTTCTCCACCCAGCTCGGGATCGTCGACACGGTGACGAGGATCACCGGGAGCATCTTCTACGAGCGCTACGGACGCCGCACGCGGTTCTGGACGGTCAAGCGCACGTTCCTGCTCTTCCTGACCGTGTTCGTGCTCGCCTCGATGGCCATCATTACGGCGTCGTGGGTCGGGGGCGCCTCGCTGGCCGCGCTCGAGCCCAACCTGCTCGTGCTCATCGCGGGACCGTTCACGATCTCGAGCATGTACGCGTTCACGATCGTCGTGGGCGTGATGAACGCGCGCCGCTTGCCGGCGGCGCTCGGGGTCCCGGTCTGGAAGCGGTGGGGGATGCTGTGGGCCGCGGCGCTGTGGGGCTGGTTCACGGCCGAGGTGATCACGCGGGCGGTCCTGGGCGGCATGGGGGCCGAGCCGGCGGTGATCGGATCGCTCGCCTGGCACCCGGTCAGGGTGGTCTGCTACGTGCTCCTCGCCGGGAGCCTCGCGTGGTTCGCCGCCCGGGTGCTGCCGGGCTCCCCGCGTCGGAGGATCGGTTGACGGCGGGATGAGGGCGACGCGTTTCAGGTGGAACGCCCGGGAGTGGCCTCGCTCGCCGACATCCGCCCGTGTCGACGCGTCTCCCGGCAGACAGCCTGCTAGACCGTGAGGTCGGGGACGGCGGCGGCCATCCTCGCCGCCATCGTCTCCGCGTCCTCCATCCTCGACGGGTCGAGCGAGTAGTCCGGACGCTCGCGCGGCTGGAGCTTCGCGATCAGTTCGCGGATCTCGCGCGGCGAGAGCCCGGCCGCCTTGAGCTCCTCCTCGGTTCGCGTCCCTGCCACGGCGCGGACGGTTCCCGTCCCGGCGTCCGCCGCCAGCAGCCCGCGCAGGATATCGAGCTCGGCGGCGCTCATCCGCGCCCCGAGCACGTCGTAGTCGAGCCACGCCTCGTAGGTGAGCGGCGCGACCCGTTCGAGCATGCCGGCCATCACGCGGCCGTACTCCCGGATCTCCCACTGCGCGTGGTCATCGACGCGCAGCCGCAGAAAATGGAGCAGGTTGTGGAGGTCGATCTTCCAGTACCACTGCGTGTACGTCGAGAGCGGCAGGTCGATGCGCGCCAGCTCGCGCGCCACCTCCTCGCCGATGAGCGACCCGTACGTGTCCGCCGCTTCGCGGCGCACGCGCTCCCAGCGCGCGATCGCGTCCGCGTACCGCTCGGGTGAGGCCGCCTCGGCGGCGCGCCCCTGCGCGTTCGTCTTGCTCTGGAGCGCGAAGCTCTCCGCCTGCGGCTCGTAGAACACGAGCGGCATGAGGCTGTAGCGGCCGCTGTACTCGTTGACGGAATTGTGCGTGATGATCCCGTTCGCGATGAAGTTGTGGTGGGGGCCCTCGACTTCGAGGTCGTAGGTGTCCCGGATCCCCACGTACTCGAACGACTCCACCCGGACGAGCCGTGCCGCCTCCCGCTCGGTGCGGACGGCCACGACCGCGGCAGCCTCCATTCCGCCTCCGGCGCCCCGCTCGAGACTCCGCGAGGGTCCGATCTCGTCCGCCTCGCCGTCGGACCGTGGCTCGGCCGGAACCCTGTCCGGCACGCGAGTCTCGACGTCGTTCACGTAGACGAAGTGCCGCCCGTTGTCCCACACGGCACGACCCCGGCGCTCGTGAAGGCCGGTCGCCGATCCAAGCGTCTTCCAGCCGACCGCGAACAGGAAGCGATGGTCGGCCGTGGCCACGATGGTCTTCCCATCCGCGAGACGCATCCGGAAGACCGGCCGGGGGCCGCTGTACATGACGTCCACGACCCGCGTGTGCCGGATCCGGAGCGTGTGCTCGTCCACCTGCCGGAGCCGCATCCGGCGCACCCGATCCCGCCTGGAATAGGGATCGCGTTGCTTGTCGGGACGGGGCGGGCTGCGGGTCGGCTGGAACCGCTCCCACAGCTCCTCGATGCGGAGCCCGTGCAACGGATTCCCGCGCCGCTCGATGCCACCGGGCAGGTCGAAATGGACCTCGGTGCCCTCGGCGAGACAGGCCGTCCGGTGCCGGATCCACTGCCGCGCGACGAAGATCGGCATCGCGCAGTGGAACTTGAGCTCCACCATCTCCGACGGCGTGGTGTGCGCGTGCCGCCTGAGGTAGCGGATGAGGCCCCGCGTCTGGCTCACCTTTCGAGTACCGTAGCCGTAGCTCACGCGGGCGGCGCGCTCCACGTCCTCGTCGGTGCCCATGTAGTCGACGAGCGCCACGAACCCGTGGTCGAGCACGGGGAAGTAGCCGCCGAGGATCTCTTCGGCGGCGGGGCTGGTCGGTCGCCTGGTCTCCATGCCCACTCTGGTCGGAAGCTCCGGGGGTCGGCTCGCGCCCAGAATAGGGACCGGGGCGCGGTGGCCGCCACCCGGCTCGGACGTGCACGGGCGGGTGCGAGAAGGCCCTGCCGGGGCTCAGCCGCCCGTCAGCACCCTCCCCACCGCGGCCCGCCAGCCGGCATACAGGGCGTCGCGGCGTTCCGGCGCCATCTCGGGTTGCCACGAGCGATCGAGCCGCCAGGCCTTCGCGATCTCGTCCAGAGACGCGTACACGCCGCTCGCGAGACCGGCCAGGAACGCCGCGCCCAGCGCCGTGGTCTCGGTCACCACGGGACGCTCGACGGGAAGATCGACGATGTCGGCCAGGAACTGCATGGCCCAGTCGTTCCGTGTCAGCCCGCCGTCGACCCGGAACGCGCGCGGGGCCGCCGCGCCGTCGGCTTCCATCGCATCGAGGAGCTCCCGGGTCTGGTAGGCCACGGCCTCGAGCGCGGCCCGCGCGATCTCGGCCGGGCCGGTGTCGCGTGTGAGCCCGAGGAGCGCGCCGCGCGCATCGGCATCCCAATGCGGCGCACCGAGGCCCACGAACGCGGGCACGAGGTAGACGCCGCCCGTGTCCTCGATCGAGCGCGCCAGGCCCTCGGTCTTCGCCGCATCGTCGATGATCCCGAGACCGTCCCTGAGCCACTGGATGGTCGCGCCCGCCATGAAGATGCTCCCCTCGAGCGCATACGTGACCTCGCCGTCGATACGCCACGCGACGGTCGAGAGCAGACGGTTTCGGGATCGCACCCGCGTCGGCCCGGTGTTGAACAGCGCGAACGTCCCGGTGCCGTACGTGGACTTCATCATCCCGGTCTCGAACGCGGCCTGGCCGATCGTCGCCGCCTGCTGGTCTCCGGCCATCCCGCGGATCGGAATCGACGTTCCGAACAGGTCCGGGGCGGTCGTCCCGAAGTCGGTCGCGCAGTCGCGGACCTCCGGAAGGAGGGCCTCGGGGACCCCGAACAGACCGAGCAGCTCCGGGTCCCACCGCTCCGTCTCGATGTTCCAGAGCGCGGTGCGGGACGCGTTCGTCACGTCGGTCGCGTGCACGCGGCCGCCCGTGAGGCACCAGAGGAGCCAGCTGTCGACGGTGCCGAACGCGAGCTGGCCGCGGGCGGCCGCCTCGCGCGCCCCGTCCACCTCATCGAGGAGCCACGCGAGCTTGGTCGCCGAGAAGTACGGGTCCAGCACGAGACCCGTACGCTCCTGGACGAGGGGCTCGTGACCCGCCTCGCGGAGCGCGCGGCAGACGTCCGCCGTACGCCGATCCTGCCACACGATGGCCGGGTGGATGGGGCGCGACGTGCGACGGTCCCACACGACCGTCGTCTCGCGCTGGTTGGTGATCCCGAGGGCCGGGATCCGCGCCGCGCCCACGCGCCCCACGACCTCGCGACATACGGCGATCGCGTCGTCGCGGATCCGCTCCGCGTCGTGCTCGACCCAGCCGGAGCGTGGAAAGCGCTGCGGAAGCTCCCGCTGCGCGGTCTCGAGGGGCCGGCCGGTCCGATCGAACGCGATCGCCCGGGTCGACGTGGTGCCCTGGTCGAGGGCGAGGAGTAGCGGCTCGCTCACCGGATCCCGGTCGAGGAGAGGTCCCGGGTCGCCCGGCGTGGACCGCGCCCGCCGACACCGAAGTCGTGCCGTCGCGCCCACAGGTACGGGAGCGCGCACGCCGCGAGGAGCTGCGGCAACGGGATGCCGGTAATCAGGGCTCCCGGATCGAGCCCGCGGACGACTTCCATCGCCGACCAGGCCGCCCACGCGAGTCCGCCCCACCAGGCCCAGCGACGGAAGCGGAGGAATCCGAAACCGATGGCGAGGAGGGCCACACCCAGCGCGCCGACGAGCCACCGCAGGGCCACGCCGCCGGTTCCCGACGCCTCGAGCCACCCGGGGAGCCAGCCCGATACGATCGCGGCGCCGAGGATCATCGACCCCGCGAGACCGAAGACGACGAGCGCGATCCCGAGCCCCAACGCGCCGTGTGGCGCGGGCGTGTCCACGAGCCTCGGTCGCATCGTCTATCTCCTTCCGCGCGGCTGGAAGCGGCTCGCGGCCGCCGGCACCAGATCGTACACCCTGACCTCGGTCGGATACAGGACGACGAGACGGTCACCCGCCACCGCGGCGTCGATGGCTCCGCCGTACACGTCTTCATCGGCCACGACGACCCGAACGGGCTCGTCCGGCGCGAGCGGCACCGAGACGACGAGCGCGCTCGCGCTGGTGGCCGGGGCCAGCCACAGCCGCTTCCCGTCCGCGTGCATCCCCTTGAACGGGATCAGGAAGTCGCCCGTCGCGAACTCCGCTGGCGCCTCCTCCCGGACCCGCTCGGTCTCCCGTGCGAGCATCGTGGCGAGCCAGCCGGGGAGCGGCAATGGCCGCACGTCGTCGATGGCGCGACCGTCCGGCGAGAAGCGCACCCGCCACAGGGCGAAGTCGGTTCCGTGGCGGTTCTGGAGGAGCGCGACATCCCCATCCGCCAGCCGGACGAGCCGGAGGACGTGCGGCGCCACGCGATCCCCGGGCCCCCGGCTGATGCGCCCCGGGACCAGCGCCTCGGCGATGCCGAGCTCGACCAGCGCGCCTCCCGGGTCGGCGAACCCGAGCAGCGTCATCGCGTTGAGGGTAGGGAACACCGGCCCACGCTCGAGGACGGCGAAGTTGATCACCGGATAGGGCATCCGCCGGTCGCCCAGGGCGGCGCCATCCGGCGCGTAGCGCGACAATCGACCGGCCCCCGGATCGGCGATCCACACGTCGCCGTCCGGGCCGAGCGACAGCGCGAACGGGTTCGAGAGCTCGCCGGGACCGGACCCGGGCCCTCCGATGCGGGCGAGCAGACGGCCGTCGAGGTCGAAACGAAGCGCGCGCGAGGCGAGCTGGTCGAGCACGAGCAGGGACCCGTCGCCGAGCGCCATCCCCAGGGCGCCCTCGATGATCGTGTCGCTCTCGACATCGTGGGGTCGGGGCGGGAAGCGCCCGGCGAGGGCGCCCGGCTCGAGGACGACGGACTCCACCTCGGCCGCGGGGGCGGCCCGATCGAGATCCCGCTCCGCGTCGCATGCGTACAGGGCCAGGCCGACGAGCGCGGCGCGCCCGGACGGACGGATCGTGCGGAAGGGTCGTCGGAGCGAGATCCCGGGCACGCGACTCACCGCAGGATGAGACCGGGGAAGTCCGCCTGGCAGCTTCCGTCCGTGGTTCGCTTGAAGAGCTGGTTCCCGTTCGAGCTCGTGTACCGGTACCAGCACTCGCAGATGGTGCACTCGAAACGGAACGACGGACCGATCTGGACGCCACCCACCCGCGCCCCCGTGGTCCAGCTGATGCTGAGGATGCACACGCTGGTGGCGAGCGTGGCCGTGCACCCGAATCCGCACGAGACGCTCGCCGGACAGCGAGAGCTCCCCGCCGACGCGACGCCCGCATTCCCGGCCACCGGCGCGAGCGGAGCCGTCACCGTCCCCACGGACCCGCGCGCGGGAGCCTCGGCGCCCGCGGCCACCGGCGCCACGCCGCCCATGACGACCGCTGCGACCGCGACGATCGCGGCCACGCGCTTCCTCCGTCTGCTCATGTCGTCCTCCCTCGGAAAGAGAAGCGCCGGGACCGGGTGTCCCGGCGCGGAGGAGTGTGGGCGCGAGCCTCAAGCCGCCGTCAAGGCGGGGCGAGCCCCCGGGACGGAGGCCCCGGGGTCGGGACGGAGGGCCCCGGGGTCGGCGCGGCAGGGCCCGCGTCAGGGCCCGCCGTGCTCGTGCGCCGCATAGCCCCGGAGCCGCGCGTATGCGTGGATCTGGTGCGGCGTGAGGAGCTCCGCGACCCGCACATGGGCGGAGAGATGGACGGTGCGGAGGCGCGCGTTCAGACCGGCGGCATCCTCCACCGCCTCGCGGATCGCCTCCGGGGCGGGTGTCCCGGCGGCGAACAGCGAGTCCAGCGCGATCTCGGCGTCGATCACCCGGCGGCCGAGGGCCCGCGCCTCCCCCTCCATGTCCGCGAACGCCGCCTCGACGGCGCTCCTCTGCTCCGGGGTGAGCGCGAGCGAGTCCGCGAGCTCCAGCACGTGCCGGGGACCGGGGAGACCGTTCAGCTCCGCCGGACGCGCGAGCCCCATCCCCTCGCCCGCGAGAAGCTCGTCCACCTCCTCCTGCGACAGCGTCTTCACGAGGTCGGAGCCCGCGTGCGGGTAGGGCGAGGCGTGCTCCTGCGCGGCGGCTCCGGCGGCGAGCGGCGCCGTGAGCAGCGCGGCGGCGAGAACAAAGGTATTCATGACGGTTTCCTTTCCCGGGCGGTCCGAGTTCGTACGGCATTCGGTACGGCCGTAACTTGCCCCGGGGCCGATCCGCGACGCTGGAACTTCCGTCACATGATCCGATGAGCGCCACCGAGCTCAGAGCGCTTCCCCTGTGGTCCGACCTCGACGAGGAGGCGCTCCGCGCCCTCGCCGCCGCCGGCCGCGTGCGCGCCTACGGGCCGGACGACGTCCTCTGGGTCGTGGGCGCGAAGCCGGCGCGGCTCCACGTCGTGCTCGAGGGGGAGGTGAAGATCGTGCGGAGCGCGGCGGGGCGTCGTCACGTGATCCACCGGGGCGGGCCGGGGGCGACACTGGGCGAGGTGCCGCTGTTCAGCGAGAGCGGGTACCCCGCCACGGCGATCGCGGCCCGTCGCTCGCGCTGCCTCGTGGTGCCGCGGGCGGAGCTGCTCGCGATCGTCACGCGGCACCCGGAGCTGGCGACCTTCCTGCTCGAGGGGATGGCGCGCCGCATCCGCTTCCTGGTTCAGCGTCTCGACCAGCGCACGGGCGCGGACGTGCGCGGCCGCCTCGCCGACTACCTGCTGGATCGGGCCGCGGCGAGCCGCGGCGAATGGTTCTCTCTCGGTCTCACGCAGGGGGAGCTCGCCGAGGAGCTCGGCACCGCGCGCGAAGTGGTGGTGCGGACGCTCAGGGCGCTCCGGGAGAGCGGCGCGCTCGAGTCCGGGCGCGGCGCCCGCTACCGCATCGCCGACCCGGCGAGGCTCCATGCGGGCTGACGGGACCGCGGCGGGCGCCCGCCACCCCGTCCCCGGCTTCGCCGCTCAGACGTCGAGGTTGCGGACGTAGCGGGCGTTCTTCTCGATGAACTCCCGGCGCGGCTCGACCTCCTCGCCCATCAGGGTCTCGAACAGACGCGCGGCCGCGGTGGCCTCGTCGATCGTCACCCGCAGAAGCGTCCGCTTCTCCGGGTTCATCGTCGTCTCCCACAGCTGATCGGCGTTCATCTCGCCGAGCCCCTTGTAGCGCTGCACCGAGATGCCGGCCTTTCCGCCGTCGCCGTTCAGCCGCTCGATCGTGGCCTGCCGCTCCTCGTCCGAATAGCAGTATACGTCCTGCTTTCCCTTGCGCACGCGATAGAGCGGCGGCTGGGCGATGTAGATGTAGCCGGCCTCGATGAGCTCCTGCATCTGACGGAAGAAGAACGTCAACAGGAGCGTCCGGATGTGGGCTCCATCGACGTCCGCGTCGGTCATGACCACGATCTTCCGGTACCGGGTCGCGTCGAGGTCGAAGTCCTCGCCGATCCCGGCGCCGATCGCCGTGATGATCGCGCGGATCTCCTCGTTCGAGAGGATCTTGTCGATGCGCGCCTTCTCGACGTTGAGGATCTTTCCGCGCAGCGGGAGGATGGCCTGGTAGGAGCGGTCGCGCCCCATCTTCGCGGTGCCGCCGGCCGAATCGCCCTCCACCAGGTAGAGCTCGGAGATCCCCGGGTCGGAGATCGAGCAATCCGCGAGCTTGCCGGGGAGGATGCCGGTCTCTAGCGCGGAGCGCTTCCGCGTGAGGTCCCGCGCCTTGCGGGCCGCCTCGCGGGCGCGCGAGGCCTGGATCGCCTTTTCGATGATGCGCCTCGAGCTCGACGGGTTCTCCTGCATCCACGTGCCGAGCTTCTCGTTCACGAGGCTCTCGACGATCCCGCGCACCTCGCTGTTGCCGAGCTTGGTCTTCGTCTGTCCCTCGAACTGCGGCTCCATGACCTTGACCGACAGCACCGCGACGAGGCCCTCGCGCACGTCGTCGCCGCTCAAGCCGGCGTCGGACTTCTTGAGCACGTTCTGCTGTGCGTAGCCGTTGATGGTGCGGGTGAGGGCGCTCTTGAAGCCGGACAGGTGAGTCCCGCCCTCGTGCGTGTTGATGTTGTTCACGAACGTGAACGTGTTCTCGTTGTAGCCGTCCGTGTACTGCATGGCGAGCTCGATCTCGGTGTCGTCCTGGCTGCCCGACACGTAGATGACCTCGTCGTGGAGCGCCGTCTTCTGGCCCCGCAGGTACTCCACGAACTGCGAGATCCCGCCCTCGAAGTGGAACTCCTCGGTCCGGCCCTCGGCCCGCCTGTCGGAGAGGACGATCCGGACGCCGCGGTTGAGATAGGCCATCTCGCGCAGCCGGCCGGCGAGCGTGTCGAAGTTGTAGGTCAGCTCGGTGAAGATCTCGGGATCGGGCTTGAAGTGGACGGTCGTGCCCGTCTCGCCCGTCTTCTCGCCCTTCTGGAGATCGACCAGCTTCATGCCGCGCTGGTAGCGTTGGGTCCACCTGAACCCGTCCCGGCGGACCTCGACGGCGAGCCATTCGGACAGGGCGTTCACCACCGACACGCCCACGCCGTGGAGACCCCCCGACACCTTGTAGCTCGACTTGTCGAACTTGCCGCCCGCGTGGAGCGTGGTGAGCGCGAGCTCGACCCCCGGGACCTTCTCCGTGGGGTGGGCGTCGACCGGGATCCCGCGCCCGTCGTCGGTGACCCGGACCGAGTCGTCCTCGAAGATCACGACCTCGATCTCCGAGCAGAAGCCCGCCATCGCCTCGTCGATGGAGTTGTCCACCACCTCGTAGACCAGGTGGTGGAGCCCCCGCGCCGAGGTGGACCCGACGTACATGCCGGGTCGCTTGCGGACGGCCTCCAGCCCCTTGAGGACCTGGATCTGGCGGGACGTGTAGTCGCCGCCCTCGCCGCCGTCCTTCTTCCCGCCCTTCGTCTTCTTCGCCCCCGAGCTGGCCATCAACCCCTCCCCCGTGGATATCGATCGCGGCCGTCGATCGCGGCCGGTCCGTCGTCGTCGCGGACGCCATCGCCCTGGACGAACACGATCCTCTCGATCCGTCCCCGGTCGCGGTCTTCGTTGAGCCGCCTGAGCAGCGTGCGACGCATCATGTCGAGCTCCGTCATCCAGGCCGCGCCTGACACCTCGACGAACAGCGTGCCGCCACGCACCCGGGATGCCCGCGTCACCTTCGCGATGTGCGGCCCGACGATCTCCTCCCAGCGCCCGGCGGTCCTCGCCTTCTCGACCCGGTCGCGGACGCCGAGCCTCTCGAGCATGTCGTCCACCAGCGAGCCCAGGCGCGCGGGACGCCTGCGTCGGCGCTCGCCCGTCTCGTCGAGCGCCCGGGCGGGCTCCGGCGCGCTCACGACAGGACCCGTCCGTTCGCGATGCGCCAGCGCTCGAGGTCGCCGCCCCGCAGCTCCACGTCCCCGGTCTTGGGCGCCGTGAGGATCACCTGGCCTGACCGTCCCTTCTCGAACAGCTCGAGGAGCCTCCGGGAGCGCGCGTCATCGAGCTCCGCGAAGACGTCGTCGAGCAGGTACACCGGCTCGCGCGCCAGCCGCTCCCGCAGGCGGTCCGCCTCGAGGAGGCGGAGCGCGAGGGCGGCGGTCCGCTGCTGGCCGCTCGACCCGTAGCGGCGGAGGTCGCGCGGACCCTCGCCGGCCTCGACGAGGAAGTCGACATCGTCGCGGTGCGGGCCGACCACGGTCATCCCGCGGCGTCGCTCCCGCTCCGCGCTCGCCGCGAGAGCCCGCCGGAAGCGGTCCGCCCACGCGGCCCGGCGCCCCTCTCCGTCCATCGACCCCACTCGCTCGCGCGCCTCCCGAGCGGCCCCGGCGATCGAGGCGGAGTACGCCATGGAGGCCCGATCTCCCCCCGAGATCGTGCGGTAGTATTCGGCGTACCGCTCCTCGCCCGCCGCGATCCAGCGCTCCCGGCTCGTCGTGATCCGGGCGCCCGCTTCGAGGAGCCCTTCCGACCACGCGTCGAGCGCGGGTCCGGTGGCGCCCGCCTTGAGCGCCTCGTTCCGTTGCGACAGGAGGGCCCGGTAGCGCTGGAGCGTGCCCAGGTACCCCGGGCGCGTGAGCGACAGGGCCACGTCGAGGAACCGCCGGCGCTCGCCCGGGCCGCCGCGCACGATCTCGGCGTCCTCGAGCCGGAACACGGCGGCGCCGATCGTCCCGATCCCCTCGGAGACGCGCTCCACGGGCCGCTCCTCCACCTCCACCTTCTTGATCCGGCGCTTGCGGTCGTACGCCGCCGCGACGGCCGTCTCGGCGCCCGCCACCAGCCCTTCGATGCGGAAGACGTCTTCGCCGAACCGCACCAGCTCGGCATCCGCCACGCCCCGAAACGACCGAAACACCTCGAGGTAGTAGATCGCCTCGAGCAGATTCGTCTTGCCCGACCCGTTCGGGCCGATGATCGCCACCCCGGACGCCGGAAACTCGCGTTCGAGTCCCTCGAAGTTGCGAAAATTGCGCAGCGAGAGTCGACCGAGATGGGGCGTCGCGCGGGTCGCCGGAGCGTCGATGGACGTTGCCTCGGGAGTCGCCGTTTTCAAGCTGAAAAAATACGGCAGAAACCCTTGTGCCGCAAGGCGATTTCCCCGCTCCGGCCCCCCGTCGGGAGCTCCGCCGCAGGAGGCTTGCATCCCGCGGGACCGGGGGGCAAGTTCGGGGACGAATGAGACGCCCGACCGTCCGCCCCGTTCGCCCCGCCCGGGCCGCCCTTCTCGCTGCGGCCCTGTCCGCGTCCCTCC
>Ga0299907_10001548_pt1 | contig 13267 bp, 10 predicted proteins | sample RVTome_16_FD_198680 | JGI IMG/M metagenome (GOLD analysis project Ga0299907, IMG submission 198680) | Soil microbial communities from uranium-contaminated site in the Upper Colorado River Basin, Wyoming, United States - RVT152D67 (version 2) ... | reverse complement strand
CCGAGATCGAGGACGCGCTCCTGCCCGCCATGCGCGAGAGCGGCAGCGCCCGATCGCACGTGGTCGTCTTCTACCCGGAGGACCAGACGGACCTCGTCGCCGCCGCCAGCACCCGCGGCGACCGGATCGCGTGGGACCTCCTGATGGTCGCCTCCGGCAACGAGGTCTTGGCGCCCGAGCACGTCGAGGAGATCTCGGAGCTCGACGAGGGGTTCTGGGCCGACCATCGCGACTCGGCGCGGCTGTTCGACGTGTCCGAGGAGGACACGCTCGATCAGCTGCAGGCGTTGGAACGCGAGGTGCTGATCCCGGCCGGGCGACGGTGGTTCGCGGTGGTCGACGGCGAACGCCGGGTCGCGTTGGCCGCGCTCCTGGTCCTCGAGCGAACGGCGTTCATCGATCACGTCGCGACGTTCCCGGACGCGCGACGACGCGGCCACGCGGAGGCGCTCACACGACGGCTCGTCTCCGAAGCGATGGCGTCGGGTGCGGAACGGACGTACCTGCTCGCCGATCCCGAGGGCGACGCGGTCCGCATCTATGGTCGCGTCGGCTTCGACGGCATCGGCCACCTCGCGAGCTGGCTATCGCCGCTCGAGCGGTAGCGACTCCACGCCGGCGCGCCTCCCCTTGGCGCGGCCGACGTCGCCGGCCCCGATCTCGATCCGGCTCTCCAGCGTCCGGGCGAGCAGGTCCGCCGCGAGCCGAGCCTCCACGATCACCGCGTCGGGGTTCTCCGAGCCGGAGATCAGGACCCGGAGCGCTCCGCGTCCAGAGGCGACCTCGACCTCGAGCCGCTCGCCTTCGGGCCCGCGCGCGACCGCGTGGGCGAGCCGGAGCAGACCGACCAGCACGACGACCGACTCCTGCTCGGCAGCGGACAGAGCCGCGAACGGTGGGTAGACGGACCGCGGGTCCTTTCCGCGATGGAAGCGCACGAGGGAGGCGATCATCGCCACCTCGTCGGGGCTGAACCCGCGCAGGCCGGCGTTCTCGACGAGGTAGGCGCCGTGCTTATGCAGCCGGGCGGGCGAGATCCGAGCGCCGATCTCGTGCAGCCTCGCGCCGTGGCCGAGCAGCTCACGGTCGGAGGCTCCCAGGCCGTGGAGCCCGGCGGTGTCGTCGAACAGCCGATGGGCGATCCGGGCGACCAGCTCGACGTGGCTCCGGTCCTCCCCCCATCCGCGGACGAGCCGATCGACCGAGAGGCGTCGGAGCTCGTCCGGGGGCGGGGCCGCTCGGTCCGCGAGACCGAGGGCGTCGAGCACGACCCCTTCGCGCAGTCCCCACTCGGAGTGGACGAGCCGTTTCACGCCGAAGGCCGCCGCGGCGGCGGTGAGGATCCAACCGCCGGCCGGCAGGAGCTCGGCCCGGCGTTCGTCCACACCGGGGACGCGGAGGCGTTCGGCGAGCGGGACCGCGGCGAGCTCGCGCGTCAGCTCGCGCAGTTCCGACACGGTCACCTCGTACTGGTTGAGCGAGGCGGGAGGCGTGCTCCAGCGCCGGGCGGCGATCACGCGCGCGAGCGCCCCCGCGGTGCCACCGCTCGCGATGCAGCGCGCGGGCTCGGCCACCGCCACGTCCTCGACGAGGGGCGTCACGGCCTCTTCGACGGCGCCGCGGACCGCCTTGCGTTCCTCCCGGATCGGGGGGTCGTGCCCGACGAGGAGACCCGTCATCCGGCCGGCGCCGATCGGGAGGCTCCTGCCCCAGCGGAGCGCCTGGGGATCCGCGAGCGCGACCTCGAGGCTGCCGCCGCCGAGGTCGAGCAGCAACGTCGTCCCTTCCCCGAGCGCGACGCTCGCCGTCACGCCGGCGAACGTGAGACGCGCCTCCTCACGGCCGTCGATGAACCGGACCGGCGTGCCGATCGCTCCTTCGAACAGTGACTCCAGCGCCTCGCGATCGGGGCTGTCCCGGAGTGCGCTCGTCGCGATCGGGACGACGTGGTCGGCTCCCGTGCGGACCGCGAAGTCGGTCAGGCGTCGCGCGGTACCGGCGGCCCGCTCGGCGACCTCGTCGGGGATCCGTCCCTTTCCGGCGAGGACGCGCCCGAGGTTCAGCACCACTCGGTCGCGGAGCACCGGCGTGAGCGAACCCTCGGCGTCCGCGTCGGCGACGAGCAGCTGGAAGGTCGTGCTGCCGAGGTCGAGCACCGCGAACCGCGCGTGGGTGGCCACGAACCTAGCCGGCAAGGGGCGCGAGATAGCGCGCGGACGCGACCCGGCCCTGTTCTCGGTCGAGCACCCAGACCGAGCCCTTGGCGATGCCGCGGCCGCCCTCGATCGTCGCGCCCTCGTGATGGAACCGGTCGATCATCGACTCGATCTCGGTCCCGTGGCTGCAGACGACGGTGGGCCGCTCGTCGAGCGACGCGAAGGCCCCGACGAGGTCGGTCACGCTCACGCCCTCGCGGAGCTCGGCCACCGGTTCGACGGCGAGCCCACGAGCCGCCGCGAGGGGCTCCACGGTCTGGACGCACCGCACGAAGGGACTCGACACGATCCGCCCGAGGTCCAGACCCTGGAACCGGTCGACGAGCCGGCGCGCCTGCTTGCGCCCCCGGCGCGTGAGCGGACGCTCCTCATCCGGTCCCGGCCAGGCCGAACGGACCCCCGCCTTCGCGTGGCGAACCACGTAGATCGCCGACGCCGGAGGCCCCGCCAGGAGGCGTCGGAGCAGGTCGCGATCGTGCACATAGCTCAGCACGTGGGTCGCCTCGTCCACCGGTACCCACCTGAGCTCGTCCACCTCGTGGTTCGGGGTGAAAGCGCCCCCGTTCGCGTCCATCTGGAAGTAGCGGACGACCTTCGGCCGACCTCCGCGGTCCCGATACGTGACGGCCCCGACGGACCGGCCGAGCTTGCAACGCAGTCCGGTCTCCTCCTCGACCTCGCGAAGCGCGGCCGACGCCTCGTCCTCGTCTTGGTCGAGCTTGCCTTTGGGGAACGACCAGTCGTCGTATCGCGGGCGATGGACCAGAGCCACCGATCGGTCGCTCCCCTCGTCCCGCAGGATGATGCCTCCTGCCGCGCGAACGGGCTCGCTCACGCCCAGAAGCGTAGCCGCTTGCGCGACACGGCTTTCCGCGCCTTCGGCCAGGCGGCTCGAGCGTCGGCGGCGGCCCGCGCCTCGATCGCCGACAGCTCGCCCGCCACGAACGCGCTCGAACCTTCCTCCGCCACCTCCCGGAGCCACGCCCTCGCCACCACCGAATCCTGGTGCTCGCCCAGGACCTCTTGGAGGTCGGCGGCGGCCTTCGCGAGATTCGCGGCACGTTTGCCGAACACGGGTGTGACGGCCTCCGCGGCGTACCTGACCCTCTTCGCCCGGATGCGTGCCCCGTGCAGGGAGGCATCCGAAGGATCCTCGCTGGCCCGATCCAGGGCGCTCTTCAGGTGCTTCCAGGGGGCATCCAGGGTCGGGAGCAGGGCGGTCGCAGCCCGTTCGTCGGCGATCTCCTCGAGGACCCGCGGTTCGCGCACGGCGACCACGAGATCCTCCAGCAGGCTCACGTACCGAGGCGATCGCATCCCCTCAAGCAGACGCTCACGTGCCTCGTCTCTCGTGTCCTCGAGCGTCTCCAGGAGGTCCTCGAGGCTCCGGCGGTCGCTCTCGGGCAGCAGCGGCTCGCGCGAGCGGATGCGGTCGCGCAGCACCTCGGCGTCGCGAACGGCACCGAGGTCGTCGGCGAGCCACCGCAGGGCGTCTCGCAGCGAGGCAGCCCAGGACGGCTCGAGGACGTCGCGGAACGTCCGCAACGCCGAACGCAGACGTCGCGTGGCCACCCTCGCCTGATGGACGTCCTCGGGATCGTCGCCTCGACGAACGCCGGGATCGTGGTGGAACAGCCGAACGATGGAGGTCGCGAGCTCCAGCCGAACCACCTGGATCACGCTCGCGTCCTCCGCGATCTCGGGCACCTGGACCTCGGGTGGTGACACTGCGCGCGGACCCAGCGCTCGCACGAGCTTCGGGACGTTGTCGACCGGGCCGGCGCCCGCCTCTTCGAGGCGCCGCACGAGGTCGTCCGCGACGTCGGCGTTCCCGGCCGGCTCGAGCTCGACCTCCAATTCTCGGAAGCGGCTCGCCACGCGACGTCCGTCCATCACGGACACCTCGTCGTCGGTGACCACGGCCAGGGGTGTGCCTCCCTCGTCGGTGATCTCGACCCCCCGACGGATCGTTCGGAGCCGAGCGACGGGACCGAGCTCTGCGTCGCGGACGTACGCGCGGAGGAGGTCGGCGGCGGCGGTCGGCAGCTTCCGCGCGTCCTCGCCTTCGAAGTTGACCTCCGTCCGAACGAGCTGCGAGCCGTTGCCTCCGGAGGGAAGCTTGACGGTCCAGCCCTCCCCCTGGCGGTGGCGCAGGCTGCACCCCCACCGCACGATCCGCAGGTCCGGCGTGTCGACGTACACGGTGACGAGTCGCTTGCGCTCCCGATCCCTCGCGACGAGCCCGTCGCCGCCGAGCTCGGGGAGCCGGAAGCCCGCGGGCGCCTGGAGCTTGGCCTCACGCTCGAGGTTCGAGGTCGCCGGTGAGCCGCTCACGGCTGCCCCGATCCCGCGCGCTCGACCGCGAGCTCCTGCAGGCGCAGGTGGGTGTTGAAACCGCGCTCCGTGGGGACCTTGGTCCACGTGCCGTCGGGTCCGAGCGTCCAGGCCAGGGTGTCGTCCTCGAGCAGGACCGAGAGGATCTGATCGAGTCGCTCCGCGAGCGGCGGAGCCGTCACCGGCACGAGGGCTTCGACGCGATGATCCAGGTTGCGCTGCATCAGGTCGGCGGAGCCGATGTAGTGACGACGCGAGTCGTGTTCGCCGAACCGGAAGATCCTCGAGTGCTCGAGGTATCGCCCGACGATCGACCGAACGCGGATGTTCTCGGACAGACCCGGCACCTCAGGCCGGAGGCAGCAGATCCCCCGCACGATCAGGTCGATGTCGGCGCCCGCCGCGGAGGCCTCGTACAGCGCGTCCACCATCCCCGGGTCGACGAGCGCGTTCATCTTCAGCACGATCCGGCCGCGCTCGTGGGCCTGACCGAGGATCAGCTCGCGCATCCGCGGGCGGAGGTAGTTCGGAGCGACGAGCAGCTTGCGGTACTCACCCTGGCGGCTGTAGCCCGTCAGGAGGTTGAACAGATCCGTCAGGTCGGCGCCGATGTCCTGATCGGCGGTGAGCAGCCCGATGTCCTCGTAGAGCCTGGCGGTGACGGGGTTGTAGTTCCCGGTGCCGACGTGGGCGTAGCGGCGGACCCCGCTCCGCTCGCGGCGGACGACGAGCGAGATCTTCGCGTGCGTCTTCAACCCCACGACGCCGTACACGACGTGCACACCCGCCTGCTCGAGCTCGCGCGCATAGGTGATGTTCAGCTCCTCGTCGAACCGAGCCTTCAGCTCGACAAGGGCAACGACCTGCTTGCCGAGCTCGGCGGCGCGGATCAGCGACCGGATGATGCGGCTCTCCTGCGTCGAGGTCCGGTACATCGTCTGCTTGATCGCGAGCACGTCCGGGTCGAGCGCCGCCTGTTCGATGAACGCCTCGATCGACGACGTGAAGGAGTCGTAGGGGTGGTGGACGAGCACGTCGCCGTTCCGCAGCACGCCGAACAGGTCGGGCTCGCCGCCCCCGTTCGCGAGGCGCGGCTGCGTGACCGGCACCCACGGTTGGTACTTCAGCTCCGGCCGGTCGAGCGCGTAGAGGGACCACAGGGCGGAGAGATCGAGCGGCCCGGGGGTGACGAAGACCTCCGCCTCTTCGAGGTCGAGCTCACGCCGGAGCAGCGACAGGACCTCCGGAGTCATCGTCTCGTCCACCTCGAGCCGAACGGAGCTCGCGCCGCGCCTCCGCCGGCGCAGGACGCTCTGGATCGCTTCCAGCAGATCGCCGGCCTCGTCCTCCTCGACCTCCACGTCGGCGTCGCGCGTCACGCGAAAGGCGTGGTTCGCCACGATCTCCATCCCGGGGAACAGGCGGTCGAGATGGGCCGCGATCACGTCCTCGAGGGGGACGAAGCGCTCCCCGTCGGGCAGCGCCACGAATCGCGGGAGCAGCGGGGGAACCTTGACGCGGGCGAACCGCCGCACGCCGGTCATCGGGTCGCGGGCGATCGCGGCGAGGTTCAGGGACAGGCTCGAGATGTACGGGAAGGGGTGTGCCGGGTCGACCGACAGAGGCGTGAGCACGGGGAAGATGTCCTCGGTGAACTCCTGCTCCAAGAACTCGAGGTCGGCCGATCCGAGCCCGTCGAGCGACCGGACGATCCGGATCCGCTCCTTCTCGAGCGCCGGCGCGAGCTCGGACGTGAACAGCTCCGCGGCCCGCGTGGCGAGCCCTCGCGACCGAGCCCGGATCCCCTCGAGCTGTTCGGCAGGCGTACGCCCGTCCGGGGACGCCTTCTGGACCCCGGCCTCGACCTGCTCCTGCAGCCCCGCGACACGGACCTGGAAGAACTCGTCCAGGTTGTTCGCGAAGATCGCGACGAACTTCACGCGCTCGAGCACGGGCAGCGACGCATCCTCGGCGATCGCCAGCACGCGGGCGTTGAACTCGAGCCAGGAGAGCTCCCGGTTGAGGTACCGGTCTCCGGGCACAAGATCGGAGGTCGGGGAAGCGTCCGTCTCGATGACCTCCTCGGGGATGGGAACCGGGATTATCCCGCAGGGCGACCTGCGGGCCAACCTCGGAGGGTCAATCGACGAACTTGTACCCGAGCCCGCGCACGGTCAGGAGGTGATCGGGCTGATGAGGGTCGCCTTCGAGCTTGCGGCGCAGGCGCTTCACGTGCACGTCCAGCGTGCGGGTGTCGCCGAAGTAGTCCGGCCCCCAGACCTCCTCGATCAGGAAGTCCCTCGTGAGGAGCCGGCCCTTGCGGCGGAGGAAGGCCTCGAGCAGCTCGAACTCCTTCGGAGGCAGGGAGACGGCCCCGTCCCGCACCGAGACCTCGTGCCGGGCCACGTCCATCCTGACCGGCCCCCCGACCAGGACCTCGTCGGCGGGCGACGGGGCGGCCTGCGGCCTGGTGCGCCGCAGGTTCGCCCGGACGCGAGAGACGAGCTCGCGCATCGAGAACGGCTTGGTCACGTAGTCGTCGGCGCCGAGCTCGAGCCCCGTGACCTTGTCGGCCTCCGAGTCCTTCGCGGTGACCATGATGATGGGGACGTCGGATTCGGTCCTGATGGTCCGACAGACGTCGAGCCCCGAGACCTCGGGCAACATGAGGTCGAGGATCACGAGCGAGGGCGGGTCGGCGCGGAACCGCTCGAGCGCCCGTCGCCCGTCCGTCGCCACCGAGACGGCGAACCCTTCCCGCTCGAGGTTGTAGCGAACCGAATCGGCTAGGGACTCCTCGTCCTCGACGACCAGGATCCGGGCGCCGTCAGTCTGCATCGGCAGCGACGCCGCCCGGGTGGGAGGCGTCGGTGAATTCGCGGAACTCGCCCGACACGAGGAACGACACCTGCTCGCCGATGTCGACCGCGTTGTCGCCGACTCGCTCGAGCGCGCGGGCGGCCAGGTTCATGTGCATCCCCCACTCGAGCGCCTTGGGATCGTCGGCGAGCTTTGCGACCTCGAAATGCATGTTGCGATTGAGACGGTCGACCGGATCGTCCATCTTCGGCAACCGCATGCAGAGCTCCAAGTCTCGGCGCTTGAGCGCGTCCATCGCGACCCGCACCATCTCGACGACGATGTGTCCCATCTCACCGATCTGTTGAAGGATCGTCGCATTGGGCGGCAGATCCCGGGTCACCTGGTACATCTTCGCGACGTTCACGGCCTGGTCCCCGATGCGTTCCAGATGCAGGCTGGAGTGCATGATCACCGAGACCAACCTCAGATCAGCGGCAACCGGCGCCTGCAGCGCGAGGAGCGAGAGCAACCGGTTGTCGAGCTCGAGGTAGATCTCGTCGATCTCGTCGTCGCCCGCCACGACCCGTGCGGCCCCTGCGTCGTCGTGCTCGAGGAGCGCCTCGACCGAGCTCTGGACGGCGTTGCCCGCGAGCTCGCCGAGCGTGAGTAGCCGGAGCTCCGTCTCCTGCAGCGCTTCGTGGAAGTGTGGCCGCGCCATCAGCCGAATCTCCCGGTGACGTAGTCCTCCGTCCGCGGATCGCTCGGATTGGTGAAGATCGTCTCGGTCTGGTCGTACTCCACGATCGTTCCCGTTCGCTGTCCGGTGTCCCCGAGCACCTCGACGGTGAAGAAGGCCGTCCGGTCGGAGACCCTTGCGGCCTGCTGCATGTTGTGGGTCACGATCACGATCGTGTAGTCGGTCAGGAGCTCCTGCATCAGATCCTCGATCCGTTGCGTCGCGATCGGGTCGAGCGCCGAGCAGGGCTCGTCCATCAGGATCACGTCCGGCCTGGTCGCGATCGCCCGCGCGATGCAAAGGCGCTGCTGCTGTCCGCCGGAGAGCGCGAGCCCGGACTCCTTCAGCTTGTCCTTCACCTCGTCCCACAGCGCCGCACGGCGCAGCGACTCCTCGACGAGGTCGTCCATGTTGCCCTTGAACCCGGCGATCTTCGGCCCGAACGCGATGTTGTCGTAGATCGACTTGGGGAAGGGGTTCGGCTTCTGGAACACCATGCCGATCCGCCGGCGGACCTCGACGGGGTCGACGGAATCGTCGTAGAGGTCGACGCCGTGGTACAGGAGCTTGCCCTCCACCCGCGCGCCCTCGATGAGGTCGTTCATCCGGTTCAGGCATCGGATGAATGTCGTCTTCCCACAGCCCGAAGGCCCGATGAGCGCGGTGATCTGGTTGCGGTAGATCGGGAGCGTGATGTTGCGGATCGCGCGGAAGTCGCCGTAATAGACGGACAGATCCTCCACGTCGAAGACGACCTCTTGCTCGGCCCCGGGGAGGTCGCGTGGCTCGCGGTCGAACCGCACGGTCACGCGTTCGCCTTCGGCCCTGGAACCTGGCTGGCGTTCGGTCTCCGCGGATTCCGTGAGTCGGGCATCCATCTGATCACCACGTTCGCTCATATCGGTTCCTCAACACGATAGCGAGGAAGTTGACCACGAGGATCGCCGTCAACAGGACGATGATGGCCGCCGCCGTGTTCGACTGCCATTCCGAAGCCGGGAGCTTCGACCACGCGAAGATCTGGGTCGGGAGCGCGGTGTACACACCTTGCACGATCTCGAGCGGCGTGCGACCGGACGGCGTCGACAGGTAGCCGGTCACCGACCCCACGAGCAGGAGCGGGGCCGTCTCTCCGAACGCACGGGCCAGTGCCAGGATCGCGCCGGTGAAGATCCCGGGCGCCGCGTACGGGAGCACGTGCGAGCGCACGACCTCCCACCTCGTGGCCCCCACCCCGTACGCTCCCTCTCTGATCCCCCTCGGGACGGCCCGAAGGGCCTCCATCGTGATCAGGATCACGATCGGCATCACGAGGACGGCGAGGGTCAGGCCCCCCGAGATGTAGCTCCTGCCGGAGCTCTCGGGTCCGGTGACGGCTCGGAGAGCCTGCACGAAGACCACCAGGCCGAGGATCCCGTAGACGACGGACGGGACGCCGGCGAGGTTCCGGATGTTCGTGATGAGCAGTCGGTTTACCCTCGTGTCACGCGCGTACTCCTGCAGGTAGATCGCGGCCGAAATGCCGATCGGCAGCGCGAAGACGGCAACGAAGCCGACCAGGATCAGCGAACCGACCAACCCTTGCCACACGCCGGCCCGGCTGGCGAGGCTCGACGTGTCGCTCTTCACGAAGTCCAGCCCGCGTTCGGAGAGCGTGGGCCAGGCGTCGACCAGCATCGTCGACAGCAGGATCACCAGGACGGCCAGGGCGACGAGCAGCGTGGCGAGCAGGCCGAACCGGAAGAGCAGGCCCCCGAGGTCGCGCTTGCGGCCTCGGAGCGCGAGATCCACCGCCGCGCGGGTGTCCGCCGGGGCGACGAGCGCCATCAGTACTGACTCCGCACACGGCGAACGAACCGCTCGGACATGAGGTTGAGCGCGAACGTGATCACGAACAACAGCAGCCCGACGAAGTACAGGCTGTCGAACGCGAACCCCGACCCGCGCACCTGATCGGAGCCGATCGCGAGCGACGAGATCGCGCCGGTCATCGTCTGCCCGCGTTCGAGCGGGTTGAAGGTTCGCAACGCCCCGCCGGTCGCACCCGCCGCGATCGCGACGACCATCGTCTCGCCGACCGCTCGCGAGAACCCCAGTATCAACGACGCCACGATCCCCGAAACCGCCGAAGGGAAAACCACCTTCGTCGTCACGGTCTTCCGCTTGGCGCCGATCCCGTACGCGGCCTCGCGCAACGCACCCGGTACGGCATGCAACGCGTCCTCTGCCACCGAGGCGACGAGCGGGACCGTGAGGATCCCGACGGCGAGCCCCGCGGCGAGGAAGTTGAAGGTGCCTGCCGATGCGAAGAGCTTCTGGACGAGCGCGGGATTGATCCACTGCAAGGCGAAGTACCCGAGGACCACGCTCGGGATGCTCGCGAGTGTCTCCAGGATCGGTTTCAGGACGCGTCGCGTACGCGGACTCGCGTACTCCGAGAGGTAGGCGGCGGCGCCGAGGCCGAGCGGCGTCGCGACGAGCATCGCGATGACGGCGATCATCAACGTGCCGGCGAAGATGGTCAGCAGGTCGAACTCGTCGGCGCGGGGGAACCAGCCCTCGGACCAGAGCCAGCCGAGGTCGATCGCCAGCAGCCATCGGATCGCCTGGCCGGCGAGCGCGAGGACGATCGCGAGACTGATCAGCAGACCGAGCAGGGCGGCCGCGAGGAAGAGCGTCCGCACCACCCGCTCCCTCCGGCGGCGACGCGGGCTCCCCCGCATGAGCTCGAGCGTGATCGGCTGCCTGGTCGTCGCGTTCAGGGCCATGGCTGGGTGAGCGTACCCCCTCGACCGAACGGAGACCGGGCGTCACGCGCCCGGTCTCCGAAGCGGGCGTTCGTCAGGCGGATTCGGTTTCCCAGGTCGTCCGTGTGGCCTCGATCTGGTCCGCAGGTAGCTCCACGTAGCCGGTCCCGGTGACCGCCTCGACCAGCCCGGTGTCGGTCACGTAGTAGTCCACGTAAGCCAGCAGTGCCGGGCTCTCCGCGAGCTTGCCCTTGTTCACGTAGATGTACAGCGTGCGCGACAGCGGATAGGAGCCGTCGGCGATCGTGTCGCGGCTGGGGGCGACACACCCGTCTCCGCCGTCGACCTCGAGGATCTTGACCTGCTCCGCCGCGCCTTCGGCGAAGGCGAAGCCCACGAAGCCGAGCGGGGAATCCGAACCCTCCATCGCGGAGATGATCACGTTGTCGTCCGGAGAGGGCTGGTAGTCGGTGCGCAGGGCGGCGGCGTCATCCTCCGGCACCCCCTGCTCGATCGCGATGTCCTCGATCCCCGCGAGATCGAGGAACGCGTCGTAGGTCCCCGACTCCTCGCCGGGGGCGGTGATCTCGAGCGGAGCGCTCGGGAACCCGTCCGTCCCGCCGACTTGGTTGGCCAGCGAGTCCGCGCCGTCCCAGGTGTCGATGCCGTTGGACTCGGGACCGAACAGGGCGTAGAGGTCGCCCTTGTTGAGGCACGTCACGTCGGCGTTGGCCGGATTGGTCATGACCGTGATGCCGTCGAACGCCACCGCCAGCTCGATGTACTCGACGCCGTTCGCCGAACAGGCGTCGATCTCCTCCTGCTCGATCGGTCGGGAAGCATCCTGGATGTCGGTCTCGCCGTCGCAGAACAGGACGAAGCCGTCGCCCGTGCCCGGACCGTCGACGGTGAACGCGACGCCGTCTGACACATCCTCGTTGAACAGCTCCGCGACCAGGCTCGTGATCGGCTGCACCGTCGACGAGCCCGAGATCGTGATCGTGCCCTCCAGCGCGGTGGTGCCGGTCGCGCCCCCGCCTCCGCCGTCGTCGTCGCCACAGGCGGCCGCGACGAGCGACAACGCCGCGAGCGCCGCGAGGATCGTCAGCCACTTCCTCCGGTTCCGCATCCATATCCTCCTTCGTAGGCCGAACGGGGGCCTGTCGCGGGGACGCTATCGGCCATCGGTGAACGCCCACCGGCGCCGATGTGAACGGCCGGTGAACGGGCCGCGTCGTATGAACGCTGTGTGACGACGCCGGGTCGGACGCTCCTACGCCTGCCTCTACACTGGCCGCGTATGAACGCGCTCCTCGTCGTCGTGGCGGTGGGCGCCGTCGTGCTCGCGGTCATCGCTCTCGCCGTCGCTCGGAGCCAACGGGATCGGGCGCGCGCCGAGGGGACGGCCCGACACGCCACGACCGAGGAGCTGGGCGAGCGGCTCGAGGTCGCCGAGGGCGAACGCCGGTCGTCGATGACCGTCCTCTCCTCCATGGAGGAGGGCGTGCTCCTGTTCGGCCCCGACGGACGGACCGGGCTGGCCAACGCCGCCGCGGAGCTCCACCTGGGCGCCCGACCGGGATCGATCGACGCCCTGCTACCGTTCGGCCTGCAGCAGCTCGTCCGCCGAGCCGGCGACGCCCACGAGGGACTCGTGACCGAGGCGGAGACGGGCGCGCCGTCGCGTGTGCTGCGAGGATCGGCCGTCCCGACCGACGACGGGTCGGTGGTGCTGGTGATCCGCGACGTCACCGAGACGCGGCGACTCGACCAGGTGCGACGGGACTTCGTCGCCAACGCCTCACACGAGCTGAAGACACCCGCGGCCTCGATCCAGGCCGCGGCGGAGACGATCCGTACCGCGGCGCTCGAGGACCCTTCCGTCATCCCACGCTTCGCCGCCCAGCTCGAACGGGAATCGGGCCGGCTGTCCAGGATCGTCTCGGACCTGCTCGACCTGTCCCGGCTCGAATCCGGGAGCGAGCTCGACGAAGAGGTGGCGCTCGACGCGATCGTCCGTGACGAGGGCGAGCGCTTCGAGGAGTCCGCGTCCGAGGCCGGCGTCGGCCTCTCGATCTCGGCCGGACACGTGCCCAGGGTGCGCGGTTCCGGACGCGACCTGGCCCTGCTCGTCCGCAATCTGGTGGACAACGCCATCCGCTACACGCGGCCGGGCGGACGCGTGGACGTGGAGCTCGGTCTGCAGGACGGACAGGTGGTCCTGACGGTCGACGACACGGGCCTCGGGATCCCCGCACGCGACCTCCCCCGAGTCTTCGAACGCTTCTACCGCGTCGACCGGGCACGGTCACGCGAGACGGGGGGGACGGGGCTGGGGCTGTCGATCGTTCGACACGTCGTCGAGAACCACGGCGGGCGCGTGGACGTGCGCAGCGAGCTCGGCCAGGGGACGCGGTTCGAGGTCCACCTGC
>Ga0299907_10001547_pt1 | contig 13268 bp, 9 predicted proteins | sample RVTome_16_FD_198680 | JGI IMG/M metagenome (GOLD analysis project Ga0299907, IMG submission 198680) | Soil microbial communities from uranium-contaminated site in the Upper Colorado River Basin, Wyoming, United States - RVT152D67 (version 2) ... | reverse complement strand
CGACGAGGAGGATGGCGCCGAGAATGCGCCTGAGGGTCCGGCGCCGCTTCCGGTGGCGCTCCATGCGAGTGATCGAGGCGGTCTCCAGCCGAACGCCGACCTCCGTGGTCTCGCCTCCCTCGACCGTGACCGAGGGGATGTTCTGGACGAGCGAGGAGAGCCGGGACGCCGGGGGCAGCTGGTGGGCGATCGCGTCGAGATCCAGACGCATCACATCTGCGGACTCCGGCCGGAGCTCCCGGTCCCGGTCCGTCGCGGCCGCGACGAAGCCGTCGAGCTCATCCGGGAGTGCCGGCAGGAGTGAGGAAGGGGCGGGCACGCGATCGGACAGGTGTTTGTACGCGACCGCCATCGCCGTCTCTCCGGTGAACGGGAGCTTCCCGGTGAGAAGCTCGTACGCGACGATCCCCAGCGAGTACAGGTCGCTCCGCGGGTCGGCCGGCTCGCCGCGGATCTGCTCGGGGGCCAGATACTGCACGGTTCCCGTGACCGCACCCGCCTGCGTCACTCGGCCGTCCGCGTACGCCCGCGCGAGCCCGAAGTCGGCGACCTTCACGACGCCTTCCTGCGTCACCAGCAGGTTCTCGGGTTTCATGTCGCGGTGGACGAGCCCTTCGTGGTGTGCGTGACCCAGTGCGAGGAGCGTCTGGCGGAGGATCTCGGCGGCCTGCGCCGGCTCCATCCGTCCCTGCTCGTTCAGGAGGTGTCGGACGCTCGGCCCGCGCACGTACTCCATGACCATGTAGTACACGCCGTCCACGGCGCCCCAGTCATAGACGTTGACGATGTTGGGGTGGGCAAGGCCCGCGGCGGCGCGGGCCTCCCGCCGGAACCGATCCACGAACGCGGGATCGCCTGCGAGGGAGCGATGGAGCACCTTGATCGCGACCTCGCGCGCCAGCACGGCGTCATGGGCCCGGAAGACCTCGCCCATGCCGCCCGCGGCGATGCGTTCCACCATGTGATAACGGCCGTCGAGGGTGACGAAAGCCTGCCCTCCGCCGTGCGGGGGCGCCGGTTGCGTGATACTCCTTGCGATGGTGCTCTCCTCCCTAGGGAAGCGCTCGAGGGGCAGGTCGGAGCGCGTTCGGCGCATCGTACCGCCGGACAGGGATCCAACCGTGGAAGCTGGGGAAACTCCATCGGCGGGGCTCGGAGCAGAGCTCGAACGCATCGAAGCCGCGGTCGACGCGGGAGACACCGGTCTGCGTCGACTGGGTTTCTGGCGGGTGGTCGCGCTGATCAAGCGCGACGATGAGCTGATCGAGCGGTACGCGGACCAGGTGGGCAGGATCGATGCGAAAGCGTTCCGAGCCGGGGTTCGGTTGCGCTTACCGGTCTGGGTGGGCCTCACGCTGATGCTCATCGCTACGGCCGTCGGGGTCGCTTCGGTGGCCCTCGCCGTGAGGGCGGGCGCCGACTCGGAGCCCGACGAGGTCGTGGCCGGTGTCGGGCTCGTGGTCGGCGCGGGGGCATGGGCGGTCGGTCTGCACTCGCTGGCCCACTACCTCTTCGGTCGGGCCGTCGGGATCCGGTTCACGGACCTCTTCGTCGCGTTCCCGCCGCCGCCCCTCCCTGGCCTCAAGACGGACTACGCGACCTACCTGCGAGCTTCGCCGACCGCCAGGGCATGGATGCACGCCTCCGGCGCCATCGCAACGAAGCTGGCCCCGTTCATCGCCCTGGCCTTCGCGCCGACCGCCCGTGCGCCGGGCTGGGCGGTCGTGGTCCTCCTCGGCCTCGGCATCTTCCAGATCGCGACCGACGTCCTTTTCAGCACGAAGGCGAGCGACTGGAAGAAGGTGAGGAGAGAGCTCGCCGTCGCAAGTGCGCGTCGCCTGGCTGGATGACACGGGTATCCTGAGGTCGGACCACTCGGGGAGCTCGGACGTAGCCGGGCTGAGAGGCGGGACCGTTCCCGCGACCCGCAGGACCTGAACCGGACAATGCCGGCGGAGGGAGCGATGGCCAGACTGGATCCGAGGACGCTCCGCGTCTACGTGGTCACCTCTGGAAAGGTCGCCGGTCGTGACCATCGAACGATCGCGTCGGCGGCCGTCCAGGGTGGTGCGACGGCGGTCCAGCTTCGGGCGCCGGAGCTCACCGACGACGAGCTGATGTCACTGGCATCGTCCCTGATCGAGAAGTACGCCGAAACGGGTATCCCTCTCATGGTGAACGATCGCATCGAGGTCGCGGTGAGCTCCGGCGCGGCCGGCGCGCACGTCGGTCAGAGTGACGATCCGGCCACCGCTCGAGGCCGTCTTGGGCCGGAGCGCATCCTCGGCGTGAGCGTGCGGAACGCCGAGGATGTCTGGGTGGCCGAGATGGCGGGCGCCGACTACCTCGGCGTCACGGTGTGGGCCACCGGAACCAAGCCGGAGGCGGTCCCGGTCGGGCTCGACGGGCTCCGCGACGTCGCGGCCGCGACGTCGCTCCCGGTGGTCGGGATCGGGGGGATCCACGTGGGGAACGCGCGCGACGTCTTGGAGGCGGGGGCGGCCGGCATCGGCGTGATCGGCGCCGTCGCGACCGCGGGGGACCCGGTCGAAGCGGTCCGCGAGCTGCGCGCGTTGGTAGACGCCTTCCACGAGGAGCGGCCCAGATGAGCGAGGAGCGGACGGAGCAGCGGACGGGGAAAGTGACCGCCGAGCTCTTCGAGCAGGTCATCCGGCGGCGTCTCGGGGCAGGAGACGAAGATCTCCTGGTGGGTCCGCAGCACGGCGTCGACGTGGGCGTCGTCCGTGTCACCGGAGGAGTCGCCATGGCGATCACGGCCGATCCGGTCTTCATCGTGCCCGCGTACGGGTGGGAGCGGGCGGCATGGTTCGCGGTGCACATCCTCGCGTCCGACGCCTCGACGAGTGGCCTGCCGCTGCGATGGATGGCGGTCGACCTCAACCTACCGCCCGGGATCTCGGACGCGGATCTCACCGCCCTGTGGGATCCCTTCCACGCGACCTGCGCGGATCTGGGGATCGCGATCGTGACCGGACACACGGGGCGCTACGACGGATGTGACTGGCCGATGGTGGGCGGGGCGACCTGCATGGCGCTGGGGTCTTCGAACGCCTACGTGACGCCGACGATGGCGCGTGCCGGCGACGCCGTCGTCGTGACCAAGGGGGCCGCGATCGAGACGACCGCGCTGTTCGCCGCGACGTTCCCCGAGCGCCTGGCGGCCGGCGTGGGGGAGGAGACCGTGAGGGCGGCCGATGCCCTCTTCGAGTCGATGACCGTGGTTCCCGAGGCCGTCCTCGCTCGGGAGTTCGGGTTGCGCGACGCAGGCGTCACGTCGATGCACGACGCCACGGAGGGCGGCGTGATCGGGGGGTTACTCGAGGTCGCCACCGCCTCGAGCATGGGGATCCGGGTCGACCGCGACGCGATCCTGGTCCGGCCGGAGGTGGCGGCGGTCTGCGACCACGTCGGGATCGATCCGTACACGGCGATCAGCGAAGGTACCCTCATCGCCACCGTGGTCGCCGAACGCGCCGAGGCCTACGTGGCGTTGCTCGCCGGCGCGGGGATCGATGCGGCCGTCGTCGGAGAGATCCGGCCGCTCGAGGCGGGTCGGGCGATCGCGATCGACGGACGCGAGGAGCCACTCATCCACCCAGGGCTCGACCCGTTCTGGAGCGCCTTCGGGGCATGGGCGGTCGAGGCGGCCGCCAGCACCTGAGCTTTCCGTACAGGTCCCGCGCGGGGAACTCGTCTAGGGTGCGGGCGTGTCGCTTCGACGAGGGCTCGGAGTCGATTCCGCGATCGTGAACCCGGCTGCTGATCCATCATCGCATCTCGGGGGTCGGCTGCTGGCGAGCGGGGTCCTGGCTACGGCCGTTCTCTCATCGATAGTGCTCTATCCGGCCGCGTTCGGCGCCGACGTTCATCCCGTGGGGCCAGACATGTTCGCGTACATCTGGCAGACGCGCCTCGTGGGAACCGGTTCGCTCGCCGAAGTGGGCACGCGCCCCGGGGTGCCTGTGCTCGGATCGGTGATGTCGGGGTTCCATGCGGTGCCGGGCGCTGATGCCCCGCTCGTTCTCGGGCTCGTCCTTGCGATCGCGCTCGGCTCGGCGGTTGCCTTCGCCCTCCGCCTGGCCTTCCGGTTGCCCTACTGGTCGCTGGGCGTCGTGACCTTCACCATCGTGCTGTGGGGGGGCGCCGTGAGCCTCTCGAGGGGGTACTTGGCCAACGAGCTGAGTCTCGTCTGCGTCGTCCTGGGGATACTACTGGTGGCGCTCCCCGGAGCGCACGTTCGGGCGCGCGTGATCGGCGGTTTCGCGGCCGTGACGGCCGCGGGTATCGCTCATCCCGGTTTCCTACCGTTCTCTGCCGCGGTTGACGTCGTGTGGCTGGTCCTCTCGCTCCCGCGCATCATCCGGGGACGCCACGCTGGCCAACGATGGTGGGAGGTCGCCTCAGTCAGGTCACTGGTGACCCTGGCCGGCGCGACCATGGTGACGGCGCTCGTGATCTTCGGGTTCATGGGGCTCCGAGCCGCGGATGTCACCAATCTCACCGCCGGAACGCGCGAGTTCTCGGAGCAGCTCAGCCCGATGTTGAGAACGATCGGCCTGTTCGGGGCGGTCTCGATCCTGGCCGCGGCTGGGGTGATAGCTGCGTGGAGGCTGCGCGGACCTCTGTCGCAGGACTTGACGCGCGCCGGATCGGCCTGGGCCCTTTGCTCCGCCGCCGGCGGCCTCGCGACGCTCGCGAATCCTGCCCTGCCGGGACCACGTGCGCTGCTTGTCATCCTGCCATTTCCGGCTGCGGCGGGGTTGGGGATCGTCTGGATCGTGCGGATCGTGGCGGGGGCCGGCCAACGGCCCGTTGGCAGCGCGGTTGAGCCGAGACGCCTTGTCGCCGTATCGAGGGTGATCGCGGCGGCGGGAGTCGTTGTCGTGAGCTGTGCGCTCGTGGCTGCCCCCGGTCTCTCGACGCTCAGGAGGGTCGGAAAGGAGCCCGTGCGGGGGGCTCCTGCTCGGTTGGTGGCGTCTTACGTCGCTACGGTCGCACCGAACATGCCTGTCGTGGTCTTCATGAGTCCCTCGACGGAACGGTTCGCCCGGACGTGGAGAGGCAAACAGAATCAGGTGAGGGCCCACGTCCCGACGTCCGAGATCGCTTCTACATTCGTAGTCGTGGGGGTTCTCGGAGGAGCCGATGGTAAGACACCGGAGCCGATGGCCGGCACGAGGCGCACGGAGAACAGGGGGTTCGCGTTCGCAAGCGAGCAGAGCTGGGTGGGGGGCGGGCCGGCACTACGCAACGGAGCCCTGATCGTGGTTCCGCGAGTCTTCAACAAACGCTTGGTCTGGAAGTCTATCTGGGACGATCCCGCGAGGCTCGTGGCGCCTGGGCTCGCGGTGCTCCGAGGACCGAAGACTGCGCCACGCGTTTCCGTCGCTCCGGCCGCCGTTCCGAACGGTGAGTTCATGACGCGGGCTCTGGCCTGTCTCCTGGTCCTCGCGGCGCTCGGCGGAGGCTACGCCGCGGCGAGTGCGCGCGCGCTGGACGCCACACGGCTCGACGCGGTGGCGGTGGCGCCAGCCATGGGCGTGGTTCTCGCCGTCTTGACTGGGCTGGTCGTGAGCCTACCGAATGGCGATCCGGGGGGACCGGTCGGCCTTGCGGCCGCGACTGGCATCGCCGTGGTTGGATACCTCCTGGCGTGGCGAGTCGGCGCTCGCACTGACGTAGGATCTGGCTAGATCGCATCGGGATCACCTCTACTCCGCGATCAGCGAGAGCACCCTCATCGCCGCCCTTGTTCCCGGGCCAGGCCGATGCCTCGGATGCGGCCGCCGGTCCCTGAGCGCCCGGTACCCTCATCGCAGCGATGGACCTGATCTGCGTGGGCGACGTGATGCTCGACGTGCGCGTGGACGCGGGGGAGCTCGCGCGAGGAGGCGACATCCACGGACGGGTCGCGCTGCAGCCCGGGGGGACGTCTGCGAATGCGGCGGTGTGGGCCGCCGCGGCGGGCGCGACGACGCGCGTGCACGGCCGTGTGGGTGCCGACGTGGTGGGGAGGCTCCTTCGCACGGAGCTCGAGGTTCGAGGCGTCGAGGCCTCGCTCGTCGAAGACCCCGACGCTTCCTCCGGGACGATGCTCGTCGTGTACGAAGCGGGCGAGCGGTCGATGGTGGCCGACCGAGGAGCGAATGCTCGCTTGGCGCCGTCGGACCTGCCTCCCGACCTCGAGGCGGGTGCCGTGCTGGTCTCTGGCTATCTGCTCCTCCAGGAAGGCGCCCGTGAGGCCGGACTCGAGACGATCCGTCGATCCCGGTCGGAATGGATAGGCGTGGAGGCGGCGTCCTGGCCGTTGATCGAAGCCACGGGCCGAGACGGGTTCGACGAGCTCGCCACGGGTGCAACGATGATCCTCGCGAACGAGCGCGAGGCGCAGGCGCTGACCTCCAGTGGGCCGGTGCCCGCCGCTCGCGCGCTCGGCGAGCGGTACCGCGCGGTCTGCATCAAGCGAGGAGCCGCCGGGGCCGTCATGGTCCTGGACGGACGGATCTACGAAGCGGCGCCCGAGGCCGTCGAGGAGCGCGATCCGACGGGAGCGGGCGACGCGTTCGACGGTGTCCTGCTCGCCTCGCTCGCTCGTGGGACCGAGCCCGAGGAAGCGCTCGACCGAGCATGCCGTGCCGGAGCACGCGTGGCGGCGAGCTCATCGGTGTGGCCGGCGGTGACGCGGTGATTCCCTCGTGAAGGCGGAACTCCGCGTTGGCGACGAGGTCGCGTCCGCGCTCGCGGATCGGCGCGCGGTGGTCGGTCTGGAGACGAGTGTGATCGGTCAGGGTCTGCCGCATCCGCGCAACGTGGAGTGCATCGATCGGATGTCGGTTGCGATCCGCGGGGCAGGAGCGGTCCCCGCGTGGGTCGGCGTCCTCGCGGGGGAGGTGGTCGTGGGGCTCTCCGGCGAGGAGCTCGATCCGTTCACCGAGCCCGGCAGGGCGGACAAGGTGGCGCGCCGTGACCTCCCGGCGGCGTGCGCGGGCGGCGGCCTCGGAGCGACCACCGTGTCCGCGACGATCTGGGCCGCCGCGCGCGCCGGGATCGCCGTCTGCGCGACCGGCGGCATCGGAGGCGTGCACCCGGGCGACGGCCCCGACGTGAGCGCCGACCTCATCGAGCTCTCGCGTACGCCTGGGTTACTCGTGTGCAGCGGCCCCAAGTCGATCGTCGATCCGACGGCGACGGCGGAGCGCCTCGAGGAGCTGGGCGTGACCGTGGTCGGGTACGGGGTCACCCGACTGCCTTTCTTCCTGGCGCGGGAGGCGCCGGTCGAGCTGGAGCATCGGGCCGACACACCCGAGGAGGCCGCGGCGGTCCTCGCGGCGGCGTTCGCGCTGGACACGCGTTCCACCATCCTGCTCTGCAACCCGATCGGCCTCGGGATGGCGATGGAGGCCGATGAGGTCGCAGCGGCGACGCGCGTGGCCGAAGAGCGAGCCACGACCGAGGGCGTCCGGGGGAGAGCGCGCACGCCCTACCTGCTCACCGCCCTCGCCGATGTCACCGACGGACGCTCGATGGAGGCGAACCTGGAGCTACTTGCTTCGAACGCTGCGCTCGCCGGCGACGTGGCGTCCGCGGCTGCCGGTGTCGGTTGACCCGATCGTCTTCGGTGAGCGATCCTCGAGGGCTCTCTCATCAGCCCGTGCGCTCCTCCGGAAGGAGACCGCGAACGCGAGCCACCCCAGCGCCCCGATCGCCAGCGCTGCGATCACCCCACCGCCACGGCCCAGAGGGAACCCCGATCGTCCCACGATGAGTCCGCCGATCGAAAGCACCGCCATCCCGATGGACGGCGACAGACCGACGGCCGCGAACGCGGGGAGTCCGGTCATCGCGAGGGTCCAGCCCAGGCCGACGATCAGCACCGTCGCCACGGAGACGGTCGTCAAGCGGACCAGCTCGCCGGGATCGGCCGGTTCGATCGGTGCGACGGACGATCGCCTGGGGGGCTTGGGGCCGACGACCAACGTGACCCCCGGGCCGAGCCGGGTCCCCTCCAGGAGTGCCTGATCGCTGTACCCCGCGAGATGGACGGCGATGGTGCCCGAGGGGTACTTGGAGGTGAGCCGTCGCCGGAACGCAGCGGTGTCCCCGAAGAAATCCACTCGCCAGGTCTTCACGAAGAAGAAGCGCTGGACCGGCAGCGTGACCTGAAGAGCCCGGAGAGGACGCCACACCCCCGGTCGCACCGGGACGATCACCAGCGTCTCGGGCGGGACCGTCTCGAGGTAGGCCGACAAGGTGGAGGCCTGCGCAACCTGCGCAGGGTTGAATCCGGCGCGCTGATCCGCCCACGTATCGGCACCGGCCCGCGCGAGCCACGCGGTCGCGGCGAGCACCAGGATGGCGCTCGCAACCGCACCCGCGGCTCCCCATGAAGCCCCGCCCGGATGTTTCGCGCGTGCGTCGGTCCACAGCCGGGTCGCCGCCGCTCCCAGCACGATGAGCGCGGGAACGCCGAGCGCGAACGGAACGATCCGGTGCGGGATCGTCATGTCGAACGCCTTCCAGGCGAGCAGCCCGGCGGGCGCGGCGAAGGCCCACATCGCCAACGGCACTGCGGTCCGCCTCGACGCCGACCGGCCGGAGAGCAGCATGACCGCCGCTCCGGCTGCCGCCAGCGGGATCGTGATCGCCAGCTCCATCGCCGGCAGGCGCGTCGCGATCTTGGTCGCCGCGTCTTGCTTCGTCGACGGGACCCGGTCGGGCCGCTCGGGTGACGCGAACAGCGCCACAGCGCCGAGCAGGACGCCGAGTGCCACGACCACGAGAAGCCGGGCCGGGTGCTGCATGCGTTCGCCCGTCGGTCGTCGGCCCACCCGCTCGAACACAGCGATCCCGGCGGCGTAGACGACGAGCAACGCGGCGAGGCCGATCGCGAAGAGCCAGTGAGCGATCGCCGCCGCGCCGATCAGCAAGACGAGCGCCGCCGCCCCCTTCCGGCCGGTGCCCACGCGCACCGCGAGGGCGACCGCGGCGACCGCGAAGACATCGAGGAGGAGGTTCGAGGCATACCCGATCGCGGTGAGGGCCACGAACGGCGAGGCCGCGAGTCCCACGCCCAAGGCGACGCCGACCCATCGCCGTTCTCCGGCGACGCCCGCGGCCAGGGCCGCCCCTGCGGCACCGACCGCGATCGCGAACAGCGCGGGCCAGATCCGTGCGAGATCCAGGGGAGTGCCACCGCTGACATCGCGGAGCACACTGGTGACGATCGGATGGGCGGGCCGTTCTCCGAAGGGGATGAGTTCGTTCAGGCCGACGTCGTGCACGATCCGCGACCGGAAGATGTAGACCGAGGTATCGACACCGTGCGGGAACCGGTCCGGTTCCGCGATGAACGGTTGGAGATAGATCGCGCCGACGACCACGGCCAGTGAGAGCGCCAGGAACGTCGCCCAACCGATCCTCGCGATCCGCTCGGTGCCTGCCGGGGCAGTCTGGGCGGCGTGCCGCCCTTCCGGCGGGGCCATCACCGCAGCCACGTCTGGATGATCACCTTCAGGAAGTTCCAGCCGTAGCGGAAGGACTTCGGCTTCTTGGACTCCCCACCGGCCCGCGCGAGGAACGTGACCGGCACCTCGACCACCCGAGCTCGATGTCGGAGGGCTTCGATGAGGATCTCGCTCGTCCAGAACTGATCCTGTTTCAGGACCACCTTCTCCAAGAGATCGGCGCGGGCCGCTCGATACCCCGACGAGGGATCCGTGATCCGCTGTCCCGTCAGGATCGTGATCATCCGGGAGAACACGTGCACGCCGAGATGGCGGATCAGACTCTCGCGTTCGAACGTTCCGAGGAGCCGCGACCCGTTCACGTAATCCGCGTGACCTCCGAGGATCGGAGCGATCACGACAGCGATCTCCTCCGGCAAGTGCTGGCCGTCCGCATCCAGCGTCACGACCACCTCGGCACCGAGGCGGAGCGCGATCTCGTAGCCCACGCGCAGGGCCAGCCCTCCGCCACGGCGGATCGGCAGCTCGGCCACGAACGCGCCGGCTTCACGGGCCACGGCGGCGGTGCGATCGGTGGACCCGTCGCTCACGACCACCGGTACGACGTGATGGCCCTCGATCATCCCGGGGATCTGCTTGACCACGGCTGCCACGTTCTCGGCCTCGTTGAACGCAGGGGAGATCGTGACCAGCCGAGGGCCGTCAGGCGATCTGCCCGCCCGATCCCAATCGAACCGCTCCTGGCCGAGCGCCTCCACGAGCAGCCGGATGCTCCGCTCGTTCGTGTCGGCGGAGGTCTGCGCCCGAAGGTAGAGGAAGAACAGTACGCCGACCGCTACCAGCAGAGCGAAGATCACGCCATCCGTTCCCCGCTCGAAGTCGAACGTTCGCAGGAGCGGGTCGAACAGCGGCGGGTAGATGGCGAGCGCGAACACCGACGCACAAAGAACGAACAAGATGATCAGGTTCAGCCGGCTGATCCGACGACGGTCATAGCCGCGGAGAACCATCACGAACAGGCCGACCGCCGCGAGACCGGCGAGGATCCTGATCGCAGGCATCCGCTAGGCCGAGGGAGCCTCGAGCTCCGGCCGCCACCGGTCCCGCGGGAGGATGGCGCCGTCGATCACGCGATCCTTGTAACGGTCGATCACGCCGAACATCGACTCGACCAGCGTCTCGGAGAGGAAATGCGGTTTCAGGCCCAGATCGAGCAGCTTGGTGTGTTTCGCGTTGTAGTAGTGCTCCTCGAGCTCGATGCGTGGATTCTCGATCGGCTCGATCCGCACGGCGAGTCCGTGCTCCTTGCCGGCACGCTGCACGATCTCGGCCAGCTCCATCACCGAGAACTGCTCCGTGAACTGGTTGAACACGCGGAACTCGCCGCGGTCGGCGGGGTTCACCACCGCGAGCTCCACGCACTGCAGCGTGTCCAGGATGTTGAGGTAGCCGCGGGTCTGGCCGCCCTTGCCGTAGACCGTGAGCGGGTGCCCGATGATCGCTTGCACGCAGAAGCGGTTCAGCGCCGTGCCGAAGACGTCGTCGTAGTCGAAACGGGTGGCGAGTCGCTCGTCGAGCTTCGTCTCGTCCGTCTCGACGCCGTATACCACGCCCTGGTTCAGGTCTGTCGCCCTGATCCCCCACATGCGACACGCGAAGTGGATGTTGTGGGAGTCGTGCACCTTCGAGAGGTGATACAGGCTGCCCGGGAGCTTGGGATACAGGATCGTCTCTTTGCGTCCGTTGTGCTCGATGTCGAGGTAGCCCTCTTCGATGTCGATGTTCGGCGTTCCGTACTCGCCCATCGTGCCGAGCTTCACCAGATGGGCGTCGGGGGCGAACTCGCGCATCGCCCACAAGACGTTCAGGGTGTTCACGACGTTGTTCTGTTGCGTGAAGACGGCATGGTCACGGTCCCGCATCGAATACGGCGCAGAGGGCTGCTCCCCGTAGTGGACGATCGCGTCCGGGCGGAATCCCCGCAAGAGGTCTCTCGTGAGCTCCCATTCGACGAGGTCACCCTCGGTGACGCCTATCTCGTTCCCGGCGACCTCCTTCCACGCCGCTGCGCGGTCGGGGAGCGAGCCCGGGATCGGGACGAGGGTGTCGGTGCCGACTTCCTCATGGGCGCGGCGACGCAGGTAGTTGTCAACGACGTGCACCTCGTGGCCGCGATCGGAGAATCGCATCGCGGTCGGCCACCCCAGGTACCCGTCGCCACCAAGGATCAGGATTCGCATAACGGTGGGATTCCTTTCGGACGATCGAAGTGCGGCTCATCCTACAGGGGGACTCCCGTGGGGACGTGCACCTCGTCTACTGAGGAACCCCTTCTGCACAGCGAGAACTGTCCACCCCGCTCCCGCCGTCATCAGCAGGATCACGACGCCGACCGTAGAGCCGAGCGGCCATCCGATCCGTCCGACGATCGTGCCGGCGATGACCAGAAGGGCCACGCCGAAGGCCGGCGCGAGACCGAGCGCCGCGGGTCTCGAGACGTCGAGTAGCGCCCGAACCCAGCCACCGCCGACGAGCGCGAGGGCGACCAGCGCGACGGTGGTGCGGACCAAGAGATCGAGCCAGCTGAACCCGTGAGGTCCCGCGGGCTCGAACGACGGCGAGGCGTTCGGGCCCCCTATGATCGCGACCCCGGGGGCAAGCTCGGTCGCCCCCTCGGCCTGTTTGCCCGGAGGGGTGATCTGGATCACGACCGGGTCACGTTCGAGGACGTCGCGCGAACTCGGCCACGCGAGGTGGGACCACGCTCGAGCTCTCTCGGAGAGTCCAGGACGAGCCGGATCCGAGACCGGGACACCCTCGGACAGGTCGCCGGGCCGTCCGAGGAAGATCCAGACGTTCGCGATCATGTCTGCGGGGACGCTGGATCTCGCCACGCGGTCGAGGAGCCTGGGACTCCCCAGGGTGACGAAGACCACGGGTCTTCCTCGTCGCGGGATCCCCGCCAGATAGCGACCGGCGGTTCGCATCTGCGTCATCTTCTCGGCGACGCGCGCGGCGCCCGCGTCATTGAACGACGACGCCGGGGAGCCCATCGTCAGCAGCAGCCCTCCCACGATGACGAAGGAGCCCAACAGGACCCCCCCTCGGCCCAGACGCTCCTGGCTCCGGGACGCGATGGTCACCAAACCGAGGGTCACCAGGACGGGGAGGCCGAGCGCGAAGGGTGCGACGCGGAAGAGCTTGAGCGGAGTATCCAGGAGCGAGGAGATGACCAGAGCGACCGGGACCGTGGCCGCCCACGATCCCATGAGGAGGATCGTGATCCGTCGGGAGGTTCCGTCTTTCCGAACGCCGAGCATCAACCCAACCGCTGCGAGCGGCAGCAGCCATGGAAGCTTGTAGGCACCGAGCCTCAGCTGGTTGCCCTTGCCACTCATCGCGCCGGGGAGGTGAGTGGGCAACGCGGGCAGAAGGACGAGCCCGGCGATCGTGGCCGCCGCGGCGAGGCCCACAACCAGGAGGAGCCTGCGCGACGGCGTCCCATCCCGCTCGGTGCCCGCTCGCCGCCTCGCGAGGGATGATCCGAGGAGGACCCCGACGATCCCGGTCAACAGCAGCCAGAACAATCCCGTGAACAGCCAGTGGGTGGCCGCGGCGGCCGCGAGCAGCAGGACCATGGCGATCCATCCTCGACGTCCAGTGATGACGAGGGGCACCGTGACGGCGGTCGCCATGAGCAGGGTTTCGACGAGGAGCTGGTCCAGGCTGCCGACGGCGGTGCCGACCACCGCAGCGGAGGTCCCCAGGCCCGCGACGAAGGCG
>Ga0299907_10001546_pt1 | contig 13270 bp, 10 predicted proteins | sample RVTome_16_FD_198680 | JGI IMG/M metagenome (GOLD analysis project Ga0299907, IMG submission 198680) | Soil microbial communities from uranium-contaminated site in the Upper Colorado River Basin, Wyoming, United States - RVT152D67 (version 2) ... | reverse complement strand
AGCTGATGTAGCTGATGCGCGTTGTCGTCGATCACTTCGACCTCTACTGGCACGGGTTCGTCAAGACGCTCGGCATCTGCCTCTGGGCCGGGACCGGAGCGCTGGTACTGGGCACGCTGCTGGGAGCCTTCCGGGTCTCGCCGATCCCGCCGCTGCGGGCGACGGGCACCGCCTACGTCACCCTGGTCCGCAACTGCCCGCTCACCGTGGTGCTGTTCTTCATCGCCTTCGGGCTCCCCGAAGTGGGGGTGAATCAGAGCTACTACCGCTTCGCCGTCGGCGGGCTGATCATCTACACCGCCGCCTTCGTCTGCGAGGCCGTCCGCAGCGGCATCAACGCCGTTCCCACCGGCCAGGCGGAAGCCGCCCGGGCCATCGGGCTGACGTTCGGCCAGTCGCTCCGCTTCATCGTGATGCCCCAGGCGCTGCGGACCGTCGTACCGCCCCTGGGCAGCGTGGTCATCGCCATGGTCAAGAACTCCGCCATCGTCGGCGCATTCGGGGTCGGCGGCGAGCTGTACGACGTGGGCGCCAGTCTCACCGGGGCCCAGGGCTTCGCCGCGCTGCCCGTCCTGACCGGAGTCGTGCTCGGCTACCTGGCCATCACCATCCCTGCCGGGCTCGGGCTGGGAGTTCTGGAGCGGAAGGTGGCGGTCGTGCGGTGACGTCGCTGCTGTTCGACGTGCCCGGGCCGCGGGCCCGCCGCCGCGTCCTTGTCGGCAGCGTGGTGGCCGGCGTGGTCCTCGCCGCCGTCGCCCTGGTGGTGGTGCGGCGGTTGGCCGACAACGGCCAGTTCGACAGCGCCAAGTGGAACCCGCTGCTCAACCCGTCCGACGAGAACTTCGGGCTGCTGTGGCGCTCCCTGTGGGGTGGGCTGCGGGCCACCATGGCCGCTGCTGTCTGGGCCATGGCCTTCTCCCTGACGCTCGGCACGTTGCTGGCCGTCACCCGGATCACCGCCGCGCCCTGGTACCGCTGGCTCGTCGTGTCCCTGGTCGAGCTGCTGCGGGGTGTGCCGGTGGTGATGGCCATCTTCTTCGCCAGTCGGGTGCTGCCCGAGGTCGGTATCCGCCTGTCGCTGCGGTGGTACCTGGTGATCGGCCTGACCGCCTACAACTCCGTCGTCATCGGCGAGATCATCCGGTCCGGCGTGGCTGCGTTGCCCCGGGGTCAGACCGAGGCGGCCTACGCCATCGGTCTGACCCGCTGGGCGGCGCTGCGGCTGATCCTGCTGCCCCAGGCCTTCCGGATCATGCTTCCCGCCCTCATCAGCCAGCTGGTCGTGATTTTGAAGGACACGTCATTGGGAGCGTTCATCAGCTACGAGGAGCTGCTCCGGCGGGGGAACCTGGCGGTGCAGACCCTCGGGAACCCGCTGCAGCTCTATCTCCTGGTGGGCGCCGTATTCATCGCTGTGAACGCCGCTCTCAGCCGCCTGGCCGTTGTGGCGGAACGGCGCATGTCGCGGCTCCGGGCCGCCCGGCCAGAGGACGTGATCAATGTCGGCGCCCCCTGAAGCGACGCTCAAGCGGGCCATCTCCCGGAACATGCTGATCGCCCTCGTGATCGGCGACGTGCTCGGCGCAGGCATCTACGCCCTCGTCGGGGAAGTGGCCGGACGGGTCGGTGGCGCCATCTGGTCCGCCTTCCTGCTGGCACTGACGCTCGCCCTGTTCACCGCCTGCGCTTACGCCGAGCTGGTGACGAAGTTCCCGCTGGCAGGCGGCGCCGCCGTCTACGTGAACAAGGCGTGGCGCCGGTCCTTCCTGACGTTCCTCGTCGCCTTCGCCGTCATGAGCTCGGGCCTCACCTCGGCGGCCACGCTCGCCCGGGCCTTCGGCGGCAGGTACCTCTCCGCCTTCGTCGAGGCGCCGGGCACGCTCGTCGGTCTCCTGTTCGTCACCGCCGTCGCCCTGATCAACTTCCGTGGCATCTCGGAGAGTGTCCGCCTCAACGTCGTGCTGACCTCGATCGAGATCCTGGGTCTCGTGCTCGTCGTGGTGGCCGGGGTGGCCGCCATTGTCCACGGTGGCGCGGACATCGATGCCGGGCGCGTGTTCGAGTTCAAGGACGGCGAACCGGTCCTGCTCGCCCTCCTGGGCGGGGCGGGCCTGGCCTTCTTCGCCCTGATCGGTTTCGAGGACTCCGTCAACATGGCCGAGGAGACCCGCGAGCCGGCCCGCGACTACCCCTGGGCGCTGTTCGGCGGGCTCGTGGCGGCCGGCGGGATCTACCTCGCCATCACCGCGGTCGCCTCGACGGTGGTCCCGACCGCCCGCCTGACCGCCTCCGACGGGCCGTTGCTCGAGGTCGTCCGGTCCGACCCGCTCAACCTCCCCACCAAGCTGTTCTCGGCCATCGCCCTGTGCGCCCTGGCCAACGGGGCGCTGATCAACATGATCATGGCGTCCCGCATCGTCTACGGCATGGCGCGGGAGCGGATCCTCCCCGCCGGTCTCGGCGCCGTCCACGGCGAACGCCGCACCCCGCTCGTGGCCATCATCACCACCACCGCGATCGCCATGGTGCTCATCGTGTCCGGCGACCTCGGCGCCCTGGCCGACACCACCGTGCTGCTCCTCCTCCTGGTCTTCAGCACCGTCAACGTCGCCGTCCTCGTCCTGCGCCGCGACCCGGTCGACCACACCCACTTCCGGGCCCCGACCGCCGTCCCGGTGATCGGAGCGATCGTGTCCATGGCGCTCATGACCACCAAGGAAGCCGAGACGTTCGCCCGGGCCGGCCTGCTCCTGCTCGTCGGCACCGGCCTGTGGGCGGTCAACTGGGCGCTCCACGGCCGCCATGTCGAGGCCTGACCGGGGCTTTTCCCGGGGGTTCGGGGGTGTCCCCCGAGGATGACTACCGTCGGCGCCATGTTCGAGGGGTTCGAGGAGCGCTTCGTCGACGTCGCCGCCGACGTGAAGATCCACTGCGTGGTGGGCGGGAGCGGGCCGCCCGTCCTGCTGCTCCACGGCTACCCGCAGAGCCTGGCCCTCTGGGCCGGCGTCGCCCCGATTCTGGCCGAACCCTTCACCGTCGTCGCCGCCGACCTGCGGGGTTACGGCGACTCGTCGAAACCGAAGGGCGCTCCCGACTCATCCAACTACTCCTTCCGGGCGATGGCCGTCGACCAGATCACCCTCATGCACCGGCTCGGCTTCGACCGGTTCCACCTGGTCGGCCACGACCGGGGCGGCCGGACGGGGCACCGCATGGCCCTCGACCGCCCGGAGATCGTCCAGTCGCTGGCCGTCCTCGACATCGCCCCCACCTGGACGATGTTCATGGAGACGAACCGGCAGGTGGCCGGGGCCTACTGGCACTGGTACTTCCTCTCGCTGCCGGCACCCTTCCCGGAGCGGATGATCGGCGCCGACCCCGACTACTTCTTCGAGACCTGCTTCGAGACGTGGGGGAAGACCGAGGTCAGCAGCCTCGATCCTGTGGTCCTGGCCCAGTACCGGCGGTGCTGGCGCGATCCGGCCATGATCCACGGGTCGTGCTGCGACTACCGGGCGGCGGCCACGGTTGACCTCGAACACGACCAGGCCGACATCGACCGCCAGGTCTCGTGTCCCACGCTGGCGCTGTGGGGGTCGGAGGGCTTCATGCACGAGCACTTCGACATGGAGGCCCTCTGGGGGCAGCGGTGCTCCGACCTGCGGACGGCGATGCTGCCGGGCGCCCACTTCTTCGTCGACCAGTTCCCCAAGGAGACCGCCGCCATCCTCACCGACTTCCTGGCCGGCTGAGCGTCCGTGGCGATGGAGGAGCAGGTGAGCGACGTCGACCGCCGGGTGCGCGCCGCCCTCGACGACCTCGGGGTCGAGTACACGCTCGTCCCCTGCGACCCTGCCCTGGCCGACACCGCCGCCTTCTGCGCCGCCTACGGCTACGACACCGGCGACTCGGCCAACACGATCATCGTCGAGAGCCGGGACAAGCCCCCTCGCCACGTGGCCTGCGTCCTGCTGGCCACGACCCGGCTCGACGTCAACGGCCTCGTCCGGCGCCGCCTGGGCCGGAAGTGCTCGTTCGCCGGCGCCGAGCGGACCATGGAGCTCACCGGAATGACCCTGGGCGGCGTCACCGCCGTCGGCCTGCCCACGGGCCTGCCGGTGTTGATCGACCCCCGGGTCATGGAGCGGGACCGGGTGATCCTCGGCGCCGGGAGCCGCCACTGGAAGGTCATCGCCCCACCCGCATTTCTGACCACCCTCCCGGGGGCCGAGGTGGTGGAGGGGCTGGCGCGCGAGGTCTGACATGTCGCTGAAACAGGCTGCGGGATCCGTGGTCGATCCGCACCCCATCGGCCGGAGGATATAGAGGTTTCGAACACCCTTTTCGCCGGATCAACCGGCCCGGCCGTACTAGGTTCAGGACCGTCGTCGTGGCAGGGGAGAGAGAGCCATGACCAGGGGAGAACCGTTGGCGCGCCCGCCGTGACCGGCCACCCGACATCGTCGCGGTCTGCTTACGCAGCCAAAGAGAAAGGGAACGCCGTTGCAACGCCGAACCATTCGTCGCACCACCGTGGTGATAGCAGCGCTGCTCACCTTGGTCACCTTCGTTCCCATGGGCCAGCTCACGTCTACCGCGCACGCGGAGAGCACTGACGAGGTCCGGACCCGGCTGCTGGGAGAGGGGTGGAACGAACCCGGGGTCGTGCGGCTGAAGTGGATCACGATCACGGTATGGCTGGCTTCGTTGGGCGGTCATGTCGTGCTCTTCGACTCCACCGTCATGAACTACCTCGGCCAGCCCGACAACAAGACCGACTACATCAGCCTTGACGACGTCATCGCCGCCAGGCCGGAGTACATCTTCCAGAACCACGTGCACCTCGACCAGATGCGCCACGCCTCCCGGATCGCCACCGCCACCGGCGCCAAGCTGGTGGGCGCCCAGGAGCACTGCGCCTTCACCAAACGGGACGCCGAGGTGAAGGGGCTGAGCGGCACGGTGAACTGTGTGGCCGTCCGGGACAGCCAGGGCCAAGAGTTCACCGGGGGTGACACCTACGGGGGCCCGCCGGTCGACGTGCTCTGGACGCCGTACGGCACGATCGGGAAGCCGGACGAGATGCCGTCCGGGGTCGACGTGAAGGTCGTCAACATCAAGCACACCCAGCTCCGGCCGTACCCGGACAGCCTGGTCGGCAACGAGGGACACAACCCCGATGTGAGCCCCTACGCCAAGAACTCGCCCGACCCGCAGCAGGCGCTCGACTTCGCCATGACGCAGGACTACGAGGGCGGCAACCTGCTGTACGTCTTCAAGATCGGCGACTTCACCCTGGTCCACCACGGGTCCTCGGGTTCGCTCGACCCGCTCGAGCCCGGCCAGAAGGAGATCAAGGCGGCGCTGCGCTCCCTCGGGGCCGGCGACCGCATCGACATGGAGATCGGCGGCATCGCCGAGCTGCAGAACTACGCCAACGGCCTGCTCGACGCGCAGCGCTACGCCGAGGAGATCGGGCCCAAGACCTACATCCCGCAGCACCACGGCAACTGGAACCCGCCGGCGACGGCCGCTGCCGCCGGCTTCTACGGCCCCTGGTCGGCCCGGATCTCGAGGATTCCCGAGGACCGCCGCCCGCAGCTCTGCTTCATCGTGGAGAAGAACCGGGGGATGGTCTTCGACATCAAGACCAGCGAATGGGCCGGTGACAACGTCGGGCAGATCTCGCCGATCGGCGACCCCGGCTGTTACAACGGCTGACCGACTCACATCAGAAGGGGGAGGGGCGGAACTGCCGCCCCTCCCCCTTTTTGTATTGACTCTCCACATCGGTTCCCCCCTTGATTCGGGGTCCCGGGGGCGGGAAAGTGTGCGCCTCACACATAGCCGGGATGGCCATATGTCAGTGGGCTACGTGTCCCGGGAGGGGTCGGTGGCCGTACCGTTGCCCATCGGACAACCGGCGGAGAGAAGGTGACCATCACAGCCCGAAGTGCGCCGGCGGAGAAGCGAGCACCGCGGCCGAAGGTCGCCCCCACGCGAGGACGGGCGTCCGACGAGCAGTCCTACCTCTACCGGATCATCCAGACCATCAGCGCCGGTCCCGACCTCGAGACCATTCTCCGGGGCACCGTCCGCCTCCTCACCGAGGCGACGGGCTGCCACGCCTGCTTCGTGTACTTCGTCGAGGGCGACCGGCTCGTCCTGCGGGCGGCTTCGAACGTGTACGCCCATCTCGAGGGCACGGTCAGCCTGCCGGGCGACAAGGGACTGGCCGGGTGGGTGGCCGCCTCCCGGCGCAGCGCCTTCATCAAGGAGAACGCCCTCGAGGATCCGCGGGTCGTCTACGTCCCGGAGATGGAGGAGGAGCGGTTCCAGTCGATGGTGTCGGTTCCCGTCCTGGCCCGGGCCGGCGACGTCATCGGCGTGATCAACCTGCACACCGAAGCACCCCGGGAGTTCGACCGGAACGACCTCGAGTTCATCGAGCACACCGCCTCGCTGGTGGCCGGCGCCATTGAGAACGCCCGCCTCTACCAGGACGCCACGCGCCGGGTCGCGATGCTCACGGAACTGTCCCGGCTATCTCACGACATCGCCCTGGCCGCCAGCGTTGACGAGCTGGTCGACATCGTGACGACGGGCTGCCAGGCGGCCATCGACGCGGAGCGGGTGGAGATCTACCTGGCCGACCCGGATGGCCACCTCCAGCTCCGCTCCGGCTTCCCCGCCCGGGACGACGCTCCCGTGCTCGAGCCCGAGACGGTGCGGTTCGACGACCTGGTCACCGAGGCCGGAGCGCCGCCGACCGCCGAAGCGCTCCGCCTGTCGGAGCGACTCTGGGGCCCGGCCGGCGATGGCGTTCCGCGGTTCGTTCCCCTGGCCATCGGCGACGGCCCTCCCGGCCTCCTGGGTGTGCTGTGCCGCGCTCGGGCGACGGGGGCCGACAACGTCGTCTCGGCGGTCGCCTCCCACGCCGCCGTCGCCCTCAGGCACCACGACCTCGTCAGCCGGCTGCGGGAAGAGAACGTCGTCAAGGACTTCTTCGACGCGCTGGCCCATGGCGACGGCAACACCGACGCGCTCGAGTCGCAGGCCGGCCGGCTCGGCATCGACCTCGACGAGCCGTTCATGGTGGTGCACGCCGTGCCGTGGGCGGGGCGCCCGACGGAGCGCCGCCGCCCGTCCAGCAAGGAGGCCCGGGCGCGGCTGGCCACCTGGTCCGATGTGGTGGCCGCCCTGGAAGCGAGGCTGATTTCGGCGCTTCCCGGGACGCTGTTCGATTCCCGGGCCACCTATTGCCGGGCGCTGGTCGCAGCACCCCGCGGGCGGGAGCGCAAGGTGGCCGAGACGATCACCGCCGTCCACGAGAAGATCGAACGCGACAGCGACGCCTCGATGACCGTGGGGTTGTCGAACTCGTGCCGGGGGTCGGCCAGCTTCCCGCAGGGATTCGAGGAGGCCGCCTCGGCCGCCGAGGTGGGGGCGCTGATCAAGGACCGCCCCGGCGTGTACACCTACGACGATCTCGGCCCCTACCGCTACGTCCTCGACGCCGAGGAAGGCGTGCGGGACCGCCACCAGGACCGGCTGGGCCGCTTGGTCGAGTACGACCAGCGGCGGGGGACCGAGCTCCTCCAGACCCTCGAGGTGTACCTGGAGAGCCGCGGCAACATCGTGCGGACGGCCCGGACCGTCTACGCCCACCCGAACACGCTCCGCCAACGGCTGGCCCGCATCGAGCAGCTGTCCGGCTTCGACCTCGAACACGAGGACTGGTTGTCGTTGGGCATCGCCATCAAGCTCGTGAAGCTCCGCATGGCTCGCGAATCGGCCCGGGAACGGGAACGGGCCCGAGCGCTCCGAGTCGCACGGGAACAGAGAGAGGGAGGATCCGACGTTGTTGACTGACCGGCCCCAGAACCTGGAGGACGTCCGCACCGAGATCAAGGCTCGAGGCATCGAATTCCTCTTCGCCCAGTTCGTCGACATGTGGGGTAAGCCGTCGGCCAAGCTGGTCCCGGCCTCCCATCTCGACGACTTCTTCAACGAGGGGGCCGGCTTCGCCGGGTTCGCCGCCGGGGAGATCGGCCAGGGCCCCCACAGCGCCGACATGGCCGCCATGCCCGACCCCACCAGCTTCACGCCGGTGCCGTGGCAGCCCAACCTGGCCCGCTTCGCCTGCGACATCTACGTCGAAGGGGAACCGTGGCCGTACTGCCCCCGCACCATCCTGCGCCGAGAGCTCGAACGAGCCAGAAAGCTCGGCTTCGTCATGAAGATCGGCATGGAGGCGGAGTTCTTCCTGCTGCGGGACAACAACGGGAAGATCGAGCTGGCCGACCCGCTCGACACCCTCGACCGACCTTGCTACGACATGAAGGGCCTGACCCGCCAGTACGACTTCGTCACCACGCTGTCGCGCCACCAGAGCGAACTCGGCTGGGACAACTACGCCAACGACCACGAGGACGCCAACTGCCAGTTCGAGTCGAACTTCCGCTACGCCGACGCCCTGACGACGGCCGACCGGATCGTGTTCTTCCGCTACATGGTCCACACCCTGGCCCAGGAGCGGGGGATGCTGGCCACCTTCATGCCCAAGCCGTTCAAGCACCTGACGGGGAACGGGTGCCACATGCACACCAGCCTGTGGGACGCCGAGACCGACGCCGAGCTGTTCGTCAACCCCGATGACCCCCGCGGCTTCGGCCACTCCGAACTGGCCTACCACTTCCTCGGCGGCATGCTGGAGCACGCAATGTCGTACATCGCCGTGACCGCGCCGACCGTCAACTCCTACAAGCGGCTCAAGGTCGGGGCGCCCAACTCCGGCGCGACGTGGTCACCGGTCTTCGTGACCTACGGCGGCAACAACCGGACCCAGATGATCCGCACCCCCGCCCCGGGCCGGTTCGAGGACCGCACGGTCGACGGCAGTTGCAACCCGTACCTGGCCGCCACCGTCGTCCTCGCCTCCGGGCTCGACGGCGTCGAGAACAAGATCGACCCCGGCGAGCCGAACCGCGACAACCTCTACGAGGTGCCCGCCGAGGAGATCGTCCGGCGCGGCATCCGCCTGTTGCCCGGCAACCTGCTCGACGCCATCCGCAACCTCGTGACCGACGATGTGCTGCGCAAGGCGCTCGGGACGACGGATCGCGGCGACTACATCGACTACTTCGCTCAGGTGAAGGAAACGGAGTGGAACGAGTACCACGAGCAGGTGAGCGACTGGGAGACCAAGCGCTACCTCGGATTGTTCTAGGAGAGCCCGACGATCTCGCCCGTCTCGTCGATGTCGATCGACTCTGCGGCCGGGTGCGACGCCAGGCCGGGCATGGTGCGCATGTCACCACAGATGGGGTAGACGAACCCCGCTCCCACCGAGGCCCGCACCTCCCGCACCGGAAGCACCCAGCCGGTGGGGGCACCCACGAGCTTCGGGTCGGACGAGATCGAGAGGTGGGTCTTGGCCACGCACACCTGAAGATGGCCGAACCCGTGGCGTTCGTAGCTGTCGAGCGCCCGGCTGGCCACCAGGTCGTACTCGACGTGTTCGGCGCCGTAGATGCGGGTGGCGATCGTCTCGATCTTCTCCCGCAGCGGCGCGTCGTCGGGGTAGAGGAAGCGGAAGTCGCTCGGCTCCTCGGCCGCCTCGGCCACCGCCTCGGCCAGTTCGGCCGCGCCCTTGCCGCCCTCGGCGTGGTGGTGCGTCACGGCCACCCGGGCGCCGAGCGACTCGGCGATCTCGCGGATGGCGGCATGCTCCGACGCATGATCGGTCGGGAATGCGTTCACCGCCACGACGGGGGAGACGCCGTGGATCCGCACGTTGTCGATCTGCTTCACCAGGTTCGCCGCCCCCTGGTGGACCTCGTCGGGGTTCTCGGCCAGCAGTTCCTCGGGTAGCGGCCGCCCGGCCACCACCCGGTGGCGGCCCGAGTGAACCTTGAGGGCCCGCACGGTCGCCACCAGGACGGCGGCGTCGGGCCGGAGCCCAGAGACGCGGCACTTGATGTTGAAGAACTTCTCGGCGCCGATGTCGGCACCGAACCCGGCCTCGGTGATGAGGAAATCTCCGGTGTGGATGCCGATGAGGTCGGCCACCACCGACGAGTTGCCGTGGGCGATGTTGCCGAACGGGCCGGCGTGGACGAGCACCGGCGTGTTCTCCAGCGTCTGCAACAGGTTGGGTTTGATGGCCTCCCGCATGACGACGGTCATCGCCCCCGCCGCCTTCAGCTGCTCGGCGGTGATGGGATCGCCGGAGCGCGTGTAGCCGATCACGATCCGGCCGAGGCGGGCCCGCAGATCCTGGAGCGAGGTGGCGAGGGCGAGGACGGCCATCACCTCCGAGGCGGCGGTGATGTCGAACCCGGTCTGGCGGGGGATGCCGTCCTCCCGGGAGCCGAGCCCGGCGAGGATGTTGCGCAGGGCGCGGTCGTTGACGTCCATGACACGGCGCCAGGTCACGTTGTGCTGGTCGATGCCGAGGGCATCGCCCTGGTGGATGTGGTTGTCGATCATGGCCGACAGCAGGTTGTGGGCGGCCGTGACGGCGTGCATGTCGCCGGTCAGGTGGAGGTTGAGGTTTTCCATCGGGACGACCTGGCTGTAGCCCCCGCCGGCCGCTCCGCCCTTGATCCCGAACGTCGGACCCATCGACGGCTGGCGGATGGCGATCGTCGCCCGCCGGCCGATGTGGCGGAACGCCTGCCCGAGTCCCACGGTCATGGTCGTCTTGCCCTCGCCGAGAGGCGTCGGGGTGATGGCCGTCACGACGACGTAGCGCGCCTTTGGCGCGTCGGCGAGTTCGCCGATGGCGTCGAGCTTGATCTTGGCCACGTGGTCGCCGTAGGGCTCGAGGAGGTGGTCGCCGATGCCCATCTCGCGGGCGACGTCACCCAGCGGCTTGAGCCGCGCCTGCCGGGCGATGGCGAGGTCGGTCGGGAAAGCGGCGGTGCTCACGAGAACTCCCCTCCGGCGTCGTTGATCGCCTCGGTGAGGTAGCGGCCGTACGACTGCTCGCAGGCCAGGAGGTAGGACGGCCGCCCACCGGCGTCTTCGCGGACGATCTCCGCGTTGACCTTGGCCACCGAACTGCGCAGCGCCGAACCGTCGGAGGCCGTGGCGAGGTCGAGGGCGCAGATCTTCGCCAGCAGCGCCGGGCTCGACTCACCGGTCAGGCGGAGGACGGTGCGGCCCGAGGTGACGTCGATCACGGAGACGAGTTCGTCCGTCTCGGTGACGGCAGCCCCCCAATGCTCGACGAGCTCTCCTGCCCGTCCGGAGTCGGCGAAGAGGAGCCACTGCGCGGGACGGACGCGGAGGATGAGCGTGCCGTCGTCGTCGCGACGCGAACGCCCGAAAGGTACGGCGAGCCGGTCGGCGAGCGCGCCCGACGGGTTGGCGTGGATCAGCACCTTCGCCATGGATGAGCAGTCGGTCAGCGTCAACTCAGCCACGGAGCCGCGTCCCTTCGGGATCGAAGTGGGCGTGGTGCTCCATCACCGTGACCGGGGCGGTCGTGCCGTCCTCGAGGCGGACGGTCACGACGGTGCCGGCGGCGGAGAGCCGCTTGGCGACGAAGCCGAGGGCGATGGCCCGCTCCAGCGTCGGGGAGAAACGACTCGAGGTGATGCGGCCGACGATCGAGGTGCCCTCCACCAGCTGGCAGCCCTCGGGGGGCACGAGTGTGGGGTCGACCGGTTGCAGCCCGACGAGCTGCGGCCGCTCAGGCTGGCCGGCGTCGGCCCGTTCCTTGGCCCAGACCAGCTCCGGCAGGCCGATGCAGTCCTCCTTGTCGAGCTTGACGAGCCAGTCGAGCCCCGCCTGGAACGCCTGGGTCAACCCGTCGGTGTCCTGACCGACGATGAAGTGGCCCTTTTCCAGCCGCATGATCCGCTGGGCCTCGACCCCGAACGGTGCGGCGCCGAGGTCGGCACCCTCGTGGAGCAGCGCTTCCCAGACGTGGAGGCCGGAGGCGGCGGGAACGTGGATCTCGAACGACAGCTCACCGGTGAAGCCGATGCGCCAGGCGAGGCAGTTCGGCACGCCGGCGATGGTGGCCGTCCGCACGTGCATGTAGGGGAAGGCCTCGGGCGAGAGGTCGACACCAACGGCGAGCCGGCCGAGCAGGGTGCGGGAGTTCGGCCCGGCGATGTTGATGCTGGCGTACTCGCTGGTCATCGGGGTGAGGTGGACGCGCCAGTCCGGATGGTCCGTCGCCAGGAGGTGCTCGAGGAAGGTGAGGACGGTCTCCGCCCCCGACGAGGTGGTCGACATCAGGTAGTGGTCCGGGCCGAGGTGGCCGGTGACGCCGTCGTCGAACACCACGCCGTCCTCGGCGCACATGACGCCGTAGCGGACGGCGCCCTCGGCCAGCTTCGACCACTTGTTGACGTAGACGAGGTTGAGGAGCTTGGGGACGTCGGGGCCGCGCAGGTCGATCTTCCCGAGCGGCGTGACATCGATGATTCCCACCGCCCGGCGCACGTTGCAGACCTCGCCGGGCGGGTCGCCGTAGCCGTCGGGCCGGATCCATTGGCCGGCCACCAGCGGCGTGGCGTCATGGGCCTCGTGCCACGGCTGCATCGGCGAGTAGCGGACGGGCTCGAACTGCCGGCCGGCGAGGGCCCCCAATGAGACGGGGGCGTAGGGTGGCCGCCAGATCGTCGTGCCGGTCTCTTCGATCGTCCGGCCGGTCGCTTCGGCCAGGATGGCCACGGCGTTGACCGTCTCGAGCTTCCCTTGTGCTGCGCCCATGGTGACGGTGGTGAACCGCTTGAGCAGCTCGACGGATTCGTAGCCCTCGTGGGCCGCGGCCAGCAGGTCCTTCGACGACACGTCTTCGGAGAAGTCGACGAGGCCGTGGGTGGTGGACCGGAACAGCTCCGGATGCTCTGCCCGGGGCAGGGGTTGCGGCGCCGGGACGGTCTGCCCGGCGGCCCTGCCGGCGGCCGCCCGTCCGACCGTTTCGGCGTGGCTGATCAGTTCGTCGACGCTGCCGTCGCCGGCCAGGCCCCCGGCGGCCAGGACGCTGTCCCGCAGGTGGTCGCCGGGAACGAAGCGGGCCGCCCGCCGGTCGTAGACCGGCCGGTCGCCGGCCATGTTGAGGAGCGAGGTCGGTGCCGTCCAGCCGGTGGCGGTGACCAGCAGGTCGCATTCGATCGACGAGCCGTCGGCCAGCTCCACGCCTGCGAGGCGCGGCCCGCCCTTGGCCCGCACGATGTTGCCACCCCGGCGGGCGTCGACGACGCGGACGACCTCGATGCCGGCGTCGTCGGGGTCGGCGGCGGCCGCCTCG
>Ga0299907_10001545_pt1 | contig 13280 bp, 16 predicted proteins | sample RVTome_16_FD_198680 | JGI IMG/M metagenome (GOLD analysis project Ga0299907, IMG submission 198680) | Soil microbial communities from uranium-contaminated site in the Upper Colorado River Basin, Wyoming, United States - RVT152D67 (version 2) ... | reverse complement strand
GCGGGACAGGAACCAGAACAGGGCGGCGAACTGGCTGATGAGGAAGACCATGGCGAACATCAGCTGGAACACCATGGGGAGCCACCCCCAGATGCGGGACGGCAACTCGAACAGCGCCGTGACCGGCGAGACGTCATACATGGCAGCGATGACCACGCTGACCACGCCCAGCAGCACCAGGACCTTCATGGCCCGGGCGATCCGGAAGCGGTTCCAGTCGTTGACCAGCCGGGTACGCCGCTCCCAGCGCTCGAACAGCCGGTTCCAGAACCCGTAGTACCGAGGCGACCGCTCGGCGACGAGGTAGTGGATCTGCCGGAGCAATTCGATGCCGATGGCCACGAACAGCGGCCACTTGGTGCGCAGGGTGTTCTCGACGGCGTCGGCGAACGTGTTGAACGGGTTGTCGTCGGACAGGTCGGACCAGACGAAGAACCAGAAGAGCAGGAAGAAGAGCAACAGGAACTTGATGCGGTCCCACCACGCCAGGGGCTTGCGGGTCTCCGCCTCCGCCCCCGACCCCGCACCGTGGTAGCCGGGCGCCGGTAGCCCCCGCCTCTCCTCATCAGTCGGCGCCGGAACCTGCTGGCCGTCGAGATGAGGCGTCATGAATCGTCCTCCTGGATGGTCCACGAGTCGACGATGTCGGCGATCTCGTCCTTGTGGGTCTCGAGGTAGCAGTCCTCGGCACACGCCACCTGGAACACGAACATGGTGGTGCTGGCGGCGTCGAGCAGGACCGTGCGGTCGGTGACCACGAGCTCGTCATCCCCCTGCGGGGTGACGGCGAAAACCGTGTGCACGCCGTGGTAGCCGCCGTCGAACTTCACGGGCTCGTCCTCGAGCACCTGGACGGGCACGTCGGCCCGGGCCGCGGCGACCGGGTCGGCCTGGGGGTTGCCCAGGCCCCGCAGCGCGCTGAGGTTGATCTGCTCCCGCTCGTCGGGAGTCAGTGCCCGCACCTGCACGATGCCGGTGGGGTCGCTTACACCCGGGCTCGTCGACGCCTCGGCACTGGGATCGTCGCTGCCGTCGAAGGTCCGCACCCACATGCCTTGGCTGCGCCGCTGCAGCTGCGTGTCGGAGTCCTCCGGGAACAGGTCGTGCTCGTCGTAGATCTCCCAATCGCCCGGGAGCTTGGCGTAGACACCGAGATCGTCGTTCTGGACGAACTGGAAACCCGATCCCCCGCATGCGGCCGCCCCCGCCGCTGTCACCACGGCACCGAGGCCCACGAGGGAGCGTGTGACCCACATCACCACAATTGTCGCTTACCCCGGCCGGAATAGCGACCGTGCGTCTCTCGATTGATCCCTAGGTCTCCGCCGCCCGCCCCCGCAGCAGCCTCCGTGGAATCTCACGCATCGTGACCTGGGAGGCGATCGGCAATCCGTCGCGTGCGGACAACTCCTTGCACAGCCGGTAGGTCACCCAGGCCACGACCGGAGGGACCACCAGCACCAGGATGCGGAACGTCCAGAGGATGGCGTTGACCGACAGGCCAAAGGTCGAGGCCAGCACGTCCGCGGCGGCGCCGAAGAAGCAGATGACGTAGAACGAGAGCGTGGCCGTGCCCAGGGCGGTCCGGACGGGGCGCTGTCGCGGCCGGTCCAGGATGTGGTGCTCCGAGTGGTCGCCGGTGACGCGCGCCTCCAGGAACGGCCAGGCATACAGCAGGGCGAACGTCACGCCCGCCAGCAGGACGCCAGGGAAGAAGGGGTTGGGGATCTCGAAGCCGAAGGCGCGGATCTCCCACCCGGGCATGATGCGCAGCGCCCCGTCGAGCCAGCCCATGTACCAGTCGGGCTGGCTGGCCGTCGACACCTCGGCCGGATCGAACGGCCCGTACACCCAGATGGGGTTGATCTGGAACACGCCGCCCAGAAGCGCCAGCACGCCCGAGGTCAGGAAGAACAGGCCCAACGCCTTGAACGCGTAGGTCGGCCAGAGCCGCTCGCCGACGACGTTGTCCTCGCGCCGTCCCGGCCCCGGGAACTGGGTGTGCTTGTGGCGGACGAGTATCGCCAGGTGGAGGGCGATGAGGACGGCGATGAGCGCGGGGACCAGCAGGATGTGGATGACGTACAGCCGCTGGATGATGTCCGGGCCGGGGAACTCGCCGCCGAACAGCAGCGACGCGGCCCAGGTACCCACCAGGGGAATCGAGATCGTGATCCCGTAGACGATGCGCAGGCCCGTCCCCGAGAGCTGGTCGTCGAGCAGCGAATAGCCGAACAGGCCGTTGAACATGGCCAGCGGCAGCAGTGTGCAACCGATGATCCAGTTGATCTCCCGGGGACGGCGGAACGCGCCGGTGAAGAACACCCGCGCCAGGTGCACCGTGATGGCGGCGAGGAAGAGCAAAGCGGCCCAATGGTGGATCTGGCGCATCACCAGGCCCGCCCGCACGTCGAAGCTCAGCTCCAGCGCCGAGCGGTACGCCTGGGTCATCTCGACCCCGCGCAGCGGCTCGTAGCTGCCCGTGTACACGACCCGGTTGCTGCTGGCGTCGAAGAAGAACGTCAGGTAGATGCCGGTGAGGACCAGCACCACGAAGGAGTAGAGGGCGAGCTCCCCGAGCATGAACGACCAGTTGTCGGGGAACACCTTGTTGAGCGCGGTGCGGGCGAACTTGGCGGCTCCCAACCGGCCGTCGATCCAGCGTGCGATCCGGTGTGTGTACAACCGCTCGGGGGACCGGCGGGCCGGGCGGGGCGTGGCCTGCTCGCTCATCTGCGTCACCGCCCCCGGTCCCAGAACCCGGGACCGACCGGGCCGGAGAAGTCAGCGGTGGCGATGATGAAGCCGTCGCCGTCGAGGCCGAGCGGCAACTGCGGCAGCGACCGGGCGGCGGGCCCGAAGATCGGTTTGGCGTGGCGCATGACGTCGAACGTCGACTGGTGGCACGGGCACAGCAGCAGCCCCAGCTCCGCCTGGTACAGGCCCACGGGGCAGCCCACGTGGGTGCAGAGCTTGGAGTAGGCGACGATGTCGTCGACCGTCCAGTCCTCCCGGCCCGCCTTGGGTTGGAAGTCCTGGTCGCTCCGGAAGTGGATCAGCAGCGTGGACGCGTCGGCGTCGTCCGTGTGCCCGTCCGGCCACACGGTGATGAACCCGTCCACGGGCAGGTCGCGCGGGTGCACCGGCATCCCGTTCTCGTCCACGACCCGGATGTCTCCGCCCTTGTAGGCGGTCTGCTTGAAGCCCCGCCCCGGACGGGGGCCCAGTGACCGGATCGGGAACAAGAGCGCCACACCCAGCGCCGCGCAGGCCCCGCCCGCCGTCGCCACCAGCACGCGCCGGCGCTGCAGGCTGCTGCCGCCGGCCTGGAAGTCGGCGGCGAACGCAGCGATGTCCTCCTCGCTGGACTCCATGGGGTGGCGGTCCTCGGCCACGTCCTCCGTCGGCATGAAGTGCTTCGCCCACAGGACGATGCCGACCCCGATCCCGCCCAGCACGACGGCGAGCAGGATGCCCTCCGCCTGTGGCTGCCCGCCCTCCCAGTAGACGATGGTGAGTCCGATGGCGGCGGCCATCGCCAGCAGGAAGCTCACCGCCGCGGCCCGCTCCGCCCGGGCGCCGCGGCGCGTCAGCTCGTCGTCGCCCGTCGAGGGCGGCCGGGTGACCACCGGCGGCGACTCCTCGGTGCCGCGAGGGTCGGTCACGGCTCGCTCCCGCGGGTCCGGCGGATCGGGCTGCGGGTTCCGATCCACGCCACCACGCCCAGCAGCGCCACCATGCCGACCAGCCACGCGACGAAGCCCTCGGGGATGGGCCCGGTGCGGCCGATCGGCAGGCCGCCCGGGTCCTCGGGGTCCTGAAGGTACTGCACGTAGCGCACCAGTCCGTTCAGCTCGTCGGCGTCGATGAGGTCGGGGCCGAACACCGGCATCTCCCCCGGCCCCACCCGCACCGCCGAGCCGATCTGCCTCGGCGGCGCCGACGTGAGGCGGGGGGCGGCCCGGCCGTAGCTCAGCGCCCCACCGGTGCCCGCCGCGCCGTGGCAGGCCTGGCAGTTGGCCCGGAACACCTCGCCACCGATTGCCAGGTCGCCCGCCTCGGGGTCGACGTCCGGCACGTCCGGTCCCGTGCCGAGCGTGCCGACGAACGCCACGAGCGCCTCGATCTCCTCGGGGCCGTACGCCGGCTCCTTGCTCGTGGGCTGCTCCTCGCTGTTGGCGAGCGGCATGCGGCCGGTGGACAGGTAGTAGTAGGCGGCGGCCTCGCCCGCGTTCTCCAGCGAGGGCCCACGCTCGCCCTGCTCGTCCACGACACCCCTGCCGTCCGGGCCGTGGCAGCTCGAGCAGCCGGTCTCGTACAGCTCGCGCCCCTCGGCGACGAGCTCGTCGTCGCCGCCGGGGCGGCCCGCTGCGCCGAGGCCGGCGAACGCCGGCGTCGCGGCCGCCGTGACCAGCAGCGGCAGGGCCACGAGCACCTGCGGGAGCCGAGGCCGTCTCACTGGAGGACGTAGATGGTGGAGAACATCACCACCCAGACGACGTCGACGAAGTGCCAGTAATAGCCGCACACCTCGACCGTCTGGTGCGCCGGTGCCCGTGACCGCCCCGAGATGACCACGGCCACCGCGCCCATGAACACCAGGCCGCCGATGACATGCAGGCCGTGGAAGCCCGTCAGCAGGTAGAAGGCCGAGCCGTAGGCGTGGTCGTCGAGGTGGAAGTCGGCCTGCAGGTACTCCGTCACCTGGTTCAGGAGGAAGATCGTGCCCATCAGGGCGGTGACCGCCAGCCAGGTGACGGCGCCGCGGCGATCGTCGCGCCTCGACGCCGCGACCGCCATGTGCATGGTGCCGCTCGACGCCACCAGCACCGCCGTGGCGATGGCGGTGCGGACGGTCTCGAGCTCGACATCCTCGGGCGGCCACACGTCGTTCACCGACCGGAGGGTGAAGTAGGCGGCGAACAGCCCCGCGAAGAACATCATCTCCGAGGCGAGCCAGACGATGACGCCGACCCCGAGCGTCGACGGTGCCCAGGGCTCTCGAGGCGCCTGCGTAGGCTCCGCCGGCTCTGCCGTCACCGACATCCCGACGTTTGTATCAGCTTCACGACGAACGGTGATGTGATTCCCCTGCGCCGAGGCACGGCTTGCACGGGTTCTCACGGTTCCCGGTGTTCCTGGCGCAGGATTGGTTGCTCAGCAACCAGAGCGGCGCCAGGAAGCTGTCACCGGGCGCGCCGGAGGTATGCCCCGATCATCTCGACGACGTATTCGGGCCGTTCGACGACGTCCTCGTACGTGAACTCGACGACAGTCCAGCCTTCGAGCCCGAGCCGAGCCGCACGTTCCGCATCGGACTGGCGGTGCCGTCGCGTGCTGTGGGTGCGGTGGCCCGCAAGCTCGACCACGAGCTTGGCGTCGTTCCAGAACAGGTCGACCCGAGCGATGCCGCCACCCGCCTTGCGTCTCTTGACCTGCACCCTGGGCACGGGCAGCCCAGCGCCCAGGATGTGCCGGATCGCGGACTGCTCGAGCCAGCTGTCGCCGAGGGGACGGCCCTCGGTCCGGTCGAGCAGATCATCGAGGGCAGGAACGCCGGTCCTGCCGCGCCGGCGGAGCTCCTCGCAGCGCCAGCGGAGATGCGGCCGCCAGACCAGACCACGACGTTCGGCGTCGTCGAGGGCGGCCTCCAGCTCGCCCGGGCCGACGCGCCCAGCGATGTCGAGCAGTGTGCGCGCCGCGGTGGTGCAGGGGATGCGTTGGCGCGGCTCGACATCAGCAGGTCCGAGGTCAAGCGTTCGATGGACGATGCCCGACACTGCGCGGGGGTGCCGAGGGCGTCGGACGGTGACCTCGATCTCGGCACCCGGTGGCGCCGTGATGTCGAGCCGCAAGAGGGCGGCGGCGGACATGTGGGAGGCGACGGTGCCCTCGCCCGCCGCAAGCACCGCCGCGAGGATGCGTTGTTCAGCGGACCTGGGGTAGGCGGCGTGGCGCACAACGCCGCCGCCGACGGCTAGCAGCACGCCTTTCGCCAGCAGCGTCCGCCGCTGCTGGCGCGACACGCCCAGCGCGCCGAGTTGCCGAGTCGTCAGGAGGCCGAGCGACTTCTGGGCCCGCTCCGCGATGGCCCGGTCAGTGTCGTGTCATGGCCTGACGATACGGGTGGGGTGAGACATTCCAGAGCGATCGACCAACGCCAGGAACGGTGAGCCGGGATACGGTCGGCGCGGTGTCCGGGCCCAGCGCCGCCGACCTTGCCTTCCACTGGCAGATCGACCCGGCGGCCTTGGTGCTGGTGGCGGTGACCGGGGTGCTGTACGCGGTGGGTGTGCGGCGGCTCGCCGGGCGGGGCCGGCGCTGGTCGCCGGCCCGGAGCGCGGCGATGGCCGGTGCGCTGGCGGCGGCCATCGTGGCCACCCAGTCGGGCATCGGGCGGTTCGAGGGCGACCGCCTCTGGGTCCACATGGTGCAGCACGCGCTCCTGGGCATGGCCGTGCCGCTGCTGATCGTCCTGTCGGCGCCTCTGACTCTCGCCCTGCAGACGGCCCGACCCCCGACCCGGCAGGCTCTGCGTACGGCGCTCCACAGTCGTCCGGCGCGCGTGCTCACCCATCCGGTCGTCGCGTGGTGCCTGTTCGGCGGCGGGCTGGTGGTGATCTACCTCACCCCGCTGCTCGACGTCGCCGCCCGCAACGACCCCGTCCACCTGCTGGTGCACGCGCATGTGGTGCTGACGGGCACCCTGTTCCTCGCCGTGCTGGTGGGCGTCGATCCGCTGCCGCACCGGCCGCCGTTCGGCGCCCGACTGCTCATCCTCTTGGCGGCGGTGCCGTTCCACGCGGTGGTGGGCTTGGCGCTGCTGAGCGCGGGCTCGCCGATCGCGCCCGACGCCTATCCCCGCCTGTCCGACCAGCGCACCGCGGCCGGGCTGTTCTGGGGCATCGGCGAGCTCTTCACGCTGGTGGTGGCGGGAATCATCCTGCGCCAGTGGTGGGTCGGCGAACGGCGGGCGGAAGCCCGCGAGCTCCGCGAGGCCCCCAACGCCGTGATGGCCGACTCCTGAGGCGCGTCAGGCGGGGGTGTCCCGGGTATTGAACCGGTTCATGGCGGCATCGACGCCGTCCGCCAGGATGGCCTCGACCGCGTCGGCCGCCTCCTGCACCGCGATGTCGAGCTCGACGCGCTCACGCTTGGACACCCGGCGGAGCACGTGGTTCGCACCCTGCTCCTTGCTCGGGGGCTTGTCGACGCCGATGCGCACCCGCAGGAAGTCGTCGGTGTGCAGGTGCGCCTTGATCGAGCGCAGCCCGTTGTGCCCCGCCAACCCGCCGCCCTGCTTGATCTTGACGCGACCGAGCGGGAGGTCGAGCTCGTCGTGGACGACGACCAGCCGCCCCGGGTCGGTGATGCCGTGCCGCCGGACCAGCCTGGCGACCGACTCGCCGGACAGGTTGACGTACGTCTGCGGGAAGGCCAGCGCCACCCGCCGGTCGCCGATGCCGACCTCGGCAACCAGCGCCCGCTCCCGCGACCGCTTCAGCACCCCGCCGTGACGCTCGGCGAGGAGCGCGACGGCGTCGGCGCCGACGTTGTGGCGGCTGTGCTCGTACTCACCACCGGGGTTGCCCAGCCCGACGACGAGTAGGTCGGCAGGGGTGCCGCGGCGCTCGGCGGCAGCACCCCGTCGTCCGAACGGCGACATGGACGGTCAGGGTCCCGAGGGACCTATTCGCCGCCCTCGCCCCCACGCTGGCCGGACTCGCGCTCGCCGCCCTCGCCGGCGGCGCCCTCGGCGCCCTCACCCTCGGCGCCTTCCTCCTCCTCGCCCTCTTCGCCCTCTTCCTCTTCCTCTTCGGCGAGGGCCAGGCTGGTGAGCTTGGCCGTGACGATGGTCTCCTCGGGGTCGGCCTCGGTGGTGACGTCCGCCGGCAACTGGAGGTCGCCGACGGTGATGTGCTGGCCGATCTCGAGGTCGGACACGTCCACGGCGATGTGGCCGGGGATGGCGTCGGGCTTGGCGGTCACGATCAACACGTTGACGATCTGCTCGACGACGCCGTCGTCGCGGATCACCTTCTCGGGCTCGCCCTCCAGCACAAGGGGCACGTCGGTGGTGATGGGCTTGTCGACGTCGACGGCCAGGAAGTCGATGTGGAGCACGTCACGCCGCACCGGGTGACGCTGCATCTCCTTGACGATCGCCTTCGTGCTCTTGCTGCCGATCTTCAGCGTGAGCAGAGCGTTCAGGCCCTTGTCGGTGGTGAGTGCGCTGCGTAGGTCGCGCCACTCGATGCTGATGGGGGCGGGCTCCGCGCCGCGGCCGTAGAGGACGGCGGGGACCTTGCCGGTCGCCCTCAGGCGGCGGGATGCGGGGGAGCCGGTGGTTCGGCCGGTTTCGGCCACCAGGATGATGTCGTCAGCCATCGGAGTCTCCTACTTCTGACGTCGCGCCGGAGCGCATGGCATGGGATGGACCGGTAGAGGTTACCGGCCTGAGGCCTCGGATCCCCAAGGGGGGTGCCCGGCGGACCGGGTCAGGCCTGGTTGGCCCCGCCGAAGATCTCCGACACGGACGTGTCCTCGAATATGGCGTCGATCGTGTCGGCGATCACCTTGGCGATCGACAAGACCTCGATCTTGTCGATCTGCTTCTCCGGCGGCAGCGGGAGGGTGTTCGTGACCACGACGCGGTCGATCACCGAGTTCTTGATCCGGTCGACCGCGGGCCCCGACAACACGCCGTGGGTGGCGGCGGCACAGACCTGCCGAGCGCCCTGCTCGACGAGCTGTTCGGCGGCTGCCACCAGGGTGCTGGCGGTGTCGATCATGTCGTCGATGATCACGCAGGTGCGTCCGGCGACGTTGCCGACCACCTCCTTGGCCTCGACCGCGTTCTGCGCGCCCCGGATCCGTCGCTTGTGGACGATGGCCAGGTCGGCATGGAGGGCATTGGAGTAGCGCTCCGCCACCTTCACCCGTCCGGCGTCGGGCGACACGACGACCAGGTCCTCGCCCAGGTTCTTCTCCAGGTGCTCCACCAGCACCGGCATCGCCGTGAGGTGATCGAACGGCTGGTCGAAGAACCCCTGGATCTGCCCGCTGTGCAGGTCGACCGACACCAACCGGCCGGCGCCGGCGACCGTGAACATGTTGGCGATGAGCTTGGCGGAGATCGGCTCGCGCCCCTCGGACTTGCGGTCCTGACGGCCGTACCCATAGAAGGGCATGACCGCCGTGATGCGCTTGGCGGAGGCCCGTTTGGCGGCGTCGACCATCTGCAGGTGCTCGAAGATGGTGTCGTTGATCGACATCGTGCCGCTGGCGCCGTGGCTCTGGATGATGAAGACGTCCATGCCGCGGACGGATTCGCTGAAGCGGCAGTGGATCTCACCGTTGGCGAACTCGGTGCAGTTGGGCTCACCGAGCCGCACACCGAGGCAGTCGGCGATCTCTGCCGCCAGCGGCGGGTTGGCCCGCCCGGAAACGATGTGCAGCCTCTTCTTGGTGACGAGCTCCATGACCACCTTCCGCTGCGGACCTGGGCGCCGGGCTCCCCACCGGCTACGTCGTACCCGAAGTGTAGAACGGCCCTGTCCGTCCGCCCGACGGGACCTGGGCGCCGGGTTCGAGCACCGCATACGGGCCCACGACGGCGTCGTCGCCGACGGTCGCGTGGTGGGCCACGCTCTCGGTGACCTCCGCACGCTCGCCCACCCGGGTGTCCACGAGTCGGGTGTAGGGGCCGATGTCGCTGCCGGCGCCGACGGTGGTCGTCCCCTGCAGCACCGTCCCCTGGAAGAGCGTGACGTCGGGGGCGAGCGTGACACCGGCGTCGATGTAGGTGGCGGACGGGTCGACCATCGTGACGCCCTCCCGCATCCAGCGTTGGTTGGTGCGGTAGCGCAGCTCTGCCTCTGCCTCCGCGAGCTGCGCCCGGTCGTTGACTCCCTGGGTCTCGTCGGGATCGTCCACGACGAGGGCCACGACCTGGTGGCCGGCTTCGGCCAGCACCTCGATCACGTCGGTGATGTACAGCTCGGATTGGGAGTTGTCGGGCGTGATGCGACGTAGCGCCGGGGCCAGCAGCCCGCGCCGGAACACGTAGATGCCGGTGTTGATCTCGTCGATCGCCAGCTCGGCGTCGTTGGCCTCGCGGTGCTCGACGATCCGGCGGACGCGCCCGTCCCGGTCGCGCACGATCCGTCCGTAGCCGTCGGGGTCGTCCATCCGGGCCGTGAGCAGCGTGCAGGCCGCGCCCGAGAGCCGGTGCTCGAGGACCAGGCCGGCCAGCGTGGCTGACTGGATCAGAGGCGTGTCGCCGGGTAGGACCAGCACGTCGCCGTCGTCCTGGTCGAGGGCGTCGACGTCGTCCTCGGGGATGCCCGTGAGCCCGACTGCCACCGCATCGCCCGTGCCGGCCTGCACCCGCTGCTCCACGAACTCGAGGGGCACGGGCCCAGGGGTCTCCTGCAACTTCTTGGTGACGAGGTCCGCGGCGTAGCCCACGACCACGACCGCCCGGTCGACGTCGCACTCGTCCAGGGCATCGAGGACGTAGCGCAGCAGGGGACGCCCACAGAGCATGTGCAGCGGCTTCGGACGGGCCGAGCGCATGCGCGTGCCCTGACCGGCCGCAAGGACGATGGCCGACAGCGAACGCTCGCTCATGTGTCTGTTGTAGCGCCCGCGCCCGCCGAACGCGCACTGCGGGCCCGGCCACTGGCCTGCGTTTCCCCGAATCAATGGGCGGGTAGCGCGCCCGCATGCCGGACGATCGTGACCCCCAGACGCCCGATCCGTTGCCCGGCCAGGCCGGCGGACGGCTCGAGCGCATCGACCTGACGAGCCCGGAGTTCGACGACGGCGACGTCCTGCCGGCGCGCTTCGCCCACGACCGCGAGAACCTGTCGCCGCCGCTCGAGTGGACCGACGTCCCGCCCGGAACACAGGAGCTCGCCCTGCTGTGCCAGGACCCGGATGCGCCGAGTGGACCGTTCACGCACTGGGTGTTGGCCGGCATCGATCCCACCATCACCGCCATCGACGAAGGCGAGGCGCCTCCGGGGACCGTCGCGGGCCTCAACGACTTCGGGGAGGCTGGGTGGGGTGGGCCGCAACCACCCCGCGGCCACGGGCCGCACCGCTACGTCTTCACGCTGTTCGCGGTGTCGGAACCGCTCGACCTGACTCCCGGCGCATCGGCCGACGACCTCCTCGACGCGCTGGACGGTGTGGAGCTCGCGCAGGGCTCGTTGCTCGGCCGCTACGAGCGCTAGGACCGGCCGGTCAGCAACCCGAGGTCACGTCGGTGATGCCCCTGACCACGCATGCGCTGCGGTCGACGCTGAAAGTCTGCGTCCCCACCGGTAGCAGCAGGAGATTGACGGAGCTGCGAACCGTGACGGTGACCTCGTTGCCTTCGGTGAGCACGAACGTGCCGCCGCCACACGGATGACCGGCGCGGCCGAGGAAGGCGCAGGCGGCACTCTGGGCTGCGGGTCCGTCGAGGATGACGGTGTCGCCGCTGCGGACGGCGTCATCGGAGATCGCCTGAGCCCCGGCCCGGGCTGCCGACTCGGCCAGGTTGTTGGCTTCGCGCTTGGAGGCGAGGACCCGGCCGCCGTCGAGCACCAGTCCGCTCACGAAGACGAGGGCGACCGCGAAGATCACGACGAAGGCGGTCACCACACCTTCGTCTCCCCGGCCACGGCGACGGTAGCGGGGCGCCCAGCGCACTACAGGCTCCGGTGGGCGTCGATCGGTTCCCAGGCTTCCTCGAAGAGCGTGACGCTCAGCGGCAGCCCGATGAAGGTGAGGTCGCGCGTGTCGACGGTGCACGTCACCTCGACGTGGACCGTGGCGCCGCGCTCGAACTCGCCGCTCGGCAGGAACTCGGTGTCGACCTGGGGACCGTCCTTGCAGTTGAGGTTCTCGCCGGACACCGTGTCGGTCGCGGCGGCCTGCGCCTGGGCCCGGGCGGCGCCGGCGGACTGCTGCAGCGAGGCCACACGGGCGGCGTCGCTGGCGGCCCCGACCACGTCGCTCTTGGCGTCGGTCAGCCGCCCGGCGGCGATCACGAGGAAGAGAAAGCAGATCAGCACGGGCATGACGATCACCAGCTCGGTGGTCACCACCCCCCGATCCCCCGTTCCCCGGCTCATGGCGTGTCGGTGGGTGGTGCCTCGGTGGCGGGCCGGAAGCGCTCGATGACGCCCTCGGACGTCTCCTGCACGGTGAAGTCCAGGTCGACCCCCGGCAGCTTGAACACCTCGGTGACGTCGCCGCGCACGGTCATGCGGACGAGCTCGCCGCCGTCGACGTAGCGACCATCGACCTCCACGTCGTCCAGGAGCCGCGGCGCCAGCGTCTGCACGAAGTCGTTGGCCACCTGCCGGCCCTCGGGGATCGATCCGCCCTGCACCGTCGCCGCCCGCGCCCCTTCCTGGGCGGCGGCGCTGGCGATGCTCGACGCATGGAAGTAGAGCCCGGCCTGCACGATCAGCATGATCATGAACAGGAACGCGGGCGCAGCGATGACGAGCTCGGTGGTCGCGCCCTCGTCGCCGCAGAGACGCCTCACATCCACGGGTTCAGCGGAAGGCGAGTGCGCCTTCGATGTCGTTCTTGATGTCCTGCGACTTGTTGTTAATGGCGCCGGCGATGAGGACGACGGCCGCGAGCGCCGCCGCCGCCAGGGCGGCGGTGATGATCATCGTCTCCGTGGTCATGCCGCGGTCATCGCCGCGCAGTTCCCGCAGCCGGTGCCAGAGCACCGACATGATCGACGTGATGACGAAGAACATGGTGATGTCTCCTCCGTTGTGGGTCAGAGGTTGTTGACGACCGCGTCCACGGCCGGATAGCCGATGAGGATCAGGAACCCGAGGAACAGCAGCACCACCGGGAGGGCCATCTTCTCGGTGGTCGACTGGGCTTCGGCCTCGGCTTCGGCCAGTGCGTGATCGCGGAGCGACGCCGCCTTCACCGCCAGCGAGTCGCGCACGCGCGCGCCCTCGGTCCCGGCCAGCGACACCGTGGCCGACAGCTCGACCAGCTCGGTCACACCCACCTCCTCGCCGAGCCGGGCCAGCGCCGCCCACGGCGTCTCACCGGTGAGGGCGGTGACCTCCAGCGCGTTGCGGAGCTGCGCGAAGGCCCAACCCCGGCCGACGCCGGCCGCGTCCCGCAGGGCGCTCTCGACGCCACTTCCGCCCGCGAGCGAGATCACCACCAGGTCCAGGAACGACCCGAGGGCCTGCTTGAAGGCCTTGCGGCGCTCCTCGGCCTCGCTCCGCAGGTTGATGTCGGGGGCGAAG
>Ga0299907_10001544_pt1 | contig 13285 bp, 9 predicted proteins | sample RVTome_16_FD_198680 | JGI IMG/M metagenome (GOLD analysis project Ga0299907, IMG submission 198680) | Soil microbial communities from uranium-contaminated site in the Upper Colorado River Basin, Wyoming, United States - RVT152D67 (version 2) ... | reverse complement strand
CGTGAAGATCGGCAGCGCGACGCTGCACGTGGAGTACGAGGGCGAGCCCGCGGCGCCCGCGGTCGCCGCGCCGCCGGCCGCGGCTCCGCGCCCGGTGGCGGCCGGACGCGCCGCGCCGCGCGCCGCCGCGTTGCCCGCGCGCAAGCGACCGCCCGCGACGGCGTCCTCCAAGGCCAAGCCCTGGCTGATCGTCGGCGCCCTCCTGGTCGTCGCCGGCCTCGGGGTCTGGCTCGCGGGCAAGATCCTGGTCCAGGGCCCCAATCCCGACATGGAGGCGATGACCTTCTACCGCCGGGCGGTGGGATTCCTGGAGCGCAACGAGACCGGGTCGGCCGAGCAGGCCCTCAACGACATCCCCGACGAGTCGGCGCTCTCGCCCGAGATGAAGGTCCAGGTGGCCGCGCTGCGCGAGCGCGTCGAGGCGGCGCGCGCGGAGAGCCAGCTCACGCTGCACAACATGAGCGGCGAACCCTACCTCGAGACGCAGCTCAAGCGCTTCGAGCGCGACTACCTCCAGGGCCAGCCGGATCTGCCCGCCGTGCGCGTGTTCCTCGAGCGGGCGCAGGAGTTCAAGCGGCGCTGGCCGAAGCACGCCGGCATCGCCTGGGTCGAGCGCATGGAGCAGCGCTTCCGCGGCGCGGTCGACCTGACCCAGCCGCCGACCTTCGAGGACGTGGCTTTCAAGGTGAAGACCCTGACCTGGGCCGACCCGCGCGACTTCAAGCAAGCCCTGGCCTTGCTCGAGGGATTCGCCGCCGATGCCGGACCCGAGGATCGGGCCAAGGCCCTGGCGCTCTTCGAGGAGAAGAAGCAGGAGCGCGCGGACTGGTTCAAGGACAAGATGCTGCAGGCGCGCTACGAGTACGAGCGCGGCAGGCCCGGCACGGCGGTCGAGTGGCTGCGGCGGCTGATCGTCTACACCGGCGACGAGGACATGGCGAACCAAGCGGCCCGCGAGCTGGTCTTGATCGAGGACGTGGAGGCGCTCCTGCGCGGCTACAAGAGCCGCGACGAGCAGGAGTTCGCCGAGCTGGCGAAGAATCCGATCATCGCCAAGTTCATCAAGGAGAAGGGCATCACGTGAGTCACTTCTCGCCCTCGGCCAGCCACTTCAGGAACCGCCACTCCAGGCTCTGGGTCTCGCCGTTCTCGGCGCTCAACGCGACCCCGTAGACGCGCTCGACCGCCTCGTGAAAGGCCGGCGTCTCCTCCGGCACCGAGAGCGCGCGCAAGAGCTCGCGGAATCTCCGCGCGGAGCCCTCGGCCGTTCCCGCGGCCCGCCGGCGCAGCCAGTCGAGGAAGCAGGCGTTGTAGGCCCGGAAGAACTCGCGGTAGTCGTTCAGGAACTCGATCGGCGGGTACGGCTTCGCGTTGGCGTGGGGGCCGTAGAAGGGCGCGCTGACCACGTACTTGCTCTGGCCCTTCAGCAGGAAGTGGGCGAGCTTGTCCTTCGACTGGGGGTTCGAGCGGTCCTTCGCGGCCGCCTTCGCGCCCTCCTTCTGTCCCGCGCGCAGGACCGCGGCGAAGCGGTCCTTGCCGTGGCCTTGCCGCCACGGGCCGTCCACCACCGAGTCCATGGGCGCTGCCGGGACGGCCGGCAAGGTGCCGCCGCTGGAGTTCCCGCCTGGCACGAACCGCTCGTAGGGCGCCGTGGCGGCGCCGCTGTTCGAGATCCCGCCGTCGCCGTCGAGGGCGTTGGCCTCGCCCAGCACGTCCACCACCAGGTTGATCGCGAGACCCCTCTCGTAGAGACGCAGCTCGGACTGGTTGAAGCAGCGGAAGAGCAGCGCCTCGCCCGCCTGCTGCAGGACGTGCTGCGCGAGCCCGGTCTTCGGCGCCCACTTGCGCACGCTGATTCCCTGGCGGAACTCCGGATCGAAGCGCTCCCAGGGCGCGTACTCCAGGCACAGCAGGAGCTTGGTGCCGCTCCAGCACTGGGTCCATTGCTCGACGCCCAAGTTCCAGTTGATGCGCTGAAACTCCTCGTCCGCGAGGCCGAGGTAGCCAACCAGCTCCATGAAATCGCGGCGGGACGGGCTGAGGACCAGCGCGACCGCGCCGTCGGTGTGCTGGGGTGCCATGCCGAGCGTCTCACGCGACTGGAGCGCTTCGCGCGAGCGTTGCGCCGCGGTCTCGACGCCCTCGCCGGCCGCCAGCGCGACGAAGAGATCCTTCTCGACGGCGCCGGCGAGCTTGCCCAGCTCGGCCGGATCCCAGCTCTGCACCCAGGCCTCGAGCACGGCCAGATCGGCCAACACCTGGGGTGCACCCTCGCGGTCCGCGCCCATCACCTCGACCCAGCGCCGCTGAAGCCCGAGCAGCGCGCCGGCGATCTCTTGGAGGTCCGCCGCCTTCTTCTTCTCGGAGAGGAAGCGCGCCGGGTACCCGACCTCGAATGCGCCGAGTCGGGCGTGGGCGTAGGACTCCGCGAGCACCGCCTCGAATGCGCAAGCCTGGGGCTTGATCCCTTCGGGGCAGTGCTCGGCGACGAATTCCCGGCCCAAGGCCGGCAAGTAGGTCGCCGGCGCGGGCGCGCCCTGGAGAGCGGGAGCCGCGAGCGCGGGCCCGGCGAGCGCCACGGCCAGCGCAGCGCCTGCGAGGGGGCTCGCCAGCCAACGGGCGGTCGGTCGAGGTTTCGCGGTCGTCATGGATGCGAGCACTCCAGGGCTCTTCGACCCTCGAGACGGATCGCCCAAGCCTCCGGCCGCACCGAGCGACCGGCCGAGCTTTATAGCCCTCGCGGGCCGGGAGATGACGAAGCCAGCCATGCAAAGTGAGGACGAACGGCGAAATCCGACGTGGGTTCCGGTCCCGGCGTCCGGCCATTCGGCCTGATTACGAAGACCGAACAGCGGCAGGCGGTGCAGGCGGTCTCGAACGCCAGCGCGGCTGGTGCCAGGCCCACTGCTCGGGCGTTTCGCGGATCCAGGACTCGAATACGCCGTTGAGGCGGGTGGTCGCTTCCAGCGTGGCTTCCCGCCGACCCAGAGAGCGGTCCAGCACGATCGGATTCTCGACGGAGAGGCGGTAACGCTCGCCGTTGGCGATGCAGCGAACCGGAACGATCGGCAGCCGCGCCGCGCGCGCAAGCGCGGCCGGGGCCGTCAGCGTGAGCACCGGGATGCCGAAGAAGGGAACGAAGACGCCGGCGATGCGCCGCGCCTCGAGGTCGGCGAGCAGGCCGACGGTGGCTCCGGAGCGCAGGATCTCGAGCACCTCCCGCGCGGGCGCGTCCTGCGCGATCGTGCGCACGCCGCAAGCGCTGCGCATCGCGACCAGCCAATCCGCGCTCGAGTCGTTGCGCTTGCGCAAGCCCACCACGGCCCCGTCCAGGCCGCGGCGGCGCAGCGCGGCCGCCAAGAGCTCCCAGTTGCCGATGTGCGCCGTCGCCGCGATCAGCCCGCGGCCCGCGCGCGCGAGCTCGTCCAGGGTCCTCACCGAGGAGTCCATCTCGACGGTGCCGTCGATCCAGTCCGCGACCTCGCGCCGTTCGCTCTCCCCGGCGGTCGCGCGGGCCATGCGCAGCCACTCGAAGAGAAGCCGCGCGGCATGGTGGCGCACGCCGCGGGCGATGCGCCGGCGCTCCCGGGGCCCGGTCCGGTCCCCGAGCGCGATCTCGAGGTTCGCGAGAACGAGCTCCTCGTGGTGCGAGAAGCGCGCGAGGCCGGCGGCTCCGCCGAGCGCAGCCCGCACCAGCGGCGCCGGCGCGCCCGAGGCGGCGCCGCTGAGCCCGCGCAGGAGCCGCGCCCGGACGCGGCGACGCAGCGGTTCAGCCATCGAGCAGCTCCTCGCGCACCTCGGCCGCCGCGCGCGCCTCGAGCCGCAGGCCGAGTGGCAGGCCTGCGGCGAAAGCCGCGCGAGCCTCGGCCGCGGAGCCCTGCGCCGTAGGCGTCAGCAGCTCGATCCACTCCTCCGCGATCGCACGGCGCTCGCGCGGACCCGCGGGCGCGAGCCGCAGGGCGCCCGCCGCCGCCGCGCGGCGGCGAGCGTCGATCCAGAGCTCGTCGAGCCGCACGGGATCCAAGCGCAGGCCCCGCTCGAGCAGCGCGCCGCACAGCTCGCCGCAGGCGCGCAGCGCGTCCGTCGCGACCGGCGTCGAAGCCGCGATCGTCGCCGCGCCAGGCGGCAGCTCGAGCGCGGCCCACGGGCCGGGCGAGCGCACCAGGCACAGCGGCCGAGCGGCGTGCACGCCGTGCTCCGTCAACCGAGCGGCCGCGTACCAGCCGCGCAACACGCTCGCGCCCAGCCCGCGGCCGAGCAGCAGCGCGAGGCGACCGTCGCGGCCGGACCGTTCGCAAAGCGTCCGGTCTCCCTCCAGCGCCTTCGCTCCGGCATGGCTTGCGAGCGCGGCGGCGAAGCCCTGCGGCAGGTCCGCGCGCTCGAAGCCACGCAGCTCGCCCTCGATCGCGCGACACGCGGTCCCTTCGCGGGTCCAGCGCGCTTGGCGGCGGCGCACGCGCTCGCGCCGCATCCGGAGCGCGCGCGCCTCGATGACCCGCACCAGCTCCGAGCGCTCGGCGCCAGGGATCGCGATCTGGCCCGAATGGGCATCGAGCGCTCGCGCCCAGCTCAGGAAGGCGCGCGCGCGGAAGCGGCGCGAGACGCGCTCCCGCGAGGACGCCGCCAGCGCGACGAGGTCGGCCAGGCGGCGCGCTGGGGAGAGCTCGCGCACGAGTCGCGCCTTGTGGAAGTCGACCGCGAAGGGGTGCCCGCCACCGTCGACGAGCACGTTGCCCAGGTGCAGGTCGGGGTGGTCGAGGCCGGCGCGGTGCAGCTCCGCGAGGAGCGTGCCGAGCGCGCGCGCCAAGCGGCCGTCCGCGGCTCCCCCGGCCGTCTCGGCCAGCGCCTGATCCAGCGGCCGCGCGTTCGCGATCCACTCCATCGCGACCTCCCAGCCGGCGTCGCGGCGCTCGACGCCGAGCGGGCGCGGGACCGGCAGACCTCGAGCGTGGAGGGCGGAGAGCAGCGCGAACTCGCGTCGGGCGCGACGACGGTCGTGGGCCGAGGCCAGCGGGCCGTGGCGCTCGAAGCGCTTGATCACGCGCAGGGAGCCGGAGGGGGCCTGTTCCAGCCACACGCTGCGGTGGAGGCTCGATTTGAGGAGCACGGGGTCCAAGCGACGCGAGCATAGCGAGCGAGCGGAGCTCGCTCGCTATGCTCGCCGCGCTTGACCCTCCACCTCTATCTCCTGCGCCAGCTCCTCGTCGCCGTGGCCATCGCCGTGGGCGGCATGGTCTTCATCGCCATCCCCGGGATCGCGGTGAACGCCGTCTACAAGCTGGGCGGAGTGAGCATGTCCATCCTGCTCGCGTACCTGCCGCTCGTGCTCGCGGACCTCCTGCCCTACCTGGTCCCGATCGGCTTCCTGCTCGGCGTCGTGGCCACCTACGGCCGCCTGGCGGCCGAGAACGAATGGACCGCGATCTGCATGGCCGGGATCAGCCCCGCGCGCATGATGCTGCCGGCCCTGGCCGTCGCCCTGGTCCTCTCCGGCGCGACGCACGTCCTGGTCTCCGACGTCGAGCCGCGGCTGGACATGATGCGCAGCGACTTCAAGAAGAGCGCGACCATGCGCCTCTTGCGCAACCTGAGCCCTGGCCGCACCCGGATCGAGTTCAAGGACTTCTTCCTAAGCGCGCAGTACCGCGACCGGCTCGAGCCGAATCGCTTCCAGGACGTCGTGATCCACCTGCCGCGCAGCCAGGAGGACGATCTCGAGGAGCAGATCGACCGCACGATCGTGGCCGACGTCGCGACGATCTGGTTCGACGAGGAGAAGACGCACCTGAACCTGCGCCTGGAGAACGCCCGCAGCGTGCACTCGGGCCACGACACGTTCATCGGCCAGCTCACGGTGCGGCGCAGCCTCGAGGAGATGTTCGGCGAGCGGACGACGAACCGCAGCTCCTGGAAGTTCAAGACGACCCGCGAGCTGCGCTCGGCGCTGGCGCAGGGCGAGATCCCGGAGAAGAACGTGCCGGCGGCGCGCTACGAGATCCACGCGCGGCGCGCGCTCTCCTCGAGCTGCCTGATGTTCCTCCTCCTGGGCGTCCCGACCGGCCTTCTCTTGCGACGCGGGACGCAGCTCGCCGCGCTGGCGGCCGCGGTGGCCTACGCCCTGATCTACTACCTGCTCTCGATGCGGCTGGGGAAGGAGCTCGGCGTCTCCGGCGCCGTGCCGGAGTGGCTGGGTGCCTGGTCGACCACCCTGCTCGGCCTCGTGGCGGGCGTGATCCTGTGCTGGAAGGCGCTCCGGCGCTGAGCTCGCGGTGAGGATCGGAGGTCTGCTCCCGGGGGGAAGGCTCGACCGCTACGTCGGCGGCCTCTTCTTGTCCTCGTACGCGACGGCGTTCCTGCTCGTCGTGGGGCTGGTGGTCGTCCTCAACCTCGCCTCGAACCTCTCCTTCTTCGAGCCGTGGCCCGACGGGCGTACCGCATCAACGCTGGACATCACCCGCTACTACGTTCTGTCGATCCCGTTCCTGTTCCTCGAGGTCGCGCCCTACGTCACGGTCATCGCCGGCATGTTCACGGTCTCGCGGCTCACGCGCCACAACGAGACGATCGCGAGCATGGCGGCCGGGGTCAGCACCCAGCGCATGCTCGCGCCGGTCTTCCTGGGCGGAGCGCTGGCCGCGCTCGGGATGTTCGCCCTGCGCGAGGTCGCGACGCGCACGATCGGCCCCCAGCGCGAGGCGCTGCTGGACGTGCTCGAAAACCAACGCACCGAGTGGGTCGAGAAGAAGGTCTGGGTGCGCGACCGCCTGGGCAACGTGATCCGGCTGGGGGAATACCGCCCGGCTCGACACGAGTTCGTCGACCTCGAGGCGACCCTGCGACGCGGCACGACGATCGAGCTGGTCCGCGCCGAGCGCGGGCGCTGGGCGCGCACGGCCGAGGGCCCGAGCTGGCTGCTCGAGGGCGGCCTCGTCGAGAGCGGCGGGGAGGGAGCCGTCGAGCGGCCGATCGCCGTCCTCGAGGGCCTGAGCTTCACACCGGGCGACGTCCGCACCGCGCTCAAGGCGCGCGACGGCGTGCTGCAGCTCTCCTTCGCCGAGGTCGACGACCTGCTGCGGCGCGACCCGTCGAGCGCGGAGTACCAGACGCTCCTCCAGTATCTCTTGACCTTCCCGCTGGCCAACCTGGTGCTGCTGCTCGTGGCCCTGCCGTTCATGGTCGGCCAGGAGCGCGGCAAGCACGTCGAGGGCCTGGTCGCGGGCTTCCTCCTGTGCGTCTTCTACTTCGCGGTGGACTTCGTCTGCCGCGCCCTGGGCATGGAAGGCGACCTCGCGCCGCTTGTCTCGAGCTGGCTGCCGGTGCTCATCTTCGGCAGCCTGGGGGCGGTGCTCTTCGGCGCCATGCGAAGCTGACCTGTTAATGTAACATATTTAGTGATAGATACTTATGGTGATGCTGTGGGCTCGCCCAGGGCCCCGGGGCGCCGGCTCACGCGGCCTGGGCGGGGAAGGATTGGAAGGGCGAGGCGTCTTGACCCATGCTCGCGCGCCCATCCGCTGCCGCATGAGATCCAAGCCCCGCCGCGCGGCGCTCGCCGCCGTCCTCGCACTCCTGGCTGCCGCGTCGTTCACCGCATGCGCATCGACGCGCGAGCACGAGGTCGAGGAGCACGACGTCGGCTGGTTGATCGCCCACGGCGAGCACGATCGCGCGCTCGAGCTCGCCGCGCGCCGCAAGGAGGAGCGTCCGAACGATCCGGCCGCCGAGTCGGAGCACCGCCTGGCTTCGGCGGCTTGGCTGGTCGCGCGCGGGCGCGAGCTGACCTTCGAGGATCGCGACGAGGAGGCGCTCGAGCTGTTCCGCCAGGCGCAGGAGCTGGCGCCGGGCGTGCCCGAGATCGAGGACTGGATCGCGCGCACCAGCCACAAGCTCGCTCGGCGGGCCTACGAGGAGGCGCTCGATTGGCAGGGCAGGGACGATCTGGAGCAGGCGCGGGCAGCCTACGAGCGGGCGCTCGCTTACGACCCCGACGATCCGCGCGCCAAGCAGGGGCTCCAGCGCGTGCTCTTGCACACCAACCACCGCGCGGGCATGGGCGAGAAGTACTACCGCCAGGGCATCCGCGCGCTCGACGATTATTGGCTCCAGCAGGCCCGCGGAAGCTTCGCCTACTCGCTCAAGTACGCGCCCGACGATCCGCGCGCGCGGCAACGCCGTTCCCAGACCGAGCACCTGCTGGCGGGGGAGCGCTACGCGGTGGCGCGCGCGATGGAGGAGCAGGACCTCTTCGCCGCCGCCCGCAACGAGTACCGCCTGACGCTCTTGATCGACCCCGAGCACGCGGATGCCCGGCTCGGGCTGGAGCGGATGGAGCGCGAGCAGCGCGCGGCGGAACTCCTGCGCCGGGCCGAGCAATTGCGGCTGGCCCTGCGCTTCGACGAGGCCGAAGCCGTTCTCGCCGAGGCGAGCGAGCTGAGCGCGCTCCAGACCGACCAGTTCGAGGGGGCGCGCGCCGCGCTCCAGGAGGCGCGGCTGAGTCGGCTCTACGACATCGCGCGCGCCCTGGAGACCGACAACCGCTTCGAAGAGGCCATCGCGGCCTACGGCGACCTGCTCGAGAACGCGCCCTTCTACCGCGACGCGATCGCCCGGCGCGACACCTTGCAGGACTACGTGGCCGACGCGAAGCGCCTCTACGCGCAGGCGGCGGCCACCCAGGACCTCGCCGAGCGCGAGGCGATCCTGCGGCGGTTCGAGGTCTTCTGGCCGGAGTACCGCGACGTGCGCGAGCAGCTCCGCGCGCTGGAAGCCGCGCGGGCGGCTGGCCAGGGCGCGCCTCCGCCGTCCCCGGAGCCGTCCAAGCCCGACTAGGCGCGGCCCTCAGTCGGGCCGGCGCCGGCCCAGCCACCAGAGCACGAGCCCGAGACCCGAGATCTCGATCCAGGGGTGCAGGCTCACCCGCGAGAGATCCCCACGCCAGTTGATCAGTCCCCAATACAGGTACGGCAGCCAAGCGCTCACGGCGATGACCGCGCCCCACCGCTCGAGGTGCTTCGGCTCGATCCCGTCGGCGACCTCGGGATCGGCGAGCGGCGCGCCGGCGCGCTGCTCGCGGTCGAGGCGGTCCAGCTCGGCGGCCGTGCGGTCGAGCAGGCCCTGGTTCGCGCGCAACGCGCGGTGCTCCTCGCGCATGGCCCACAGGTTGAGCGCCAGCGCGACCGCGCCGGCGCTCACGTGCCAAGCGGGATCGAGCCCGAATCCGCGCGGCGCGAAGCCCAGGACGCCGGCGGCGACGATCGACACCGCGCCCAGGCCCGCGAGCGGGTACGCGCGTTGCCTGGCGAAGAACTCGTTCAGCTCCACCAGGAACTCCGGTCCCAGCGGCCGGGTGCGCATCGCCTCCTTGAGGACGCGCCCGGTGACGATCATGAACAGGATCACCAGCGTGTGCAACGCGATCCCGAGCACGGCGGTGAAGAGCCCGGCCCCCAGGTGCGCTTGCGCGTCCAGCGCGCCAGTCACGGCGGTCCACGCCAGCGCCGGCACGAACAGGATGGCCGCGACGAGGAAGTAATGGACCATCCGCATCGCAGCGGGCCTCCGCCGTCAGGCCGACGTCAGCTCCAGCGCCGCGCCGGCGGCGCGCGCGACCGCGATATCGCTCATGCACACCGGCCCGCGCTCGTGGGAGCAGCGGCGCGCGAAGCAGGGCGCGCAGGCAGGCTCCGGCTCGGCGCGCAGGACGTGATGGAGGCGGCCGTTCACGCCGTGGTCGCCCATCGGTGCCGCGGGAGGCCAGGGCCCCGTGAACCGGTGGTCCTGGGGTCCGCTGAGCGCCAAGACGCGCAGCCCGCAGGCCGCCGCGAGGTGCATCGGCCCGGAATCGCAAGCCACGAGCAACGACCCGCGCTCAGCCGCCGCCTGGAACAGTCCCGCCAGCTCGCGCAGGCCGCGCTGGCCGACCCAGTGCGCGATCCCGCCGCGGCCCGCGCCGAGACTGGCCTCCAGCTCGCGGCCGAGCGCCTCCTCCGCCGGACCGGAAATCGCGAGCGCGGACCTGCCGGCCGCGTCGAGCGCGCGCAAGAGCCCTGCGAAGTGCTCGGCCGGCCAGGAGCGCACGTCGCCCGCCGCGGCGAGCTGGACCAGCACGGCTCGCGCGGCGTCGGCGCGAGGAGGGAGCAGCCGCTCGAGGACCTCGCGACCCTGCGCGCGCTCGCCCTCGCTCAGCGCCGGATCGCAGCGCGGCTCGCCGTCGTCGCCGGTCAGGTGACGGGCGAGCGCGAGCATGCGATCGACGGCGTGCGGCGCCTTCCCCGGCGCGGGCGGGGCCGTCTCGCTGAGCGCCAGCGACCCCATCGGCTCGCGCCAATCGCAGCGGTGCAGCCCGACGCGCCGCGCCGAGCCCGCGCTGAGCACCGCGAGCGCGCTCTTGAAGTTGCCCTGCGCGTCGACCGCCAGGTCCGGCGCGAAGGCCTGGACGTCGTCCCGCAGCCGCAGCCACGCGCGCGCGCCTTCGCGGCGGCCGAAGACGAGCACGCGCTCGAGTCCCGGCAGGGGCGCGACCAGCTCGGCGTATTCCGGCTGCGTCACCCAGGCGATGCGCGCCGCGGGGAAGCGCGCGCGCAGCGCGTGGAAGAGCGGCAGGGCGTGGACCACGTCGCCCAGGTGCGACAGGCGGACGAGCAGGATACGCTGCGGATCGCGCACGGGGCCGCATGATACGCCGCATCTCGACCAAGCTCCTGCTCGCGGTGCTGGTGGCGGTCGCCGTGCCCTTCGTGGCCTTCGCGATCTTCGTCGACCGCCAGATGGCCGACCGGCTCGCGCGCGAGGTGGTGCTCTACTCGCTCAAGGGTCTGGCGGCGGACCTCTCGTCCCAGGTCGACCGCAACATCGACGAGCACAACCGCAATGTCCGCGAGCTGGCCGACGATTTCACCTGCGACTGGGCGATCCGGGAGCAAGACCAGGCCGAGCGGACGATGCGCAACCTGATGGCGCGCAAGCTGAACACGGCGGTGGCGAACCAGCCGGGCAGCGACCTGATGCTGCTGGCGGACTACGCGGGGGCGCTCGTGGCCTCGAGCACGCGCGACGCGCAGGGGCGCGCGGTCGCGTCCGGCGTGCTCGAGGCGCTCGCCGGGCGCGACTACCACTCGGAGCCCTGGTTCCAGGTCGGTCTGCGCGGCGAGGCCTCGGTCGTGGGGCCGCACCGCTCGGAGCTCCTCCCGCCGGCGAACCCCGCGCCCGGCGTGCACCCGGAGAACTATCACTTCGCCTTCTCGGCGCCGGTCTTCTCCGAGCGCGATCGCGACCAGCCGATCGGCGTTCTCTACAGCCTGGTCAACTGGCGTCTGATCCAGGACGAGATCCGCCAGCCGGTGCTCAAGAGCTACTTCCAGGGGCTGGTCGGGCCGGAGGAGTTCCCGTCCGCCTACGCGTGGATCTGGGACTCCGACGCGGACACGATCATCGCCCACGAGGATCCGCGGCTGTACGGGGAACGCGTCTCCGGCCCGAAGATCGACCTGCCGCAGATGGTCGCGGATGCGCGCGCGGAGGACTGGGGCCTGTACCGCGAGTACACCTTCCGCGGCAAGCGCAAGAACGCCGCGTTCAAGCACACGGCGCCGGCCGAGGAAGGCGGCTTCGGCTGGGTGGTCGGCGTCGGCATCGACAACGACGACATCTTCCGCGCGGTGGGCGAGCTGCGCGGGCTGCTGTTCCGCGCCACGCTGGTGGCGCTGCTCCTGGCGGTGCTGCTCACGCTGGTGGTCGCGCGGCGCACGACCGGGCCGATCCTGGCGCTGCAGCAGCACACGCGGCGGGTCGCCGCGGGCGATCTGGACGCGCGCGTCGAGGTGCGCACGCGCGACGAGATCGGCGAGCTGGGAGAGGCCTTCAACCGCATGACCGCCGAGCTGAAAGAGAAACGCGACCAGCTCGTGCGCGCGGAGAAGGACGCGGCCTGGCGCGAGATGGCGCGGCAGGTGGCGCACGACATCAAGAACCCGCTGACGCCGATCAAGCTCTCGGCGGACCTCCTGCGCCGCGCGAAGCGCGAGAAGAGTCCCGACTTCGACAGGATCTTCGAGAGCACCCTGGACACGATCTCGCGCCAGGTCGAGCACCTGCGCGAGATCGCTTCCGACTTCCATGCCCTCACCGGCGCGCCGAAGCCGAGCCTGGAGGAGATCGACGCCGGGGCGCTGGTGGACGAGGTGCTCTCGCTGGACGCCGCCTGGGCGCACGAGCGCGGGATCGAGCTCGCGCGCAGCGGCGGGGGCGGCAGGGTGCTCGCCGACACGGGGCTCCTGCGGCGCGCGCTGCTCAACCTGGTCTCGAACGCGATCGAGGCGATGGAGGAGGGCGGCCGGCTGGAGGCGGACGTGCGCGAGCTCGACGGCCGCGTGCGGATCGAGCTGCGCGACACCGGACCCGGCGTGCCCGAGGACGTGCGCCCGCGGCTCTTCGAGCCCTACTTCACGACGCGCAGCGCCGGCACGGGCCTGGGCCTCGCGATCGCCAAGCGGGTGATCGAGGAGCTGGGCGGCACGATCGAGCTGGTGCCGGCCGAGCCCGGGCCGGGCACGGTGGCGCGGGTGCAGTTGCCTTCGCACCGAGCATGATCCCGCCGGTCCTCTTGACCGGCGCCACGGGTTTCATCGGCTCGAGGATCGCGCGAGCGCTCGCTGAGCGGGGGTACGGGGTCCATGCGCTCGCGCGCGCGAGCTCCGACCGCTCCAGGCTCGCGGGCGTGGACGTCCGCTGGCACGGGGGAGACGTGTGCGACGCCGCCTCGCTCGAACGCGCGCTCGACGAGACGCGTACAACGACGCGCAGACCGGCGCCCTGGGTGGTCCACTGCGCCGCGGTGATCAGCTACAAGAGCGCCGACCGCAAGCTCTTGCGCGCGGTCAACGTCGGCGGCACGCGCAACGTCGTCGCCGCCTGCCGCCGCGCCGGCGTAGGCCGGCTCGTGCATGTCAGCTCGGTGGTCGCCGTCGGTCACGCGCGGCCGGGCGAGGTGCTCGACGAGCACTCGCCCTTCAACGGCGGCGAGCTGCGCTGCGCCTACGTCGACACCAAGCGCGAAGCCGAGGAGATCGCGCTCGCCGCCGCGACCGAGCTGGACGTGGTCGCGGTGAACCCCGGGGCGGTCTTCGGCCCCGGCTCGCGCGGCTCGAACACCGTGCGCTTCCTGCGCCAGCTCGCCGGCGGCCGGTTGAAGCTCGCCCCGCCCGGCGCGCTCTCGGTGGTCGGCGTCGACGACGTCGCCGAGGGCGCCGCGCTGGCCCTCGAGCGCGGCGCGCGCGGCCGCCGCTAC
>Ga0299907_10001542_pt1 | contig 13290 bp, 14 predicted proteins | sample RVTome_16_FD_198680 | JGI IMG/M metagenome (GOLD analysis project Ga0299907, IMG submission 198680) | Soil microbial communities from uranium-contaminated site in the Upper Colorado River Basin, Wyoming, United States - RVT152D67 (version 2) ... | reverse complement strand
TCACCGTCACGGACGTGCTCGGCGTGGACGGCGCCGGCAGCGACGGCGTGCTGTCGGTGGCGGCGGCGCTCGAAACGCGATCGGAGCACCCGATCGGCCGCGCGATTGTCTCGCGCGCGCGACTGGCGGGCGTCGCGTTCGCGGCGGGCGAGGGATTTCGCGCACTGCCGGGCCTGGGCGCCGAGGCCATGGTGGCCGCCGCGCCGGCGATCGTCGGGAGCCATCGGCTCTTCGAGGAACGCCGGCTCTGCACACCCGCGCTGCACGACCGGCTCGACGAGGTGGCGCGCCGCGGCGGCACCCCCGTGCTGGTCGGCCACGGCGGCGCGGCGCTGGGCGTCATCGGGCTCGCCGACGAGATGCGCGACGACGGCCGGGCCGCGGTGGCCGGCCTGCGGCGGGTGGGCGTCAGTCGCGTCGTGCTGCTCACCGGCGACCACGCGGCGAGCGCCGAGGCGGCCGCCGACGCGGCGGGGCTCGACGAGGCGCACGCCGGGCTGCTGCCGGAGGACAAGGTGCGCCACGTCGATCGCCTGCGCGCCGCCCACGGTCCGGTCGCGATGATCGGCGACGGCGTCAACGACGCGCCGGCGCTGGCGTCGGCCGACGTCGGCATCGCCATGGGCGCGGCCGGCACGGACGTCGCGCTCGAGACCGCCGACGTCGCCCTGATGTCCGACGACCTCGGCCGCCTGCCCTTCGCTATCGAGCTCGGGCGTCGTACTCTGCGGACGATCCGCCAGAACATCGCTATCGCGATCGGCCTCAAGCTGGTCTTCGTCGTCCTGGCGACGATGGGCGTGGCCACGATGTGGATGGCCATCCTCGCCGACACCGGCGCGTCGCTGCTCGTCACGGCCAACGCGTTGCGGTTGAGGAGGTGAGGGACCCCGGAACCCCGGGAACCCCCTTACCCCTCCCGATCCACGAAGGCATCCACCACCGCCTGGTCGGCCGCCGCGAGGTGCTCGAACTGCAGGCCCATGCCGACCTTGCGGTCGCTCCACGCGACGCGTGCCGAGGCCTCGATGTCGGCCGCCACGCCCGGCAGGCGGAAGCGAAGCTGCACGGCGGAGCCGCGGGGCAGGGGATTCATCGTGCGGATGGCGAGGCCGCCCTTGCCGACGTCGAGCGTGACCGCGCCGGCGATCACCTGCCCGCTCCGGTAGGACACCGGCACGCCCAGCGTCACACGCGGGCTGACGCGGCGGTTGAAGTTGTCCGGGAACAGATGCGGCGCGAGCGCCGGCAGGACCTGCGGCGGCGCCGCGTGCTCGTTCACGAAGCCGGAGATGCCCATCGTGGCGAGCGCCGCCACCTGCCGCGCGTCGGTCACCGATCCCGAGAACACCACGACCGGTACGGCCCGGCCGGCCGCCTCGCGTAAGCGCCCGATCAGCGCGACGCCGTCGGCGGCCAGGCCGAGATCGACCAGGCACAGGCTGATCGCCGGCTCGGCGACGGCGCGCCGCGCCGACGCCTCGTCGGCCGCGGGTACCGGCGTGTGACGCGCGTCGGCCAGCGCGGTGGCAAAACGCTCGCGCACCGGGCCGAGCCGGTGGGCTACGAGAATCGTCCGGTCCGACATGACGGCCGCCGTGCGGCGCCTCGAAGTGTGGCACAGGATCGCTCCGCTTCCCGCCGTTTTCGCTGTTGCAGCGGATCGTTATAATCGGGGTCGGGACGCAGGGCGGCTCCAGCACCGTCCGTCGAGGCGACCCGGGACGCCAAGGAGAACGCACATGGGTACGTGCCCTGAATGCGACGCCGACATCGAAGTTGCCGACGACGACCTCGACGAGATGGAGGTTGGCGATCCGTGGGACTGTGACGCCTGCGGCAGTCGGTTGCGTGTCGCCAGCGTCGATCCGGTCGAGTTCGACGCGGACGACGACGATGACGACGACGAAGACGAGGAAGAGAAGTCGGACGAGGGCGCAGCGAGCGACTCGGACGACGGCGACGATCTCGATGACGAGTACGATGACGACGACGACGACGAAACCGGAGACTGGGACGACTGAGACCGGCGCCGCACCGGCGGCGAGCCCGGACCTTCGCCGCCGCGAGGCCGACCTGCTCGCCCGGCTCGGCGCCCTGCCGTCGCTCGTCGTCGCCTACAGCGGCGGCGTGGACTCCGCCTACCTGGCGTTCGCCGCGAGCCGCTCGCTGGGCCCCTCGGCCCTCTGCGTCACCGCCGACAGCCCCAGCTACCCCGATCGCCATCGCCAGATGGCTCTCGGCATCGCCCGCGACTTCGACCTGCGCCACGAGGTCGTCCGGACGTCGGAGCTCGACCGGCCCGCCTACCGGGCCAACAACCCGGATCGCTGCTACCACTGCAAGCACGAGCTGTACTCGACGCTCACGCGGCTGGCGCGCGACCGTGGCATCGCCGCCATCGCTGACGGCAGCAACGCCGACGACCGCGGCGACTACCGGCCGGGCCGCCGGGCGGCCCGCGAGTTCGGCGTCATCAGCCCGCTCGACGAGGCGGGGCTGACCAAGGCAGACATCCGCGCCCTGTCGCACGAAGCCGGGCTGCCCACGTGGGACGAGCCGGCGTCGGCCTGCCTGTCCTCGCGCGTGCCGTACTTCTCGGAGGTCACGCCCGACAAGCTGCGTGTCATCGAGGGGGCGGAAGACGCCCTGCGCGCGCTGGGCTTTCGTGTGGTCCGCGTCCGGCACCACGGCGATGTCGCCCGCATCGAGCTCTCGCCCGGCGAGATGCCGCGCGCGCTGAAGCCGGCGGTGGCCGATGCCATCGACCGTGCGTTGCGCGACCTCGGCTTCCGCTACGTCGCCCTGGACCTCCGCGGCTACCGGCTCGGCAGCTTGAACGAAGGGCTCTCGCTCCGCTCCGTCTGACTCATCCCGGCTTCCGGGCCAGACACATCAGCGACGTGCCGATCGGCAGGTTCACCCGGCGGACCAGACGCGCCTCGGCGCCCAGCGCCATGTCGAGCAGACGGTTGACGAGGCTGGGCGGCACCTGCAGCTCGGCGTCCGACGCGACCTGGTCGCGGCGCGTCAGCCGCTCCAGTCCGCGCGCGGCCAAAGTGACGGGGAACGTCGTCAGGTTGGTGAACGTCAGCCGCTCGATCGCGAAGCCGCCGTCCTCGAGCAGGCGCCGCAGCCGGTCCGGCGTGTAGCGCCGGAGCTCGTGCGTCAGCGTCGAGTGCGATCCCCGCAGCACGTCGAGCGCGGCCACGTTGACTAGCGCCAGCCCGCCGGGCCGCAGCACGCGGAACATCTCGGCGACCGCGCGGCGCTCGGTTTCGTCGTCGAGACAGTACAGGACGTCGAAGGAGGTGGCCAGGTCCATCGACGCGTCGGGCAGCGGCAGTGCGGCTACCGAAGCGCGTGCCATCGGGCGGTCTCGCGCGCGCCCGTGGGCCAGCCCGGTGTCGGAGAGCTCGATGCCCACCACCCGCCCGTACGCCTGGAGCCACTCCAGATTGCGTCCCGTTCCGGCACCGCAGTCCACGACGCGGCGGGTGGCGCCGGGAGGCAGCGCCGCGTCGAGGATCTGTCTGGCGAACCGGCGCAGACCGATAAACCAGAAGTGACGATCCTCCGCGCGGGCGGTGGCGTCGAGCATGCGCTCCATTGCGTGGATTGTCACTGATTTTCACGTCGCGGAGGACGCGATGTCGTTGACACGTACAGTCGACGCTCGGTAAGCTCCGAGCGAACCGCGCCCCAACGACCGGAGATCCTCCTGGAGATCGTGATGCCGAGACCCCTGATGCGTGCTGTGACTAACCTGATGGCGACCGGCGCGCTGGCGCTGATGGTCGTCGCCTGCGGCTCGAACCCGCCGCCCGAGCCGCCGCCGCCCGCCCCGCCGCCCCCGGCGCCCGTAGCCGAGCAGCCGCCGCCTCCGCCGCCGACGCCGCCCCCGCCGGCCCCGACGCCGCCTCCTCCGGCTCCGCCGACCGAGGAGGAGATCTTCGCGCGGATGAGCCTCGAGGAGCTCAACCGGCAGGGCAACCTCGCCAACGTCTACTTCCACTACGATCGCGCGGAGCTCACCGCCCAGGCCCGTGCCACGCTGGACAAGAACGCCACGTGGCTGCGCCGCTGGACCTCCACGCGCATCTCCATCGAGGGGCACGCCGACGAGCGCGGCACCACGGAGTACAACCTCGCGCTCGGCGAGCGCCGGGCCCGTGCCGTCCAGGACTACCTGGTCAGCCTCGGCATCGCCGCCCCGCGCATGACCATCGTGAGCAAGGGCGAAGAGGAGCCGGTCTGCATGGAGAGCGCCGAGTCCTGCTGGTCGCAGAACCGGCGGGGGATGTTCATCATCACGGCGAAGTAAGAGACAGGTACGAAGGGTACGAAAGGTACGAAAGGTATGAAGGGCATGGCCGTGCCCTTCGTGCCCTTCGTGGCGCCCTCAGCTCGCCTCCATCTCCCTCACAATCGCTTCCGCGGCCGCGCGCGGATCGGCGGCCGCGGTGACCGGCCGGCCGACGACGAGGTACGAGCTGCCGGCCGCGATGGCGTCGGCCGGCGACATCGCGCGCCGCTGATCATCGGCGCCCGCTACCGCGGCGCCGCCGCGAATGCCCGGCGTGACGATCAGGAACTCCGGACCGCAGGCCGCGCGAATGCCCGGCGTTTCGCGCGCCGACGCCACCACGCCGTCGAGCCCGGCGTCCTGCGCCAGCCGGGCGAGGCGCAGCGCCAGCTTGTCGGGCGGCCGATCGATGCCCACCTCGGCCAGGCCGGCCGCGTCCAGGCTCGTCAGCACCGTGACGCCGATGACGAGCGGCCGGCCGCTGCCGGTTCGCTCCGCCGTCTCGTCGGCCGCGCCGCGGGCGGCGGCCATCATCGCGGACCCGCCGCTGGCATGCACGTTCAGCATCCAGACGCCGAGCCCCGCCGCCGACGCCACCGCGCCCGCCACCGTGTTCGGGATGTCGTGGTACTTGAGGTCCAGGAACACGCGGTCGCCGCGCTCGACCAGCGCCCGGACGACGTCGGGGCCGGCCGCGGTGAACAGCTGCTTGCCGATCTTGAACCCGCCCACGGCGCCGCGCAGCCGGTCGGCCAGCAGGGTGGCGGCCGCGGCCGCCGGCACGTCGAGCGCGATCAGGAGGCGATCCACTGCGTCCGGCCCGGGCCGAGGTCGAGCGTGCCGACCAGGTCCTGCAGGCGGGCGAGGCCGTGGCGGTCGAGGTACTCCTCGACGCCGGCCAGCAGATCGCCCCAGAGCAGGGGCTGCACGAAGTTGGCGGTGCCGACCTGCACGGCGGAGGCCCCGGCGATGACGAACTCGAGCGCATCCTGCACGGTGGCGATGCCGCCCATTCCGATGATCGGCAGGTCCACGGCCTGGAAGCACTCCCACACCATGCGCACCGCGATCGGCCGGATCGCCGGGCCGCTGAGGCCGCCCACGCCGTTCGAGAGCTTCGGTCGGCGCGTCTCCACGTCGATCGCCATCGCCAGGAACGTGTTGACCAGCGACACGGCGTCGGCGCCCGCCTCCTTCGCCGCGCGGGCGAACGACGCCACGTCGGTGACGTTGGGCGTGAGCTTGGGGATGACGGGGAGCGAGGTGACCTTGCGCACGGCGCTCACCACGTCGTGCGTCCCGACCAGGCTGCAGCCGAACTGGATGCCGCCTTCCTTGATGTTCGGGCACGAGATGTTCAGCTCGATCGCGGCGACGCCCTCGGCGTCCGAGAGCACGCGCGAGACCTCGCAGTACTCGTCGATCGTCGAGCCGCAGACGTTGACGATGGTGGTCGCGCCGCGCCGGCGGAGCTCCGGCAGCTTTTCGGCGACGAACCGATGGACGCCAATGCCCTGCAGGCCGATGGCGTTCAGCATTCCGGCTGGCGTCTCCACGATGCGCGGCGGCGCATGGCCTTCGCGCTCGGCGAGAAACAGGCCCTTGACGGCCACGCCGCCCAGCGTGGCCAGGTCCACCGCCTCCGCGTACTCCACGCCGTAGCCGAAGCACCCCGACGCCGCGATCAACGGGTTGCGCAGGCGCAGCGATCCGATCTGCACCGACAGGTCGGCCATCAGTGTCCTCCCGATGGCAGCGTGTCCCAGACGAGGGAGGCCGCGTCGAACACCGGGCCGTCGAGGCAGGACCGGACGTAGTGGCTGCCGCCGTCGCGCCGCACCGGGACCACGCAGCTGTAGCAGCCGCCCATGCCGCAGCCCATCACCGGCTCCAGCGACACGAACACGTCGCGCCGGGCGCGCGCGCCGAGGTCGGCGACCGCGCGCATCATCGGGGTGGGCCCGCACGCGTAAACGACCACCGGCCGGTCGGCCGGCCGTCGCTCGAGGGCGCCCGTCAGGGGGCCGGTGATGAAGCCCCTGGCGCCGGTCGAGCCGTCCTCGGTGGCGAGCACGAGCGCGACGCCGAGGTCCTCGAAGAGGTGCCGGTAGTAGAGGTCGTCGCCCGTCCGGGCGCCGTAGAACAGCGTGGTGGCGGTGCCGCGCGCGGCCAGCGCCTCGGCCAGCGTGGCGAACGGCGCGAGGCCCACGCCGCCGGCGACCATCCACGCCTCGGCGGGGGGATCGACCGGCTCGAACGGCCGGCCGAGCGGCCCGAGCGTCGGGACCACGTCGCCGACGCGCGCGGCGAAGAGCAGCGACGTCCCTGTGCCGACGCGCTTGTTGAGCAGCGAGATGCCCGTGGGCTCCCCGTCCTCGTCGCGTAGAATCTCGAAGATCGAGAACGGCCGGCGCAGCAGCGGATCGAGGCCGCCGACCGGCTTGACCATGACGAACTGCCCCGGCCGCGCGACGCTCGCGATGCCGGGAGACGCCAGCGACAGCACGTTGTAGTCTGACGAAAGCCAGGTGTTGGCGACCACGTCGGCGGGCACGTCGAGCATCAATCGGACAGTATAGACTCGCGCATGCGCTACCTGCGAATGCTGACCAACGCGGCGGTTGGCGGCGTCCTGGTCGCCACCTACCTGCTCGTCCTGGTGCTGCAGCTGAACCCCCATGTGGAGGTCGTCTCGCTGACGGCCTGGTGGTGGTTCGTGGCGCTGCTGGCGTTCTACGGGCCCTACCTCGGCGTCGCGCTGTTCTTCCTGCTGCTCTTCCGTGATGCCCTGTCGACGCGTCCGCTCGCGCCCGCGTGGTTCAGCGTGCGGCTGCTCGCCTGGATGGGCGCGGCCGCCGCGGCGGCCGCGGCGGTCGCCACCTGGGCCAACCTCCGCGGCTTCCGCGCGGTGCTCTCCGGCCCGGCGGCCGAGCGGATGCAGCACGGTGCCACGGCCACCACCGTCGTCGCCGCGCTGCTGGTGGCCGTCGCGGTGCTCCGCTACTCGTTCGGCCGGCGGGGCAGCCGCGCCACCGGCGTCCTGCTCGTCGTCCTGATGCTGCTGTCGGTGGCCGTGCCGGTGTACCTGCGCGGGCCGGTGGAGCTGCCGGTGCCGGCGGCCCAGCGCTACCTGCCGGCCAGGACCCTCGAGGCGCTGCCGCCGCGCGTCCGCCTGCTGCTGCTCGATGGCGCTTCGCTCGGCTTCATCCGCCAGCGCGTCGCGGCCGGGCAGCTCCCGAATCTCGGCAATCTGCTCGACCGCGGCGGGTGGATGTACCTCGCGACGCTCAAGCCGACGCAGGCCGAGCCGGTGTGGACGGCCGCCGCAACCGGAAAGTACCCCTTCAAGACCGGCATCCGGTCGAACGCGCTCTACACGGTGATGCCGAACGAGACCGCGCCGGTCAACCTGCTGCCCGACTACTGCTTCGCCTACGCGCTCGTGCTGCAGGGCTTCGTCGAGGAGAAGACCGAGGCGCTGACGTCGGCCTCCCTGACCGCGCGGCCCTTCTGGGACATCCTGGCCGACTACGGCCTGCAGGCGGGCATCGTGGGCTGGCCGTTGACCGCTCCCGCGCGGGCCGAGCGCGGCTACGTGGTGACCGACCGCTTCGACGAGGCGGCGCGCGACCCGTTTCGGCAGGCGGATGCGGGGGCCGCGGCGCCCACGACCGCCGTGGACATCGCGCGGGAGTGGTTCAACTACTGGCTGGGCCGGCCGTGGCAGGACATCCTGCCGCCGACCGACGCCGCCGCGCCGCCGCCCGACAACGCGGCCTTCGCGCGCTGGGACCACGCCTACAGCGATGCCGCCGAGGCGCTCGAGCTGCGGCTGAACCCGCGCGTGACCGCCGTCCGCTACGAGGGGATCGACGCCTTCGGCCACTCCGCGCTCCAGGACGCCCAGCCGGAGCTGTTCGGCGAGATCCGGCGCGCGCCGCCGGGTCGCTCGGTGCTGGACCAGCACTACGCGTTCATCGACGCCGAGGTCGGCCGCGCCATCGCCCGGCTGGCGCCGGGCGACCTGCTCATCGTCATGTCCGGCTTCGGGATGGAGCGGACGCCGCTGCACAAGCGCCTGCTGGCGCGCCTGCTCGGCAACGACGACCCGTCGGGGACGCACGAACAGGCGCCCGACGGCTTTCTCATCGCCTACGGCGCGAACGTCGAGCCCGGCGAGATCCGGCGCGGCGCGATCGTGGACCTCGCCCCCACGGTGCTCTACTACCTGGAGCTGGAGGTCGGACGCGACATGGACGGCTTCGCGCGCACCGATCTGTTCCAGCGCCGGTTCACGGCCGACCTGCCGGTCACCTACATCCCGACCCACGAGGGGGTGCACCTCGTCGAGCCGGTCGAGCCGCCGCAATGAGCGGGCGGCACCGTGCTAGAATCATCGTCGCTCTTTAACGCGGTCCCGTGAGGCCGCGAAGAGGTCACGATGCCCGCCTGTCCGCAGCCGCGTCCCGCGCTCCCTCCGCCGTCGAGGTCGTCATGGCGATCGTGATGGACGCCGATCGCATGGCGCGGAGCCTCGCCCGCATGGCGCACGAGATCCTCGAGCGCAACCGCGGGCTCGACGACCTCGCGCTGGTTGGCATCCGCGCGCGCGGCGTGCCTCTGGCCGAGCGCATCGCCGCCCAGCTTCGCGCGCTCACCGGCAGCGAGGTGCCGACCGGCGCGCTCGACATCACGCTCTACCGCGACGACCTCATGCAGCACCAGGTCGGGCCCCAGCCCGTGATCCGCCGGACGGAGATCACGTTCTCGATCGACGGCCGGTTGATCCTGCTGGTCGACGACGTGCTCTACACCGGCCGCACCGTGCGTGCCGCGCTCGACGCGCTCATCGACTTCGGCCGGCCGAGCGCGATTCAGCTCCTCGCGCTCGTCGACCGGGGCCATCGCGAGCTGCCGATCCGGGCCGACTACGTCGGCAAGAACCTGCCGACCTCGCGCCAGCAGACCGTGCACGTCCGCCTCGTCGAGATCGACGGGCGCGACGAGGTGGAGGTGGAGGGATGAGCACCGTCACCACCCTCCGGCACCGGCACCTGCTCGGCATCGCGGAGCTCGACCCGGCGGAAATCGAGCTCGTCCTCGAGTCGGCGGTCGCGATGAAGGAAGTGGGCACCCGGCCGATCAAGAAGGTGCCCACGCTGCGCGGCCGGACAATCATGAACCTGTTCTTCGAGTCCAGCACCCGGACGCGCATGTCGTTCGAGCTGGCCGAGAAGCGGCTGAGCGCCGACACGCTCGGCATGACGACGTCCGGCTCGAGCCTGTCGAAGGGCGAGACGCTGGCCGACACCGCGCGGACGCTGGAGGCGATGGCGCCCGACATGATCGTCATCCGGCACCACGCCTCCGGAGCGGCGCACCACCTGGCGCGCACCTGCCGCGCGAGCATCATCAACGCCGGCGACGGCACGCACGAGCACCCGACCCAGGCGCTGCTCGACGCGCTGACGATCCGCGAGCGCAAGGGGCGGCTCGCCGGCCTGCGGGTCGCCATCGTCGGGGACCTCGCGCACAGCCGGGTGCTGCGCTCGAACGCGCTGTTGCTGACGAAGATGGGCGCCGAGGTCATCGCGTGCGGACCGGCCACGCTCGTGCCGCCCGGGCTGCCGCGGCTCGGCGTGCGCGTCACGCACGCGGTGGACGAAGCCGTCGAGGGCGCCGACGTCGTGATGATGCTGCGCGTGCAGCGCGAGCGCATGGAGGGGCTCTACCTGCCGTCGGTCCGCGAGTACTTCACCCTGTTCGGCCTGACCACGCGCCGGCTGGAGCGCGCCGCGCCCGACGCCATCGTCATGCATCCCGGTCCGATGAACCGCGGCGTGGAGATCGAGTCGGCGGTGGCCGACGGCCCGTGGTCCGTCATCCTGGACCAGGTGGCCAACGGCGTGGCCGTGCGCATGGCCGTGCTCTACCTGCTCGCCGAGTTCAGGGGTGAGGGGTGATGTGGGACCTGGGATTGATGAGTGATGGGGAATCGGGCAATCGGTGATGGGCATTCCGGAGATGGGTGAGCGCCGGCGGCTTCTGAAAGCCGTTCGGCTGGTCGATCCGGCTGCCGGACGGGACGGGACGTTCGACATCCTGATCGGCGGCGACCGGATCGCCCGCGTCGGCGTCGATCTGCCCGTGGACGGCGCCGAGGTCGTCGAGCTGCCCGCGGGCGTGATCGTCACGCCCGGGCTGATCGACATCCACGTGCACCTGCGGGAGCCCGGGCAGGAGCACAAGGAGACGATCGCCACCGGCGCCGCCGCGGCGGTCGCCGGCGGCTTCACCGCCGTCGCCTGCATGCCGAACACGACGCCGGTCAACGATCAGGCGGCCGTCACGCAGTTCATCCTCAAACGCGCCGCCGCGGCCCGCCAGGCGCGGGTGTACCCGATCGGCGCGGTGTCGGTCGGGTCGAACGGCGAGCAGCTGGCCGAGATCGGCGAGCTCAGGGCGGCCGGCTGCGTCGCCCTGTCCGACGACGGGCTGCCGGTGGCGACGGCGCTGCTCATGCGGCGCGCCATGGAGTACGCGTCGATGTTCGACCTGCCGATCATCGACCACTGCGAGGACCAGTCGCTCAAGGGCCAGGGCGTGGCGCACGACGGCGAGGTGGCCGGCCTGCTCGGCCTGCGCGGCATCCCCGGCGCCGCCGAGTCGATCATGGTGGAGCGCGACATCTCGGTGGCCGAGATGACAGGCGCGCGGTACCACGTGGCGCACATGAGCGCGCGGCAGTCGCTGCGCGCCGTCCGCGCCGGCAAGGCGCGCGGCGTGCGGGTCACCTGCGAGGTCACGCCGCACCACGCCGTCCTCAATCACGAGGCGCTCGCGGCCAACGGCGGCTACGACACCAACTGCAAGATGAACCCGCCGTTGCGCGAGGAGGCCGACCGGCTCGCGATGATCGAGGGGCTGCGCGACGGATCGGTCGACGCGATCGCGACGGACCACGCGCCGCACCACGCCGACGAGAAGGCGCTCGACTTCGACCAGGCGCCGTTCGGCATCGTCGGCCTCGAGACGGCCGTGCCCCTGTGTCTCGACCGGCTGGTGCACGCAGGCGTGATCGGCCTGCCCCGGCTCGTCGAGCTACTGTCGGTCAATCCGGCGCGCATCCTGGGCGTGCCGGGCGGCACGCTGGCCGAAGGCGGCCCGGCCGACCTCACGCTGCTCGCGCCCGGCCATCAGGTGACGATCGACGCGGCGCGAATGGTCTCGAAGGGCCGCAACACGCCCTTCGACGGCTGGTCGCTCACGGGCGCGGTCGCCGCGACGGTCGTCGGCGGGCGGGCGCTGTTCGTCGGCCCGGCCGCGCTGGGCCGGCCGGCGTTATGGAACGAGCCAGACGCGTAGAACACGTGGGGCCGGCGTGCGCCGCCCCGAGTACGGAGGGTCCGGCTTCCGCCGCCGGCCCGGCGGGGAGATACCAACCGGTGCGATTGCGAGAGGAACTGCGCCAGAAGGCGCTCGACGAGCTGAAGGCCCACGCAGTGCTCATGGTGGACGGCCACTTCGATTACGGCAACGGCTACCACGGCAGGGTGTACCTGAACCCGCACCGCATCTTCTGCCAGCCCTCGCTCATCTGGCGGTTCGCGCAGGACCTGATCCAGGTGCTGCCGCACAAGACCGTCACGGCCACCGAGGTCGTCGTCGGGCCCGTGCTGGGCGGCGCGCTGCTGGCGCATACCATGGCCGGCCTGATCGACGGCCACCGTGCGCTCACACGGCCCGCCACGGCGTTCGCGCCGGTGTCGGCCGATCGCGCCGGCGGGCTCGTTCTGCGGCCGTTCTACCGCGGCGTGATCGCCGGCAAGCGCGTGCTTCTGGCCGACGACGTGAGGAACACCGGCAAGACGTTCGAGCGGGCGAAGGCCCTCGTCGAGGAGGCCGGCGGCGAGGTGATTGCCACGGTGGAGCTGTGCGACCGGCTCGAGGCCATCGTCGATCTCGGCGTGCCGAACATCGCGCTCACCGAGTACCGGGCGCCGGAGAACCATCCCGCCGCCGACTGTCCGCTGTGCCAGGCCGGCGAGCCCATCACGACTTTCTAGCGTCGAAAGCCGCGCTCGACCGGCTCTACGACGCCTTCAACGCGCCCGACTCGGCGCTCGATCCCATCCAGATCGTCTGCCGCTACCCCCGGCTGCCCGACCGCGAGGTGGTCGGGTTCGTCGCGGCCGGGCTGGCATTCGGCCGCGTCGCGTCGGTGCTGGCGTCGATCGAGGCGGTCTGCGGGGTGCTCGGGCTAGCGCCGGCGACCTTCGTGCGGGGTTTCGAGCCCGCGCGGGACGGCGCGCCGCTCCGCCGCCTGGTGCACCGATGGACTCGGGGCGACGACTTCGTCGCGCTGCTGTGGGTGTTGCGCCGCCTGCTCGAGGACCATGGATCGCTGGAGGCCGCGTTCGCCCGCGGCGCGGAGGCCGGCGCCGAGGACGTCGGGCCCGCGCTCGAGGCGTTCTCGGCACTGGCGCGCGGCATCGACTGCCGGCCGGCGTACGGACGCGCGGTGCCGGCGCCCGGCGTCCACTACTTCTTCTCGCGGCCGTCCACCGGCTCGGCGTGCAAGCGGCTGAATCTGTTCCTGCGATGGATGGTGCGACATGACGCGGTCGATCCGGGCGGGTGGACGCGCGTGCCGGCTCGACAGCTCGTCGTGCCGCTGGACACGCACACGATCCGAGCCGGAAAGTGCCTTCGCCTGACGCGCCGGGTATCGCCGGGCTGGAAGATGGCGACGGACATCACGGCGTCGCTGCGCGCGCTCGATCCCGACGACCCGGTGCGCTACGACTTCGCGCTGTGTCACCTGAGCATGATGGGCGCGTGCGGGTACGGAACGAAGCAGGCCGACAGCCAGTGCCCGCTGCGCGGCGTGTGCCGTCCCCGCGCGCGCAGGGCGGGCGCGCGCCGCGGGTGATCTGGCCGCGGCGCTGTCGAAAGAGCTTCAACATGCAGGTCGTGCAGGACTC
>Ga0299907_10001541_pt1 | contig 13293 bp, 11 predicted proteins | sample RVTome_16_FD_198680 | JGI IMG/M metagenome (GOLD analysis project Ga0299907, IMG submission 198680) | Soil microbial communities from uranium-contaminated site in the Upper Colorado River Basin, Wyoming, United States - RVT152D67 (version 2) ... | reverse complement strand
TGATCGCCGAGGCCCAGGCGCGAGGGGGCATCGCGGCCTTCGTGGACGCGGAGCACGCGCTCGACCCCGTCTACGCCAAGACGCTGGGTGTGAACATCGACGAGCTGCTCGTCTCCCAGCCCGACTCGGGGGAGCAGGCCCTGGAGATCGGGGACATGCTCGTCCGCTCCGGCGCGCTCGACCTCATCGTGATCGACTCGGTGGCGGCGCTCGTCCCCCGGGCCGAGATCGAGGGCGAGATGGGCGACGCGCACGTCGGCCTCCAGGCCCGGCTGATGTCCCAGGCCATGCGGAAGCTGTCCGGCTCCCTCTCCCGCTTCGAGACGACCGCGGTCTTCATCAACCAGCTCCGCGAGAAGATCGGCGTGATGTTCGGCTCGCCCGAGACCACGCCGGGCGGCCGCGCGCTGAAGTTCTACTCCAGCGTCCGGCTCGACATCCGCAAGATCGACAACCTCAAGGACGGGACCGAGGTCGTCGGGTCCAGGGTCCGGGTGAAGGTCGTGAAGAACAAGGTGGCCCCGCCGTTCCGGCTCGCCGAGCTCGACATCGTCTACGGCAAGGGGATCTCCCGCGAGGGAAGCCTCATCGACATGGGGGTGGCCCACGACATCGTCCGGAAGTCCGGGGCCTGGTTCACCTACGGCGAGGAGCAGCTGGGCCAGGGGCGCGAGAACGCCAGGCAGTTCCTCCAGGAGCACGCGGACGTGGCGCTCGAGATCGAGCGGAGGGTCCGAGAGGCGGTGGGGATGACGGACTTCTCCGGCGACGACGACGAGGTCGTGGAGCTGGACGGGGAGCCCGAGGCCGAGCCCGAGCCCGAGGCTGAGGCCGAGGAGCGGGAGAAGGCCGAGGCCCCCGCGGGCTGACGTGGCCGCCGGCGCGAAGGATCGGGCCCTCCGTCTCCTGGGCGTCCGGTCGCGGAGCCGGGAGGAGCTCAGGCGCAGGCTCTCGCAGGCTGGGTTCCCCGGGGACGAGATCGCCGGGGCGCTCGAGGATCTCGAGCGGGTGGGCCTGGTGGACGACGAGCGCTTCGCCGACGAGGTGGTGCGGTGGAGGCTCTCGCGACAGGGGTACGGGCATCGGGCCGCCCTGGACACCCTCCGCAAGGCGGGGGTCGACCGGTCGGTGGCCGAGCGGGCGGTGGCCGAGGTGGGGTGGGAGGACGAGGAGGCCCGGGCCGAGGAGGTCGGCCGCGCCCGGCTGCCACGGCTCGAGGGGCTGCCTCGGGAGGCGGCTCGGCGGCGGCTCATGGGCTTCCTCCTCCGCCGTGGGTTCGATCCCGAGGTGGCCCGGACCGTCTGCGCCCGCCTCCTCCACGGGTAGCTCTTGCCCCCTTCCCCCCGAGGTCGTACCCTTGTGAATCGCACCAACCGACAACCAACCCTCGAGAGAGCGAGCACGGAGACGATGGATCGCCCCCCTTCGATCAGCGAGGAGACGCGCAGGCTTCCGGCGGCCCCATAGTCTCCATCGCCCTCCGAGGCTGAGCACAGGCCGGGAGACCGGCCGCCCCGGGAGGCACGATGACCACGTTCCTGGCAGCCCTCGTCGCCCTCGTCGCGGGCCTGGCCCTCGGATACCTCCTCCGGTCCCTCCTGCGAGGCCGCGCGCTCTCCGCCGCGGAGACCCGCGCGCGCCGACTCGTGACCGAGGCCGAGGAGGAGGCGCAGACCACGGTCCGCCGATCGCTCGCCGAGGTCAAGGACGAGATCGCGGCGATGCGGAGGGAGGCGGAGGAGGAGATCCGGACCCGCCGCGACGAGGCGCGGCGACAGGAGGAGCGCCAGGTCCGCCGGGAGGAGGCGCTGGAGAACAAGGCCGCCCAGGTCGAGCGGGCCGAGGCCGCGCTCAACGACGACCGCGCCGCGCTCGCGGCCAAGGCGGACGAGCTCAAGGCCGCCGGCGAGGACATCCGCGTACGGCTGGAACGGGTGGCCACCATGACCGCGCAGGAGGCGAAGGAGGCGCTCGCCGACCGGATGCGGGACGCGGCCAAGCGCGAGGCGATGGCCAGCGTGCGGGAGATGGAGGAGCGGGCGCGCGAGGAGGCCGAGGAGCGGGCCCGCAAGATCGTGACTATCGCCATCCAGCGCGTCGCCGCCGAGCAGACCGCGGACGCGTCGGTGGCGGTCTTCCCCCTGCCCTCCGACGACCTCAAGGGCCGGATCATCGGCCGCGAGGGCCGCAACATCCGGCACTTCGAGGCCCTCACCGGCGTGAACCTCATCATCGACGACACGCCCGAGGCCGTCGTGCTCTCCAGCTTCGACCCCGTCCGCCGGGAGGTGGGTCGGCTCACCCTGGAGAAGCTCGTCCAGGACGGGCGCATCCACCCCGCGCGGGTCGAGGAGATGTACGAGCGCTCGGTGGCGGAGGTCGAGGAGCAGGTGCGGCGCGCGGGGGAGCAGGCGGTGATCGACGTCGGCCTGACCGAAGTCCACCCAGAGATGATCCGAGTCCTGGGCCGCCTCCAGTACCGGACCTCCTACGGCCAGAACGTCCTGCGGCACCTGGTGGAGTCGGCGCACATCGCCGGCGTGATGGCGGCCGAGCTGGGCATGGAGCCCACGATCGTGAAGCGCGCCGCGCTGATGCACGACATCGGCAAGGCGGTGACCCACGAGGTGGAGGGATCCCACGCGCTGATCGGGGCCGAGCTCGCCCGGCGCCTCAAGGAGTCGCCCGAGGTCGTCCACGCGATCGAGTCGCACCACGGCGAGGTCGAGCAGCGGACCGTCGTCGCCGTGCTGGCCCAGGCCGCCGACCAGATCTCCGGGGGGCGCCCCGGCGCCCGCCGGGAGAGTATCGAGCAGTACGTGAAGCGGCTCGAGCGGCTCGAGGAGATCTGCTCGGCTCACCCCGGTGTGGAGAAGGTGTACGCGATGCAGGCCGGCCGGGAGGTCCGCGTCATGGTCCAGCCGGAGGCGGTGGACGATCTGGCCGCGCAGGTGCTGGCCAGGGACATCGCCAAGCAGGTGGAGGAGGAGCTGCAGTACCCGGGCCAGATCAAGATCACCGTGGTCCGCGAGACCCGCGCCGTGGAGCTGGCGAAGTAGCCTGGGGGCCATGGAGCGGTACCTGATCCGGACGTTCGGGTGTCAGATGAACGAGCACGACTCCGAGCGGATCTCGGGTCTCCTCGAGTCCCGCGGCCTGGAGCGGACCGAGGAGGTCGACGAGGCCGAGGTCGTCGTGCTCAATACCTGCGCGGTCCGCGAGAACGCCGACAACAGGCTGTACGGCAACCTGGGGCACCTCCGCGCCGCCAAGGAGCGGAACCCCCGCCTGCGCATCGTGGTCGCCGGGTGCCTCGCTCAGAAGGACCGGGGCGAGATCCAGCGACGGGCCCCCTGGGTCGACGTGGTCGTGGGGACGCACGCGGTTCCGTACCTGGCCGATCTCCTCGAGCGAGCCCGTCGCGAGGGACCGCAGATGGACGTCCGCGAGTACACGGAGGTGTTCCCCAGCGCGCTCCCGGCCCGCCGCGAGACCGCCCACACCGCGTGGGTCTCGGTCTCCACGGGCTGCGACAACCGGTGCTCGTTCTGCATCGTGCCGTTGGTCCGCGGCCCCCAGCGGTCGCGCGCCCTCGGCGAGGTGCTGGCCGAGGTGCAGGGTCTGGCCGGCGAGGGTGTCGTCGAGGTGACGCTCCTCGGGCAGAACGTGAACACGTACGGGCGCGATCTCACGGTGCCGGACTCGCCCCGTAAGCCCATCTTCGCGGCGCTGCTGCGGGCGGTGAACGGCGTGGACGGGATCGAGCGGATCCGCTTCACGAGCCCCCACCCCCACGACTTCACCCCCGACGTGGTCGAGGCGATGGCCGAGTGCGAGAAGGTGTGCGAGCACATCCACTTCCCGCTCCAGTCCGGGTCCGACCGGGTCCTGCGGGCGATGCGCCGCTCCTACCGCTCGGCCCGCTACCTGTCGTGGCTGGAGCGCATCCGGGAGTCGGTCCCGGGGATCGCCGTGAGCACGGACATCATCGTGGGCTTCCCTGGCGAGACGGAGGAGGACTTTCGGGACACCCTGCGCGTCGTCGAGGCCGCGCGGTTCGACTCCGCCTACACGTTCCAGTACTCGCCGCGACCGGGCACGGAGGCTGCGGGCCACGACGGTCAGGTCCCCAAGGAGGTCGTCCAGGAGCGGTTCGACCGGCTGGTGGCGCTCCAGGAGGCGGTCTCGCTGGCTGCGAACCGCGCGCTCGAGGGGTCGGTCCAGGAGGTGCTGATCGAGGGCGCCGGGCGGAAGGGGGGCGCGCAGGGGCGGACCCGCACGAACCGGGTGGTGAACCTCGACGGGCCCGCCGAGCCGGGGGCCTTCCTCGACGCCAGGATCACGCGCGGTCATCCCCACCACCTCACGGGGGAGCCGGTGGCCGTGGCCGCCTCCCGATGAGGACGGCACGGAGCGTGGCCGGCGAGGCGCGAGCCGGGGCAGACCTCTCGGTCCCCCGCGCGCTGGTGGGCCCGACGGCGTCGGGGAAGACCGAGGCCAGCCTGGAGCTGGCCCGCCGCCTGGGCGCCGAGATGGTCCTGGTGGACTCCATGACCGTCTACCGGGGCATGGACGTGGGGACCGCCAAGCCCGGCGCCGATGCCCGGGCCGAGGTCCCGCATCACCTCATCGACGTGGCCGACCCCACGGAGCCCTTCAGCGTGGCGCGGTTCCAGCGCCTGGCCCGCGCCGCCGTCCGCGGGATCGCCTCCCGGGGACGGCTCCCGCTGCTCGTCGGGGGGTCCGGCCTCTACTTCCGGGCGGTCGTGGACGACCTCGAGTTCCCGGGGACCGACCCCGGGCTCCGCGCGCTCCTCCAGACGGAGGGCCGCGCCCTCGGGCCCGAGAAGATGCACGCCCGCCTCGCCGAGCTCGACCCTGACGCCGCCGCGAGGATCGACCCCGAGAACCTCCGGCGCAGCGTCCGCGCCCTCGAGGTAGCCGCGCTCACGGGGAGGCCGTTCTCCTCGTTCTCCTCGGCTTGGGACCGATACCCCCCCGAACGCGTCGTCGCCGCGGGCCTCCGCCTTCCCTCCGACCTCCTCCGTGCCCGGATCGAGGCTCGGGTGGGCCGCATGCTCGAGGGCGGCCTCGTCGAGGAGGCGCGCGCACTGCTCGACCTGGGCTTCGGGCCCTTCCTTACGGCCTCCCAGGCCATCGGGTACCTTGAGATCGTGCGGCACCTCGAGGATCGCCTCACGCTCGAGGAGGCGGCGCGCGAGATCGTCCGGCGCACCCGGGCGCTGGCCCGACGCCAGATGGCCTGGTTCCGCCGCGACCCGCGGATCCGCTGGTTCGACGTGGACGAGGAAGGTCCGCCGGTGGACGAGATCGAGGAGTACCTGCGGGGCGCCGCCCCGGGGAGGGGACGATGAAGGTAGCGAAGTACCACGGCACCGGGAACGACTTCGTGATGTGGGCGGATCTCGAGGACCGGGAGCCGCAGACGCCCGAGCTCGTGGCGGCGCTCTGCGACCGCCACCTGGGGATCGGGGCCGACGGCACGATCCGTGTCACCGGATCGGACCGCGCCGACTTCTTCATGGACTACTGGAACGCCAGCGGGGAGACGGCCGAGATGTGCGGGAACGGGATCCGATGCCTGGCCAAGCTCGTCTACGAGCGCGGCCTCACCACGGCCACCGAGATCGACGTGGACACGCGGGCGGGGGTCAAGCACCTGGTCCTGACCGTCGAGGACGGGATGGTCCGCGCGGTGCGCGTGGACATGGGGCCGCCGGCGTTCGAGCGGTCGGCCCTCCCCATGCGGGGGGAGGGGACGTTCCTCGATCAGCCCTTCGAGCTCGAGGGCGATACGTATCGTGCCTTCGGCGTCTCCATGGGCAACCCCCACCTCGTCCTGATCGGCGAGCGCGACCCCCGCGAGATCGACGTCCGCCGTCTGGGCCCGCTGTTGGAGCACAAGGACGACTTCCCCGAGCGAACGAACGTGGAGTTCGTCCGGGTCGTGGACGGGGCCGTCGAGGTCCGTGTGTGGGAGCGGGGGTCGGGCGAGACGATGGCCTGCGGCACCGGCGCGTGCGCCGCGCTCGTGGCGGCCAACCTCGCCGGGCTGGCGCCTCGCCGCGCGCCGGTGCGGTTCCCGGGCGGTGAGCTCGATCTCGAGTGGGTCGAGGACGATCGCGTGGTCCTGACCGGCCCCGCGACCTTCGTCTTCGACGCCGAGCTCGCACCCGCGTGGATCGAGCGGGCGCGAGCGGGCGAGATCGCCGCCCGGGTGAGCGAGGAGGTCCCGACGTGAGGACGGCCTCGCGCCTCGATCGCCTCCCCCCGTACATGTTCGCGGAGCTCGACCGGCGGATCGAGGAGAAGCGCGCGGCCGGCGTCGACGTGATCTCCCTCGGCGTCGGCGATCCCGACACGCCCACGCCCGACCACGTGGTGGAGGCGCTCCGCGAGGCGGCCGGGGACCCGGCGACCCACCGCTACCCCTCGTACTTCGGGATGCCCGAGCTCCGGAGGGCGATCGCCGGCCACTACCGCGACCGCTTCGGCGTGGAGCTCGACCCCGACACCGAGGTCCAGCCCCTGATCGGCTCGAAGGAGGGGCTGGCGCACCTGCCCATCGCGTTCGTGGACCCGGGCGACGAGACGCTCGTGCCCGACCCCGGGTATCCGGTCTACGCCTCGAGCACCTCGCTGGCCGGCGGGACGCCGATCGGGTTCCCGATCTCGGCCGACCGCGGGTTCCTCCCCGACCTCGACGCGCTCCCGGTCTCCGAGCGCACCCGGATCCTCTGGCTGAACTACCCCTCCAACCCCACGGCGGCGGTGGCGGATCTCGACGTCTTCGAGCGCGCCGTGGCCTTGGGGCGCGAGCACGACCTGCTCGTGGTGCACGACGCCGCCTACTCGGAGATGACCTTCGAGGGGTACGTCGCGCCCTCGATCCTCGAGGTCCCCGGGGCGATGGAGGTGGCGCTGGAGTTCGGCTCGATCTCCAAGACCCACAACATGACGGGGTGGCGCGTGGGGTGGGCGGTGGGCAGCCGCGAGGCGGTCGGGGCGCTGGCCCAGGTGAAGACGAACATCGACTCGGGGATCTTCGACGCCGTCCAGCGAGCGGCGATCGCCGCGATCACCGGCCCCCAGGACCACCTCGACCGCCTCCGGGCGATGTACCAGAAGCGGCGCGACGTCGTGATCGCCACCCTCAACGACCTGGGTTGGGAGCTCGAGCCGCCGAGGGGCTCCTTCTACGTGTGGTTCCCCACTCGAGACCGGATGTCGTCGGCGGAGTTCTGCGACCTCGTCCTGGAGAGGACCGGCGTCGTCATCTCGCCCGGGAGCGGGTACGGCGCCGGGGGAGAGGGCTTCGCCCGCATCTCGCTCACCGTGGCGGACGACCGCCTCCAGGAGGCGATGGGTCGCTTCCGCGAGGCCCTCGCGTGATCGGGGAGTTGGCGGCCAGGTGACCGCGCGCGACGGGCGGGGCCAGCGGCGCCGCGTGTCCGAGTCGCCCCTCTCCGCCGGCTGGCGCCCGGCGACGTCCGAGCCCGCGGTCCTGGTCGGGATCGGCCCGGACGAGGACGACCTCGACGAGCTCGCCGCGCTCGCCGACACGGCCGGCGCGGTCGTGGTCGGCCGGCTGGTCCAGCCGCGGGAGGCGCCCGACCCCGCGACCTTCATCGGCAAGGGGAAGCTGCGTGACCTCCACGGGCTCGTCCACGCGGCCGGGGCCGGTCTGGTGGTCTTCGACGACGAGCTGACGCCGGGCCAGCTCCGGCACTTGGAGCAGGAGCTCGGCGTGAAGGTCGTCGACCGCACCGCGCTGATCCTGGACATCTTCGCCCTGCACGCCCGCTCCCGGGAGGGGAAGCTGCAGGTGGAGCTGGCCCAGCTCAGCTACCTCCTTCCGCGTCTGCGCGGGTGGGGCGAGGCGATGTCGAGGATGGGCGGCGGCATCGGGACCCGGCGCGGTCCCGGCGAGACGAAGATGGAGGTCGACCGCCAGCACATCCGCCGCCGGATCGCCCGCCTCCGTCGCGAGATCGTCGACCTCTCCCGCTCCCGAGCGGTGACCAGGGCCCGCCGCGAGGGATCGCGGGTCCCCCAGGTCGCCATCGCCGGGTACACGAACGCGGGGAAGTCCACGATGATGAACGCGCTGACCGGCGCGAACGCGCTCGTGGCCGACCAGCTCTTCGCCACGCTCGACCCCACGGTGCGGAGGCTCCGCCTCCCCGGCGGTCGGAACGTGACGCTCTCGGACACCGTCGGGTTCGTGGGCAAGCTCCCGCACGACCTGGTCGAGGCCTTCCGCTCCACGCTCGAGCAGGTGAGCCGGGCCGACCTCATCCTCCACGTGGCCGACGCCTCGGCCCCGGACGCGGAGGAGCAGGTGGAGGCGGTGCGGGAGGTGCTGGGCGAGATCGACGCGGCGCGACTCCCCGAGGTCCTGGCGCTGAACAAGGCCGACCGCGTCCCCGGGCTCGAGCGGGCACGTCTCGAACGGCGCTTTCCCGACGCGGCGTTCGTGTCGGCGCTCGAGGGCGAGGGGCTCGACAAGCTGCTGGCCCGCGTGGACGACGCGCTCCCCTCGCCCCCCGTCGAGGTGCACCTCCGGATCCCGTACGCGCGCCAGGACGTCACGGCCCGGCTCCATCGGGAGGCCGAGGTGCTCAGGGTGGAGGAGGGGGAGCGGGGGTCGGAGGTCTGGGCGAGGGTGCGGGAGGACCAGTGGACCTGGGTCCGGGAGTTTGCCCGGGACGCGGGCGCCTCGGGCTGAGCCCCCCTAGACCTTCCGCAGCACCGCGGTGACCACCCCGAGCACGCGGCCGCCCTCGGGCATGGGGAAGGGCTCCATCGCGGGGTTCTCGGGGACGAGCGTCAGGCTCCCGGGCCCGCGGCGCAGCCGCTTGACCGTCGCCTCGTGCTCCGCGGGCCCGGGGACGAGCGCCGCGACGATGTCGCCGTCGGCCGCCACGTCCTGGCGCCGGACCACCACGACGTCGCCGTCGAGGATGCCCGCCTCGACCATCGACTCGCCCTCGACGCGGAGGGCGAAGAGCTCCCCGCCCCCGGCGAAGTCGGTGGGCACGGCGATGTGGTCCTCGAGGTTCTCCTCGGCCAGGATCGGGGCACCGGCCGCGACCCGCCCCAGCAGGGGCACCGACGTGGCGCTCGCGGCGCGATGCTCGGCGAGCTCGATCGTCCTGGGCTTGGACGGGTCCCGCCGGAGCAGACCCTTCCTCTGGAGGTTCGACAGCTGGGCGTGCACGCTCGAGGAGGAGGTCAGGCCCACCGCCTCGCCGATCTCCCGCACGGTGGGCGGGTAGCCGCGCTCCTGCACGGTGACCCGGATGTAGTCGAGGATCCTCTGCTGTCTGGGAGTGATGTCGTCCATGCACCCTCCTCTGGTCCGCCCGACGCTAGCACGGGGGAGGGCCCGAGGCAAACATCTGTTCGAGTGCTTGACGCCCGAACGGGTGTTCGGCATAGTGGGGCCGTGGCTCGAACACGGGTTCGACCGGGCAGGCTCACCGCGCTCGTCGGCGCGGTCGCGGTGACCGTCCTGCTCGTCGCCGGCGCCGCGAGCGGCCGGACCGAGGCCCCCGCCGCCGGGTCGGGTGGCGGGGTGCACGTGGTGGCCCAGGGGGACACCCTCTGGGACCTGGCGCGGAGCGTCGTGGGCCCCGAAGGGGACCCCAGGCCGGTGGTCCAGGAGATCCGCGAGCTGAACGACCTGGGCACGGGCCCCATCGTCCCCGGGCTCCGCCTCGAGATCCCCTGAACCCTCAGCGCGTCCAGTCCACGTGCCGGATCCCCGGCGTCTCCGTGAGCAGCGCGGCCACGTCCTCGGCGCTCCGGTCCGGGGAGATCTTGAGGACGAGCGAGACGAGGCGCTCTCCCTCCCCGCCCTCCTCGACGCGCAGGTGGTCGACGCGGAGGCCGGAGCGATCCACGTGCCGCACCACCGACTCCAGAGGGGTGGACGGCTCCAGCTCCAGCAGGAAGACCTCGTGGTCGGGCTTCAGGCCCCGGGTGAGCGTGGGGCGGATCCGCCGGAGGCCCCAGAGCGCGACGAGCGTGATCGCGGTGGCGGTCCCCGCCGTCAGCCACTCGCCGACGGCCACCGCCAGCCCGATCGCGGCCACGATCCACAGGCTCGCCGCGGTGGTCAGGCCGCGGACGGTCATCCCGTAGCGGATGATCGCGCCCGCCCCGAGGAACCCGATCCCCGTCACGATCTGCGCGGCGATCCGCGAGGGATCGAACCGGATCTCCTGGGGCCGGAAGCCGAGGAACGCGTCGAAGCCGTACGCCGAGACGATGGCGAAGAGGCAGGAGCCGACCGCGACGAGGATGTGGGTCCTGAAGCCCGCCGGCTGGTCGCGGATCTCGCGCTCGAGCCCGATCAGCCCCCCCATCCCCGCGGCGGCGAGGAGCCTCAGCGCGAGCTCCCAGTCCTGTGGCATGCCCGGATTATCTCAAGCCCGGCGGGCCCCCACATCTTGAGGTCGCGGGGCGAACGGTCCAAGATGTTGTGCATGCGATGCCGGTTCTGCGGGGCGGGCGACACGCGGGTGGTGGACTCTCGCGCGGCCGACGACGGCAGGTCGATCCGGCGTCGGCGCGCGTGCGCGGCCTGCGGCCGGAGGTTCACCACCTACGAGCGCGCCGACGGCGCCGGCCTCACCGTGGTCAAGCTCGACGGGCGGAAGGAGCCCTTCGACCGGGCCAAGCTCGTCTCGGGGGTGATGAAGGCGATCAAGAACCGCCCCGTGGACGAGACGCAGGTCTCCCGCCTCGTGGACGAGGTGGAGCGCCGCCTCGAGCGGAAGGGGCCCGTCGTCACCACCCAGGAGGTGGGCGTGGAGGTCCTGGACAGGCTCCGCAAGCTCGACGAGATCGCCTACATCCGCTTCGCCTCCGTCTACAAGGACTTCCAGGAGCTCACCGACTTCGAGCGGGAGCTGGGCCTCCTGTTGCAGAAGCGGACCCCCCAGGACGGCTGATCGGCCCTCCACACGCTTTCCACAGGTTCTCCACAGAAACCACAACATCTTGTGGTCCTGAAAGGTAGACGCCACAACATCATCGGTCGTACACTCTTGCAAGGAGCGGCGGCGGGGCGTAGAATCACGCCACTGTAATTCGGATCCGCGTCTCCCGCGAGGCGCCGGAAGGAGGCAGAACCGTGGCGACGAAGGACCTCGAGCGAAGGACGAGGGGGCTCGCGTTCGAGCGCTACTTCACGAACGAGGGCGTGCATCCGTTCGACGAGATCGAGTGGGAGACCCGCGACGCGGTGATCCCCAATCTCAAGACGGGCGGCAACGCCTTCGAGCAGCGAGGGGTGGAGTTCCCCAAGCCCTGGTCCCAGAACGCCACGAACATCGTCGCCCAGAAGTACTTCCGCGGCCCCCTGGGGACGCCCCAGCGCGAGTCGTCGGTGCGCCAGCTGATCGGCCGCGTCGTGGACACGATCCGCGGATGGGGCCAGAAGGACGGCTACTTCGCCACCGACCGCGACGCCACGGTCTTCTCCGAGGAGCTCACCCACCTCCTCGTCACGCAGAAGGCCGCGTTCAACTCGCCGGTCTGGTTCAACGTGGGGGCCGAGGAGAAGCCACAGTGCTCGGCCTGCTTCATCCTGTCGGTCGAGGACACGATGACCGGGATCCTCAACTGGTACGTCGAGGAGGGGACGATCTTCAAGGGCGGGTCGGGGTCCGGCATCAACCTCTCGTCGATCCGCTCCTCGAAGGAGCGTCTCTCCTCGGGCGGCCTCGCCTCGGGGCCGGTCTCGTTCATGCGCGGCGCCGACGCCTCCGCCGGCACGATCAAGTCGGGCGGCAAGACCCGACGCGCGGCGAAGATGGTCATCCTCGACGTGGACCACCCCGACGTCGAGGAATTCATCTGGTGCAAGGCGGTCGAGGAGCGGAAGGCCCGCGTTCTCCGCGAGAACGGGTTCGACATGGACCTCGACGGAGTTGACTCGCACTCGACCCAGTACCAGAACGCCAACAACTCCGTGCGGGTGACCGACGAGTTCATGAAGGCGCACCTCGAGGACCGCGACTGGAACCTCAAGGCCGTCCTGGACGGCTCGACGGTGAAGTCGGTGCGCGCCCGCGACGTCATGCGGCAGATCGCCCAGGCGGCCTGGGAGTGCGCCGACCCAGGGATGCAGTACGACACGACGATCAACGACTGGCACACGTGCCCGGCCACCGGGCGCATCAACGCCAGCAACCCGTGCTCCGAGTACATGCACCTGGACAACTCGGCGTGCAACCTGGCCAGCCTCAACCTGCTGAAGTTCCTGGGCGACGACGGGACCTTCGACATCCAGGCCTTCAAGCGGGCGGTCGAGGTGGTGTTCACGGCGCAGGAGATCCTCGTGGGCAACTCCAGCTACCCGACCGAGAGGATCGAGCGGAACGCCAAGGCCTTCCGCCAGCTCGGGCTGGGGTACGCGAACCTCGGGGGACTGCTGATGGCCCGAGGCCTCCCGTACGACTCCGATCAGGGGAGGGGCTGGGCCGGCGCGATCACCGCGATCATGACCGGGCACGCCTACGCCACATCCGCCCGGATCGCCGAGAAGATGGGTCCCTTCGCCGGGTACGCCCCCAACCGGGACGCGATGCTGCGGGTGATGCGGAAGCACCGCGCCGCGGCCGACGAGATCGACGCCGATCAGGTGCCCGAGGGCCTGCTCTCGGCGGCCAGGCAGGCGTGGGACGAGGCCGTCGCCCTCGGCGAGCAGTCCGGGTACCGGAACGCGCAGGCCAGCGTGCTCGCGCCGACCGGGACGATCGGCCTGATGATGGACTGCGACACGACCGGGATCGAGCCCGACCTCGCCCTCGTCAAGACGAAGAAGCTCGTGGGCGGCGGGACGATGCAGATCGTCAACCGCACGGTCCCCCGGGCCCTCAAGCACCTCGGCTACGACGAGACGCAGGGGAGGGACATCGTCGAGTACATCGCCGAGCACAACTCGGTGAAGGACGCCCCGCACCTGAAGCCCGAGCACGAGAGCGTCTTCGACACCTCGATGGGCGAGCAGGCGATCCACTACATGGGGCACGTCCGCATGATGGCGGCCGCTCAGCCGTTCATCTCCGGCGCGATCTCCAAGACGGTGAACCTGCCCGAGGACGCCAGTGTCGAGGACGTGGAGCACCTCTTCCTCGAGGGCTGGAGGCTGGGTCTCAAGGCGGTGGCGATCTACCGGGACAACTGCAAGGTGGCCCAGCCGCTCTCCGCCGACAAGAAGAAGAAGGCCGCCTCGGCCGAGACCGTCACCCCGGCGGGGGC
>Ga0299907_10001540_pt1 | contig 13300 bp, 14 predicted proteins | sample RVTome_16_FD_198680 | JGI IMG/M metagenome (GOLD analysis project Ga0299907, IMG submission 198680) | Soil microbial communities from uranium-contaminated site in the Upper Colorado River Basin, Wyoming, United States - RVT152D67 (version 2) ... | reverse complement strand
CCAGCGCAGGGGCCGCGCCCGGAAGGGCGGCGAGGTGGGCGTCGAGGACCGTCACCCCGCCGGGATGGCGTTCCGCCACGGTGACCGGCCCGGTGACGGGCACCTCACCACCGCGGAGCACCCGCAGATACCAGCCGGTCCGGCCGCTGCCCCGCAATCGGGCGGCCATGTCGCCCACGCCGGAGCGCATGGTGAGCTTGAAGCAGGGCCAGCGGGGCTGGGCCACTTCGAGCAGCGCGTCACCCCACTCCCACACGTCCCCGATCCCCACCCCGCCCTCGGTGACGCCGCCGGTGGTGAGGTTCTCGCCGAAGAACGCCGGGCCGATATCGGGCCGGTCCAGCTCCGACCGCCAGGTGGGGAGATGCTCGGATGCGTAGGCATAGACCGCCTTTTCCCGCCCGCCGTGAACCGTCAGGTCGGCCTGGCGGTCGCCCTCCAGGTTGAGCTCGCCCAGCAGGAGCGTCTCCGCCCCGGCGACGGGCTGCTTGACGATCCCGGAGCGCACCGGCCGGCCCCGGCGGCTGCCGATCACAGCCGGGAGGCCCACGTTGACCGAGACGAGCCGGACGACGGTCATCGCCGTCGGGCCCGGCGCGCCTTGCGGATCCGGTAGCCGGCATACGCCGCCACCGCCGTGATCAGCATGCCCTGTTTACGGACGAAGCCCTCGACGGCGGAGGGGTACTTCTCCTCCTTGGTGCGGTGCCACAGGCCGTCGCACACGAAGGCCTCCACCGGCGCCGACAATTCCTTGCACCGGGAGTTGAGGGCGGCCTCGATCCGCCATCCCCGCTGGTCCTTGTCGTGCAGGCCCTCGAAGATCTCCCGGCGGAGCCCGCGCTGGCCGGTCAGGATGGGCAGGACCCGCAGGAACAGGCGGTTGAGCACCGGGCCCCGGTCGAACAATCCGCAGGCCATGCCCGCCCGGCCGCTCAACACGGCCTCGGCCAACCGGTCGACGTGGCCGGGCACGAGCCCGACCAGGTCGGCATCGAGGAAGACGATCACGGGAGCATCGGTGGCGGCCACGCCGGCGGCCATGGCCTGGCCCTTGCCGGGCTGGACACAGGTCTCGAGCCGGGCCCCGGCCTTGACCGCGGCCGCCGCCGTGCCGTCGGTGGAGGCGTTGTCGACCACCACCACCTCGTCGATCAGGGCCGCCTGGAGCGCCACCTCGACCACCTCGCCGACGGTGATCACCTCGTTGAAGGCGGGAATGACGGCCGCGGCACGCACCGTCACACCACCGAGTGGTAGACGTCCACCGTGCGGGTGGCGATGGCGGGCCACGAGAAGCGCTCCAGCACCCGGGACCGTCCGGCTGCGCCCATGGACCGGGCCGCCTCCGGATCGGCGAGCACCTGGTTGACGGCCCCGGCCAGGTCGGCGGCGAAGCGTCCGGCATCGGCCGGATGCCCGCCCACCGCCGCTTCGAAGGGAACCAGCAGCCCGGTGTCGCCGTCGACCACGATCTCTGGTATCCCGCCGGTGGCGCTGGCCACCACGGCGGTGCCGCACGCCATGGCCTCCACGTTGACCAGGCCGAAGGGCTCGTAGACCGACGGGCAGACGAACACCGTGGCGTGGGTGAGCACCTGGATCAGCTCCGAGCGGGGAATGACCTCCTCCAGCCAGAGCACCGAACCCCGGCTCTCGGCCAGTTCCGCCGCCCGGGCCCGCATCTCCCGGCCGACCTCGGCGGTGTCGGGCGCAGACGGCAACAGCACCAGCTGAGCGGCCGGGTCGATGGCGGCCGCCGCCGCCAGCAGATGCTCGATGCCCTTCTGGCGGGAGATCCGACCGACGAAGACGACCGAGGGGCGGTCGGGGTTGATGCCCAGGCGCTGCAGAGCCTCCACCCCCGGATCGGGCCGGAACTCGTCGGTGTCGACCCCGTTGTGGACGACCACCACCCGGGCCGGGTCGATGCTCGGGTAACAGGCCAGTACGTCGTCACGCATGGCGCTGGAGACGGCGATGACCGCGTCGGCCGCCTCCAGGGCGGTGCGCTCGCAGAAGCTGGACAGGGCGTAGCCGCCCCCCAGTTGCTCGGCCTTCCACGGGCGGCGCGGCTCCAGCGAGTGGCTGGTGGCCACGTGGGGGACCCCGTGAACCAACTTGGCCAGATGCCCGCCGAAGTTGGCGTACCAGGTGTGGGTGTGGACCACGTCGGCGCCGGTCACGCCGGCCGCCATGAGCAGGTTGACGGACACCGTGCGCAAGGCGGCGTCGTGGGGGGCGGCAGACCCGATGGCATCCCACGGCCGGTAGGCCCCCGCCACCAGAGGAGACTCCCGGGGCGCCCCGAAGCAGTGGACGGCCACGTCCACCAGGCGGGCCAGCTCCCGGGCGAGATACTCCACGTGCACGCCCGCGCCGCCGTAGATCTCGGGGGGGTACTCGCGGGTGAGCAGGGCGACGCGCATCAGCTCATCATCAGGCTTCGGGGATCTTCTCTCCCTTGCCGATGACCACGATGCCGTTGTCCGAGACCGTGAACCGGGCCTGGTCGGCGAGGGGATCCAGGCCGATCTGGGCCCCGGGAGGGACATTCACGTTCTTGTCGATGATGGCGTTGCGCACGATGGCGCCCTGGCCGACGAGCACGTCGTGGTGGAGCACCGAGTTCTCCACCAGGGCGTGACTGTCGACGATCACCCCGGGGGAGATGACCGACGACCGCACCGTCCCGCCCGAGATGATGCTGCCGGCGCACACCATGGAGTCGAGCGCCCGCCCGGTGCCCTCGACGCCCTGGAGCACGAACTTGGCCGGCGGCAGCGTCGGGAGCGACGTGTAGATCGGCCATTCCCGGTTGTAGAGATTGAAGACCGGGTGGACGGAGACCAGGTCCATGTGGGCGTCGTAGTAGGAGTCCATGGTGCCCACGTCCCGCCAGTAGCCGTGATCCCGTTCCGTCGAGCCCGGCACCTGGTTCTTGGAGAAGTCGTAGACGTGGGCCTCGCCCGCCTCCACCAGGGTGGGGATGATGTTGCCGCCGAGGTCGTGACGGCTGGACTGGTCCTCGGCGTCGAAGTTCACCGCGTCGACCAGGGTGGAGGCGGTGAACACGTAGTTCCCCATGGAGGCGAAGATCTGGTCGGGGGCATCAGGCAGGCCGGGAGAGGAGGCCGGCTTCTCCTTGAACCCGGCGATCCGGGTGCCCTCGCCCACCTCGATGACCCCCAGCTCGGGAGCCTGGGTGCGGGGGGCCCGGATCCCGGCCACGGTGACCCCCGCACCGCTGGCGATGTGTTCCTCCACCATCTGGCGGGGATCCATGCGGTAGATGTGGTCGGCGCCGAAGACGATGATGTAGTCGGGACTCTCGTCGTGGACCAGGTTGAAGTTCTGGTAGATGGCGTCGGCCGACCCCGCGAACCACCGGGGCCCCCGGCGCATCTGCGCCGGGACCGGCGTCACGTAGCTGCCCAGCAGGGTCGAGAGCCGCCACGTCCGCGTGATGTGCAGGTCGAGGCTGTGGCTCTTGTACTGGGTCAGCACCACGATCTTGAGGTAGCCGGCGTTGGCCAGGTTGGACAGGGCGAAGTCCACGATCCGGTAGTGCCCCCCGAAGGTCACCGCCGGTTTGGCCCGATCCGCGGTCAGGGGCCCGAGACGTTTCCCCTCGCCTCCGGCGAGGACCATCGAGAGCACCCGAACGCCGGCCACGGCGGTACCGTACTCGCATGATGGCTCGTCGCCTGGCGGCTCATCGCCGCTCCTGATGCGCATCGTTCTCGGCTCCGATGAGCGGACGCCGCTCACCGACGCCGTGGCTGACGACCTGCGAGGGCGGGGCCATGAGGTTGTCCTGGTCGGTCCCCCCGCCGGTGAGGACCTCGGCTGGGTGGACGTGGGACGCCGGGTGGGGGAGCACGTCGCCCGGGGCGAGGTGGACGGCGGTGTGCTGTTCTGCTGGACGGGGACCGGCGCGTCCATCGCCGCCAACAAGGTGCCCGGCATCCGGGCCGCCCTGTGCACCGACGCCGAGACGGCACGGGGCGCGCGCCGCTGGAACGACGCCAACGTGCTCGTGCTGTCGCTGCGTCTCACCAGCCCGGTGGTGGCCTCCGAGATGCTCGACGCCTGGTTCACCACCGGTCCCGACCCGGATGAAGCCGCCAACATCGGGAAGCTCGAGTCGTAGCCGCAAAGGCCACATTTGCGCGCGCAGCGCGCGAATCAGACACGGTTGGCCAAGGCTATCCCTCGGTATCTTCGGCCCGGACAAACAGGAATCGGGCATTTGAGGCGGAACCAGTTAGGCACGCTGTTGACCACTCACAGTGACATTTTTGGAGGAATGCAGTCGTGCCGACCTCGCCCGCGCGCCGTCTGGGCGCCATCGCCCTCGCCCTCGCCCTGCTGGTGGCGCACGCCACCCTGACGTCCCGGGCGGCGACGGCTGAGCGCGGCTACTGGCTGGTGGACGGGAAGGGCAACGTCTACGAGTTCGGCGGCGCGCCCTTCCAGGGTTCCGCCGCCTCCGCCTCCCCCATCGTCGCCATCGTGCCGTTCCCTTCAGGCACGGGGTACTGGCTGGCGGGGGCGGACGGGGGGATCTTCGCCTTCGGTGATGCGCCGTTCAAGGGTTCGATGGGCGGCCAGCCGCTGAACCGACCGGTCGTGGGGATGGCGGCCACGCCGTCGGGGCAGGGCTACTGGCTGGTGGCGGCGGACGGGGGGATCTTCGCCTTCGGTGATGCGCCGTTCAAGGGTTCGATGGGCGGCCAGCCGCTGAGCCGGCCGGTCGTGGGGATGGCGGCCACGCCGTCGGGGCAGGGCTACTGGCTGGTGGCGGGGGACGGGGGGATCTTCGCCTTCGGTGATGCGCCGTTCAAGGGTTCGAAGGGCGGCCAGCCGCTCAACCATCCGATCGTGGGGATGGCCGCCACTCCCTCCGGCCACGGTTATTGGCTGGTGGCGTCGGATGGCGGTGTCTTCGCCTTCAACGCCCCCTTCTTCGGTTCCGGCACGGCGAGCATGATCGATGCCCCCGTGGTGGGCATGGCCGCCACCCCCGGGGGCGACGGCTACTGGATGGCGGACGCCAGCGGGGACGTGTACCACTTCGGGGCGGCCGAGTTCTCCGGCGAGGCGGACGACTGCCCGCTGCCGGCGGGCATCGTCGGGATCGCCGCCAGCGGCCCCGGGACGTCATCGACTCCGCCCGCGCCGCGGCCGAACTGCGGGCTTCCGCTGCCCACCTCGACGACCACAACCACCTCGACATCCACGACCGGCCCGGGGGGTGGATCGGCCTTTCAGATCGGCCTCATCGGGGACACCGGCTACACCGCCGATCAGGAATCCCTGTTCCGCCGGGCCCGGTCCCACATGAACACCTTCCCGCTGGCTTTCGTCGTCCACGACGGCGACTTCAAGTCCGGTTCCTCCTCATGCACCGACTCGAAGTTCCGCACCGCCTTGGACACCTTCAACGGGTTCGAAGCGCCGTTCATCTACACGCCGGGCGACAACGAATGGTCGGACTGCTCCGACCCGCGGGGCCGCCTGGCCTTCCTCCGCACCCTGTTCTTCTCCACCAGCCAGTCGCTGGGCCAGAGCAAGATCACGCTCACCCGTCAATCCGGATACCCGGAGAACGCACGCTGGGTGCGGGGCAACGTCGTCTTCGCCACCGTCAACCTGCCTGGTTGGAGGGGCCTCAGCCCGAGCGCCAGCGAGAGCAGCGCCCGCATCACCGCCGATGTGGCTTGGATCAACGCCGCCTTCGACCAGGCCCAGCAGCTGGGGAGCCCCGGCGTCATGATCGCCTGGCAGGACAATCCGTTCCGAGATGCCGAGCCCAAGACTCTGGCCGCCCTCAAGTCCCGGACGAGATCGTTCGGGAAGCCAGTGGTGCTGGTCCACGGGGACACCCACACCTTCCGGATCGACCATCCCTGGAGCGACGTGGCGAACTTCACCCGGGTCGAGACCTACGCCACCACCCAGAGCGACCGGTGGGTCCTGGCCACGGTCAATCCGTCGAGCTCGTCGGTGTTCAGCTTCTCCAGCAAGACCGCTCCCTAGGTCCCCCCGGCTGGTACCTTCAGCTCCCATGGTGCTGGCGGCGGCTCGCCCGGGGCGCGGGGTGTCTCCGAGGAACCCGGGGCGCGGGGTGTCCCCGAGGAACCCGGCGCGCGGGGTGTCCCCGAGGAAGACGGTTCCCAACCTGTCGGTGGAGCAGGCTTGTTTCGAGGCCGGAGACGCGCTCGTCTGCGGCATCGACGAGGTCGGCCGGGGCGCGTGGGCCGGCCCGGTGACGGTGGGGGCGGTGGTGGTCTCCTCCGACCTGCCCCGGATCGTCAAGGTCCGCGACTCCAAGGTCCTGACCCTCGAGGAGCGCGAGGCCCTCTATCCCCGGATCATCCGCTGGGCGCTGGCCTACGCGGTGGGTCACGCCAGCGCCGCCGAGTGCGACGCCCTCGGCATGACCGCCGCGCTCCGCCTGGCCGCCGAGCGGGCCCTGGCCACCCTCGACGGGATCAAGCCCGACCGCATCATCCTCGACGGCAACCACGACTACCTCGGCCAGCCCGACCGGGTCCGCACCGTGGTCGACGGGGATGCCCTTTGCCTGTCGGTGGCGGCGGCGTCGGTGGTGGCCAAGGTCACCCGGGACCGGATGATGGCCGCCGAGGCCGGCTGCTACCCCGGCTTCGACTTCGACTCCAACCGGGGATACCCGTCCCCCCGGCACAAGTGCGCCCTCCTCGGCTACGGGCCCACCGCCATCCACCGGCGGTCGTGGATCTACATGGAGAACCTGCCCTGGGCGCTGGCCCCGGTCAACCAGGGGAACCTCTTCTAGGACCGGGCAAATGCGACGCCGGTCGTTGACGCCCCGGGCGCCGGCTCCGTAGCGTGACCAGGATGGCCTGGGCCGTCGACGACTTCGTTCTGTCCCTCACGGCCGCCAGCCCCCACACTCGAGCGGCCTACCGGCGCGACGTGACCCAGTTCACGGAATGGTGCGGGCGGGGAAGCGTGGACGACCCCGGGGCCGTGGACCGGCTCCTCCTCCGCCGTTACCTCGCCTTCCTGGCCACCAAGGGCCTGGCCCGCCGCTCCGTGGCCCGCAAAGCGGCGGCCCTGCGGGCCTACTTCGGCTGGCTCCGGCGGCGGGGTGCGCTGGTGGCCGACCCCAGCCGGGGTCTGCGGGCCCCCGGCGGCGACCGCCGTCTCCCCCGGGTGCCCCGGGCGGCCGAGGTGGCCGCCATGCTCGACGCCCCGACCGTGGCGGACGGGAGCCGGGGTGAGGCCCTCGCGCTCCGGGACCTGGCCCTGCTCGAACTGCTCTACGGCGCCGGGATCCGGGTGGCCGAGTGCTGCGGCCTGGACCGGCCCGACTGCGACCTGGACGGCCCGTCTGTCACCGTGCTGGGCAAAAGGGCCAAAGTGCGTCGGGTACCGATCGGGGAGCCGGCGACGGCCGCCCTGGCCCGGTATCTGGAGGCGGGCCGGCCGGTCCTGGTCACCGCCGAATCGCCGCCCGACGCCTGCTTCCTCAACACCGCCGGCCGGCGCCTGTCGCCCCGCGACGCCCGGCGTATCCTGGCCCGGTATCCCCTGTCCGACGGGCGGGCGGTGAGCCCCCACACCCTCCGTCACGCCTTCGCCACCCACCTCCTGGAGGGTGGCGCCGATCTGCGGTCGGTCCAGGAACTGCTCGGTCACGCCGATGTGGCCACGACCCAGCTGTACACTCACCTCACCAAGGACCGCCTGCGGGCGGTCTATTCCGACACCCATCCCCGTGCCTGAGGCCCCCGCCGTGGACGACGCCAGCTTCATCGAGGAACTCTGGCGGGAGTACAAGGAGTCGAGCCGTCAGGACCTGCGGGACCGGCTGATTCTGCACTACTCGCCGCTGGTCAAGTTCGTCGCCGGTCGTGTGGCCGTCGGCTTGCCCCACAACGTGGAGCAGGCCGACCTGGTGAGCTACGGCATCTTCGGGCTCATGGATGCCATCGACAAGTACGACCCGGCCCGGGGCTACAAGTTCGAGACCTACGCCATGTCGCGCATCAAGGGCGCCATCATCGACGAGCTGCGCACCATCGACTGGGTGCCGCGTTCGGTGCGGGCCAAGGCCCGGGCCATCGAGCGGGCCTACGCCAAGCTGGAGGGGGAGCTGCACCGCACCCCCGAGGAGCACGAGGTGGTGGCCGAGCTGGAGATGACGAGGGAACAGTTCGCCCAGACCCTCTCGCAGATCTCGCTGGTGGGCATCGTGCCTCTCGACGAGCTGCTCTCCGGTTCCGACGCCGGCGACGGCGGCGGCCAGGCGACGCTGGCCGACACCATCGCCGACGGCACGGACGATCCCGTCGAGGCGTACGAGGTGCAGGAGATCAAGCACATCCTGGCCGAGGCCATTCAGGGCATGCCCGAGCGGGAGCGGCTCGTGCTCAACCTCTACTACTACAACGGCCTCACCCTTTCCGAGATCGGTGAGGTGCTGGGGGTGACTGAGAGCCGGGTGTGCCAGATCCACACCAAGGGGATCCTCCAGCTCCGCTCCCGGCTGCTCGAACCCGAGCGGGGCTTGGCCGGCTGAAGGAGGTGGTCGCGATTTTGGCCCTCTGCGGGCCTAAAGCGCGACCACCCCGGAGAAATCCTCTCCCGCGGACCGCCGCCCTCTCGCTACCCTTCGTGCGGCTTTCCCCTCTCCTTCCCCCTCCAGTTCGTCGCGTCCCTGGAGGTGGAAGTGATTCGTCTCGCCCTCGCCGCCGCCCTCACCCTGATCCCCCCCGTCGACGGGCCCGTCGACCGTCCCTTCGACCCGCCGGCGAGGCCCTGGGGCCCCGGGCACCGCGGGGTCGACTACCGGGTCCCGCCCGGAACGCCGGTGCGGTCGGCGGCCGACGGAGTGGTGGGCTTTGCCGGCCGGATCGCCGGTGGGAGCCATGTGGCCGTCGACCACGCCGGGGGTGTGCGCACCAGCTACGCCTATCTGGCCCGGGTGGAGGTGTCCCGGGGTCAGAGCGTCCGCCGCGGGGACGTCGTCGGCCGTTCCGGCGGATCCGGCCCCGGCCACGGACCGGACGTCGTGCACTTCGGTGTCCGCCGGGAGGGCCGCTACGTCGACCCGGCGACTTTGGTGGCCACGGCCCCCGTCCGGGTCCGCCTGGCTCCCCTCGACGCCCCCCCGCCGGCCCCCTGCTGGCCGGAAGGCGGTCCGCCGCCGGCGGCTACACTGAGCGGCCAACCCGGCTTCGAGTCGGGAATTCACACGCCCGCAATCCCACCGGTGATGGCGGTCCCACGGGACCGTGCGTCGAGCGGGCGGAGGTCGAACCGAGGGACAAAGGAGAATGTCTCGTGGCCGTTGTCACGATGAAGCAACTCTTGGAGGCCGGGGTTCACTTCGGCCATCAGACCAGGCGCTGGAATCCGAAGATGAAGCGATTCATCTTCGGCGAGCGCAACGGCATCTACATCATCGATCTCCAACAGACGCTGGAGCGGATCGAGAAGGCGTACCACTTCGTCCGGGACCTCTCCGCCGAAGGCGGGACGATCCTCTTCATCGGTACCAAGAAGCAGGCTCAGGAGCCCATCCAGGAGGGTGCCGGCCGGTCGGGCATGCCCTATGTCAACCAGCGCTGGCTGGGCGGGATGCTGACCAACTTCTCCACCATCCACGCCCGGGTGGCGAAGATGAACGAGCTGGAACGCCAGGTGAACTCGCCTGAGTTCGCGGCCGTGCCCAAGAAGGAGGCGCTCATCCTGCGCCGTGAGCTGGACAAGCTCAAGCGCAACCTGGGCGGTATCCGCTATCTCGAGAAGCAGCCCGACGCCATCTTCGTGATCGACACGAAGAAGGAGCACATTGCCGTCACCGAGGCCAACAAGCTCGGCATCCCGGTGGTGGCCGTGGTCGACACCAACTGCGACCCCGACCTGATCGATTTCGTGATCCCCGGGAACGACGACGCCATCCGGGCCAGCGCCCTCATGTGCCGGGTCATCGCCGACTCGGTGGAGGAGGGCCGGTACATGGCCAACCGCAAGGGCAGGGTGCTACCCGCCCCGGCGGCCGCTGCCGCCCCACCGCCCCCGCCCGACCCCGTCGCCGAGCAGGAGCGGGCCGAGCGTCAGGCCCGGGCCCGGGCCGAGGCGGCCGCAGCCCAGAAGGCCCGGGAGGACCGTCTGGCGGCGGCCAAGCAGACCGCCGGCGAGACGGCCGCCGAGACCCCCAAGCCCGTGCCTCCGCCGCCCAGCGCGGCGGACCCGACCGCCGCTCCGGCCCAGCCGGCTGAGACCGCGGCGGCCCCCGCCGAGACCGCAGAGGATCCGGCGGCCACCACCGAGGACGCCCATGCCTGAGATCTCCGCCAAGGACGTCGCCAGCCTGCGCAGGCTGACCGGCGCCGGGATGATGGACTGCAAGCGCGCCCTGGAGGAGAACGAAGGCGACATCGAGCAGGCCAAGACCTGGTTGCGGGAGAAGGGCATCGCCGGGGCGGAGAAGCGCGCCGGGCGGGTCGCCCAGCAGGGCGCCATCGACGTGGTCGTCGACGGCCCCGTGGGCGCCGTGGTCGAGCTCAGCTGCGAGACCGACTTCGTGGCCAAGGGCACCCAGTTCAAGGAGACGGTCGCCGCTCTGGCCCGCCAGGTGGCGGCCAAGGGCGACGCCGACCTCGCCGCCCAGCCTTACGAGGCCGATCCCTCCACCACCGTGGGGGACATGGTCAAGGGCATGGCCGGCACGCTGGGCGAGAACATCACGCTGGGCCGGGTGGCCCGCTTCCAGGCCGACGGCGGCCTGGTGGACGGTTACAAGCACATCCAGAACGAGCGGGGCACGATCGGCGTCCTGGTCGAGGTGTCCGGCGTCGATCCCTCCGATCCCAAAGCGGTGGCCGCGGCCCACGACATCGCCCTCCACGTGGCTTCGGCCGCGCCGCGATGGGTGTCCCGTGAGGACGTCCCCGCCAAGGTGCTCGAGTCGGAGCGGGCCGTGCTGGAGAACCTCACCCGCAACGAGGGGAAGCCCGAGGCCGCCATCCCCAAGATCGTGGAGGGCCGCCTCAACGGCTTCTACAAGGACAACGTGCTGGCCGAGCAGGGCTTCGTGCGCGATCCCAAGGTCACGGTGGCGTCACTGCTGACCGGCCTGGGCCCCGAGGCCAAGGTCGCCCGGTTCGTACGCTTCAAGGTCGGAGAGGAGTAGCCGGCGCGATGCCCATGGCTCTTCTGGCGCTCCGGAGGTCCTGATGGCCCAGAGCCTCTGGCCCCGGGTGGTGCTGAAGCTTTCCGGCGAGGCGTTCGCCGACCAGTCCATCGGCTCGGGCATCGACGCCGTGATCGTCCAGCGTCTGGCCGAGGAAATCGCGGACGTCAGGTCGGAGCTGAGCGTCGAGATCGCCATCGTGGTGGGCGGGGGCAACATCTTCCGGGGCATGTCCGGTGCCAGCCGGGGCATGGACCGGGCCACCGCCGACAACATGGGCATGCTGGCCACGGTCATCAACGCCCTCGCCCTCCAGGACGCCTTGGAGTCCGTGGGGCAGGCCACCCGGATGCAGACCGCCATCCACATGGCGCAGGTGGCGGAGCCCTACATCCGGCGCCGCGCCATCCGTCACCTGGAGAAGGGACGGGTGGTGATCTTCGCCGCCGGTACCGGGAACCCGTACTTCACCACCGACACGACCTCCGCCCTGCGGGCGGCCGAGATCGGGGCGGGAGCCATCCTCAAGGGCACCCACTCAGGGGTCGACGGGATCTACTCCGCCGACCCCCGGATCAACCCCGACGCCGTCAAGCTCTCGCGCATCAGCTACTTCGAGGTGATCAAGCAGGGCTTGAAGGTGATGGACTCGACGGCCATCACGTTCTGCATGGACAACGATCTGCCTATCGTGGTCTTCGACGTGCTCAAAGAGGGCAATATCCACCGGGCTCTGGTCGGTGAGCCCATCGGGACGGTCGTGAGCGCAAAGGGGGACGGGTGATCCAGGACGATGTCCTCTCCGAGACCAGGGAGAAGATGGCCAAGGCCGTCGTCCATCTCCAGGGTGAGTTCAGTGGGATCCGGACCGGGCGGGCCACCCCCGTCCTGGTGGAGAAGTTGCGAATCGACTACTACGGCTCGGACGTGCCGCTCCAGCAGCTGGCCGGCTTCTCGGTGCCCGAGCCCCGGCTGCTGGTGATCTCGCCCTACGACAAGACCGCCATCAAGGCCATCGAGAAGGCCATCCAGGCCTCGGATCTGGGCATCACGCCGGGCAACGACGGCCAGGTGATCCGGCTGGCCTTCCCGCCGCTCACCGAAGAGCGCCGCCGAGATCTGGTGAAGGTGGTCAAGCACCGGGCCGAGGACGCCCGGGTGGCGGTGCGCAACCTCCGCCGGGCCGCCCGTCACGACCTCGAGGCGTTCGAGAAGGAGGGTGAGCTGTCCGAGGATGACCTGGACCGGGCCGAGAAGGACCTGGAGAAGCTCACGCACGAGTACATCGGCGAGATCGACCAGATGCTGCATCACAAGGAGCAGGAGCTGCTCGAGGTCTAGTGCCGCTTTTGCCCGGTCTCAGTCGCCGCCTTCGCCGCCGAACTCTCCCAGGATCCCGGACAGGAACGACTTCTTCTTCTTGGGTCGGTGCCCGGTGCTCTCGGAGCGCCGGCGGTCGTCCCGGTCGTCGCCACGGGGTTCCGGTTCGGCCTGTTCGGCTCGTTCGATGAGCTTGTCGAGCTCGCCCCGGTCGAGCCAGACACCGCGACATTCAGGGCAGTAGTCGATCTCCACACCCTGCCGTTCGCTCATCAGGAGCTTTGTTCCATCCAAAGGGCAGTCCATCCCGGGCAATGTACCCAGTTCGGCCGGAGGAGGGTCCACCGGGATCGGCAAGCCCGGAGTTACGCTTTCATGCACCGACGCGCCCGAGGGGGGTGGCTGTGGTCGACCGCCACGATGACGAGCTGGCTGAACGCCGCATGAACGCGGCCCGGTCCCAGCCCGACCCCGGGGGCCCGGGGATTTCCGATGTCGCCGGCCCCGTCGGTGCCGCCCTGCCCCTGGAGTGGGACGAGCCCGACGACGAGCCTGACGACCAGCCTGAGAGCGAGACCGGTGGGGCGACCACCATCGACCTCACCGAGCGGGCCGGCCGCGACGACCTGGCCGCCTGGTCGGACGTACTGCGCCGCCGGCCGCAGGAGGCGGCCCGGATCACCGGCCACCCTTCGGCGGCCGGCGAGCACCTCACCGGGCGCCGCCGGCCTGACTACGACGATGACTCCGTCCGTGCCCTGCTGGAGCGCCGCGGCCGCCGGGGAGGTC
>Ga0299907_10001539_pt1 | contig 13306 bp, 14 predicted proteins | sample RVTome_16_FD_198680 | JGI IMG/M metagenome (GOLD analysis project Ga0299907, IMG submission 198680) | Soil microbial communities from uranium-contaminated site in the Upper Colorado River Basin, Wyoming, United States - RVT152D67 (version 2) ... | reverse complement strand
AAGTGAAGATCCGCTGGGACGCCGACTGCCCGGTGTGCGGCAAGGAGCCGACGATCACCGAGCTGATCGACTACGAGCAGTTCTGCGGCGTCCCCGCCCGACCCGAGTAAGGAGCATCCACGACATGCCCGTACAGGTGAAGCTGCCCACGATCCTCCGCAAGCACGCGGGAGGGGAACCCAAGGTGAGCGCGGAAGGTGACACGCTCCGCGACGTGCTCGACGATCTCGAGACGAGATACCCGGGGATCACCAAGAACGTTCGGTCGGAGGACGGCGGGCTCCATCGGTTCATCAACGTCTACCTGAACGACGAAGACGTGCGGTACCTCGGCTCGCTCGAGACCGAGGTCGGGGAGGGCGACACGGTGTCGATCCTCCCGGCGGTCGCCGGCGGCCGAGGTTAGCGCTCGACGGCCAGCCCGCGGAGCAGGAGCTCGGCAGCGTCCCGGAAGCGCTGCAGATCGCGGTACGGTCTCGACACGAGCATCGCGCCCTCGAGTCCTCCGATCAAGGTCCTGGCGACCGCGCGAGCCGATCCCTCGAACCGAACAGTGCCCGCCTCGCGGCCCTCCTCGAGGACGCGCATGAGCCACACCTCGTTGTCGTCGAAGAATCGGACCACCCGCTCGCGCATCGGATCGGGCAGCGTCGCGTAGTCCGCCGCCAGCATGCCGCATAGGCACATCCGGTCATCTCTGAAGACGTCGGCGTAGAGCTGCGTGTACGCGTCCAGCTTGTCCCGGGCATCTGAGTGATCGACGTCGGTCCTCGCCAGCGCCTCGCGGAAGCGCTCGGCGTACCGCGCGATCAGCGCGTCGCCGAGTTCGGCTTTGGACGCGAAGTGGTAGTGGAGGGCCGCCTTCGTGACCCCGAGCTCACGTGCGACGTCGGCGTAGCTGAACCCGTTGAACCCGCGCTCCTGCACGAGCCGCTCTGCGGCGTCGAGGGTCTGGGCCGCGGTGCTGCGCGCTTCCTTCAGCTTCGGTGAACTTCCTGCCCTAGTCATCTTGACATCCTACCTACTAGTAAGTCAGGCTCCCCATCCGAGAACCCACAGGCGAGGAGGGACATCATGCAACAGACGGAGCAGGGGAGCTTCGACCGAGCCGACGAGGTCCGGGAGTTCCCGAGCGGCCACGCCGACATCCTGAAGATCGGCGACAGCGAGATCGGGCGGTTCGTGTTCGAACCCGGATGGCGCTGGTCGAAGAACCTGAAGCCCATCGCGGGGACGGACAGCTGCGAGGCACCGCATTTCCAGTACCACATCGCAGGAACGCTCGGTATCTCGATGGACGACGGCACCGAGATCGTGGCGAAGCCCGGCGACGTCACGTCGCTGCCGCAGGGTCACGACGCCTGGGTGATCGGAGACGAGCCGGTCGTGGTCGTCGACTGGTACGGCGCGAGCAACTACGCGAAGAGCATGTGATGCAGCCCGTCGCGCACGAGGTGGCGACGAAGGAACTCGCCGAGCATCTGCTCCCGATCTTCGAGACGAGCCCCGACGGGGTCTACGTGTGGCTGGACGAGGAGCACTGGATATGCAACCAGCGGTTCGCCGAGCTGCTCGGCTACAACTCACCGGGCGAGCTGAATGACACGCCGCATCTCCTGCAACGGTGGGTCCACGAGGACGACCAGGGTCAGTTCTCGTGGTCGTACTGGAACCGGGTACAGACGCGATCGTTCCCAACCACGCTGAGGTTCCGAGGGAAGCGTAAGGACGGCTCGGAGGTCCTCTTCGAGACAGAGATGATCCCGCTCACGTTCGGCGGCCATACGTTCGCGTATCACTTCGTCCGCAAGGTCGGATGAGCGCCGGGGCATCGCGTCGGGTCCTGCGGGACCGGACGCGGCCTCCTCCAGAGCGACCGCTGCGATAATCGCCGCGTGACCCGCCACGACGACATCCTGCAGGCGATCGGAAACACACCACTCGTCGGGCTGCCCTCGATGTCCCCGAAGCCCCGCGTGCGCCTTTGGGCCAAACTCGAGGGGAACAATCCCACAGGCTCGACGAAGGACCGCATCGCGCTCGCGATGGTCGAGGCAGCCGAGACATCCGGTGAGCTGACGTCCGACAAGACGATCCTCGAGCCCACGTCAGGCAATACCGGCATCTCGCTCGCGATGGTCGCCAAGCGGAAGGGCTACCGGCTCACCGTGGTCTTACCGGACAACGCGAGCCAGGAACGCCTCGGCCTCCTGCGACTCTTCGGCGCCGAGATCGTCTTCTCCGACGGTGACAAAGGAACGAACGGCTCGATCGAAGTGGCCCGCGCGCTCGCAGCGGATGGCACGTACTTCATGCCGTTCCAATACGGGAACCCGGCCAACCCGCGAGCCCACGAGGAAGGAACCGCGCGCGAGATCGTCACCGACCTCCCCGAGGTCACGCACTTCGTCGCCGGGATGGGCACCGGCGGGACCCTCACAGGGGTGGGCCGCGCGTTGCACGCGCACGACCCTTCCGTCCAGGTCGTCGCCGCGGAGCCGGAGCTCGGCGATCTCGTCTACGGCCTCCGCTCGCTCGACGACGGGTTCGTCCCGCCGATCTTCGATCCGGCCGAGGTGAACAGGAAGTTCCTCGTGCGCTCGGACGACGCGCTGCGGGCGACGCGCGAGCTGACGTCGAGGGAAGGCATCTTCGCGGGCATCTCGTCCGGCGCCGTGATCCACGTGGCCCAGCGGATCGCCGCCGAGGTGGACGAAGGCGACGTTGTGTGCTTGCTCGCCGACGGCGGATGGAAGTACCTGTCCACCGAGGCATGGGCCGAGGATCTCGCGACCGCGGAGAAGAAGGTCTCCGAGTCCCTTTGGTGGTGAGGTGAGCGACCCGCGTGCGATCGGCGTGTTCGACTCCGGCGTCGGCGGGCTCACCGTCGCGCGCGCGATCATGGACCTCCTCCCGCACGAGCCGCTCCTCTACCTCGGCGATTCGGCGCGGTTCCCGTACGGCTCGCAACCGGTCGAGCGGATCCGGCGGTACGCGCTCGAGATCGCGGAGTACCTCGTGCGAAGAGACGTGAAGCTGCTCGTGATCGCCTGCAACTCGATCGAGGTCTCGGCGATCGGCGACATCGCCGTGAGCGCCGACATCCCCGTGGTAGGGGTGGTGAACCCGGGGTCCCGCGCAGCCATCCGCGCGACGCGGAACGGCGTCGTCGGTGTGATCGGGACCGAGGCGACGATCGCGACGGGCGCCTACCAACGCGCGTTCGGCTCGGCCGTCGCGCTGCACACGGCCGCGTGCCCCGCCTTCGTGGAACACGTCGAGCGCGGGGACACCAGCTCGACGGAGCTCCGCACCGTCGCGCGCGGGTATCTTGAGCCACTCATGGAAGCCGGGATCGACACACTGGTGTTGGGCTGCACCCACTATCCCCTCTTGTCCGGGCTCCTTCAGCTGGAGCTCGGTCCCGACGTCGTGCTGGTCTCGTCGGCGGAGGAGACCGCGAAGGACGTGTACGGTGAGCTCGTGTCCCGAGAGCTCCTGGCACCGGTTGGAGGGAGACCCGTGCACGAGTTCGTCACGACAGGCGATCCCGATCGGTTCCAGGGTCTCGCGGAGGTGTTCCTTGGTCCCGAGGTCCGGAACCTCGGCGTCCAGAGGGTGACGGTGGAGGGCGCGTGGAGCTGACGGTCCTGGGCGCGCAGGGCACGTGGCCCGGCGCCGGTGGCGAGAACTGCGGCTACCTGGTCACCCAGGACGGCTATCACCTTCAAGTCGACGCCGGCACCGGCACGTTCGCCCGCCTCCAGCAGGTGGTCGGCGTGGACGACGTGGGGGCGATGCTCATCACCCACGGCCATCCCGATCACTACGTCGACATCATCCCGACGTTCTACGCGCGTCATTACGGGGGGTTGGGGCGTCCCGGTCTTCCCTTCTGGTCCCCGGGGGGGTTCACGGACATCGCGGCAGCGCTCGTCTCTGAGAACGGCCGCAACGTGATGGCTGAGGCCTTCGACTTCCGCACCGCGGCCGCCGGCGAAGTGTTCGAGCTGGGGCCCTTCCGCATCACGCCGTTCGAGATGCAGCACATCGGTGTCCTCTCGCTCGGCTATCGGATCGAGGCGGGCGGGGTCGTGTTCTCCTACACCGGCGATACCGGACCGTGTGAGGCAGCGATCGATCTGGGGCGCGACGCCGATCTGTTCCTGTGCGAGGCGACGTATCAGAACACCTCGAAGCTCTATCCGTTCCACCTGTCGGCGGCGCAGGCCGGCGAGGTCGCGACCGCGGCCGGCGCCGATCACCTGGTGCTCACGCACCTCACGCCCGAGCTCGATCATCGGATCTCGATCCGCGAGGCGGCGGAGACCTTCACCGGGCCGATCGACATCGCGGTGCCGGGGATGGTCCTGGAGGTGGGTCGATGAGCCCCCGTCCCGACGGGCGCGCGCCCGGTCAGCTGCGGCCGGTCGCATACGAGCTCGGGTATCAGGAGTGGGCCGCCGGATCCGTGCTGTTCTCGATGGGCAAGACGCGCGTGCTCTGCGCTGCGTCCGTGTCGACCGAAGCCCCTCGCTGGCTCCGGGGGACGGGGAAGGGATGGGTGACGGGGGAGTACTCGATGCTGCCCGCATCCACCACCGAGCGCTCGCCACGCGAGGTGAACCGCGGTCGCCCCGGGGGCCGGACCCAGGAGATCCAGCGGCTGATCGGTCGCTCGCTCCGAGCGGTGACCGACCTCGGCCGGATGGGGGAGCGCACGATCACCGTGGACTGCGACGTGCTACAGGCCGATGCCGGCACGCGAACCGCGGCGATCACCGGTGGCTACATCGCCCTCGCGCACGCCCTGCGGCGGCTCTCGAGCGAACACCTGGTGCCTGACGACCTCCTGCTGGACACGGTGGCGGCCGTCTCGGTGGGGATCGTCGGCGGGGAGGCGCGGCTGGACCTCTGTTACGAGGAGGATGCCGCCGCCGAGGTCGACTGCAACGTCGTCATGACGGGCTCCGGCGCGCTCGTAGAGGTCCAAGGGACCGCCGAAGGGGCGCCGTTCGACCGGACGCAGCTCGACGACCTGCTCGATCTGGCCTCTGCGGGCGTCGTCGAACTGACGAAGATCCAGCGGGACGCGATCGACGGCTGAGGTGGCGTTCCCGGCACGGATCGCGATCGCGTCCCGCAATGCCCACAAGCTCCGGGAGATCCGAAGGATCTGCGCCGATTGGCCCGTGGAATGGCTGACGGTCGAGAACCACCCGGGGCCATGGCCCGACGTGGAGGAGACCGGCAGCACCTACCTCGAGAACGCGCGGCTGAAGGCGCGGGCCGGGGCGGCCACCCTGCGGGAGCCGGCGCTCGCGGATGACTCCGGGATCGAGGTCGACGCGCTCGGCGGCCGTCCCGGCCACCGGTCCGCTCGGTTCGCCGGCGAGGACGCCACCGACGAGCGCAACCTCGAAGAGCTCATCCGGGCCCTCAAGGGGGTGCCGGGGTCCGGGCGCACTGCCCGCTACCGGTGCGTCGCCGTGCTCGCGTTCCCCGATGGCCGGGAGCTGCACGCCGAGGGATCGTGTGAGGGGATCCTCGAGCCGAAGCCGCGCGGGGTGCGCGGCTTCGGCTACGACCCGATCTTCGTCCCGGGGGGCTGGGACCGGACCATGGCCGAGCTCACGGATGAGCAGAAGGACCGGATCAGTCATCGGGGACGGGCCTTCCGGGCCCTCAGTGAGCAACTAGAGGTCGGCTGAGCAGCTCACCCGCCCACGCAGGCGGCGGAGGCCCTTCTGATACCTGACTCAAGGTAATGCGGAAGGCCGCCGAAGCTTTCTTCGTGGCGGACAATCACCTGGCAGAGCGCCGTGTCCTGAGGCAAACCGAAGGCTTCTTCGACGGCAAGTCCCCGGGTGTCACGCTCCTGCTCGGCGCCGCGTTCCTCGCCGTCGTTGCGGTGATGGACTACCTCCTCGGCCCGCGCCTGTCGGTCGCGCTCTTCTACCTGATGCCGATCGGCCTCGTGACGTGGAACCTCGGTCTCCGATGGGGAGCGACAGTCGTCGCCCTGTCCACGATCGCGGCGCTCTGGAGCGACCTCCTGTATCCGCAGATCGACCTGCTTCCCTGGTGGAACGCGATCTTCCGATTCGCCGCGTTCCTCGCGGTCGCTGTCTTGCTTGGCACCCTGCGCCGCATCATCGCGTCGCAGTGGGAGCACCTCGACCGGGAGGCGGAGGTCACGACGGGACTCCGCGAGCTGAACGAGGTCAAGGACACGCTCCTGCACGCCGTCTCCCACGACCTCAAGGGCCCCCTCGCCGGGATCCTGGGGTCGGTGCAGACGTTGCACCGCGCCGAGCAGATCGGCCTGACCGAGGAAGAGCGCGCGACGATGCTCGACATGATCGAGCAGGGCGGCAAGAAGATGAACCGGCTGGTCGACGACCTGTTGGATCTCGACCGTCTGGACCGGGGACACATCCAGCCCGAGCGCGCACCGACCGACGTGAGCGAGCTGGCGCGCCGGATCGCTCGTGAGCTCCCGGGCATGGAGTCCCACCCGATCCGAGTCGAGGCATCCCAGGTCCTCGTGGACGTCGATGCCGGCAAGGTCGAGCGTGTGATCGAGAACCTCCTCGTGAACGCACGGCGGCACACGCCGGCAGGGACCGCCGTGCACATCCGCGTCCTCGGTCGTTCCAACGGCGTGGTCCTCGTGATCGAGGACGAAGGTCCGGGCATCCCGGATGAGCTAAAGGAGGTGCTCTTCGAGCCCTTCCGTCAGGGTGCGGGCGCTGGTGGCAGAGGCGTCGGCATCGGGCTCTCACTCGTCAAGAAGTTCGCCGAACTCCACGGCGGCACCGCCCTCGTCGAGGACGGCGAGCACGGCGGCGCCCGCTTCGTCATCACGCTCCCCGGCGACGTGACCGAGCTGCCCGCGGACTCGCGGCGCCTCCAAGCGGTCTAGGTCGCAGGCGACCGGGCGGTCCCGGTCAATCCGCGCCGCGCGCGACCGATGATCGTCTCGGTGGAGGTCAGGAAACCGTCCCGAGTCTGCATCAGCTCACGCTCGAGGGAAGCCATCTCCGACACGATCTTCGGATCGAAGCCCGAACGGTAGAGGAGTTCCGCGATCGAGCTGGATCGCTCCGTCTTCCGAACGACGTCGAGCCCGATGTCCTCGAAACCGGCCGCGGCGAGCGCGCCTCGGAGATCGTCGGGTTCCGGCATGCAGAAGAGCCAGCGGATCGCCGCGGCACGGCGAACGCCTGAGCGACGCTCGAGCGATGTCGCGAGTTCGGCGAACGGTGGGTTCCCCTCGATCGACCCCGGGACGGAGACCTCGATCTCCCCGTCTCGAACGAGCACGCGGCGCATCTCCTCGAGGGCACGGCCACGGTCCGGCAGAAGCTGCAGCCCGTGCGGGCACACCACCCGAGCGAACGAGCCATCATCGAACGGCAGCTCGAGCCCGTGAACACGCCGTTTCACGGTCTCGCCCGTCGATCCCACGGGGGGGAGTCGCGTAAGTGTTCCCCGACGGCTGACCTCGAACGCGAGCTCGAGGGACTGGTCGGGCGACGACCGATCCACGGACCACCTCCGGAGCTCGGCGTCTGCGGCGGTCGGCCGCGTCATCACCTCGCGGCGTCGAGCTCTGGGACGCCTCGGGAGGCCGTCTCGGCGCGCGAAGAGATGTGGTTCGCCACGAAAGCGTGATCCCTCGCCATGCCGGGGAGGACGTCGGATGAGAACGAGTACTGGAACGCCAGTCCGATGAAGTACAGACCCGCTTCCGACGCGACGACCCCACGATCGTGGATGGGTTCCCCATCCGTACCCACGACCGGCAGATCGATCCATCCGAAGTCGGACCGGTACCCCGTGCACCAGAGCACGTTGGCGACGTCCAGCGCGCGGCCGTCTTCCAGGACCGGCAGACCGCCTTCGACACGCGCCACTCGGGGGACCCGCTCGATGCCGGCGGCGGCGAGGTCCTTCGGTCTGACGCGGATCAGCGGATCTCCGTGGGCGATGAGCTTCGGACCGATCTTCCGTCCGATCGGCGTCCCCTTCGTCAAGACGCGATGACCGAGGAACCGGAAGACGCGGAAGCCGTACCGTGCGGGGATGCTTCCGTGGCGAACTGGCAGGTGGCCGGACTCCTTCCCCGCGAGCAACGTCCGGCGGCTCTTCGACAGCTCCGTCGAGATCTCGGCTCCCGAATTGCCCACCCCCACGACGAGGACGTCTCCGTCACTCAGCTGGGAAGGTGTCCGGTAGTGCTTCGAGTGGAGCTGCGTGATGTTCGGTGAGAGTTCACTTGCGAAGCCGGGGACCTTGGGGATCTGGCAGACCCCCGTCGCCACCACCACGTTCTCCGCTTCGATCCGACCCTGCGACGACGTGATCACGAACCGGTCGCCCTCCTTCGCGAGCCGCTCGACCTTCACCCCGGTACGGACCGGGAGGTCGAAGCGCTGCACGTATGCCTCCAGGTAGTCGGCCATCTCGTCCTTGGTCGGGAACGACCAAGCCTGCCCCGGGTACGGGAAGCCCGGCAGACGATCGTAGCGGGCGGGCGTGAAGAGTCGAAGGGAGTCCCAGCGGGTGCGCCACGCGTCCCCAACGCGCTCGCCGGCGTCGAGGATCACGAACGGGCGGCCCAGTTGCTTCAGGAAGTACCCGGTTGCGATGCCCGCCTGCCCGCCACCGATGATCACGGTCTCGACGCGCTCCATCCCCACCTGGATCTCCACGGCTCTCCTCCGTTCTTCCGGCGTTCTCCGACGAGCGACGCTACGCGGGCGCCGCCGCCCGTTCATCGCCCGAACCAGCCAATAGGCGATAGGCACGGTGTGGTGAGGAATCACCACGGGGCGCGCCGCCGGCGTCAGGTCAAGCCGTGCTCGAACGCGAACGCGGTTGCGCCGGACCGCGAGGAGACGCCGAGCTTGACGAACATGTTCTGGAGGTGACGGGCGACCGTGTGCTCGCTGATCACGAGCGTGGTCGCGATCTCCCGGTTCGACCTGCCGGCCGCGACGAGTCGGAGCACCTCCGCCTCCCGCGCGGTCAGGCCGCCCGGGAGACCGGCCGGCCCGGCGAGCAGCTCCTTCGCCGCCCGGGCGTCGGTCACCGCACCCAGACGTTCGAAGGCGGCGATCGCGGCCCGGAGCTCCAAGCCGGCGTCGTCCTCGTCCGCCGCGCTCCGCAGCGCGAGGGCATATCGCGTCCGGGCCATCGCGGTCTCGTATGGAAGCCTGATCTCCTGCCAGAGAGCGACCGCGTGCCGGAGGTCCTCGAGTGCACCGGGGACGTCGCCCTCCGCGAGACTGAGGGTTCCACGCGCGGTGGCGGCGGACGCGTCCAGGGCGGGCGTCGCGTATCCGGCCGCGATCGCGTTGAGCTCGGCGCTCGCCGTCCGCGCCGTCTCGACGTCGCTCTCAGCGAGCGCGACGTCCACCTGCGCCCCGAGGAGCCGCGCCCGGCGCATCCTGCTCCACGTCTCACCCGTGAGCGCGACACGGAGTCCCGTCCGAGCGGCCTCCGACTTGCCCTGGGCGAGGCGGAGGAGCGCGAGCCCCGGCTGCGGCTCGAACCCGATCTCGTGCGCGCGGGCGAAGGACTCCTCGGCGCCCGCGAGGTTTCCCATGCGGCGACGGATCTCACCGGTCCCATAGAAAGCCTGTGCGGCGGCCGCCGGGTCGAAGCTCATGAGTTCCTGCGACGCGCGCGTGGACTCGGCCTCCGCCTCGGACCACGCACCTCGAAGGCTCGACACCTCCGCGCGGTTGATCCGACACATGCCCGGATACGGAGATTCAGGCGGGAGGCTCTCGCACCACGCCCGCGAGGCCTCGCTCCATTCGTGGGCTCGCCGGAGGTCCGCGAGCTCCAGGCAGGTGGCGATGACGTTGCAGTACACGATGCCGGTGAAGAAGTTGCTCAGCTCTCCTGCGACGACGGACGTCATCGCTTCGTCCAGCAGCGCCAGGCCGTCGGCCATGTCGCCCCGGGCGATGAGGAGGAGTCCCTCGGTGTGGATCCCCATCGCCCACACGTCCCTGTTCTCGAACCGCAGTGCGATCCGCGTGGCCCGCTCGGCGAGCACCGTGGCCCCCTCCAGGTCTCCCGAGAACCGCGCTACCGTCGCTTCGAGCACCGCGAGGAAGCCGTGCTCGATGCTCTCCGGCTGATCCTCGAGGTGTCGTTGCGCGCGCATCAGCCAGCCCGCCCCGACGGCGGGCTCCTCTCTGAGGAAGTGCTCGACGCTGAGACGTCCGGCATTGGAGGCCGCCCTCAGTTCGTCGCCTGAGGCCGAGAACGTCGCGTAGGCCCGTTGCCGCGCCGCGATCGATTCGTCGATCTTAGACAACCACCATGCTGCGTCGGAGAGGGCCTCCAGGTCCTCGGGAGTCAGGTCGGACGGATCGGCGGCTGCGAGCTCGTCGTACGCCTCCGCCCACGACTCGCGCCGAGCGGCATCTCGGCCCTGTTCGATGTCGGCGGTCCGCTCGGCCACGCGCTTCTCTCTGTTGGCGCTGGTATGGGGCCATAGCTTAGGCGGACTCCAGGTTCGGTTTCGAGACCGAGAGTGACAGAGTGTGCAGCGATGTCCGGCTCTCGGCAGGAGTGGCGCTCCGGTTGGACGCCCGCGGGGGCCGATGGAGAGGTACGAGGATGAGCGAGGGCCCGAAACTCCGGGGATGGCGATCCGATCTGATCGGATCGATCGGTCTGGGGATCGCGTACTACCTGGCGGCTCAGCTCAGCCTCCGACTGTCGCTCGTCGGCGAGAACATCACCCCGCTCTGGCCACCCACCGGGATCGCGCTCGTGGGCTTCCTCCTTGGGGGACGGCGGCTCTGGCCGGGCGTGGCGATCGCGGCGTTCGCGGTCAACCTCCCGATCAGCACGTCGGCGGTGGCGGCCGCCGTGACGGCGGTCGGGAACACGCTCGCACCGCTGGCGGCCGCCACCCTCCTCCTTCGGGCGGGCTTCCGTCCGCAGCTCGATCGTCTCCGAGACGCGCTCGCGATCGTGTTCCTGGCCGCGCTCGGGAGCACGCTCATCAGCGCCACCATCGGCGCGACGACGCTGGTGGTCTCCGAAGCCATCACGGAGGCGCAGTTCCTCGGGGCGTGGTCCGTCTGGTGGGCGGGTGACGCGATGGGGATCCTCGTGGTCGCGCCATTCCTCCTCACCTTGAACACGATCCGTGCCCACCCGATCCCACGCGGGAGGAAGGTCCTCGAAGCGATCGCGCTGGGAACCGTCCTGGTCGGCGTCTCGTTCCTCATCCTCGTCACGGACCTCCCCATCCTCTTCTTGCTGCTCCCCGTCCTGGGCTGGGCCGCGTGGCGCTTCCAACAGCCCGGGGCGGCGCCGGCGGCGCTCGTCGTGTCGGTGTTCGCGACGTGGGCTGCCGTCGAGAAGCGAGGTCTCTTCTCCGGCCTGACGCTCTCGGAGGAGATGTTCACGCTCCAGGCGTTCAACGCCACGGTCGCGCTCACGTCGTTCTTCTTCGCGGCGATCGTAGGGGAGCGCCTCCGCGCGCGGCGTGCCCTCGAGGAAGCCGCCGCCGACCTCGAGAGGCGGGTCGACCTGCGCACGACGGAGCTCTCGATGGTGAACGAGCGCCTCGCGGAGTCCCAGGAGCTCTCCCATCTCGGTTCGTGGGATTGGGACGTGGCGATGGGCGGCGTGAACTGGTCCCTCGAGATGTATCGGATCCATGGCCTCCCACCCGATGCCCCCATCACGTTCGAGCGCGCCGTGGAGTTCGCGCTGCCCGAAGATCGGGCCCGCATCCAGGCCAACGTGACTCGAGCCCTCGAGCAGCGGAAGGAAGTGATCCCGGACATCGAGTACCGGATCGTCCGTGAAGACGGAAGCATGCGGACGCTCTACGGGAAAGGGCGCGCCCTCCGATCCACCGACGGGTCGGTGATGAGGGTGGTCGGGACGGTCCAAGACGTCACCGAGCGACGCGAGCTCGAGCGCGAGCATCGGATCGCCGACACGCTCCAGCAGGCGTTGCTTCCCGAGCAGCTCCCGGACCTCGTCGGGATGAGTCTCGCGGCTCGGTATGTGCCGGCCGAGGAGGGGTCGGCGGCCGGCGGAGACTGGTACGACGTGATCGAGCTCCCCGACGGCGGCGTCGCGCTCGTGATCGGTGACGTCGCCGGCCACGGAACGGAGGCGGCCAGCGTGATGGGGCAGGTGCGCATGGCCGTGCGCGCGTTCAGCCTCGAGGGACATCCACCGAGGATCGTGGTCGGACACGTGCACGACCTTCTCCGGTCGCTGTACGAAGGCGAGCAGATGGTGACGATGCTGTACCTCGTCGTGGATCCCACGACGTGGGAGGCGACGATGGTGAACGCAGGACATCCGGCATCGCTGCTCCTCGATGCCATCGGCGGGGCGACGTACCTGGCGAGCCCCATCGGGTTGCCGCTCGGCTTGGATTGGAGCCTTCCCTACGAGGAGTCGATCGCGCTGCTTCGGCCGGGATCGACGCTCGTGCTGTTCACCGACGGCCTCATCGACCGGCGAGATATCAAGATCGAGGAGGGGTTGGATCGGCTCCGCGAGGTTGCGGCGGACAAGGTGGGCCTGGGCATCGACGATCTCTGCGGGGTCCTGCTCGAGGACCTGGTTCCCGCCGACGCCTCCGACGACGTGGCGATCCTCGCCGCCCGGCTGGACCCGGTGCGGGAGCGGCTCTCCCTGCATATCCCGGCCGATCCCGCGAAGCTCCGGTCCGTCCGTCGCAACATCGGCCGGTGGCTCTCCGGCCACGACGTGCCGAAGCAGGACGCGGAGGACATCATCCTCGCCAGCTCGGAGGCGTGCGCGAACTCGATCGAGCACGCCTACGGCCCGGGCGAGGGATCGGTGGACATCGAGGCCAAGGTCGACGACGGCGAGATCACGATCGTCGTCCGGGACACGGGCCGGTGGAGGGCGGCGCGCAACGGGGACCGAGGTCGGGGGTTGCCGCTGATCGAGTCATGTATGGACTCCTGTGCGCTCACTCGGGGTGACGAAGGGACCGAGATCCGGATGCAGCGGCGCGTCCCGCGGTCGTCTCCGGGATGACCGATCTTGCGTCGTTCGTCGCCGATCAGCACGACGACGTGGTCATCGGTGTGCTGACCGGCGAGATCGATATGTCCAACGCGACGGAGCTCGAGCGCATGATCACCGACGCCGTCCCCAACACCGTGCGGGGTGTGGTCTTGGATCTCTCCGGTCTCACGTACATCGACAGCGCGGGGGTCCGGCTCCTGCTCTCCTTGACCGGAAGGCTCCGGTGGCGCGGCCAGGACCTCGTCCTGGC
>Ga0299907_10001538_pt1 | contig 13306 bp, 12 predicted proteins | sample RVTome_16_FD_198680 | JGI IMG/M metagenome (GOLD analysis project Ga0299907, IMG submission 198680) | Soil microbial communities from uranium-contaminated site in the Upper Colorado River Basin, Wyoming, United States - RVT152D67 (version 2) ... | reverse complement strand
CATTGCGTCGAGCACAGGAGGCCCTGGTGCGCGCCGATCGGGTGATCAAGTCCCAACCCGAAGAGGTGCATCGCGTGACTCTGGAACGGCTCACGGTGGCCTTGTGCCGCTGGTATGGATAGCTAGCCGGAAGCTTTTGCTCGCTTGGCCAGACGCGACTTCTTGCGGGCGGCGGTCTTCTTGTGGAGCACACCGCGGGAGACGGCATTGTCGATCTTGGACTGAGCGTCCCTGAGCAGCTCGTCGGTCGGGTCGCCGGAAGTTGCCGCAGTCTCGACCTTCTTCACACTGGTCTTGAGAGCGCTGTTCACCGACTTGTTGCGGGCGCGGCGAACCTCGTTCTGACGGTTGCGCTTGATCTGCGACTTGATGTTGGCCATGTTTAAAGACTCAAATCCGATAGGGGTTTCGGGCCCGTCCGAAGACGAGTGTGCCGGAGGCGACAGAGTAGCAGTAGGCCAATCGAAGGTACAATGTCGGTACCGCTTGCCTGTGACCAATCAAACGCGCATCCGCAACTTCTCGATCATCGCCCATATCGACCATGGCAAGTCGACCCTGGCCGATCGCCTATTGGAGCGAACCGGCACGGTCACCGGGCGCGAGATGCGAGAGCAGCTCCTCGACACGATGGACCTGGAGCGGGAGCGTGGCATCACCATCAAGGCGCAGACGGTCCGTTTCAACCACGTCGCCGAGGACGGCGAGACCTACCTGCTCAACCTGATCGACACGCCAGGTCATGTCGACTTCTCCTACGAAGTCTCCCGGTCATTGGCCGCCTGCGAAGGGGCTCTCCTTCTGGTCGACGCGGCCCAAGGTGTTCAGGCCCAGACGCTGGCCAATGCCTACCTTGCGGTGAACGCCGGGCTCGAAGTGATACCGGCCATCAACAAGATCGACCTGGTCGCTGCCGATCCGGATCGGGTGGCGGGTGAGATCACCAATGTCATCGGAGGGTCGCCAGATGACATCACCAGGATCTCGGCCAAGACCGGCGATGGTGTCGATGACTTGTTGCAGCGGCTGGTGGATCAGGTGCCACCCCCCCACGGAGATCCCGACGCGCCGCTGAGAGCACTGGTGTTCGACTCCTACTACGACGCCTACCGGGGAGTGGTTTGCTACGTCCGTGTGGTGGATGGAAGGCTGAGGTCTGGGTTTCGGGTCAAGTTCATGGCGACTGGCGAGGGCCACGACGCCGACGAGATCGGCGTGCTCACACCCACGGCTCTTCCGGTCAACACGCTGGAAGCGGGAGAGGTGGGCTACCTGATCACCGGGGTCAAGGAGATCGACCGGATCAAGGTCGGGGACACCCTCACCGATGCCGCCAATCCGGCCTCAGAGCCGTTGCCCGGCTATGCCGAGCCAAAGCCGATGGTCTTCTCGGGCTTGTTCCCGACCGACGGTGACGACTTCGAACGGCTCAGGGAAGCGCTGGAGAAACTGCGGCTCAACGACGGTTCCTTGACGTGGGAGCCGGAAACCAGCCGGGCCCTCGGATTTGGGTTCAGAGTCGGCTTTCTCGGTCTGCTTCACATGGAGATAGTCCGCGAGCGCCTGGAGCGAGAGTACGACCTCGACCTGGTGGCGACCGCACCGTCGGTTGCCTACCACGTGACTCTGCCCGACGGAAAGGAGACCGAGATCAAGTCACCACAGGACTTGCCCGACGCGGGCGCCCGGATCGGTGTCTCCGAGCCCTATGTGCGTGCGATGATCCTCACTCCCAGCGAGTACGTGGGCCCGATCATGGAGCTGGTGACCAGCAAACGGGGTGACCTGAGCAACATGAGCTACCTGAGCCCCGAGCGGGTGGAGCTCGACTATCAGATCCCGCTCGCCGAGATCGTCTTCGACTTCTTCGACCTGCTCAAGTCGAGGACGAAGGGATACGCATCGCTCGACTATGAGCCGATCGAGTATCGGGAGGCCGACCTGGTCAAGGTCGACATCCTTCTCAACGGTCAGGCGGTCGACGCCTTCTCCGCCATCGTCCACCGGGACAAAGCCCCGGACTACGGCAAGACCATGACCACCAGGCTTCGTCAGCTCATCCCGCGGCAGATGTTCGATGTCCCGATCCAGGCCACGATCGGCGGTCGGATAATCAGCCGGGAGACAGTCAAGGCCAGACGTAAGGACGTCACCGCAAAATGCTATGGCGGTGATGTGAGCCGGAAGAAGAAGCTGCTGCAAAAGCAGAAGGAGGGCAAGAAACGGATGAAGATGGTGGGCTCGGTCGAGGTGCCTCAGGAGGCATTCGTGGCCGCCCTCAGGGTCGATGACGACCTATGAGCCGTCACACCGTGGATCTCCATGTGGACCACAAGGCTGCCTACGTTCACATTCCGTTCTGCTCGGCGGTGTGCCCCTATTGTGATTTTGCGGTAGTCGCTGGATCCGACCACCTGGCCGAGCGGTACGTGAAGGCCGTCATCTCCGAGATCGAGCTGGGTGACCCCTGGTTTGCTCTCGACGCGGTGTACATCGGCGGTGGCACCCCGAGCCACATCGATCCTAGATTGCTGGGCCGGATTCTCGATGCGCTGCGGAATCGGCATGGCCTGGCACCAGGTGCCGAAGTGTCGCTCGAGGCCAACCCCGAGGACTTCGGCCAGGGTCGAGCCAAGCAGCTGCTTTCACTCGGATTCAACAGGGTGTCCTTCGGTGCCCAGAGCTTCGATGAAGACGTCCTGATCCGATTGGGCCGACGGCACCGGAGTGCCGACATCACCAGATCAGTGCTCAACGCCCGAACCGCCGGCTTCGTCAACGTGTCGCTCGACCTCATATTCGGCACACCAGTGGAGAGTGACGGCTCATGGGAGGCGACGCTGCATCAGGCTGTGGTACTGGAGCCAGAACATGTCTCTTGTTATGCCCTCACTGTGGAGCCGGGGACACCGCTCAACCGCGACGTCCTGGCGGGTGCTCCGGCCCCCGATCCCGACATCCAGGCGGACCGGTACGAATATGCGGATCAGGTTCTCGGCGAGGCCGGGTTGGCTCGGTATGAGGTCTCCAACTGGTCGAGACGCGGCCAAGAATGTCGTTACAACATGACGGTGTGGGCTCAGGGCGAGTACGAGGCCTACGGCAACGGGGCCCACCGGTTCCGAGACGGCGTGCGAAGCCACAACATCCGCCGGCTCGAGGCCTACATGGAACGGGTCGAGCAAGGGATGACGCCGAGAGCAGGGGAGGATCCGATCGCCGGCTGGGACGGTGAGCTGGATCGTCTCTTCGTGGGTCTGCGCCGGGCCGCCGGCGTTGCGACCGGTCCCGGCGTCGAGGCCCTGCTCGGATCGGAGGAGGGTGATCTGCTGCTTCGGGAGCGGGTGATCGAGCTTCGGGATGGGCGACTGGTAGTGAGGCGCCCGCTGTTCACCGATGCGGTGCATCGACAGGTGTTGAGCCTCGCCCCACCTGCGGGGTGGGTTGATCGCCCAAACCCGGATAACCTCTATGGCGAGAAGACACATGCTTGAAGATCGTCGTTCTGAGATTCTCCGCGCCCTGGTCGAGGAGCACATTCGTTCGGGAGAGCCAGTCAGTTCCCGAGCCATAGTCGAGCGCGCCCATCTCTCGGTCTCGTCGGCGACTGTGCGCAACGATCTCGCCGCTCTCGAGTCAGAGGGATACGTGATCCAGCCTCACACCTCGGCTGGCCGGGTCCCCACCGCGGCCGCCTACCGCTACTACGTGGATCATCTCGGGCCTGGTCGCCTCCGCTCCGCTGCCCAGGCCAAGATCAACAGTTTCTTCGGGGAGGTCCATCTCGAATTGTCGAAGTTGCTCAAAGCGACTTCGGACCTCCTGGCCGAGGTCACCGACCTGCCTGCGGTGGTAGTTGCCCCCGGGCTGGTGGGCGACAAGGTGAGCTCGCTGCACAGCGTCCAGATCACGGCCGACCAGATGCTTCTCGTTGTCGTTACCGAAGGTGGTCGCGTACTCCAGCAACGGGCGAGAGTCCGCGTGCCCGTCTCACCGGGCGAGCTGGAGACCGCCCATCGTCTGGTCAGCGCAGCGGCGGTGGGCATGGACCTCGGCAGCGATCTCCCCATTAGCGATGAGGCGATCAGCCAGTTGGATGAGCCGGCCCGGGAAGCGGTTCTCACCATCAACGACGGGTTGCATCTGGCCGGGGCGGCCGGATCGGAGATGTTCATCGGAGGAACCCAGAGGCTGGCAACGGTTTGGGAGGACCTCAGTGCCGTGCAGCGAATCCTCGAAGTGCTGGAGCGCGAGGCAGAAGTCATGAAGATCCTGGCCGGTGCCTCGGGCACCTCGATCCAGATCGGTGCCGAGTTGCCGGTCCATGATGTCGACCTGGCGGTGGTCTCCAAGAGCTATGAAGCAGGGTCGGTCGGGGGCTCGGTTGGGGTCATCGGCCCAATGCGAATGAACTACAAACGGGCCATATCGGCGGTTGAGGAGGTCTCCCGCGAGTTGGAGGACCGGATCAGCTCCAAACCGGACTGACCGATGGCCAAGGACTACTACGACATCCTCGGGGTCGGACGCGACGCCACCAGCGACGAGATCAAAAAGGCGTTCAGACGCGTCGCCCGGGCCACACATCCCGACGCCAACCCGGGCAACCCGAGTGCCGACTCCAGCTTCCGTGAGGCGGCCGAGGCCTACGAGGTCCTGTCTGACCCCGACCGGCGACGCCGCTACGACCGTGGTGACACGCTCGACCTCTCCGATCTCTTCTCGGGCTGGGGTGGCCTCGACGATCTCCTCCGATCCGTGTTTGGCGAAGGAGCGACCTTTGGAGGTGGTCCCGCGAATCGCCAGAGTCGTGGTCGGGACATCCTGGTTCGGGTCGGCGTGGACTTGGCCGGAGCGGCCTTCGGGACTGAAGCCGAAGTCAGCTTCCACAGTAATAAGACTTGCACGACCTGTGCGGGCGCCGGTACCGAGAGCGACGAGGGTCGGATCACCTGCCCCGAGTGTGGAGGGAACGGCTCGGTTCGGATGGCGAGACGATCGCTGTTCGGAACGATGATGACCGTGGGTACCTGCCCCAGTTGTCGCGGCGAAGGTGTGCTGGTCACAGATCCATGTGGTGCCTGCTCCGGCGCCGGCTCGGTCGATGAAGAGTCAACGGTGATGGTCGAAGTCCCGGCCGGAGTTTCGTCTGGAACGCGCCTCAGGCTCTCTGGACGGGGTGAGTCCGGTGGGCGCAACGGTCCTTCGGGGGATCTCTATGTCGAGATCCAGGTTGATCCCGACCCGCGATACGACCGCCAGGGCGACGACCTGATCCACTATGTCTCGGTGGGGATAGCCGAGGCCGCGCTGGGGCTCCGGTGCGCGGTGCCCCTCCTCGAGGGAGGGGAAACCGACCTGGACATCCCGGCCGGCACCCAGCCCGGATCGATCTTTCATCTCCCGGGTCTTGGAGTGACCAAGCTCGGCCGACGGTCGCGGGGCGACCTCCACGTCGTGGTCTCGGTGGAGATCCCCACAGATCTATCTCATGACGAGGAGCAGCTCCTCCGCCAGTGGGCAGATCTCAGAGGCGAGAAGACGCATCGTCCTGCCTCGACGAGCTGAATGGCTCACATCCCTCATCTGTTGCTGGAGACGCCCTGGGGCTCGCAACTGGTCGAGGTATCCGAAGCGCAGGCGGCGCACCTGGAGCGTGTCCTCAGGTTGAGGGAAGGTGACCCGGTTTCCTACACCGACGGTCTGGGAACCTTGGGTGAGGGCAGGTATCGACCCGGGCTGGTTGTCCGTGGCGGCGAATCGACACTGGAGCGGCCAACCGACCTGGTCGTAGTGGTTGCCCCTCCCAACAACCGGGATCGGGCTCGATTCATGATCGAGAAGCTCTCCGAGCTGGGAGTCGCCGAGGTTCGCTTTTTGGAAACCCGACACGGGCAGGGCCGACCTCCCCGTGCGGATCGGCTTCGCGCCTGGTCGGTCGCCGGTCTCGAGCAGTCGACGGGGGTGTGGCTGATGAGAACCTCCACTGAACTAGTCACTTTGTCCGGGCTCGATGGCCCTGTCGCCGTATGTGAGCAGGGGGGAAGCAAGGAGCCACCCCACGCGCGGACAGTGGTGATCGGACCGGAGGGAGGATGGGCTCCCGGTGAGGTGCCAGAAGAGGCGATGCTGTTCGATCTAGGCGACACGATCCTGCGTGTGGAGACCGCGGCGGTGGTGGCGGCAGCCCGGATGATATGAAGGTTGTCTCCAGCGTGTTCTCTGCGTTAGCATATAGTGAAGGGCGTAGGGAGAACGATCCTTGGTCGACAAGTTCAGCGCTTCGCTGGGTGCGCGTCTTCGGACGGCACGACGTCAGCGCGGTTGGTCTCTGGGAGAAGTGGAGTCGAACACCGTTGGCGAGTTCAAGGCGTCCGTGGTGGGCGCATACGAGCGTGGAGAGCGCGCGCTGAGTGTTCAAAGGCTGGTGAGACTGGCAGAGATCTATGCGGTTCCCCCCGCCGATCTGCTTCCACTCACCGGGTCGAGACAAGGCGCCGTCATCGATCTCGATGCCGTTGCCAATCGCGGCGACGACATCATCGATCGGTTTCTGGCCGCTATCCAGTTCCTCCGTCGGGGCGGCAGCCCCAACGAGGTTCGTTATGCCGATAAGGCGGTGATCGCCTCCTTGCTCGAATCGACCGCCGACGCCGTCTCAGGCACGGATTGATTGTCCTAGTTCTGGAACTGGCTCAATCACCGCGGCGCCCTACAATCTTCGAGACGCCACCAACAGGGCGTCGTTCTTGTGTCCACTGAGCAAATCGACTCGCGTTTACGCGTCCCCAGCCATCATTTGATGTTGGACCTTCTCGGGGAGGCCGACAGACACCTCCGACAGGTCGAATCCCACTTTCCGGAGGTGCGCTTTGTCGCGCGCGGCGACGAAATCGCCCTCAAGGGGCCAGACACCTCGGTGGAGAGAGCCCGTACCGTGCTCGAAGAGCTTCTCATCCTGGTCCAGGAGGGCCAAGCCCTCGACGCTCCCCGGGTCGACGAGATCGTGAAAATGGTCATCGAGGACGTTCCTAGCCCTTCGGGGATTCTCTCAGACGGGATCCCGGTGGGTCGAGGTCGGATGATCCGACCCAAGACCCATGGCCAGCAAAAGTACATGGGGGCGATCAGGGAGAACACACTCACCTTTGGCATCGGCCCCGCCGGCACCGGCAAGACCTATCTCGCCATGGCCGCAGCGGTCGACAGTCTGGTCAACGGCTCGGTGCGGCGCATCATCCTCACCCGTCCCGCAGTCGAGGCAGGGGAGCGCCTGGGGTTTCTGCCCGGCGACCTCGCCGCCAAAGTCGACCCCTATCTGAGGCCGCTTTACGACGCGCTTTGGGACATGTTGGGCCCCGAGGAGACAGCCTCACTGGTTGAGAAGGGAACTATCGAGATAGCTCCACTCGCTTACATGAGAGGAAGGACTCTCAACGACGCCTGTGTCATCCTCGATGAAGCTCAAAACGCCACGCCGGAGCAGATGAAGATGTTCCTGACTCGTCTCGGGTTCAACTCCAAGATGATCATCACCGGGGACATGACCCAGACCGACCTCCCCGACAACCGCAGGTCGGGGCTCACGGTGGTGCGGGAGATCCTTCGCGACATCCCGGGGGTTTCCTTTGTCGAGCTGACGGCGCGTGACGTGGTCCGTCATCGCATCGTCGCTTCTATCGTCGAGGCCTACGCTCGATTCGAGAGCAAAGCCAACTGATGTCACGTCCGACGTTGGTCCGGGTGGCCACCTTTCTGGCCATTGTCGTCGCCGCTTGGGGGGTCCTCTCGTTGGGGTCGACCAACACAGATCCCGAGTTGGTGGTTGGCGCTCCGGCTTCCCGTGAGTACCGGGCACAACGCGCCGCCGGGGTGATCGACACCGTGCAGACCGAGGCGTTAAGGGAGGAAGCTCGAGCCTCAGTGGCTCCGGTGCAGCGGATCAACGAGCAGATCGAGAGCACGGTGAACACTCAGGTGTCTTCGGTCTTCGATGACGTGGAAGCTGTTGTGATCGGGGACCCCGTCTCGCCGCCCGCTCCCGACGCCGACGCCACATCGACAACGGTCACCGAGGAGACCCAGGTAGAGGGGGACACGACAACGACGTTGGCGCCGGGGCCTGCGGTCATCAGTGGGACGGTGTTCATCGATGTCGACTCGGATGGGGTGTTCGAACTCGAGGTGGAGGACGCTCGCCCGGATGCAGGTTTGGAGCGCATCACTGTGCACATCGAGTCCGGGGGCGAGTCGATCGATGTGATGACAGATGCGGCCGGGTCCTGGTCGGCGGAGGTGCCACCCGGCGAGGCGCTGGTCACGATCGATCCAGAGGACGCCTCGGTTCCATCCGGATTCGTGGTCGGGTCAGGTGGCTACTCCCAGATCGTGGCATGTGACGCCGGCTCCGAGTGTCAGGCCGACCCCGTGCCGTTCCATGCCAACCTGCGGCCGCTGAGCGACGTGGTCGCCCAGATCACCGCCAGACACGTGGTGGCCAACGATGCCATAACCGTCCTTGCCGCCACTGCATCCGAAGACGTCATACGGGTCGCGGTCGGCGAATCTCCCCGCCTCCTCATCATCAAGCAGGCAGCCATCGGTCGTCTTCTTCAGGAGTTCGGGCTTCGCATATCACCGGAGGAGGCGCAGTTGGCTCAACAGCGACTTCGCACCAGCCCGCCGGCAGTCTTCTATCTCGACACCAACCCTCCCGGACAGGACCTCGCGGCCAGCGAGGCGGCAGGAGAGGTGGTCGCCACCTTCCTCCAGCCGAACTACCTCATCGATGAGACCCTCACCGAGGAGGCCGAGGAGGCAGCGGCGCTGGAAGTCGAGAACGTCCTGATGCCCTACACGGTGGATCAGGTGATCGTCGCCGATGGCGAGCCGCTCACACAGCTCCACATCGACGCCATCGGAGAAACGTCATCGTTCGCCAGTCAGGCAGAGGCCAGCGGCGGGATGTTGGCCGTGCTCGCAGTCCTGGTTGGCATGTTGGGTCTCTACCTGTCGCGATTCCGGCCCGATTTCTGGGCGCGCCCTCGGATGGTCGCGTTGTTGGGCATCCTGCTGGTGTTGGGCGCCGGGGCGGTGCGGGCCACGGTGGTCCTACAGCCGTCGGCGGGCTGGTACGTGTTCCCGGCGGTGGCCTTCGGATTCATGACCGCCGTTCTCTTCGACTCGAGGATCGCCGTGTTGATGGCACTGTCTATGGGCGTCCTGGCCGCGGTCGGCGCACGTGACATCGGAGTCGCGGTATATGGGGCCCTGGCGACGATGGCGCCGATCCCATTTGTCAGCGCGGTGAGCAGCCGTGGCGCGTTCCGCACTGCAGTCGTCTTGTCCTCTTTCACCGCGGCGACGATGGCAGCCGCCACTTCCTGGTTCTTTCATTCCGGGCCGACAGACGTCCCGTTCGCGGTTCTCGGCATCGACCTCCAGATCCCCCTTGGGGTGATCGGAGAGTCGATGGGGTGGGCGTTCGCAATCTCGGTCGTGGCCTCTCTGGTCGGTCTGGCGGCTCTCCAGTTCTTCGAGTCGGCGTTCGACATCACCACCAATCTCAGCCTTCTCGATCTGACCGATCGCAACCACGAGGCGTTGCAGCTGCTGCAGGAGAAGGCGTTTGGTTCCTTCAATCACTCCCTGATGGTGGGGACCCTGGCCCATGCCGCGGCCCGCGCCATAGGGGCCAACGCGCTCCTCGCCAGGGCCATGGCGTACTACCACGACCTGGGAAAGACCGAGAACCCAACGATGTTCATCGAGAACCAATTCGGGATCCCGAATCCACATGACCTGCTGACGCCGCAGGAGTCGGCGCAGATAATCCGCCGTCATGTCAGCGACGGAATCGTCCTGGCCCGTCGGTTCAAGATTCCCTCTGACGTGGCCACCGGAATCGTCAGTCACCACGGAGACGGGATCATGCGCTTCTTCTTCGAGAAGGCCCGGGCTCAGGGTGACGATCCCAACCCCGACGATTTCCGCCACATCGGCTACAAGCCGAGGACGGCCGAGTCGGCGATCGTGATGCTCTCCGACTCTCTCGAGGCTGCGTGTCGAGCCGTCTTCCAAACTGAGGAGCCGACCCCCGAGGCCATCGAGAAGGTGGTCGACCGGGTGATGGATGAGAAGCTCAACGACGACCAGCTGTCCGAGTCACCTCTCACCCTCTTCGAGCTCACTCAGGTCAGGTCGGCCTTCCTCGATTCGCTGGTTGGCCATTACCATCAGCGCATCGCGTACCCGAACTTCCCCGGAACTTGATGGACGACCCTCCCAGTCGAAGACCCAGCGCCGGCCGATGAGCGTGTTCATGGCCGACGAACAGAGTGAGACGGTGGAGCTCGAGCATCTCCGCGGGCTCGCCGAGCTGGTATTGCGTGAGGAGGGTTATCCGCCCGAAGCGGAACTGACCGTGCTCCTGGTGAACGAAGACGAGATGTCTTCGTACAACGAGAGGTTTCTCAACCGTGCGGGACCGACCGACGTGCTCGCCTTCCCGGTGGAGGAGTTGGTGCCAGGCATCACGCCAGACCACGATGCCTCCGGGCCACCGCTGATGATCGGGGACGTGATCGTTGCCCCGGCCTATGTGAGACGTCAGGCCGCCGACAACGAGATCGACTTCGACGACGAGATGGCTCTGATGATCGCCCATGGCATCCTCCATCTGCTCGGTTATGACCACCTCGACGATGAGGACGCCGCGTTGATGGAGCGCCGGGAAGCCGACCTGCTCTCCAAGGTCGGGCGGACGCGCCGATGAGTCTCGCAATCGTCGTCGCCGCGGTGTTGGCGCTTGGCTTGGCCGCATGGCTCCGGTCAGCCGGATCGGCGATCACCAGGGTGCATCGGGCCGATGCCCTGCGCGACGCCTCCGACGAGGTCCGGGGCGCAGAGGTTGTCTCCGAGCTATTGGAGGACCGAGAGGTGATCACCCCCGCGGTCGCCGTAGTCGGCTCGGGCCTGCTGGTGGTGGCCGCGGTGGCGGGCACGGCAGTCGTTTCGGCGGGAAAGACCCTCAGCGCCGCGATCGGAGTCTCGATGATCGTCTTCTTGGTGGTGTTTCTGCTCGGCGATCTTGCTCCTCGTCAGTTGGGACGTCGCAAACCGCGTGTCATCGCCTACGCCTCAGCCCACCTGTTGAAACTGGCAGTCCGTTTCGGCGGCTGGGCCAACGACCTGATCTACGACTCTCAGGATGAGGCCGAAGTGGATGAAGAAGACTCGCCGGAAGAGGCCAACGGGCAGGAACGAAACCTGATCGACTCGGTTCTCGAGTTCGGGGAGACGATCGTCAGGGAGGTGATGACGCCCCGACCGGACATGGTGACCGTGCCGGTCACCGCCTCACTGGACGAGCTGGTGGCGGTGACCACCGACGAGGGCTACTCCCGCATCCCGGTGACCAGCAATGGAGACATCGTCGGCATGGTCATCGTCAAGGACCTCTTTCCCATGCTCAGTGCCGGTCTTCGTCCCCTGTCGATGGCCGAGGTGATGCGTCCTGTCGAGTTCGTTCCCGAGACCAAGCTCGCATCGGCGCTGCTTCGCGAGATGCAGGCCAGCCGGTTGCACCAGATGATCGTTGTCGACGAGTACGGAGAGGTGGCGGGTCTGGTCACCATCGAAGACCTGCTCGAAGAGCTGGTCGGCGAGATAGTCGACGAGACCGACGAGTACGAGACCTTCATCACCCAACGCCCCGACGGGGGTTGGGATGTCGACGCCAGATTGGCCGTCGAGGACCTCGCCGAGGTCGCCGGCGTTGACCTGCCCGACGAGGACTGGGACACGGTGGGAGGGTTGGTGCTGGGTCTGGCAGAACGGGTCCCCGATGAGGGCGAAGAGTTCGCCTACGGTCCCCTGACCCTGACTGTCACCCGAATGCAAGGCAGGCGTGTCGGGGACGTGGCGGTCTCGGTGTCGGAGGACGCCGCCAGCAGATGAGGTCGGGGTTCGTGCCCGTGGTCGGGCGCCCCAACGTCGGCAAGTCGACACTGGTCAACCACTTGGTCGGATCGAAGGTGACGATCACGTCGGCCCGCCCCCAGACCACCCGCAATGCCATTCGCGGAGTGGTCAATGGCCCCGATCGGGAGCATCCTGAGTACCAGATCGTCCTCGTCGACACTCCCGGCTTGCATAAACCACGCAACGAGCTTGGGACCCGGTTGAACTCCTTGGTGTACGGCACCCTGAGCGAGGCCGACGTGGTTCTCTTCATGATTGACGCCACCATGCCCATCGGCCCCGGCGACCGGCTGATCGCAGAACGTCTCGACACGGCGGAGGCCGAGGTCATCCTGGTCCTGAACAAGATCGACACCGCGGGTAAGGGTGACGTCGTCGAGCAGTTGGTAAAGGCGGGGGAGTGGGACTTCGCTAGCTACGTCCCGGTCTCCGCAATAGACGGCACCGGGGTCGGTGAGCTGGTGGGCGAGATCGTGGGAAGACTGCCCGAGGGCCCGACCTACTACCCGGCGGGGATGACCACCGATCAGCCGGAGAGCCTGATCGTGGCTGAGATCGTGCGGGAGAAGTTCCTCGACCGACTTCGCGAGGAGCTGCCGCACTCGCTGGTGGTGGTCGTCGAGGATCTCGAACAACGCGACGACGGGCTGATCGACATCGCTGCCGACATCATCGTGGAGCGCAAGAGCCAAAAGGGAATCGTCATCGGCAAGGGCGGGTCGCTCTTGAAGGCCGCCGGTAGCGAGGCTCGGGTGGACCTGGAGGCGTTGTTGGGCAACCGGGTCAACCTGAGGTTGCAGGTGTCCGTCGAGCCGGGGTGGCAGCGCAAACCTCAGTTACTCGATCGCCTCGGCTTCGACTGAGGGCCACCTGCTGGCTCGGAACTGCTTTTGGCGCGGAGATGTCGCCCCATAGGGCGACATCTCCGCGCCAGAACGGGTGCCCGGCGCCAGAACGGGTGCCCAGACGGACACGCGGGCGCCGGGGCGGCAACAACGGCAACCGGCGCCAAGACGGGGGTCCGCCGAGAGCGGCTGCCAATTGCTTCTGGCGCGGAGATGTTGACCCAGAGGTCGACATCTCCGCGCCAAAACGGGTGCCTGGCGCCAAAACCGGCGGGGTGGTCTAGCGAAGCCGGTCGAAGAGATCAGCCAGGTCGAGGTCTTTGGCGGTCAACCCACCTTCGGAGTGGGTGGAAAGGGTCAGGGTCACCTTGTTCCAACGGATGTCGATGTCGGGGTGGTGGTCCGCTTTCTCTGCCGCCAAAGCCACCCGGGCGACGAACCCCATCGACTCGTTGAAGTCAGCCAGCTCGAAAGTCCGG
>Ga0299907_10001537_pt1 | contig 13307 bp, 13 predicted proteins | sample RVTome_16_FD_198680 | JGI IMG/M metagenome (GOLD analysis project Ga0299907, IMG submission 198680) | Soil microbial communities from uranium-contaminated site in the Upper Colorado River Basin, Wyoming, United States - RVT152D67 (version 2) ... | reverse complement strand
CGGTTGAAATCGGTGGCGAGGCGGACGACAGCACCGGCTGGTTCCCGACGCCGACCGTCGTGACCGGGCTGCCGCTCGAGCATCGGCTCTTCCACGACGAGCTGTTCGTTCCCTTCCTGGTGGTCGGGGAGGTCGACTCGCTCGACCAGGCCCTGCACGAGGCGAACGACAGCGCCTACGGGCTGACCGCCGGCATCTTCAGCCGCGACGAGGCGGAGGTGAAGCGCTTCCTCGACACCATCCAGGCCGGCGTCGTCTACGTGAACCGGCGCGCGGGCGCGACGACCGGCGCGTGGCCCGGGATCCAGAGCTTCGGCGGCTGGAAGGGGTCCGGCTCGTCGGGCAAGAGCGGGCTCGGTCCGTACTACGTCCAGCAGTTCCTCCGCGAGCAGTCCCAGACCGTCATCGGTGACGACGACGCGGCGCGACTGTGATCACCGACGAGAACGTCATCGTCGAGCCCTCCGGCTGGTTCGCGATCCAGCTGCGCTACGCGTACATGGCCGGCGACCCGGCCCGGGTGACACTCGTCGAGGACCGCGTGGTCCTGGTCGACGGGTCCGACGAGGAGGCTGCCCTGGGCCGGGCGGTCGAGATGGCTCCGATGTACGAGGACGAGTACGAGACCGACGATGGCGAGCCCGGCTCGATCCGCTTCGAGGGCATCGTGGCCATCAAGGAGCTGGACGATCCCCCGTCGGCCGGCATCGAGGTCTGGCACGAGTTCATGTCGCCGGACCCCGCTCGCCCGTCGGTCGACGACGAGGGCGAGCCGCTTCCGCCGGTCTATCCGGAGGAGATGGCCTTTCCCCGCGCCCACGACGACTGAACCATGAGCTGGCGCACGACGGCCTACCGGGCCGTCCGCCCGCTCCTCTTCGCCGCCGATCCGGAGTCGATCCACAACCTCGCGCTCCGCATGCTCGGCTCGCCGATCGGCCGGGGCCTCGCCCCGCTGGCCTCCGGAGTCGGAGATCCGGCCGCCAACCCCGTGGACCTGCTCGGCTTGCGCTTCCGCAACCGGGTCGGGCTCGGCGCCGGCTTCGACAAGGACGGCGTCGCGATCCGCGGCTGGCGGCGCTCGGGTTCGGATTCGTGGAGCTCGGGACGGTCACGCCACGTCCACAGGCCGGCAATCTACGGCCGCGCCTCTTCCGTCTGCCGGCCGACGAGGCGCTCATCAACCGCATGGGGTTCAACAACGCCGGAGCCGATGCGCTGGCCGCCCGGATCGCCGAGGCGCGACCCCACCTTCCGGCAGGATTCGTCATCGGCGTGAACGTGGGTCGCAACCGCGACGGCAACCTCGACGACTATCCGGCGGCTGCCCGTGCCGTCGCGGATGTCGCCGACTATCTCGCCATCAACGTGAGCAGCCCGAACACACCGGGCCTCCGCGACCTGCAGGAGCCGCAGCGGCTCCTCGAGCTGCTCGCCATGGTTCGCGATGCTGCCCCGTCCCGCCCGCTGGTGCTCAAGCTGTCGCCGGACCTCACGCACAATCGACGAGCCGACATCATTCGGGCTCTGCCCGGAGCCGCCGATGGCGTGATCCTCAGCAACACGACCACGACGCGCGTCGGCCGGCGGTCGGCATCGGCCGACGAGCTCGGCGGCCTCTCCGGTGCGCCGCTGCGCCATGGCATGCTGGCCGCCACCGGTGAGACGCGGCGGATCGCCGGGGACCGACTGGCGATCATCGCCTCGGGCGGGATCGGGTCCGGACCGGACGCGTCGGCAGCCCTCGCCGCCGGCGCCGATCTCGTCCAGCTGTGGACCGGCATGATCTACGCCGGTCCCGGCCTCATCGGCGAGGCGGTGCGGGGCATGATCCGGCCCGGATGACCGAGCCACTGACGCTCCTGATATCTCTTGCTCTGCCCGTCGTCGCGCTCGTGGTCATCGGCCGCAAGCGCGATCAGCCGACATGGATCACCGCTGGCACGATCGCCGGGTTCCTCGTGATTGCCATCGGCATCGTGTGGGCAGCCAATATCGGCGCCGACGCCCTGTGGGCCACGATGATTGCCGCATTCGGCGTCGCACTGTGGGGTCAATTCGAGTGGCTGTGGTGGCGCCGCGGTGGGCGGTGAGGGCCGTGACGGCAGTCTCCTGCCGGGGGCAGCGTCCTGCTAGGATGCGGCGATATCTAGCCAGGGGCGCGGGCAGGACGCGCCGCTCCGTTTCGGAGTGCTACTCCACATGACCACCATGGAGGCCGCCTCCTCGCCTGCGGCTGCGCGCGACCAGGGCGCCCCGCACATCGTCACCGAGCTGCCCGGCCCGAAGGCGCGCGCCGTCATCGAGCGCGACGAGGCCGTCGCCAGCCCCTCCCTCACCCGGGCCTACCCGCTCGTCGCCGACTCGGGCGCCGGCTGCGTGGTGACCGATGTCGACGGCAACCGGTTCCTGGACTTCGCCGCCGGGATCGCGGTGTGCTCGACCGGCCACTCCCACCCGAAGGTGGTCGAGGCCATCAAGGCGCAGGCCGATCGACTGATCCACATCGCAGCCACGGACTTCTACGAGCCGCGCTACCTGGAGTTCATGGAGCGACTGGCCGGCATCGCGCCGTTCGCGGAGAAGGCGCGCGTGTTCCTTACCAACTCCGGCACAGAGGCGGTCGAGGGAGCGATCAAGCTCGCCCGCTACCACACCCATCGGCCGGGGATCATCGCCTTCGAGGGCGCCTTCCACGGTCGCACCATGGGTGCCCTGAGCCTGACGAACTCGAAGGTCAAGCAGCGGGCCGGCTTCGGGCCGCTGGTGCCGATGGTCCATCACGCCCCGTTCCCGCGGATCCGCTCGTGGCGCGAGGCATCCGGCGGCGATGGCTCGGCCGAGCTCGACCACCTGCGTCGCACGATCTTCGGGCGCCAGATCTCGCCGACCGACGTTGCGGCCGTCGTCATCGAGCCGATCCAGGGCGAGGGCGGCTACTTCCCGGCGCCACCGGCCTTCCTGCAGGGGCTCCGCGAGCTGTGTGACGAGCACGGCATCCTGCTCATCGCCGACGAGATCCAGTCCGGCATGGGCCGCACCGGCCGCTGGTGGGCGATCGAGCATGCCGGCGTCGAGCCGGACATCATCACCACCGCCAAGGGCATTGCCTCCGGCATGCCGATCGGCGCGTTCATCGCACGCGACTCGGTCTGGACCTGGCCGCCCGGGGCGCACGGCTCGACGTTCGCCGGCAATCCGGTCTGCGCGGCCGCCGGCCTCGCGACGCTGGACATCATCGAGTCGGAGGGCATGGCCAATGCCGCGTCCATGGGACCCCGGCTGCGGAAGGGCCTCGAGCGCGTGGCGACCGACGCCGTCCGGGACATCCGCGGAGCCGGGCTCATGATCGGCGTCGAATTCGACTCGCACGAGGCCGCCGAGGCCGTGCAGGATGCGGCATTCCGCCTCGGGCTCCTCACCCTCGAGTGCGGGGAGTCGTCGCTGCGGTTCAGCCCGCCGTTGATCGTGACCGAGGCCGATGTCGACACGGCGGTGCGCCTCTTCGCCGATGCGCTGGCCACGGTCTCGTCATCCGATGAGGACGCCGCCGTGACGGGCGGCTGAGCGAGTCCGCTCAGTTCAGCAGGTCGGACAGGCTCGTCAGCGTGAACCCGCGGTCGCGCAGGCCGGGGACGATGAGGCGGAGGGAGTCGAGCGTCTCGTAGCCACCGAGGTGGAAGAGGACGTTCGACCCGCTCACCGCATTGCCGATGACCTTCGAGGCGATCTGCTCGGCACTCGGGCCACCATCCGCGATCGGCTTCCAATCGATGGTGTCGGTGTCCCACATGAAGGTCTTCGTGTAGCCAACGGACGCGACGGCATTGAGGACAGCGTCCGAGTATGAGCCGTACGGTGGACGCCAGTAGGGCTGCGGGTTCTGGCCGGTGCCGGCGCGGAGGATGGCCTCGGCATCGGTCATCTCCTTCCGGATCCGGTTGGCCTCGAACGTCCCGGTGCACGGCGCCGTGGAGGGTGATCCGCCGCCGCCGCGCACGAGGTCGCAGTGGTACATCGTGTGGTTGGCGATCTCGAACAGCTCGGGGTGCGCCCGGATGATGCCGAGCACCTGCTGTCCCTGCGCCGTCTGGCTCATCACTCCGGTCGCGAAGATCGTTGCGCACACCCGGTTGGCGACGAGGAAGTTCATGATGTCGACCGCCGGGTCCATCCGCCCGCCCATGTCGAAGGTGAGGGCCACGCCGGGGCCGGCATTCGGAATCGTGCGGAAGACCTGCACACCACCGGCTGCGACGCGGTTTCCGGCGGTGCATCCGCCGCCACCGGACGGCGGCTGGGTCGGCCGCGGGGTGGCCGGCGGCGAGGTCGGGGCGGGCCGCGGCGTCACGCCGGCCTGCGAGCTGACCACGAGGGTCCATCCCGGCTCGATGACGTTCGGGTTCGTCGCCAGCGACGGATACGCCGATGCGTTCCAGTCCTGGAGCTGCTCGACGCTCGCTCCGAACGAGCGGGCGATGCCGGCCAGCGAGTCCCCGCGCTGCACCGTGTAGGTCGTGCCCCCAACCGGTGTCTCGGCCGGGGTCGCGGAAGGGGACGAGGATGGCTGCGACGTGGGCTCGACGGATGGGTCGCCGATGCTCGCCGACGGAGCGGCCGTGGCCTGCGTCAGTGACGGAGCGGCGGACGACGGGGAGGATGGCTCGCCCGAGCCGCAGGCGGCGAGGAACGTGAGCAGGACGAGTAGGGCCGGCAGGCCGGCCGCGCGACGCATCGGTCTAGTTCGGGTGGTATCCGAGGTCGGACGACGGCACCGGCGGGAGGGCATCGGTGTCGAGCAGCCGGACCTCCCGGCGCAGGAGCTCGAGCTCGGCGCGCAGCCGGGCGGCGGCGTCGCCGATCTCGAGAAGGTGCTGCTTGCGCGCGAGCTCCACCTGGAGCACGCCCGCCACGGCGTAGCTGGCGGCAACCGGCTCGGCCGGAAGGTGGATCGGCTTGAGGACCTCGTCGAGAGTCGCGGTCACGTCCGGCAGCTCCTGTGTCTGATCACCCCGGGACGCAGTGCGGGCAACAAAACGTTTCACGGTGGCCAGGTAGCCGTCCAGTGCGCGCTGCACCTGCGGTACCAGCGGCTCCGCATCCTCGCCGATCGGCTCCGGGAGCTCCTCCACCTCGGCGACCCCATAACGGCCGGCCCGATCGATCGCATGGACCCGCGCCCTGGCCACTCCGACCACCAGCAGCAGCCAGCGTCCATCGGGGAACTGCTCGGCGCTGCGGACCTCGGCGACGGTGCCGATCGGTCGCGTCTCCGCCTCCCCTCCGACCTCCTGCCCGTCGGTGATCATGCTGATCACGAACCGACCGGCGTACGGCGAGTCCTCCGCCAGCAGATCACGGGACATCGCCCGATAGCGCTCCTCGAAGACGTGGATCGGGAGCGGCAGGTGCGGGAAGAGCACCGTGCGCAACGGGAAGTGGGGAAGCCTCATGTGGCGGCCATGCTGCCAGCGCGCCCGCGCTGCGGCAAGTGACGATCGCGGAGATCTACCCGGTCGACTACGGCCGGCTCCTCGTGCTGGCACCGGACACCGGCCTGGCCATCGGGCTGGTCACGGTCCTCGGCACCGGCTGGGGAGTCATTCGAACGGTGCTGACGATCCGTGCCGTCGGTTCGCTGCCCGCCGTGGTGCAGGCCCCCGCCCGACTGCCTATTCCTCGTCGATGAACGTCGTGTCGATCTGGGCGCGCTGGAGCTTGCCGGAGTAGTCGATGTAGACGCTCTTCCACTCGCTGAAGAAGTCGAGCGCCGCCTGGCCGACCTCACGATGGCCGTTGCCCGTCGCCTTGGTGCCGCCGAACGGCAGGTGCGCCTCCGCGCCGATCGTGCCGTGGTTGACGTATCCGAGGCCGGAGTCGAAGTCGCGGATCGAGCGGAAGGCGAGGTTGATGTCGCGGGTGAACAGCGAGGTGGACAGCCCGTACTTCACCCCGTTCACGATCCTGACCGTCTCGTCCCAGTCGTCGACCGGAATGATGCTGGTGACCGGGCCGAAGATCTCCTCCTGCGCGATCCGCGCATCCGGCTTCACATCGGTGAAGATCGTGGGCTGGAAGAAGGAGCCCTTGGCGAGGTCGCCGTCGCGGGCCGGCTCTCCGCCGATGACGAGGTCTGCCTCCTCGCGGCCGATCGCGGCGTACGAGGCGATTCGGTCGACGGCCGTGTCGTTGATGACCGGGCCGACGTCGGTCTTCTCGTCCAGGCCATCACCGAGCACCAGTGCCGCGACGCGCCGCTGCAGCCGATGGACGAAGTCGTCGTGGACGGCGCGGTGCACGACCAGCCGCGATGCCGCGGTGCAGCGCTGGCCCGACGTGCCGAATGCCGACCACACGACGCTGTCCAGCGCCAGGTCGAGATCGGCGTCCTCCCAGATCACGATCGGGTTCTTACCGCCGAGCTCGAGGCTGACGCGCTTCAGCGTCTTCGCCGCACGGGTGCTGATCTCGACGCCGGTGTCGGTGTGGCCGGTGAAGGAGATGAGCTTCACGTCGGGATGCTCGACGATCGCGTTGCCGACCTCTGCGCCCGAGCCGGTGACGACGTTCACGACTCCCTCCGGCAGGCCGCCCTCCACCAGCAGCTCGACGAAGCGGACGAGGCAGGCCGGGGTGTCGGAAGCCGGCTTGATCACCGCCGTGTTGCCGCAGATGAGCGCCGGAAAGAGCTTCCAGGCGGGAATGGCGACCGGGAAGTTCCACGGCGTGATGATCCCGACCACGCCGATCGGCCGACGGATGGCCATGGCGAACTTGTCGGGCATCTCGGACGGCACCGTCTGGCCGAACAGCCGCCGACCTTCACCGGCCATGTAGTACGCGACGTCGATCGCCTCCTGGACGTCGCCGCGGGCTTCCGGGAGCACCTTGCCCATCTCCGCCGTCATCAGACGGCTGAGCTCCTCCTTGTGCTCGGCGAGGAGTCGCGCGATCCGGTACAGGATCTCGCCGCGCTTCGGCGCCGGCATGCCGCTCCAGGCGGGGTACGCGCGACGGGCGGCCGCGACGGCGGCCTCGACATCGGCGGGCCCGGAGGCCGGGAACTCGCCGATGACCTTGTCGTGATCGGCCGGGCTGATGCTGGTGAAGGTGGCTCCCGATGCGGCCGGCTGCCAGTCGCCGCCGATCAGGTTCTGGTAGGTCTTCGTCACGGAAGGGGGAACTCCTCAAGGCTCTCGCGCGAGCGCGCGGTGTGTGCCGCGACCGATTCTAGCCCGCTCGAGGCGAATCCCGGCGTGGCCGGGACATTCGCCCCTGTCACCTCGATGGCCGGGCCGGGAGCATGGATCCACAATCGAAGAACCGCCGAGGTGGATCCTGTTTGAAGTAACGGGGCTGAAGTAGTGGCACCCACCCCGACGGCTCGACGTCGAGCGCCGGTCCGGAAACGGTCCGGCGCTCGGCCGTCTCCCGCGCCAGCCTGCCGATAAGCGATCGGTAAGCAGCGGCGAAGATACTCCGCCCCATCATGGGCGGCAGACACCGCGACCATTCGAGAGCCGGCTCGCCTCCACTCGCAAGGAGGCTGCCCTCATGCTCTCTCGACGGACGATCGCGGCGGTACTGACCGCGATGCTCCTCTCGACCCTCGCCGCTGCGCCGGCATCGGCGGCGAAACCCACCAAACCACCCGCCCAGTCCGGCGGCGAGCGCCCGCTGACCGGCGACGAGCTTGCCGCTTCCGACCGACGGGTGGCGGCGGCCGAGGTATATGCGGCGACCGTGCAGTCGGAGGGACTCGACCTCGTCTCCCTCGCGTGCGTCACGCCCCAGTCGACCACGGGTGCCAGCACCGACGCGAGCACACAGGCCTGCGGCGTTCCGCAGGGATTCCTGAGCGTCGAAGCGCGGGACCAGGTATTCGGTCACTACTGCGGTCCGGCGGTGGGGCAGGTGATCGCCAATTATTCCTGGGCCATGAAGGCCGGCGCAAACAAGTACACGCAGGGGAAGATCGCCGGCTGGATGCGCACTGACCAGACTGGCCAGACCGATGCCCCAGCCATGGAGGACGGTCTCGAGGCGGCCACCACCGGCTCGCCCAGGCGACCGAGCCAGTGGGACTGGGTCGTCACCGATCTCCGAGACCGCGACGGTGATGGGTCGACCGGCGACGAGCTGCACAGCTACGTCCGCTCGAACATCAGCGTCTCGAGGATGCCGCTGGCGATCCCTGTGAAGCCGCACGCATTCGACTCGCAGTTCAACCTGTCGAGCTGGCCGAGACCGGTGGCCTCGCCGGGTCACTGGATCGGGATCTACGGCTGGTACAGCACCTGGAACGGCGGCGACACCGCCCGCATCTACTTCACCGATTCGTCGAGGGACGAGGGCGGCGCGACCGGCAAGTTCTGGAACCCGACCCGGCACATCGCATTCCTCATCGGCGAGCACACCCGGCGGTTCGTCTGGTGACGCAGCGCCGGTGGACGGTCGCCACGCTGCTGGCGATCTGCACCTCTGGGGTGGCGGCCTGCTCGGCCGTCACCCCGACCCCAACGCACGCGCCGTCGGTGGCCACGTCGCCCGACCGCGAGTCTGCCCGACCGCCCAGTCTGCCGCAGCCGTCGACTCCGCCGCGTGCATCGGACGAGCCCGGGCCGAGCTTCCCGCCGGACGACCTGAGAGCCGAGATCGACATCATTTCGGTTGATCCAGCGCTCACCCACCCGATCCTCGAGTTCGTCAGCGATGGCGAGGCGATCCTGTTCTCGTCGGCACGAGCGGAGGACGCCGGGCCCGACGCCGCTCCCGACCTGTGGCGCATCCTGCCACCACGCGCGGAACCAGAGCTGCTCTGGCGGAACCCCGAGCGCAACCACTCGATCGTCAAGATCACCGGCGATCTGGGCCTGGTCGCGTTCGTGGAGATGCCGCTCACCGGGGAGCGGGCCTGGAACCTGTGGCTCCTGCCGCGCGGCGCGGAGGAGGCCGTCCTCGTGGACGCGCACCCGGGCGACGAGGACGTCTCGAGCCTCGTGCCGAGCGTCGCCGTCTCCGAGAGCTCAGTGGTCTGGACGGCCTTCGACCGCGGTTCCGACGGACCGGTCTCCCAGCTGCGCATCGCACGAGCGCCCGGGTGGGAGCCGCAGACGATCCATGAGCTGCCCGCGGTGGAGGCCGAAGTCTGGCTCCCGTCAATGCGCGGCTCCACGCTGGCATACACGGAGGTCCACTACAGCCCGGACCGCTCCAGCGACGAGCGGCGGGTCTTCCTGACCAGCACGGCCGCCGATGCGGAGCCGCGGCGGCTCGACACCTCCGGGCGGGCCACGATGCCGATCGTGGTCGAGGATGCCGTCCTCTGGAAAGAGGCGGATCGCGGCTTCAGCATGTTCAACTGGGGCCGCATGTTCCGCTACGACCTGCGCACCGAAACGGTCAGCCGCCTGTCGACCGTGCCGCAGCGCTACGTGAACTACCCGTCCGCGGGGTACCGCTTCGTGGCCTGGTGGGGCGCGGATAGCTTCCGGCTCGTTGTGTACGACCTCGTCACGGACGAACCGCGGCTGGTCGCCACCAACTCGATCGAGTCCCAGGGAAGCGAGCTTCGGCCGTCTCTCGCCGGGGACCTGCTGGTGTGGCGCCACGTCGTGGCCTTCGATCCGGAGGACCTCGGCGAGCTTCGGTACGCGTTCCTGCCGCCGGTGCGCGAGCCGCGGTGACGGCCGGGGCCACGGCTAGGGGCGCGTCATGCGCTCGACGTCGAGCGCCTCGTCGAGCTGCTGCTCGCTGATGTGGCCATCGGTGACATGCCCGCGCTCGATCACGACGTCGCGGATCGTCTTTCGCTCGGCGAGGGACTGCTTCGCGATGCTGGCCGCCTCCTCGTAGCCGAGGTAGGCGTTCAGGGGCGTGACGATCGAGGGGGAGCTCTCCGCGTACTCGCGGAGCCGGTCCGTGTTGGCGGTGATGCCGTCGATGCACCGGTCGGCCAGCAGGCGGGTGACGTTTGAGAGCAGCCGGATGGACTCCAGCAGGTTGCGGCCGATCATCGGAAGCATGACGTTCAGCTCGAAGTTGCCGGCCGCGCCGCCCCACGCCACGGCGGCGTCGTTCCCCACGACCTGGGCGCACACCATGAGCGTCGCCTCGGGGAGCACCGGGTTCACCTTACCGGGCATGATCGACGAGCCAGGCTGAAGGTCCGGCAGGTTGATCTCTCCGAGTCCCGCTCGCGGACCGGATCCCATCCAGCGCAGGTCGTTCGCGATCTTCGTCAGGCTCACGGCGATCGTCCGCAGCTGGCCCGACAGCTCCACGAGGCCGTCGCGCGCACCCTGCGCCTCGAAATGATCGCGGGCCTCGGTCAGCGGGAGGCCCGTCTCGGCGGCGATGACCGCGATCACCCGACCGCCGAACCCGGGCGGGGCGTTGATGCCGGTGCCGACGGCGGTCCCACCCAACGGCAGCTCCGCCACCCGCGGCAGGGTCGCCTGCAGGCGTTCGACTCCGATGCGGACCTGCGCCGCGTAGCCGCCGAACTCCTGGCCCAGCGTGACCGGCGTCGCATCCATCAGGTGCGTGCGGCCGGACTTCACGACATCGGCGAACTCGACGGCCTTGCTCTCGAGCGAGCCGGCGAGGTGCTCGAGCGCGGGGCCGAGATCCTCGACGACTCCTGCGGTTGCGGCGACGTGGATCGCTGCCGGGAACATGTCGTTCGACGACATCGGGTGGTTGACATCGTCATTCGGGTGCACCGGCCGGCCGAGGCGCTCGGCGGCCAGCGTCGCCAGCACCTCGTTCATGTTCATGTTGCTGCTCGTGCCCGAGCCCGTCTGGAACACGTCGATCGGGAACTCGTCGTCGTAGTCGCCGTTCGCGACCTGGGCGGCGGCCGCCGTCAGTGCCTCTGCCAGGTCCAGCTCGATCATGTTCTGGTCGCGCTTGACGGATGCCGTCGCCCCCTTGATGCGCGCCAGCGCCGCGATCAGCGACCGTTCGAGCGTGACGCCGCTGATCGGGAAGTTCTCGACGGCGCGCTGGGTCTGGGCACCCCACTTCGCCTCGGCCGGGACACTGATCTCCCCCATCGAGTCGCGCTCCACGCGAACCTCGCTCATCGGCTGAAGTCTGCGTTCTCCGCGTCCGTGAACCGGATGACCGGCGGGATCAGGTACGGCAGATATCCTTCGTTGAGGTCGTCGAGGACGCGTCGAGCCAGCCCGATGAGCTCGTTGACGAAGATGCCGTGGTGGGCCGGCTCATATCGGCGGAGCTTCGCGACTCCCTCGGTCAGCTTGTTCTTCGCGCCCCGCAGGTTGCGGCGCTGGAGGTGCAGCAGGCCGGCCGCGATCTGGATCAGGCCCTGGTAGAACTCGCGCTCGTCATCGGGCGCCGCCCGCCAGACCGTCTCCCAGGCCTCGTGGGCATGCCAGTAGCGGACACCGTTGAACAGGGCAACGCCCTCGCGAAAGAGCCGCTCGGCCTCGGCGGGGTCAAGCGGCGGTGTCCGGCCGCGCGCCCGATCGCCGGGCGCGGCCCGATCGGCGGGGGCGGGCGCATCGGTCATCGGCCCGATCCTAGCAGGCCGACGCGAGCGGGAACGTCTAGCCTTCGAGCATGCAGCAGGAGCCTCGCTGGTGGCAGACCGGCGTCGTCTACCAGGTCTATCCGCGCAGCTTCGCCGATGCGAACGGGGACGGAACTGGCGACCTGCGCGGCATCACCGGCCGCCTCGACTACCTCGCATGGCTGGGCGTGGACGCGATCTGGATCTCCCCGTTCTATCCGTCCCCGATGGCCGACTTCGGATACGACGTGGCCGACTACACGGACGTGGACCCGCTGTTCGGTACGATGGGCGACTTCGACCAGCTCCTCGCGGCGGCCCATGAGCGAAGCATCCGGGTGATCGTCGACTACGTCCCGAACCACACGAGCGAGCAGCACCCCTGGTTCGTCGAATCGCGATCGTCGCGGACCAATGCGAAGGCCGATTGGTACGTGTGGCGCGACCCGAAGCCGGACGACAGCCTGCCGAACAACTGGGTCAGCATGTTCGCCGGGCCGACCTGGACCCGGGACGAGAAGAGGCGCCAGTACTACCTCCACATCTTCCTGCCCGAGCAGCCCGACCTGAACTGGCGCAACCCGGAGGTGCGCGCCGCGATGTTCGACGTCGCCCGCTTCTGGCTCGACCGCGGCGTCGACGGCTTCCGGATCGACGTGGCACCGATGGTCATGAAGGATCCCGAGCTGCGCGACAACCCGCCGAACCCCGACCCGGTGCGCGAGCACTCGCGGCTGGGATCGTGGCTCACGCAGCTCCACGTCAACGACCACAACCACCCGGACATGCACGAGCTGTATCGGTCCTTTCGGGCCATGCTCGACGCCTACCCCGGCGACCGGGTCAGCATCGGCGAGCTCCACCACCCCGACTTCGACCGCTGGGCGGAGTACTACGGCGAGCGCCAGGACGAGATTCACGTCCCGTTCAACTTCCACGTCATCAACAGCCCCTGGCGCGCCGATGCGGTCCGCCGCGCCGTCGAGGGCGTCCAGGGCGCCCTGCCAGCGGGCGCCTGGGCCTCGTGGGTGCTCGGGAACCACGACCAGCCGCGATTCGCGTCCCCGGACCGTGCGGGGCGCGCTCAGGCGAAGGTCGGCATGCTCCTGCTCCTCACCCTGCGTGGCACGCCGACGATCTACTACGGCGAGGAGATCGGCATGGTCGACGTGCCGGTCGCCACCGAGGACGCGCGCGATCCACTCGAACGCCGGGAGCCCGGCCGCGGGCGGGATCCGGAGCGCTCACCGATGCAGTGGGACGCCTCGCCGAACGCCGGATTCACGACCCCCGAAGCGACCCCGTGGCTGCCGGTCGCCCCGGACGCGAGCGTCGTGAACGTCGCCGGCCAGGCCGAGGATCCGGACTCGATCCTCACGCTCACGCGGGACCTGCTGCGGCTTCGCGGCGAGCATCCGGTCCTGCGCCTTGGCGACTTCGAGCGCTTCGGACCGACGCCGGACGGCGTCTTCGCCTTTCGGCGCATCGGGCCCAGCGGACAGTTGAACGTCGTCCTCAATCTGACTGCCGAGGATCGCGCGGTCGCCGATGCCGGTCCGGGCCAGGTGCTGATCGGTACCCACCGCGACCGCGATGGCGCAGGGGTCGACCGAGCTGTGAAGCTGCGCCCGAACGAGGCGATCGTCGTCGAGTCGACCGACTGACGACTATCGATCGGGCCGGTAGGGCGCCTTGCTGTCGATGCTGCCCACGAACTGCGGGAGCTTCGTGTGGCCGAGCGTCTGGCGGATCGCCGCGTTCTCGCCTGTGT
>Ga0299907_10001536_pt1 | contig 13312 bp, 13 predicted proteins | sample RVTome_16_FD_198680 | JGI IMG/M metagenome (GOLD analysis project Ga0299907, IMG submission 198680) | Soil microbial communities from uranium-contaminated site in the Upper Colorado River Basin, Wyoming, United States - RVT152D67 (version 2) ... | reverse complement strand
GCGGCGCATCCCGTCGTACGACCCGAACCTCGGCCTCGACGTGCCGAACATGGTGTCCACCGTCGGCGCGTTCGTGATCGCGCTGTCGGTGCTCGTGTTCATGGCCAACGTCATCATGAGCACGCGCGCCCACGTGCCCGCGCCCGCCGACCCGTGGGACGGGCGCACGCTCGAGTGGACGATCCCGTCGCCGCCGAAGCCGTGGAACTTCGACGAGGTACCCGTGGTGCACAGCGTCGACGACTTCTGGCACCGCAAGTACACCGAGGACGAGAACGGCCGGCTCGTGCGCATCCCGCCGGTCGAGGCTGCGGGTGCCGAAGAGCAGCGCCACGCCGAGTCGGCTGCGGCCGAGGGCGACGGTGACGGCCACGGCATCCACCTGCCTTCGCCGAGCTTCTACCCGCTGATCGCGTCGTCGGGCCTGCCGGTGATCGCCTACGGCCTGATCTACAAGCAGTACCTCGTGTCGATCGTCGGCGGCGTCGTCATGCTCGCCGGCTTCTACGGCTGGGGGCTGGAGCCGTCGGCCGAGCCCGAGGACCACTCGGGCGGCCATGACGGCGGGGACCATGCCGCGCCGGCCGGCGAGCTCGTCGCCGCGACGGCTGCCAGCGAGGGGGACGAATGACCGCCGCCACCGCCACGCACGACGCGCACGAGGCGCATGGTGCACACGATGCACACGGTGCGCATCCCCCGACGAGCACGGGCATTTCCAACGAGAAGCTGGCCATGTGGGCGTTCCTCGGCTCGGAGTGCCTGCTGTTCGGCGCGCTCATCTCCGTGTACCTGCTCTACAAGGGCCGCAGCGCGAGCGGGCCCGAGCCCTCGGAGATCTACGACATCCCGTTCACGTCGGCCAGCTCGTTCATGCTGCTGATGAGCTCGCTCACGATGGTGCTCGCGCTTGCCTCCATCCAACGGGGCGACCACCGCCGGCTGCGGCTGTGGCTGCTGGCAACGGCGTCGCTGGGCGCGCTGTTCATCACCGGGCAGGTGTACGAGTTCACCACCTTCTACCGCGAGGGTCTGTCGCTCAGCACGAACCTGTTCGGCAGCTCGTTCTTCGTGCTCACCGGCTTCCACGGCGTCCACGTGTCGCTCGGGATCGTGATGCTGCTGTCGCTGTTCGCGCTGTCGGCGCGCGGCAAGATCCCGCAGGAGAAGGCCGAGGTCGTCGAGATCGCGGGCCTTTACTGGCACTTCGTCGACATCGTCTGGATCGTGATCTTCACGGTCGTCTACCTGATCCCGTAGGAGGCCGCGCGTGGCGACCAGCACCAAGGGTGACAAGGGCAAGGGCAAGGTCGCCGCGACCGCCGTGGCCGCCGAGGACGAGGCCAAGATCGCCGCGCACAGCGACGACCACGCGGGCCACCCGTCCGACGTCACGTACTGGAAGATCTTTGCGTTTCTGTTCGCGGTGACGGCCGTCGAGGTGCTGCTGTACTACAAGAGCATCCCCGGCGTGAACCTCAACAACGCGGCGCTCGGCATCTTGGCGATCGTGAAGTTCGTGACCGTGGTCGGGTACTTCATGCACCTCAAGTTCGACAGCCGGGTCCTGCGGCGGTTGTTCGTCACCGGCTTGCTCCTCGCCGTGGTCGTGTACTGCGCGTACATGCTCACGCTCGGCGTCTTCCTCACGAACCCGGGTTCCTGACGCTGATCCTCGCCGACACCGCTGCGGGTACCGAGCTCGCGTTCCACCCGCACTACGAGGTGTGGGTGCTGGTGGCCGGGCTGGTGGTGTTCTACGTGTTCGCGCTGCGGCACTGGGCGCCCCGTGGGCTCCGTGCGTTCACGACCAAGAACGTCGTGTGCTTCGGCGCGGGGGTGACGCTGCTGTGGGCGTTCGCCGACTGGCCGGTGCACGACCTGTCGGAGCGCTACCTGTTCTCCGTACACATGGTGCAGCACACCGTGTTCTCGCTCATCGCGCCGCCGCTCGTGCTGCTGGGGTTGCCGGCGTGGTTGCTCGACCGGCTGACGTCGCCGCTGTGGTTGCGGGCCGTGCTGCGGCGGCTGTGCCGGCCGTTGATCGCCGCGCTCATGTTCAACGGCGTGATCGCCATCAGCCACTGGCCGTCGTGGGTCGACCTCACGCTTCGCTCCGAGCCCGCGCACTTCCTCGCCCACCTCGTGCTCTGGACGACCGCCACGGTGATGTGGCTGCCGGTGGTGAACCCGGGCGTGCGGGGAGTGCCGTCGTTGTCGCGGCCGGCGAAGGTCCCGTACCTGTTCCTGCAGTCGATCGTGCCGACGATCCCCGCGTCGTTCCTGGCCTTCGCCGACCGTCCGCTCTACAAGGCGTACGAGCTGGCCCCCCGCATCACGTCGATGTCGGCGGTGGAGGACCAGCAGCTCGCCGGCGGGATCATGAAGGTGGGCGGCACCGCCATCCTGTGGGGGGTCATCGTCGTCGTGTTCTTCCGCTGGTACGCGGAGCACCAGCGCACTGGCAGCGACACGCTCACGTGGGAAGAGGTGTCCGCCGAGTTCGAGCGCACCCCCGCGCCGACTGAGCGCACCCCCGCCTAGCGGGTCACGCTCCACGGCGCAGGGGGTCAGGGCGCGGCGACGAACAGCAGGGCCACGGTCACGACGGCGACGACCGACACCGCGACCAAGAGCCACTTCGCCAGCGCGGCGACGGAGGCGACGAGCGGCAGGTTGACGCCACCGGCGGCGATCCCACTATCGCCGCCGTGATCACTGCGCCGGAGCAGCAGCAACAACGCAACGTTCTCGACCACGTCGAGCACGGCCGCCACTACGACGCCCCACGCGCCGACGAGCGCGAGCGTGCCCCAGCCGGGCGACCCCCGGCCGTCCCGGGCGTGCGAGGCGATCGACAACGCGAGCACGAAGCCGCCGCTCCCGTACGACGCGATGAACAAGAAGTCCCACCACAGCGACTGCACCGCGGCCCGCCGGCCGACCGTGCCCCACCGGTGCAGCACGGCGGCCGCCCGCTCACGGCTCCACAAGAACTCCATGCCGACGATGCCGACGCCGCCTGTCGCCTTCATGGTGCGAGCCGCCGGACCGAAGCCCAGCACCTGAACGGCCCACGCCACTGTGGCCGACATCACCACGATCGCAACGACCCCGTACCCGTCCATCACACCAAGACCATCAGAACCGGGGCGTCGTGCGCAGCTCGGGCCGGGGGTTCGGCGAGCCCGGCGTGAAGTCGGGGTCCACGCCCGCGACGACGCCGTCCTCACCCCGTCCGGCGAACGAGAGCAGGGCGTCCGTGCGCTTAACCGCGGCCGGAACCCAGCTACGCCGTTCCTTGTAGTTGCGGGCCGTCGGACCGTACGTCGACACGAACATGCGGTAGCCGTGCAACCCGCCCGGCAGGTCGGCGTCGTAGCGCGCGGCCAGGTCATGCATGCTCCGATCGAGCTGGCCCATCGCGGTGCGGTAGCGGATCCAACGGTGGGTCTCGAAGTCGAAGTTGTCGAGCAGCTCCCGCGCCGCCGCCAGCCCCCGCAGCGACAGCTTCTTGATCGTGTCCTCCGACATCGAGAGGTTCATGCCGCCCTCGTCGTCGGTGTGGTGGATGTCGACGATGCGATCGCGGTAGCCGGGCAGCATGCTCTGACCTTCGTCCGACCAGTTCTGCAATGTGTCGAGCAGCGCGGCTACGAACCCACCGAGCGACTCCGTCGGACGGACCCGCGCCACCCGCGCCCTGCCCGGCGCCGGGAGGTACACGTCGCTCTCCTGGTGCTCGTCGTGGTACGGCGACAGGCTGATGCCGAACGTCGGCCGCCGCGGCCACAGCGAGTCGAAGAAGTGGATGGGGAAGTTGCTGCTCACGCCGCCGTCGGAGAACCAGCAGCGCACCGGCTTGGGCGACGCGAGGCTGTAGTCGACGGCATAGAGCGGCACGGCGCTGATGAGGCCGGGGAAGCTCAGCGTCATGCGCACGGTCATGACCACCGGGAACTCGGGCGGCTCAGGAACGTGCAGCAGCTCGACGCCCGGGTGCAACGGGCACCGCCACGGCTCGTCGCCGTTCCTCTCGTCGAGCGCGGCGCGCCCGCTGGCCACTATGTGGTCGACGACCGGTGGCGGGAAGTACCCGGCGAGCTCCTCGCGGCAGAACAGGTACAGCTCGTTCTCGAAGGGCAAGCGCGCGGGACGGCAGTGCGTGACGTTCGTCGTCATCATCTCGAGGCGAACGTCGGGGTTCGCCGCCGTTACGGCTTCGCCGATGTCGCGGCCCGCGTCCCGCGCGTCGTCGTACCGGTGCCGCGCCTCCGCGCCCCACAGGTCCCCGACCGTCAGCACGCGCGCCCGCGGTGCTTCGGCGATGCGGCAGAGCGCGTCGTGCATCCAATCGGTGAACGGTTCGGTGGACGAGCGCGACGTCGACGCCGGCCGGTTCGCCGGCCACGCCCGCCCCGCCGAGCCGCGACAGAGGCCGTAGCCGTTCTCGGTGACGCCGCGCAGGCCGCCCAGCGCCAGCCACACGAGCGCGCCGAGCGACCCGCCCACCAGCAGCGACAGCACGAGGCCGATCCACCCGCCGCGCAGCACGTCGAACCAGTCGCTCCCGCTGTGCGGCGTGCCGCCGGTGAGCAACAGCGACCACAGCCATGGCACGCCTATCGCCAACGTTCCCGCCAGCGCGCCGGGCCACGCCGCCACCAGGGCGGTGAGGTAGGCGAGGCCGTACTTTTGCAGGCCCTTGCGGTCGGGATGGATGAACGCGAGCAGCACGCGGTGCAACGGCCGGGTGCCGTTGCTCGGCTGGAACAGCCACTCGAGCTGCGAACCCAACTCGCGCGGCAACCCCGCGAGCACGTTGAACCCTTTGCCGTCGCGGTTGGTCTCGGCCACCGCGGCGAACGCGGCCGCGATGCCGCCGGCGGACGATCCGCCGAGGTTGCGGAACCGGTAGCGCTTGGCCAGCTCGCACGTGGCCAGCGGGTACACGACGCCGCTGGTGATGCCGCCCTTCATCACCATGTCCGATTCGGCCAACGTCGGGTCGTCGCTCGCCGGGTACCGGTGGCCCATCAGCTCCTGGATGGGGTCGGCCGCTCCAGCCGTGTTCGCCGTCATGACGGGCTTCTTACTCCCAGCGGAAGAACCTCGCGGCGATGGCGGGCGCGCCCACCGCCCACATCGCGAGTACCAGCCACGCCCGGCCCGGCACCGGCGCCCCCGACAGCGACGCGTGCAGCGCGTCGGCCAGCGCGCCGGACGGCAACGCGCGCGCGACCGCCGCCAACCCCGGAGGCAGCTTCGACAGCGGAACGACCATGCCCGACAGCAACAACAGCACCACGTACAAGCCGTTGGCGGAGGCCAGCGTCGTCAGCGCGGGCAAGGTGCCGGCCAGCAGCATGCCGATCCCGGTGAACGCGACCGTCCCGAGCGCCATCGCGCCGACGGCCGGCATCCAGCGGACCGGCACCCCGTCGAAGAACCCCAGCGCGCCGGCCTCGACCGCGAGCACGCAGAGCTGCAGCACCTCGATCACCACCACGGCGACGGTCTTCGCGCCCAGCAACCGCGGCCGCCCGAGCGGCGTCGCCCCCAGCCGTTTGAGCACGCGGTAGTGGCGCTCGAAGCCGGTGGCGATGGCGAGCGACACCATCGCGGTGGACATCACCGCGAGCGCGAGCACGCCGGGGAACAGGAACCGTACGGGCTTGTGCGTGTCCATCGGGAGCACCTCGACCGTCGAGAAGAACCCCAGCAGCACGACCGGGATGCCGAGCGCGACCAGCAGCGACTCGCCGCGCCGCAACGTCATCGCCACCTCGGCGCGCGCCTGTGCGAGCAACGGGCCCATCAGCCGTCGGCCTCGGACGTCAGCCGCAGGAACACGTCCTCCAGTGTCTGGCGGCCGGCGCGTAGGTCGGCCAGCGGGACGCCGCAGTCGGCTAGCCACGCGGTCACCGAGGCGACGAGCGCGGGCGTGGCTTCGGCGGCCACCACGTACTCGCCGGCCCGCTCCTCGCGCACGTCGACGCCGCCCAGCGCGACACCCAGCGCGGCCACGTCCAGCCCTGCAGCCGCGCCGAAGCGGACCTCGGTGCCGGCCGCGGACGACATGAGCTCGGCCGGTGTCCCCGCGCCGACGACGCGGCCGCGGTCCACGATCACTACGTGGTCGGCGACTCGCTCTGCCTCGTCGAGGTCGTGCGTCGTCAAGACGACGCAGACGCCGTCGTCGCGCAGCGAGCGCACGACGTCGCGGATCACGAGCCGCCCAGCGGGGTCGATGCCGGCCGTCGGCTCGTCGAGGAACGCCACCGACGGGTGGCCCACCAGCGCGAGCGCGAGCGAGAGCCGCTGGCGCTCACCGCCCGACAGCGACCGCCACGGCGTACGCCGCACCCGCGGGTCGTCGAGCCCCACGCGGTCGAGCAGCGCCTCGGGCTGCCGGACCGCACGCGAGCCGAAGTACGACGCGAACAGGCGAACGGCTGCCGCCGGGGTCATGCCGGGGTACACGCCGCCCTCCTGCAGCATCACGCCGACGTGGGGGAGCAGGTCGCGGCGGTCGGCGACGGGATCGAGGCCGAGCACCCGGACCCAGCCCGACGACGGGCGCCGGTAACCCTCGCACGTCTCGACCGTGGTGGTCTTGCCCGCGCCGTTCGGGCCGAGCAGCGCGAGCACCTCGCCGCTTCGGGCGGAGAACGACACGCCGTCGACGGCGGCGAGCGCGCCGTAGCGCACGGTCAGCGACGCGACCTCGACGGCCTCGACAGTTGGCATCGGCGGGCAAGGTAGCGTTCAAGGCTCATGATCGACATCCGCCGGGTGCGCGCCGACCTCGACGGGGTCAAGTCGGCGATGGCGCGGCGCCACGACCCGCAGCTGCTGGCCGAGCTCGTCGAGCTCGCCGCGGCCGACGAGGAGCAGCGGACGGTCACCACCGCGCGCGACGAGCTGCGGGCGCGCGTCAACGCCATGTCCAAGGAGGTCGGCGAGGCCTATCGCAGCGGTGACCGCGACAAGGGCGACCGCCTCAAGGAGGAGAGCCGTGCCCTCGGCGACGAGGAGAAGGCGGTCGCGGCCAAGGCGGACGAGCTGGCCGGCCGGGTGCGCGAGCTGCTGCTGCGCATCCCCAACATCCCGTCGGACGACGCGCCCGACGGCGAGAGCGAGGCCGACAACGTCGTCGTGCGCGTCGAGCAGTACGACGAGTCGGCGTATGGGGTCCACCAACGTATGCCGCACTGGGACGTAGGCCAAGAGATCGGCATCCTCGACCTCGAACGCGGCGCCAAGGTGTCTGGGTCGATGTTCGCGTTCCTCCGCGGCGCGGGCGCCACCCTCGATCGCGCGCTGTGCCAGTACGCCATCGACCGCAACGCGGACGCGTTCGAGGAGATCCGCCCGCCCACGCTCGTGCGCACGGACGCGCTTGTCGCCTCGGGCCAGCTGCCGAAGTTCGCCGACGACGCGTACTACGTCGAGCGCGACGACCTGTGGGCGATCCCCACGTCCGAGGTGCCGCTCACGTCGATGTACCGCGACGAGGTGCTCGACGAGACCGAGCTGCCGAAGCGGCTGATGGCCTTCAGCCCGTGCCTGCGCCGCGAGGCGGGCTCGGCCGGGCGCGACACGCGCGGCCTGCTGCGCGTGCACGAGTTCGACAAGGTCGAGATCCTCGCGCTGTGCACGCCCGGCCAAGCCCAAGACATGCACAAGGAGCTCGTGGCGCGCGCCGAGGCCGCCATCCGCGACCTCGGCCTCGCGTACCGCATCGTCGACATCTGCACCGGCGACCTCGGCCAGTCCCACGCGCGCTCCTTCGACCTCGAGGTGTACGCGCCGGGCGTCGACCAGTGGCTCGAAGTGTCGTCGATCTCCTGGTTCAGCGACTACCAGGCGCGCCGCGCCAACATCCGCTACCGGCCGGCCGGCGCCACCGGTGGCACCGAGCCGGTGCACACGCTCAACGGCTCCGCGCTGGCCGTGCCGCGCGTGTGGGCCGCGCTCGTCGAGCACTACCGCCAGCCGGACGGCACCGTGCGCGTGCCCGGCGTGCTGCTCCCGTACTTCCGAGGTCGTACCTCTCTTACGTGAGCCGCCAGCACCGCACGCTGCTCCTCGTCCTCAGCCCGCTGCTGGTGCTGGTCGCGGTCGGGCTCGTGGCCCTGTGGCCGGACAGCGAGCGGGCGAGGAGCAACCTCGCCCTCGACTTCGGCGGCGAGCTCGTCACCGGCACCGTCACCTCCGCCCGCATCGATACCTGTGAGTCCACCTCGCCCGGCGTCGACTTGGACTGCCGCGTCGCCACCGTGCACCTCACCAGCGGTCCCGGCAAGGGTGACCGCTTCCGGCTCGAGTTGCAGGACTCGCCCACGACCGTGCGGCTGGAGAGCGGCGACCGCATCGTCCTCAACTACGTGAGCGACCCTGGCGTGCCGGAGGACCTTCGCTACACGTTCGCCGACTACCAGCGGAGACAACCGCTGCTGCTGCTCGGCCTGCTGTTCCTCGCCGCGGTGATCGCGCTTGGCCGGTTCCAAGGCGTGCGCGCCCTTGCGGGCCTCGGGCTCAGCCTCGTGGTGCTGCTCGCGTTCGTGGTGCCGTCGATCATCGACGGCAACGACGCGGTGGTGGTGTCGCTCGTCGGCGCGGCAGTCGTGATGCTGCTCACCCTCTACCTCGCGCACGGCTTCAACGAGCGCACGAGCGCCGCGGTGCTGGGCACGCTGCTCAGCCTCGGCCTCATCGCGGTGCTGGCCGTCGTGTTCATCGGCATCACCAAGGTCACCGGGTTGGCCGACGAGAACGCGCTGTTCGTCTCGATCGCCTCGCAGGACGTCGACGTGCGCGGGCTGCTGCTCGGCGGCATCGTGATCGGCGCGCTCGGCGTCCTCGACGACGTGACGGTGACGCAGGTGTCGGCGGTGTGGGAGATCCACAAGGCCAACCCCACCCAGGGCGCAAGGACGCTCTATAGCTCGGCGCTACGGGTCGGCCGCGACCACATCGCGTCGACCGTGAACACTCTCGTGCTCGCCTACGCGGGCGCCTCGCTGCCGCTGCTCGTGCTGTTCGTCCAGGCGGAACGAGGGCTGCTCGACGTGCTCACCGGCGAGACCGTGGCTGCCGAGGTGGTGCGCGCCCTCGTGGGCAGCATCGGCCTCGTCGCCTCCGTTCCCATCACGACTGCGGTGGCTGCCCGAGTCGTTACGGCTGGTTGGGCTGATCGGAAAGCCCCGGGATAGCGTTCGGCCGTGACGACGACCACTTCTGAGCGGCCAGACCGGCGAAGCTCGGGCAAGGCTGGCACCGTCACGCTCTACCGGACGTCCGTCGGCAAGAAGGCGGTCATGGCGGTCACGGGGATCGTCATGTACGGCTATGTGCTGGCGCACATGGCCGGCAACCTCAAGATCTTCCTCGGGCCGAGCCACTTCGACGAGTACGCCGGGTTCCTCCGCCGCATCGGTGAGCCGCTGCTCGGCCACGCGTGGTTCCTCTGGGCGATGCGACCGGTCCTGCTCCTGGCCCTGGTGCTGCACGTGTGGGCGGCGGCGCAGCTCACGATCCAGTCGAAGCGGGCGCGGCCGGTGGGCTACCGCGACAAGGACGTCGTCGTGAACTACGCCTCCCGCACGATGCGCATCGGCGGCGTGCTGCTGCTCGCGTTCATCGTGTTCCACCTGCTGAACCTCACGTTCGGCACGGTGCACCCGGGCGGCGACTTCGAGCACGGCGCGGTGTACGAGAACACGCGCACGACCCTCGAGGTGTGGTGGGTCGCGCTCATCTACGTCGTGGCCATGGGCGCGCTCGCCTTCCACCTCTTCCACGGCGTGTGGAGCGCGTTCCAGACGCTCGGCCTCAACTCGCCCGAGCGCGACCCGTGGATCCGCCGCTTCGCCATCGGCTCGTCCGTGGTGATAGCTGGTGGCTTCGTCGTCGTGCCGATAGCGGCGATGCTCGGGGCGTTCTCCTGATGGCGAGCGTCACGGCGCGCGTCCCGTCGGAGAAGTGGCGCGAGGGGAACGGCACACCGCCCTCGAACGCGCCCGCTGGCCCGGTCGAGGAGCGGTGGGACCGCCACCGCTTCGAGCTCAAGCTCGTCAATCCCGCCAACCGCCGCCGCTACCACGTGATCGTGGTGGGCACCGGGCTGGCCGGCGGCGCGGCGGCAGCCACGCTGGGCGAGCTCGGTTACAACGTCAGCTCGTTCTGCTACCAGGACTCGGCGCGGCGCGCGCACTCGATCGCGGCGCAAGGCGGCATCAACGCGGCGAAGAACTACCGCAACGACGGCGACTCGATCTTCCGCCTGTTCCACGACACCGTGAAGGGCGGCGATTTCCGCGCCCGCGAGTCGAACGTGTACCGACTGGCGCAGATCTCCGTCGAGATCATCGACCAGTGCGTGGCGCAAGGCGTGCCGTTCGCGCGCGAGTACGGCGGGCTGTTGGACACCCGCTCGTTCGGCGGCGCGCAGGTGGCCCGCACGTTCTACGCACGCGGCCAGACCGGCCAGCAGCTCTTGCTCGGCGCGTACCAAGCCCTCGAACGGCAGGTGCAGGCGGGCACCGTTCGCTGCTACACGCGCCACGAGATGCTGGAGCTCGTCGTCGTGGACGGCCGCGCGCGCGGCATCGTCACGCGCGACATGGTCACCGGCGAGATCGAGGTCCACACCGCCGACGCGGTGGTGCTCGCCACCGGCGGGTACGGCAACGTCTTCTACCTGTCGACCAACGCCAAGGGTTGCAACACCACCGCCATCTGGCGCGCGCACCGCAAGGGCGCGCTGTTCGGCAACCCGTGCTTCACGCAGATCCACCCCACGTGCATCCCGGTGAGCGGCGACTACCAGTCGAAGCTCACGCTCATGTCCGAGTCGTTGCGCAACGACGGCCGTGTGTGGGTGCCGAAGACGATGGGCGACAGCCGATCGTCCGAGCAGATCCCCGAGGACGAGCGCGACTACTACCTCGAGCGCCGCTACCCGAGCTTCGGCAACCTCGTGCCGCGCGACGTTGCGTCGCGCGCGGCGAAGAACGTGTGCGACCAAGGCCGCGGCGTCGGTCCCGGCAGTCTCGGCGTGTACCTCGACTTCGGCGACGCGATCTCGCGCCTCGGCGCGTCAGTGATCGGCGAGCGCTACGGGAACCTCTTCGACATGTACGAGCGCATCACCGGTGACGACCCGTACAAGGTGCCGATGCGCATCTATCCCGCCATCCACTACACGATGGGCGGGCTGTGGGTGGACTACGACCTGCAGTCCACGATCCCCGGCTTGTTCGTGGTCGGCGAGGCCAACTTCTCCGACCACGGGGCCAACCGGCTCGGTGCGTCCGCGCTGATGCAGGGCCTGGCCGACGGCTACTTCGTGCTGCCGAACACGCTCGCGAACTACCTTGCGTCGAGCACTGGGCTCGCGCCGGTCGGTGTGGACGCGCCCGAGTGTCGCGAGGCGGTCGCGCAGGTGGGCGAGCGCATCGAGCGGCTGCTGTCGATCAACGGGTCGCGCACCGTCGACGCGTTCCACAAGGAGCTGGGTCTGCTGATGTGGGACCACTGCGGCATGGCCCGCAACGAACCGGGTTTGCTCAAGGCGCTCGACCGCATCCCCGAGCTGCGCGCCGAGTTCTGGGACGACGTGCGCGTCTCGGGCGCGAACGAGGAGCTCAACCAGTCGCTCGAGAAGGCAGGGCGTGTAGCCGACTTCTTCGAGCTGGCCGAGCTCATGTGCGTGGACGCGCTGCACCGGCGCGAGTCGTGCGGCGGCCACTTCCGCGAGGAGAGCCAGACCGAAGACGGCGAGGCGCTGCGCGACGACGAGCAGTACGCGTACGTCGCGGCGTGGGAGTTCACCGGTGCGGGCAAGGCGCCGGTGCTCCACAAGGAGCCGCTGTCCTTCGAGTACGTCCACCCCACGCAGCGGAGCTACAAGTGAACCTGACCCTGCACGTCTGGCGGCAACGGAACGGGTCGGACGGTGGCTCGTTCGTCACGTACGAGGCGCGCGACGTGAGCCCCGACATGTCGTTCCTCGAGATGCTCGACGTCGTCAACGAGGGCTTGATCCTGCGCGGCGACGACCCGATCGCGTTCGACTACGACTGCCGCGAGGGCATCTGCGGCGCGTGCGGGTTCATGGTCAACGGGCGGGCGCACGGGCCCGAGAAGGCCACCACGGTGTGCCAGCTGCACATGCGCCACTTCTCCGACGGCGACGTGCTCACGCTCGAGCCGTGGCGCGCTGCCGCGTTCCCCGTGGTGAAGGACCTGATCGTCGACCGGTCGGCGTTCGACCGCATCGTCGCCGCGGGCGGCTACATCTCGGTGAACGCGGGCTCCGCGCCCGAAGCGCACTCGGTGCCGGTTCCGAAGGACGACGCCGACCGCGCGTTCGAGGCTGCCGCTTGCATCGGATGCGGTGCGTGCGTGGCCGCGTGTCCCAACGGCTCGGCCATGCTGTTCGCTGCTGCCAAGGTCACGCACCTCGCGCTGGTGCCTCAGGGCCAGCCCGAGCGCTACGCACGCGTGATGGCGATGGTGGCGCAACACGACGCCGAAGCGTTCGGCAACTGCACGAACATCGGCGAGTGCGAGGCCGCGTGCCCTAAGGAGATCAGCCTCGACACGATCCGCCAGCTCAACGGCGACCTGCTGCGCGGCACGCTGAAGCGGCGCAAGCGCCAAGCCTCGACAGTCTCCGGCTAGCCCCAAGCCCGTTTTGTCCCGTGGAACGTGGCATCTGACGCCACGTTCCACGGGACAAAACGAATCAGGCGAGGACGACTAACCGAGCGTGAAGCAGCCGTCGCCCGGGGCCGCGTGGCGGGAACCACCGCGTCGCCCGCGTAGGGCAGCCCTGGGCGACGGCGATCGCCCTCCGGAGGGGTCAGCCGGGGACGATGTTCTCGTCGACAGGCTCGTGGACGCCCTTATCCCGATAGGGGATCTCGCCCGGATCGTCCTGCGTGCTGTCGATGTCTGCGAGGTGGCGCTTGGCGTCGTCGATGCGGCGCTGCAGCTCCTCCAACTTGTGCCGCTCGGCGATGACGTCGCGGAGTGTCATCAGGGTGCCTTCCTTCCGTTGCCGGTGCTGTGGCCGACGAGGTGCCCGACGTTGCCGACGAGCTGCTTGGCCGCGGTGACCGTGCGGTCGACGATGGCGACGGGCACGCCGATGAGCACGTTCAACGGCGGCTCGTCTGGCAGCCAGGGGTGGCCGCGCGTCGGAGCGACGTCCTTCAGCGTCTCCATCTCCTCGCCGAGCGTGTTGAGCTCTTCGACCGAGAACGCGTCGCGCGCCGCGGGGAAGATCTCGTCCTCCTCCTCT
>Ga0299907_10001535_pt1 | contig 13314 bp, 10 predicted proteins | sample RVTome_16_FD_198680 | JGI IMG/M metagenome (GOLD analysis project Ga0299907, IMG submission 198680) | Soil microbial communities from uranium-contaminated site in the Upper Colorado River Basin, Wyoming, United States - RVT152D67 (version 2) ... | reverse complement strand
TTGCACACACCCGCCCACCGAATCTTTCCTTCGTCGATAAGAGCCTGCATCGTCGCCCAGGAGTCCTCGACCGCGGTTCCGGTCGCGAAGTCTGCCCAATGGAACTGATAGAGATCGATCCGCTCGGTACCGAGGCGCTTGAGGCTCTGCTCGCACTCGAATCGGATCGATTCGAGGCGGAGGTCGTTCACGACCTCATCACCCTCGGACGCGTACCAACTCCGGCCGCACTTGGTGAACACGTAGACGTCGCTACCAGCTTCGAACGGAGCGACCGCGCGCCCCACGACCTCTTCGGAATGACCCAATCCGTAAACGGCGGCGGTGTCGATCCAGTTGATACCGGACTCCACCGCGTGCCTGATCGCCGTTACGGATTCGTCGTCGTCTACAGGGCCCCAGCCAAACTGCCACGGACCGCCGACCGCCCACGCGCCAAAGCCAACGGTCGTGATGTCGGGTCCATTGGCGCCGAGCTTCCGAAACCTCATCTCGGGTCACGTCCCTTTCTATTCATCGGATTGATCGCATTCTCCACCTCCGCGAGATACGGCAGCGTCTCCCAGTCGCCGGTCCCGAGAAGTGCATGTGCAGCTATCAGATTGCCCGCACGCGCACAATCGGATGCATCCCAATTGTTTATAAGCCCGTACACGAACCCGGCAGCAAATGCATCGCCTGCTCCAACCTCATCGAGGACAACTTCGAGCCGGTCGGGAACCACGTGGGTGATCGACCCAAGGTGGTTGACGAGCGCGCCCTCAGCTCCGATTCGCACCACGGAGCGCCTCACGCCCGCCCCCTCCATCGCGGCGAACAACGAATCTGCGTCGCCCGCGTCCCACAGCGCGCAGCCCTCTTCGAGCCCACACAGGTACCAGGCTGCGATCTCTATTACCTCACGATGAGCCGCAGCGGCCTCGTCCGGTCCGCTCCAAAGTGCCGGCCGGTAGTTGGGATCGAACGTAACTGGAATCCCGCGCGCATGGGCTCGGCTCGCAACAGCAACAACCGTCTCGCGCGCCGACTCGCTGAGGCCCATTGTGATGCCGGTTAGATGTACGTGACTGATACCGTCGAGTGCCGCGTCCGGTATGTCGGTGGGCTCAATGTGTGACGCCGCCGACCCCTTTCGGTAGTAGATGAGGTTGCTCTTACCTTCTGCTCGCCACTTGAAAAACAAACCTGTCGGCGATTCCTCCCGACGAACCAACGAGAGATCGACTCCTTGCTCCGAAAGGGTTTCGAACACGACACTGCCGAACGGGTCGGCGCCGAGGCGCGATGCCCAGGTGGCCGGTATCCCCAGTCTCGTCATCGCGATCGCAAAGTTTGCCTCCGCGCCGGCGACTCGAAGGGAGAACTCCATTCCGGACTTGATCTCGCCTTCGGAGGAGGGGTCGAGAAGCACCATCGCCTCACCGACTGTGAGAACCCTCGCCGGCGGGGCAGATGTCATCCGGTGGTCGTCGTCTCCGGTGCTGAAGCCGGCACGCCGTGTGAGTACATCCCGAGCACGTGCTCTCGGTTCTGAGCGATGACGAGGATCATCGAACGGCGCGCCGATTCGGGATCGCGCGCAGCAATCGCCTCGACGAGATTCCTGTGCTCGTCCACGGCATGTTGGAGGTCCCCGAGCCGCCGGATGCTCAACTCGGCACCGAGCTCCAGATCGCGCCGCAACATCGAACGGATCCCGGTCATCGCTCGCAGCAGATAGCGGTTGTCGGCCGCCTCCGCGAGGGTGAGGTGGAGTTCAACGTCCGCTTGCAGAAAGACGGTTGCGTCGTCGTGGCCTTCCTGGAGCCGGTCGATGATCGCCCGCAGTTTTGCGATCTGCTCTGGTGTCGCGCGCCGGGCGGCCCATTCGGCGATCGCTCCCTCGAGGACCTCGCGGGCATCGATCAGCTCCTCGACCTTCTTGCGGTCGAGGGGGCTGCTTGCCCACACGGCGGGCGTGAACTGTTCCCCTTCCGAGACAAACGTCCCGCGGCCCGCCCGGGTAGCGATCAGCCCCTCACTCACGAGCATGCTGATCGCCTCTCGAACGGACCCGACGCTCACGGAGAACATCCCCGCCAGTTCACGGTGCCCCGGGAGCTGCTCGCCCGGCTTGAGCTGGCCGGAGGAGATCTGCCGCCGGAGCCGCTCGGCGATGCTTGAAGGGAGGTTCGCCCTCCTGAGGGGCTCTAACGATCCAGGCATTTGATCCTGTGTTCCGAACGCATTGTGGCGCCGAGCCTAGCACCGACCGAGCTAAACAAGCAGTCTCCGGGGCGGTGTTCCGAACAGTGCCCGCCGCTCGGAACGGCCGAGATGGGAGTTCGGCCTGACATTTCATGGCGGGTCGCCATCTGGGGGATCGCGGAGCGCGGGTAGGAGCACCGGGGGTCGCAGGAGGCGGTTGCGACCCCCGGTGTGGGGAGGGGAGAACTAGCCGTAGGTCCGTGAGCGCTCGACAACCGGCGACCTGCCCTTTAGGAAGTCGAAATCACAGCCCTCGTTGGCCTGCAGCACGCGGTCCTCGTAGAGGCGCCGGTAGCCACGATCGTCCTTCTTCTCCGGCGGAGTCCATGCAGCCCGGCGCGCCGCAAGCTCGGCATCGTCGACCAGGAGATCCAGCCTCCGGGCGGCAACGTCGAGGCGAATGCGATCACCCGTCTGCACCAGCGCTAGCGGTCCGCCGACGGCCGATTCGGGAGCAACGTGGAGCACCACTGCGCCGTAGGAGGTCCCGCTCATCCGGGCGTCGCTGATCCGAACCATGTCCTCGATCCCCTGCTTGAGGAGCCGTGCCGGGATCGGGAGGTGCCCCCATTCCGGCATCCCGGGCGCGCCCACCGGCCCGGCGTTGCGGAGCACAAGGACGGTGTCGGCCGTCACATCGAGCTCTGCCGAGTCGATGCAGTCGTTCATCTCGTACACGTCGTCGAACACGAGTGCCGGACCCTCGTGCTGGAGCAGGTTCGGGTCCGCGGCCGAGCGCTTGAGGACTGCTCCGTCGGGACACAGATTCCCGTGCAGCACCACGAGGCTCCCGGACTCCGAAAGGGGCTCCGACCGAGGGGCGATGACGTCCGAGTTGACGATCGTTGCCCCGGAGATGTTCTCCCCGATGGTGGCTGCGGAGACGGTGATCGCATCGGTGTGCAGCAGGTCCGGGATCTGAGCCATGACGGCCGGAAGCCCGCCGGCGTAGTAGAAGTCCTCCATAAGGAACCGCCCCGACGGCTTGATGTTGACCAGCCAGGGCGTCGACTCCGACAGCTCGTCGAAGAGATCCATCGGCAGCTCGACCCCCACACGCCCGGCGATCGCCAGCAGATGGAGCACGCCGTTGGTCGATCCGCTGATGGCGTGCAGGACCCGGATGGCGTTCTCGAATGCTGCCCTGGTCAGGATGTCGGCCGGGCGAATGTCCTTGTGGACGAGCTCCACGATCTTGCGCCCGGCGAGCTCCGCGGCTCCCTTGCGCCTCGAGTCGACCGCCGGGATGGCCGCGGCGCCGGGCAGGGTCATGCCCAACCCCTCCGTAAGACACGCCATCGTGGACGCCGTGCCCATGGTCATGCAGTGGCCGTGGCTGCGGGAGATCGAGCCTTCGATCTCCTTCCATTCGGTGTGATTGATTCGCCCGGCCCGGAGCTCTTCGTGGAAGTGCCAGCAGTCGGTGCAGGAACCGAGGCTCAGATTGCGCCAGTGGCCGTTGAGCATCGGCCCCCCGGTGACCACAATGGCCGGAATGTTTGCGCTTGCGGCACCCATGATGCTGGCGGGGGTCGTCTTGTCGCACCCGGTGAGGAGGACGACTCCGTCGAGCGGGTAAGAGCGGAGGTTCTCTTCCACCTCCATAGCCATCAGGTTGCGGTAGAGCATGGTCGTGGGCTTCATCAAGGCCTCGCCCAGCGACATGACGGGGAACTCGAGGGGGAATCCTCCCGCCTGGAGCACACCCCTCTTGGTCGCCTCGGCGAGGTCCCGCAGGTGGGCATTGCAGTTGACGAGCTCGCTCCAGCTGTTGCAGATGCCGATGACCGGGCGGCCCTGGAACGTCTCGTCGGTGAAGCCCTCGGCCTTCAGCCAGGACCGGTGGAGAAAAGCGTCGAGATCGGTCCCCTCGAACCAGTCCCGACTCCGGTATCCGTTGTCTTTGGGCACTCGCACCTCGCCCCTCTCGGTGCCCTCTGTAGTGCCCGAAGTCAACAGACCTCCTCCCGGACGTTCGCTCTGATCGTGCCGGTATCATACTGCTCCGAACAGTGGACCGGAAGGGACCACGGCCTCCCGCAGCACCACTCCAGAACGGCCCGTTAGGCCGTTTCGCGCGCCTTGCGGTACTCCGCAACGACCAGCTCGGTCAGCTCCTGGACCGAGGTCTGGTCCGCTGCTTTGTCGTAGGCGACTCGGCCGTGCTGCAGGAGGTTCACGCGGTCGCAGACCTCCAGGACGTGCGCATAGTTGTGGGCGATCAGGATGATCGATACCTCGCGCCTCTCCTTCAGGCGCTGCACGAGGTCCAGGATCATGGCCCCCTCCTTGGCCCCCATCGCCGCCAGAGGTTCGTCCAGCAAGAGGATCTTCGCCTTGGAGTAAACCGACCGCGCCACGGCGATGGCCTGTCGCTGCCCGCCGGACAGTTGGGCGACTTCGGTGTCGATCGAGGATACCCTCACGCCCATATCGTCGAGGTACTTGCGGGTCCGCTCCTTCATCTTCCGGTTGTTCAGAAACGGCACCGGCTTATGGACCAGTTCGGCGTTCAGGAACATGTTGTGGAAGACGCTCAGTTCGTTAACGAGTGCAAGGTCTTGGAAAACGGTCTGGATGCCCCGGGACCTCGCCTGCGACACCGATCGCAGGTGAACTTGCTTGCCCTCGATGAATAGGCGGCCCTCGTCGGGACGATGGAAGCCGGTGATGATCTTGATGAGCGTCGACTTTCCGGCACCGTTGTCACCGATGAGGCCCAGCACTTCGCCGCGCCTCAATGTCAGCGTCACACCAGCCAAGGCGGTCAGCGCGCCGAATCGCTTGACGATGTCTTCAGCCCTTAGGACTTCTTCGTCCTGGAGTTCGGGTGCCACGTCACGTCCCTCCTGAACGTCGCAGCCTGCCGACGTAGACGTTGAGAGTCATCGTGATTACGATCGCCAATCCGAGAATCACATTGAACGTGTCGGCGCTGACCCCTTGAAGCGTGAACCCATTTCGCAGGATGGCGAGCACCGCTGCTCCGAAGAACGCGCCGATGATCGTGCCGGATCCTCCGGCCAAGGCCGTACCTCCAATCACCGCAGCGGAGACGCCGAGAAACATCGTGTCGGCGCCTCCGGCGAGCGGGTGTATGGACGAGATCCGAAAAGCTTCGAGGATGCCGGCGATGCCGCCGAGCATGCTGCACAGCATGAAGTTGCCGATCTTTATGCGGTTGACGCGGACACCTGCCTCGCTTGCGCCGACCAGGTTGCCGCCGACGGCAAACGTATGAAGCCCCCATCGCGTCCGAGTCAGAAGCAGGTGCATGAGAACCACGATGATTACGGCCCAGATGATCCCGGCGAACGGCGCGTCCCCGATCAACCGGGTGAACGAGCTCGCTTCCGGCTGGGGTTTCGGGAAGCCATCCGTAAGGATCACGTTGAGCCCCGATATGAGGAACAGTGTTCCCAGCGTGGTCACGAACGAAGGCACCCGTAGGTAAACGGACACGAACCCGTTCGCAAAGCCCACCAGCAATGTCACCAGTAGCGCGATCACGATGGCTACGGGCAGGACGAACTGCTCATCGGCGAGATGCATGATTATCGGCGTGAAGCCAAACACCACGCCGACGGAGAGATCGATCTCGCCACAGATCAGCAGCATCACGAGCCCGCAGGCGATGATGATCGTGCGGTACGCGAACTGCATGAGCGTTCTGATGTTCCCTTCCCCCAAGAACGCCTCGTTCGAGGACTGGAAGTAGAACAACAGAAGGACGGCGACGATGGCGATGCTCGCCTCACGACGGCGCCACATGGTCAGGGCTATCCGCGCAAACGAGTTCCCCTGTGACGCCTGCGGCGGGACCTGATCCGCGACCTTCTCACCCCGCGAAACTTCTTCGGCGGTTTCCTTCGCCATCGGCTACGACGCTACCCTACGCTTGCGGCTCGAGGATCTTCTGCTCTTCGGAGTCGCCCTCGAATCGAGATGAGGTCTCGAGGTAGGCAGATGCGTTCTCCTGGGTGACGAACAGCAGGCCCGTGTTGGTCTCGGACGGGCCGCTCAACCCACCAGAGATCTTGTGGATGAACATCTGGAATACCGGATAGAACCCCTGAAGATAGGGCTGCTGGTCGATTGTGAAGTCCATGTGTCCCGCGTCGATCAACCGCAGCGTCTCTTCCAGAAGGTCGTATCCACCGGCCTTGACGCCCTGCTCGGCGAGCCCGAACTGCTCCATCACCTGTGCTGTGCCCTGGGTGCTACCGGCGTCGACTGCGAACATCCCTTTAAGGTCCTTGTGCCCGTTGTAGTAGGCGGTGATGCGGTCCAGTTCTTCTGTGAGCTCGGCTCCGGTCTCGATCTGCTCGAACTCGATCGGCGCGCCGGATTCGGTGATCGCGTCTGCGGCACCGTCGATTCGGGGTTGGATGTTTGCCTGACCGGGCGTCGCGATGAAGAGCGCAACCGGCCCTTCACCAACGAGCTCGACGATCCTTTTGCCCATCTCGAATCCGGATCCGTAGAGGTCCTGGCCGACATAAGCAAGACGGGGCGTGGAGCCCAGTCCCGAGCCGTCTGCGTTGTAGCTGATCACCGGGATCCCTGCATCGAGTGCTTGCTGAATGGGATCACTAAACGCGTCTTCATCCACGACTGCAACCGCGATCCCGTCGGCGTTGCCCGACATCGCCGTGTTGAACGCGTCGACCATTTCTCCCACATCGGAGCCTTCGGAGCCGGTCCACTGCGGTTCGGGGATGCTCAACAGTGCGGCCGCATCCTGAAGTCCATAGATGGTCGGTACGAAGAACGGGTTCGTTGTGACATGGTTCACGAACACGAAGTTGTAGTCCGGTGTCTCCGGGAAATTGCCGGCAGCACCGGTTCCTGCCTCACCGCCTCCACCGCCGTTGCCGTTGCCGCCGTCGTCGTCATCGCACGCGGCTGCGATGAATGGAAGGGAGGCCACGGCGCCTCCGATGGCGGCCCGGCGCAACAAGTCCCGCCGGTTCATCCTGCTTCCCCCAAGCCCGAAACGGGCCAAACCTTCCCTGTCCACCACGGGTCCTCCCTCCCAGCGACAGAGACACCCCCGGCCGAGGCCCACCCCCGCCGGTGCCCACGGCGCCGCTACTTCCGACAGTTATACTGTTCCGAACAGTGTTTGTCCACGGCATTACCCGCCCGTTTCCGCGGGGTTGAGGTGCATCGACACCGGCGGGGCGGCGAGTCGACTGGGGGTTTGGCTGATGGGTGCAGCGCCGTGACGTTCGACGACATTCGCCGGGCCATCGCGGCCGCAGGCTACGAATGGGCGGACACAGTGAACGAGTCGGCCGCGCGCTTCGCCGACGGTGCCCGATACCGGATCGAAATACCGAGCACCGAGGGACCGGCGGTCTTCCGAGCGGTAGTCGACGAAGCGCAGCGTAGAGACGTCCCCGTCCGGCGCGTCTCCCAGGGAAGCGGCGTGATGATGCTCACCGATTCCGAGATCGGTGAAATGGCGCGGATCGGGGCGGATCACCAGATTGAGGTCAGCCTGTTCCTCGGCCCTCGTGCCGCATGGGGAACCGGAGGGCAAGCCGCCACCACGCCCGCCGTGGCGGGGGCGGCGCGCGGCACGGCGGAGCTCGCCGCATGCCTGGCGGAAGCCAAGCGTGCGTGCGATCTCGGGATCCGGAGCCTGCTCGTCGCCGACGTCGGCGTTCTGGCCGTTCTGAACAGCGCGCGCACGAGTGGCGAGCTCCCGTCCAATCTGTTGTTCAAGACCTCGGTCCTGCTGCCGGTCGCAAATGGTGCAACGGCGCGCGTCCTCGAGGACCTCGGGGCCGGAACCATCAACGTCGCCACCGACCTCTCGGCGCGCCAGCTGGGTGAGATCAGATCGGCGGTCGGCTCACCGCTCGATGTCTACGTGGAGGTTCCCGACGACCAAGGCGGCTTCGTGAGGTTCTACGAGGTGCCCCATATGGTTCGAGCCGCGTCTCCGATTTACGTGAAGCTCGGAGTCCGCAACTCCCCGGGGATATATCCCACCGGCATGCACATCGAGGACCTCGCCACTCGGCTCGGACGAGAGCGAGTCCGGCGCGCCGAGCTGTGTCTGAGACTCATGGACGAACTGGATCCCGAGCTGATCGAGACGCCGGGAGCCGAGAGCCCCGATGACCTCGCCATCCCGGAGGTGTGACGAATGCCCACTGCGACCGGCCGGAACTTCATTGGCGGACGGTGGCTGGAATCGGATGACGTCGTTAACGACACGGATCCCGGCAACGGGGACGTGATCGGCACACTGGCCCGCGCCACCGCTGCCGACGTCGACACTGCGGTCGAAGCTGCACGGAGTGCGACGGCGGAGTGGGCCGGCACACCCGCCGGCGCGCGCGGATCGATCTTGCGACGCGCTGCGGACGAGCTGGAATCTGACGCCGACGAATGGGCCCGGCTCATGACACGCGAGATGGGCAAGCCCTTCTCAGAAGCGCGCGTCGAGTGCGTAAGGGCGGCAGCGATCCTCCGCTTCTTCACAGGGGAGGCACACAGGCCATACGGAGAGAACTACGCGTCCGACGCCGCGCAGACGTGGCTGTTCACGCGCCGTCATCCCGTCGGCACTGTTGGGATCATCACGCCGTGGAACTTCCCCGCTGCGATACCGGCGTGGAAGCTGGCCCCTGCGCTGATTTTTGGCAACACGGTTGTCTTCAAAGCTGCCGATGACGCGGCTCTTACGGGACTGCGGCTGGTGGCCGCCCTGGAACGAGCCGGGCTTCCACCCGGGGTCCTGAACGCCGTCGTCGGGCCGGGCTCCGTGGTGGGGGCGGCCATAGCAGAACACCCCGCGATCGATGCGATCTCGTTCACCGGCTCGACGGAAACGGGACGAGGGATTCTCGAGACCGCTTCGCGCACGGCGAAGCGCGTTCAATTGGAAATGGGAGGTCACAATCCGGTAATCGTTAGGGCGGACGCGGCCCTTGACTCAGCGGTTGCCGCCGTGGCCCTGGGAGCCTTCGCATCCGCGGGACAGAAGTGCACCGCAACCCGGCGGGTCTACGTCGCCCGGGAGCTCTACGACGAATTCACGGGGAAACTCGTGGCCAAGGCGACGAACTTGAAGATCGGCTACGGCCTCGACGAGGGCGTCGAGATGGGTCCGCTCGTGAACGACGTCCAGCTGCAGGGAGTTCTCGAAGCACTCGAGCGCGCCGAGAAAGAAGGGCAACTTCGTTGCGGCGGCAAGCGGCTGACCGATGGGCAGTACGCGCGCGGCAGCTACATGGCTCCGGCGGTGTTCACCGAGCTACCCCACGACGCCGAGTTTGCGTGCGAGGAGGTCTTTGGGCCCAACGTCGCCGTGTGGCCCGTCGACGGCGATGACGAGGCAATAGATCTGGCCAATAGAACGAAGTACGACCTCTCGGCAGCGATCTTCACGCGCGATCTGGACGCGGCCAAGACCTTCGTGGAGAGGATCCAAGCCGGAATCGTTCACGTGAACTCGCAGACGGCCGGTGCTGAGGTCCACGTGCCGTTCGGCGGGCTCGCAGGAAGCGGCTACGGACCACACGAACAGGGCCGGGCCGCGATCGAGTTCTACACGCAGACCAAGACCGTTTACCTGGATCCGGCGGGGTAATCCGTGGAGATGGAGAGTTTCATCCACGAACGCCGAACGGCCTGCCGTGGCCCGCCGGCGGGCACCGTCGACTTTCGATCAACGAGGATCGTCGGGGTCGCAAACGCATACTGCCTACCCGAGCCTCGTCCACCTAATGAAGCGCCCGGTCGGTGGACAGGCTTCGTCAACTCGGCCGTTCGGCGGGCCGGTTCCAACTCTAGGGGGTAATCCCATGCTAGGAACTATTTCGCGTCGTGCTCATCCCCGACTCGGCGCGTTGCTCGGGCTCGTGATCCTGGTAGCAGGCACCACAGTGGCGCTCTCCGGCGCCGGCGCCACAGCAGCCGGTAGTGTCACGCAGCAGCCTTCGACGATCTCTAAGGAGCCATGGGGCACTGTGGATGGTGAGCAGGTCGACCTCTACACCCTCACCAACTCCAACGGTATGGAAGTCAAGATCACCAACTACGGCGGGATCATCCAGTCGATAAAGGTTCCCGACCGCGACGGCAACTTCGACAACGTGACCCTTGGGTTTGCCACGCTCGACGAGTACGTCGACCACAACGACCCGTATTTCGGCGCCATCATCGGCCGCTACGGCAACCGCATCGCCAACGGCCGGTTCACCCTGGACGGCGTTACTTACCAACTTGCACAGAACAACGGCCCGAACCATCTGCACGGCGGAGTCAGAGGTTTTGACAAGCGGGTTTGGACGGCAACCGAGCTAGAGCAGCAAGGCATCGTCGGACTCCGATTGAACTACACAAGTCCGGACGGTGAAGAGATGTATCCGGGAACCCTCGCCGTCGAGATGACCTACTGGCTGACGAACCGGAACGAGATCCGGATGGAATATCACGCGACAACGGATGCTCCGACGATTGTCAACCTCACGAACCACGCTTACTTCAACCTCGCGGGGGAAGGCACCGGAACGATCGAAGGTCATTTCCTCAGGCTCAACGCCAGTCATTACACGCCCGTGGACGAGACTCTGATCCCGACCGGTGAGATCGCTCCGGTAGCCGGCACTCCCTTCGACTTCACCACGCCGCACACGATTGGAGAACGGATAAGGGACAACCACGAGCAGATCGCGTTTGGTCGGGGCTACGACCACAACTTCGTGCTTGATCGCCCGTCTCCTGAGGACACCTCCATGATCAACGCGGCCCAGGTGTTCGAGCCGACGACCGGGCGGGCCTTGGTGATAACCACCACCGAACCCGGGATCCAGTTCTACTCGGGCAACTTCCTGGACGGGACGCTTGTCGGCACAAGCGGCAAGTTCTACCGGCAGGGCGACGGATTTGCGCTCGAGACGCAGCATTATCCGGATTCACCGAACAAGCCTCAGTTCCCCTCGACCGTGCTCCGGCCCGGCGAGGAGTACGAGACAACCACCATCTACCGGTTCTCGGTACGCAACCCATAGATACGACGATGCGCGTTCCCTCGCCCCCACTCCGGGGCGAGGGGCGTGTCGCTCGTTACCTCGGTGGCAACTCGATCCCCCGGGCAGCCTCACAACGATTGCGAAGCACCCCGACCTGTTTGTTCGCGATCTCGATTACGTCACCTGGTTGGAGCGTGAAATCGTCGGGGGGCACGATTCCGGTACCGGTCAGCAAAACGGTGCCGGGCGCGATCCAGTTGTCGCGCGCCAGATAAGCGACGAGCACGTCGAACCGCTTCCGGAGTCGCGCCGTACTCGTCGACGCCGAGAACACGAGATCACCAGATCGCATGATGCGCATCTCGAGTTCGAGGGAGTACGGATCGCCGACCTCCGACGCCGGGACCACCGCAGGCCCCAGGGCACAGGAGCCCGAGAATATCTTCGCTTGCGGCAAATACAGAGGGTTGTCGCCCTCGATGTCGCGGCTGCTCATGTCGTTGCCCAGTGTGTAGCCGGCAATCTCTCCATCGGAGCGGAGCACCAGGCCGATCTCGGGTTCCGCTACCTGCCACTTCGAGTCCGAGCGAAGGCCGACGGGCGCGCCGGGCCCAACGATCCGGGACCCCGTGGCCTTGAAGAACAGCTCAGGCCTTTCGGCCTCATAGACTCGGGCATAGACGTCTCGTTCCGTTGATTCGTGCATGCGAGCATCCCGGCTGCGTTCGTATGTCACCCCCGCCGCCCAGACTTCTTCCGGCGAGACGGGGGCAGACAGGTGCATCTCTGCTCTGGTCGGGTGGGCCACCGACACCGCTTCGAGCCGTCCCACGGAAGGCCCCGCCCCCTCCATCGCGACCGCTTCTTCGAGCGGCTCGGCGCGGCGCACGACGAGCTGTGACACATCTTCGTAACCGTCACCGGCCCCGACCGCCAGAAGATCGCCGTTGCTCTCGACACACAGGCGGCGCCGGCCCGCGACTGGATCCCAGACGGAGAAAAGTCTCACGAGTCAGACGGCTCTTCTTATCGGACGGTCCTCATAATCGGTGCATACATAAGCCGGTCGTCCAAAAATCCGTTCCAGTGTTCGGCACACTGCATCGGGTCCAGAATATAGTCCTCCCAATGCGGGGAAATGGGCGTGACTCACGAATGTTTCGCTACAGGACGCTCCGTCGCGGCCACACGCCTCGGGGAACGCGCTAGCGATGCCAGGATCGGTTCTCGGTCACCCCGTTCTTCGCACCGAGGACCCGGGAATGCTGACGGGGGCGACCCGATATCTCGACGACGTCATCGTCAAGGGAGCCTTGAGTGCCGTCTTCGTGCGATCGATCGCGGCCCACGCTCAAATAGACGGAGTTGAAGTCGCCGAGGCCCTCCAACACGCGGGCGTGACCGGGGTCTACACGGCAGGGGACTTGAACCTTCCCAGACTCCGTTCGACGTGGGTCGATGAGGTCTTCGCCCGGCCACCACTTGCCACAGACAGGGTCAGGTTCGCGGGGGAGGCGATCGCCGTAGTCGTCGCGGACACCGTCGCGCATGCACTCGACGCTGCCGGGTCCGTATTCGTGAGCTACGACTTCTTGCCCGCCGTCACCGATCCCGTTGCCGCGGCGGCATCCGGCTCGACAATTCTGTTCCCCGACGCCGGTACAAATGTTGCAATCGACGATGACTACGGATCGAGCCGTCTCGACCTCGGCGATGCCGAGGTCGTCGTGCACGGCAGGTTCGTGAATCAACGGGTTGCGCCGGTGCCCATGGAAACCAACGGATGCATCGCGATCCCGAGTTCCGAGGAGCTCACGCTGTGGCTTCCTTGCCAGGCACCCAACTCAGTGAGGGACGATCTCGCAGAACTTCTCGGTCTCGATCCGGCCACGCTGCGGGTGCGGGCCGCCGCTATAGGCGGGGGATTCGGAGCGAAGATCCCCTTCTACCCCGAGCATGTGGTGATCGCCGAGGTCGCCCGGCGACTCGGACGGCCCGTCAGATGGATCGAGAGTCGATCGGAGAACATGCTGGCGATGACGCACGGCCGGGGCCAGGTCCAGAATGTGACACTTGC
>Ga0299907_10001534_pt1 | contig 13320 bp, 9 predicted proteins | sample RVTome_16_FD_198680 | JGI IMG/M metagenome (GOLD analysis project Ga0299907, IMG submission 198680) | Soil microbial communities from uranium-contaminated site in the Upper Colorado River Basin, Wyoming, United States - RVT152D67 (version 2) ... | reverse complement strand
GGAGCTGATCGCTGCAACGCGCTCGATCGACGCCGGTCACACGACTGTGTCCCACCACATGCTGGGCGGCTAGAGGCCGCCGCCCTCGCTATGCAGAGCGGGAACCTCGACCACCTCACGGACGGCGACTTGTCTTTGTCGTCTCTTCACGGACGCGCAGGGGAGCAGCAGAAGGTCGTTTAAGGCGGGCGGGAGTGAAAGGGGGATTCGGCAGGTGTCGGGCTACTGACTCGGCCGCGATTCGTTAGTAGTCCTGCGTAGGCTCGTTCCAGGCAATGCCGGTGCCGATCTGGAAGTGCTTCGGCTCGGACGAAGTCCATGGATGCCTTGCCCGCAGTGAGGCAGAACTCGTCATCCTTCATCAGGCTCGAGATGCACTCCGCGAGCCTGTTTACATCTCCGGGGCTGCAGATCATCCCGCGCCCGTCGCCGGCCAACTCGGGAAGACCACCGAGATCGGAAACGAGAAGAGCGCAGCCACAGGCCATGGCTTCAAGCGCCGCAAGGGGCGCATTCTCATGGCACAAGGAAGGTAAGGCGAGGAACCGAGCTCTTCTCAGATGTTGCTTGATCTCTTCGGGAGGCACCCGACCGGCGAATTCCGTATTGGCCAGTCCCAGAGCGGACTTCCGGTCATGCAGTCTTTGCTCGTCGGGACCATCTCCTAATATCCGGAAAGGGGGATCACCGGCGCGGCGCAATGCTTCCAGAAGCGCGTCGAGCCCCTTCTCCCGAGACAGACGTCCCGCATAGACTCCATAGTTCCCCGGGACTGAGTCACGATCCGGTTCGGTGTCCGTGAAGTTGCGGATCACCTGTACCCGGCCGGCTTCCACTCCCCACTCCGCCAACTTCTTGGACACGAACTCGCTCGGGCAAATGAAGAGAGCCACCTTGTCCTCTAGGCGAAGGACGAAACGATGCCACCACAGAGCTGACGCGTATGTAGCCGCCTGGCCCTTTGTCGGCAGACAAGAGTGCACAACGGCGTTGTAGTAGGAGCCCTTGACGCACCTGCTGCAAATCGATCCGTTGGTGAACATGAGAGCGTTGGGGCACCGGAGCCTGTAATTGTGCACGGTCATGACGAGGGGTATGCCCAATTCCGCAGCCACCAGATGGATCGCCGGTCCCAGCGACGGGTACGCGTTATGAAGATGGATGACATCAGGGCGGAAGGAGCTGATCTCCTTCCTCACCTCTCGTCGCAGAGGACGGGAGTACATCATCCGATGCCCAGCATCCACACGGGATCCGAGAGATTCGTTCCTGCTGGTGAGCAGGTGGACGTCATGGCCGTCGGCCAGCAGTCCCGCCTGCTGACGTACATATCGGTCCTCCCCTCCAGGGACACGATAGAAGCTGTGAGCTATGAGGATGCGCAATGTGGCCCTCTCATGTGAATGCAGTCAGGGTGCCAGGTCGTCATCGTAGGGGACAATGCGAACGGACCGTAAGAGAGCTAAGTCGATGAGACGGACGAGGCGACGATCCTCAAGATCGACGTTCTTTATCCTCGGTGTCCACTATGGATCCACTCGGGGATCGATCGGTTCTCCAAGGCAATGCGGGCCGAATATCGTCCCTCATTTGAGGTAGGCAATCTACGACCGGCCCCCGTTGGCCCTCCCGCAGACCCCTTCTTTAATTGTCGAGTAACTCCTCGACTCGGCAGCAACGGGCGTCGACGGGAGGGATAGAGATGGGGAGTGGTCGAATGGGCGTTGTCCTGATTACCGGTTCGGGTGGGCTCGTGGGGTCGGAGGCGGCCGAGCACTTCGCTTCGCTTGGACATGACGTCGTGGGAATAGACAACGACATGAGAGCCGCGTTCTTCGGTCGGGAAGCATCCACGGCTTGGAATGTCAAGCGACTCCAGAATGCTCTCAAGGGCGGCTACCGCCACTACTCCGTCGACATCCGAGACCGCGAAGAGATCCTTGGCATCTTCGGCTTCTACGGAGACGCTATCGAACTGGTCATCCATGCTGCGGCCCAGCCATCACATGATTGGGCGGCACGGGATCCGCTGGCGGACTTCGACATAAACGCGTCGGGAACGCTTAACGTGTTGGAAGCGACGCGCCGCCACGCGCCGGAGGCCTCATTTGTCTTTCTCTCCACGAACAAGGTTTACGGGGATCGGCCGAACTCGCTTCCGTTAATCGAGCTCGACTCCAGATATGAGATCAACCCCACTCACACCTACGTCAACGGCATCCGAGAAGACATGTCGATCGACACATGTCTGCACAGTTTGTTCGGCGCATCCAAAGTGGCCGCGGATGTACTCGTTCAGGAATACGGACGGTACTTCGGGATGAGAACCGTGTGTTTCCGCGGAGGGACCCTCACCGGTTCCCAACATTCGGCCACCGAGCTACACGGTTTTCTCGCATACGTGATGCGCTGTGCGATTTCCGGTACCCACTACACGGTCTATGGATACAAAGGAAAGCAGGTGCGCGACGCGATCCACAGCAAGGATCTCGTGCGCGCGTTTCACGCGTTCATGAAGAGCCCGCGTCCCGGAGAGGTCTACAACATGGGCGGAGGACGATTCAGCAATGCTTCGGTTCTGGAGGCCATCTCTCTGAGTCAGGAAATCGCCGGTCGAGAGCTTTCTTGGTCCTATGCCGACAAGGCCCGAACGGGCGATCACATTTGGTGGATCGGGGACAACGGCAAGTTCCAGTCTCACTATCCGGAATGGAGTTTGGAATACGACGTCGAGCGAATACTCAAGGAGATCTTCGAGGCCAACCACGACCGATGGTCCCCGTGAGAGATCTCGGAAAAAGGAGTCTCTTGGGGGTTCTTGTGGACGTCCTGGACTACGAGGCCGCGGTCGGCAGGATCATCGATGCAAGCCTCGAGCCGCGTCCATACGCGGCCACGGCGCTTGCCGTTCACGGCGTCATGACGGGATCGTCCGACAAGTTCCACCGCTTCCGGCTCAACAATCTGGACATGGTGACGCCCGATGGACAACCGGTGAAGTGGGCGCTCAATCTCCTGCATCGCGCGAGGCTTCGCGATCGAGTCTACGGCCCCTCCCTCATGATGAGGATCTGCTCGGCGGCCGAACGCGAGAACCTGCCGATCTATCTGTATGGCAGCACCAAAGAGACGCTGGAGCGACTGGCGACGAATTTGCAGAGCAGATTTTCCGCCCTTCCAATAGCCGGGACTTCCCCCTCCATATTCGGGACCACGACCAAGCAGGAGCAAGAGCTGATAGCGGAGAGCATCAGAGCATCCGGAGCCAGAATCGTGTTCGTGGGCCTCGGATGTCCCCGACAAGAGATCTTTGCCTACGAATACCGCGACTTGCTCGGAATACCCGTCGTGGCCGTGGGGGCAGCCTTCGACTATCACGCCGGCATCCGCCGCGAACCTGCGCTATGGGTTCAGAGAATGGGTTTGCAGTGGCTGCACCGTCTGGTTCAGGAACCCGGCCGGTTGTGGAAGCGCTATCTGATCCTGAACACCTCATACGTTTTCCTCATTGCTCTCCAGGCTCTCGGTATCAAGCGCAGGAATCCCCTGGAAGCTGAGGCTCCCCGAGAGGAACTACTGCCCGCTTGAATGGCTCGGCGATGCTGACTGCACGCGCCGTCACCCTCCATGCAACCGAACTGACTCAGCCGTTCACCATCACGGTAGAACGACTCAAGCCCACGGGCCTTGCCTGGCTATGGGAGAAGATCACCGACAGCTAGTCGAGAGCGAGTCGACTCGCCCAATCCCTTTCCAGAAGGTCTGAGCATCCGCGTATCGGTGACCGACGCCTCGCAAAACGCGCGGTACACGCTCTCAAGTACCCGGCCCCGAATGCCGAAAGACCATGCAGGAGTTGTTGTCACAACTCCCTCCTCCCAAAGAACCGCCATCAGGCGGTTATCCCATAAGCCAATGCCCTCCACGCTGCGGACGGGTTTCGGCTGGCACCGAAAGGACTCCTCATGGTCTCTTTTCTTCGTCGTGCTCGTCTTGCGCTGGTTGTTGCCCTTATCGCGGCGCTTCTCCCCGTATCAAGCCTCAATGCGAGTGCTGAGGTCGTTTATCGCGTCAATACGGGCGGCCCCTCCTTGAGCGGTGACCCGCTCTGGGCCGGAGACACGAGCGGAAGCCCATCGCCATACGTGTCGAAGTCCAAGATCTTCGAAACGTCACATCCTGTAGAGATTGATCACCCGTCGCTGCCTTCGCACACACCGGAAGCTCTCTTCAAGACTCTGCGTTTGGCCCATCCCTCGGTAGGCAATATGGCTTTCGATTTCCCTGTTGAGCCGGGAACCTATGAAGTGAGGCTCTACTTCGCCGAGATCTTCAAGGGCAACTTCAAGGTCGGCGCGCGCCGATTCGACGTCCTCATTGAGGGAACTCAGGTTCTTGACAACTACGACGTCTACGCCGAAGCCGGCAGATACAGAGGCGTGATGAAGTCGTTCACGGTGACGTCCGGCGCAGAGCTCGATATCGACTTCCACAAGGTCGTGGAGAACCCGATCGTGAGCGGCATCGAAGTCCTTCGTACTTCCGCGTCGAGTTCGGAGCCTTCACCGGAACCGAGTTCGGAGCCTTCACCGGAACCGAGTTCGGAGCCTTCACCGGAACCGAGTTCGGAGCCTTCACCGGAACCGAGTTCGGAGCCTTCACCGGAACCGAGTTCGGAGCCTTCACCGTCACCCAGCGCGAGCGCTGAGGTCGTTTATCGGGTCAATACAGGCGGTTCCTCTTTGAGCGGTGACGCTGTCTGGGCCGAAGACACGAACACGAACCCATCGCCATACGTGTCGGAGTCCAAGATCTACGAAACGTCACATGCTGTACAGATCGATCACCCGCTGCTGCCGTCGGGCACCCCCGAAGCTCTCTTCAAGACACACCGTTGGGCTCCACCCACTGTAGGCAAGATAGCCGTCGACATCCCCGTTGAGCCCGGAACCTATGAAGTGAGGCTCTATTTCGCCGAGATCTACGAAGGGAACTTCAAGGTTGGAGCGCGCCTGTTCGACGTCCTCATTGAGGGAACTCAGGTTCTAGACAACTACGACGTGTACGCCAATGTCGGCGGATACAGAGGCGTGATGAAGTCGTTCACGGTGACGTCCAGCTCAGAGCTGGATATCGACTTCCTACAGGTCGTTGAGAACCCGATCGTGAGCGGCATCGAGATCCTTCGTACTTCCGAGTCGAGTCCGGAGCCTTCACCGTCGCCCACTTCGGAGCCTTCACCGTCGCCCACTTCGGAGCCTTCACCGTCGCCCACTTCGGAGCCTTCACCGTCGCCCACTTCGGAGCCTTCACCGTCGCCCAGCCCTTCACCTTCGCCGAGTCCGTTGCCGGGAGCGGTCCGGTCCATGGATGGAACTGCAGTCGGCCCGCGCGGTCCGGTCGGGCCCGCGTTTGCTGCGCCCGCCCCCGCGAACGCGGTTGTTGTCCTGCCCGGCACCGACACCATCCTCGCGGCCATCGACTCCTATCCTGTCGGTACGACTTTCGCGTTGAAGGACGGGGAGTATCGCCTTTCCCGGGAAGCTCGGCCCCAAGCGGGGCAGAGGTTCTATGCAGTTAATCCGGGGCGAGCCCTCATACGCCCCGCGGGGACGGTGGTGGCGGCTTTCGCAGGCACCTCGTCCAACGTGCGTTTAGAGGGGCTGATAATCGACGGCTTCGGTGATTCCAGCACTCGTCGCGCCGCGCTCGACTTCCAGAACGCGTCCGGCTGGCAGGTCTGGTATTCGGAGATACGAAACGGCAGCCGCTGGGGTTTAAAGGCAGGCCCCAAGGCGGTGGTCCGCTTCAACATAATTCGCGACAACCTCTTCCTAGGCGTGGCCGGCACCGGCAGCAACATCCTGTTCGCGGACAACGAGGTCGCATGGAACGCGAAGCTGAGAGACGGCACGTTCCCGTCCGGCTTCGGTGAGTCCGGGGGGTCCAAGTTCGTCTGGACGACTGGGTTGGTGGTCGAGCACAATTACTGGCACAACAACGGCGGTCCCTCGGTTTGGACCGACGTCGAAAACGACGACTCGATAGTTCGCTACAACTTGGTCCAGGACGGCCGGACAAGCGGCATCTTCCACGAGATTTCCTTCACAACCGCGATCTATCAGAACGTGATCCGCCGCAACGGCTTGCCGCCAAGGGGTGATAACGAGCCTACTGCTTGGTGGGGCCGCGACTGCATCCTCGTATCCTCGAGCCAACCCACACCCAACACGTCCAAGATCATCTCGATCAGAGGCAACATCTGCGAGGACAACGCCGGTGGCATCGAGCTCCAGAATCGCAAGCACCCCCACAATGCCGAGGGCGTTTCTGCCCGCTACAACGTGCTGTGGCAGACAAAGGGCGTTCACATCCACGACAACATCGACAAACGCAACCAGGGACAGACCGCCATGGTGTGCAACAGCTCCGGCTTACCGGCGGGTGCGTGCAGCGCCTTCTGGGACGGCAATTACGACAATCGCTACTTCGACAACGTGTACCGCCTTGACTCGCTGAGCGCCTGCCGCTTCCATTCGCGGGGCTCGTGCAAGACTGCTGGGCAATGGGCTGCGGAATCCAGGGATTCCGGTTCGACCTTCAATCTCCTATGAGCGTTTCAAGAACTTGTATCCAAAATGTCGAAGGAGCGGCCCCGCGACGATCGTCGAGAGCGCACGGTCACGCAGACTCTGGTTTGTTTCCCACTCGATGTCGGGCATCAACTGCACGAGTCCGGTCTCGAAACGATTCGGATTTCCCGAAACCGTGTGGTTCGGATGCAATGTGATTGCTCCGTCGTGCGCAAATGGGAGAGGTAGCTCATGCCCTGTCAACCGGAGAATGGACGACGTGACTTCCTCCGGTCGTGAGACGAGATCTTCGTAACGCACGCGGAGTGACGAAGCTGATCTCTTGAGCACGCTTTCGCTCGCCATATTCCAAACCAGCCATTCCAGAGGGACATCAAGAGGTCCGCTGCGGCTTACCTTCCTTGTGGTCCCGGCCCGTGCGGTGAAGTCTTTCGTTTGTTCCCATGACTTCTTCTTTCTTTTCCATGAGTACGCAACTGCTCTTGGATCACGTACCACGTGAATGAAGATGGGCTCGATATCTGGCAGTCCTAAGAGCAGCGCGGCTGTGGAAGGACGTTTAGAAGAATCTACGATCGTATGTGCTCCAGTACTGCGCGAGATTGCACGATAGGTATCAGCCATGATTAGGGCATACGCTTCTAGGCGCGGGGGAAGACTGCTCCGCCCTCGATGCCTACATAGCCGCCATGTATGCCTGACGCGCAGACAGTCTGCCTGGACAGCCAGAACGGATTCGACGTCCATCCCACGGCGTTCCAACGTCCGATCACCGTCCAGATCCGCCAGCACGGTTCTCCAAATGGGGCAGTCGGGAACCGGCACACCACAGCCACATGGTCTCTTTTCGCGGACCCCGCGCTCCCACAGATAGAAGAGTTCGCCCGCCGCAAAGAAACCCTCGAGCTCGTTGAGGATATTGGCCAATAGCGTCGTACCGCTCCGAGTGCCGCCCACAAGATAGATGACCTTCACCTTGCTACCCATCTCCGATTCACTCATGCACAACTGAGCTGCTCCCTCACAGCCTTCGTCACCGGGCGCGCCGGCCGAGAATTTGAGTATCCGCTCAATATCGTTTTGCCCGGATTATCGTGTGGCGGAGAGCCGGGTACGACCAACCCACCTACGGACCAGTCTGCGTACGCTCGGTGCCTCGTGCAAACGCCGTAGACGACTACCTTCGAAAGCGCCTATCCATGGCCACACAACTGCCGTTAGGACTGGCGTAGCACGGACATAGACCGATATGTGAGATCGGCTTCCCGCGAGGCGATCCGGATCGGTTCGGGGGAGGGAGCTTGAACGTGGCCACGACAACCACCGGCCGGGAGAAGGTGAACGTGCCCTTCCCCCTCCAGGCTCTATCCGCGGAGCCTCCGGTTTCCGTGCTGATCTCCAACTACAACTACGCCGACTTTGTAGGAGAAGCAATAGAGAGTGTTCTTGGCCAGTCATATCGGAATCTCGAGGTCGTCGTGTGTGACGATGGTTCGACCGATGGCTCGGCGCAGGTTATCAAGAGATATGCAGGTCTGGACGCGCGCGTCAAACCGATCTTCAAGGAGAATGGGGGCCAGGCCTCCGGCTTCAACGCCGCCTATGCTGCTTCGTCAGGCGAGATTGTCTGTCTGCTCGATGCTGATGACTTGTATGCGCCCGAGAAGATAGCTACAGCCGTCTCTAGATTGCGCGCTGGGAACCACGGGATCTTTCTGCATCGACTGCTATGGATGGGCAGAGACGGAATGCCCCTGCCCTGGCACACGCCCCATGCTCCACTAAGAGAGGGATGGATTGGGGAGGATGTTGCGGCTTCCGGAAAAGGTACCTGGTGTCCCGAGCCCACCACGGCGATGTCGTTCCGGCGAGAGGTAGCGGATCTTGTCTTTCCCATCCCAGAGTCGATGAGGATATGCGCGGATGCTTTCCTGTTCACGATGCTCCTGCTCGTGACTCCGATCGTCGTGAGTGACGAGCGGCTCGGCCGCTACCGCATACACGGCTCCAACTCCTGGTATCGCGACGTCCGGACGAAGGAGATTGTCAGTCAAGATCGAGAGCGATTGCTCATGATCAATGAAGAGATCAATCTGAGACTCGAAGAACTCGGCATCCACGATCTGCGTTTCGATGCAGACCGAAGCGTGACATTCCATCTGCAGGGACTGAGCATCGAATTGTTGGAAGGGCGCAGTCGGCCGCATCTACTTCGCTCGTATGCCCGCAGCGTCAGACGGTTGCTCCAAGGTAACGACTTCTCCCGACGACGGCGGGGGAAGTTGGAGATCGCGTTCGTATACGCGGTGGCAATCGTGTTGCCAGCGAGATACCGACAGTGGTGGCTCTCCCGTGCCCGGGGTTGGATGGCGGTAGCGTCAAGGCAGGTGGTAGCCCGCCTGCGGGCGGCCGGGCGCAGGCCCAAGTCAAGGTCGAGGTGACGAAGCAGACATCGGAGGTCGAGTGAAAGTCGTCCTCTTCGATCCCCTCTCCGGAGGCCATCACACTGAATACGCAATATATCTAGCACGCTACCTAATAGCTTGCGGGGATCAGGTCTCATTCGTGACGTGGTCTGAAGATCGCATGGCCAAAGCCACCTACCTCGATAGAGAACCCTCATTGGACGTCGTCTACGTGGGCGGTAAGAGGCCCTTCGGAGGAGGAACTGCTCGTCGCTCGGTTCACTTCTACTCCGGCTTCAGGCGTTGTCTCGAGTTCGCGAGACGGGCAAAGGCCGATGTAGTTCACCATCTCTACCTCGACACGGGAGAGCTTCCTACCTTCGCTGCGACCCTTAGCAGGAACCATCCTTTTCAGATCTTTGGGACGCTCTTCTGGCTTCACTTTGTAGTTCCGGATGAAGGCCGAGTGAGCTTGCAGAGGCGTAGTTATTACCGAGCGCGCAGGTGGGCGATCGGCCGTCAACTGGGGAGCGGCCGGCTGGCACGATTGTTCGTCCACTCCGACGCGACCAAAGACGCTCTTGCAAGAATCTACGGGGAGCCGTTGGTTAAGGCCAGTGTGTCGGTTGTCCCCGACCCGGCTCCAGAACCGCCTGCCATTTCAGCGGCTCAGGCGCGCAAGGAGCTGGACTTGCCGCCCGGCATTCCGCTGATGCTGTTCTTCGGAGGTCTTCGCCACAACAAAGGGCCTGACCTCTTCGTGGAAGCGTTGTCGTCGGTCTCGGGAGAGTGGATCGCGATGATAGCCGGAGAACCCCAGGACTTGGGGGTCGAGGACATCACCAAGATCGGTGGACCGCTGATAGAGCGTGGAAAGCTCATCACCCGGTTCGGGAGCGTCTGGGGAGAAGAAGTGGACAAGTATTTCGCAGCAGCCGACCTAGTAGTTCTTCCCTATCGCAGGACGTTCTTGGGAACGAGCAACGTACTTATGCGAGCGGCTGCGGCAACCACGCCCGTAATCGCAACAGATGTCGGCCGTGTAGGAGCAACGGTCCGGAACCACCAGTTGGGGACGGTAGTGGAGCCGGAGTCACCCCAGGTGCTCGCGGATGCGATCAATGGGTTCCTTGCCGATCGAGATCGAATAACCCGGGAGGTTCGGCCTCATGCAGAGCAATATGCGGCGGAGAATAGCTGGCGGGTCTTGGGTCACGAGGTCCGCGAATCCTACGTATCTGAGCTCGAGGAGGAGAGCTAGCAGCGGCCAGACCGGCGAATCATGATGACGTTATGTCCCGTATCCCCGGTACACATCCGGCGGATCAGGATGTTCACGAGGCTCCGCCAAACCCTCTCATGGCATTTCTCATCGCGAACGCTCGGCCTTGGGAAGCGCCGATGAGGATTCCGAGCGGAGCCATTACGAAGATGTACGTGAAGGTGTTATCGGTGGTCATAGAGATAGACACAGCAACAAGAGAGAGGAGGACGGCCAGATGGAACCTCGCGTCCGGGTCGCGCGCGCGGTCAGCCATCTTCCAGGAACGATAGGTCGATTTGACCAAGGCGAGCAAACTGAGCAGCCAGAGGGACATTCCAACGATCCCGTAGTCATGGAGGATCCGCAGGTAATCGTTGTGCGGATGCGCAAGGTGGTCGGGGAAGTTGGTAACGGCAAGTTCGCTTGCAGACCCGGGCCCGTGACCGACCCAGGGAGAGGTCGTGTAAGAGTCCCAGATAATCGGCCAGAGTTTGAACCTACCCTCGGCATTTACGGCAACGCTGCTCCCTCCAACGTTCCGCACGTCTCCCTCAGTGAATCGCTCCTGGAAGGGCTCCACGTACGTGAAAGCGCCAAAAAAAACTGCTCCCATCACGCAGAAAGAAAGGATCGCCTTAGGGCTCTTCACGATTCCCCTAGAGCTCATCCAGGTAAGGGGCATGATCAAAACTGCCGTGGTGAACGCGATCCGGGAAAGGCTTAGGAGCAAGGCGCCCAGAAGCCCGAGGACAAGCCACCGTGCGCGTTTCGACACGTATCGCCACTGTGCTAGGGCCCAGGAGATGGCTACCAACGCTGTCAGACCGAAAGCTCTGGGAGACACGAGGCCTGCAGCGCCCGGGCCGTGCATGATGATGCTTGCGCTGTAGAGCAATAGGGGCACTATCCCCATCAGGGTTAGGCATCGTGCAAGAAGCTGGGAACTCTGTTCCTCATACGCTGCCCTGGCGCCGATCACCAGGCAAAGGAAGAAAGAGGCCACGACTACCGTTGTCTGGACTCCTTCAACGGAGGCTTCCGACCACAGGAACCCAGCAGCGGCCCAGCCCAGGAAGAGTCCCACCGGCCATAAGGTCTCCCGGCTTCGTTGACGACGTCCAATCAGCACTATGAGAATCCCAAGGCCGGCGATCGTCAGACTCGCTAGACCAAGTCCAGAAATGGGCCCGACCGCGACGCTCCTCGTAAGATCCACAGTCGCAGCGAGCAGCAAAACTCCGCCGCTGAAGAGCTGAGCCAAAGACAGTCGCGCCATGCTGACGACAGCGGCGAGTAGCAGAATCACGGCTCCGACTGCAAGAACCACTGCTCGCGATCCGGGCAAGATGACAACGGTGCTGCCGGCCGCCGCTCCCACGCCCACACTCGCTCCCAAGATCCAAAGGTTGGAGGGCACCCGGTTCTTGTTCCACGAGGGGGCTGCTGATGTCAGGGCCATGGGAGCCTGCGAATCGAGGGCACGAGATTAGGTCTCCTCGCTGGAGTCACCGTTCAAGTACACCTGGTTCATTCAGTCCGACCCAACGGCCGATGTGCGCAGCCCCACTACGTCGCTTGCAGTAGGTCTCGACCTCTCTGAGGACGCCAACTCGCAGTGGCCCCATCGCGATCATCTGATTTGGCCCCTCCCCGCCGCTTCTGTGTCGGCCGGGGGGCCGTTTCACTTTTCAGATGCGCCGCGCGCGCCGAGGTCGAGACCTGGCGTAGCAGATCGGACATCTCGACCATGTCGCCCGCCGGCGGTATCGAACTGCTCAGTGCCGGCACGTCGCAAGGGTCGCCCCCGGCTCGGCGCCGCTCGAGCTAGTACGAACAACGTAGAGCCGCCACGCGCAATAGCAGTACCCGCAACGTACGCAGCCGCATACAAAAGAGTACGAATCGCTGGCGGGTCTGCAGTGGATGTGAGGAGAGAAAATGCGCTTCCTTAAGGTCCCATCCCTACGACGCGGGGCGCTCAACCACTCGCGAGGGTGTCTGCCAGGATCTGCGCTCAAGACCACACGAGCGCACGCATTCCTAGGGTCTGGTCTGGTCCTTGTTTTGGTGTTGGCCCTGGTGGCGGTCACCCCTGGTGCGCAAGCCAGTCACACAGGCACGTGGCAGACCCTCAGCCCCAGCGGGCCAAACCGCCAGGAGGTCGCCTATACCCAGATCGGCGGCAAGCTCTATCTCGGCGGGGGTGAGAACTCGAGCACGGGCGGAGTCACCAGCGCTCACGAAGTCTTCGACCCGGCGACTGGAGCCTGGTCGAACGTGGCGCCGTTGCCCGTGGCGGTCGACCACGTCCAGTCGGTTGCGCTCAACGGCAGGATCTATTACATCGGCGGCCTCACCCACTTTCCCGGGCCCGCCTCTAACACCGTCCAGATCTATAACCCGGCCACCAACAGTTTCACCTTGGGTGCTCCCATGCCCACGGGGCGCGCGCGCGGCGCCGGGGGAGTGGCGGTCCACAACGGCAAGATCTATTACGCCGGGGGGCTAGCTGGCGGCAGCGCGGTGGCATGGTTCGACGTCTATGACCCGGTGGCTAACACCTGGAGCGCGCTTTCCGACATGCCGCGCGCGCGCGACCACTTTCAGGCTGCAGTGGTTGGCGGCAAGTTTTACGCCATCGGCGGGCGCAACACGATCATCGACGCGACTATCGACAACAACGACGCCTATGTCTTCTCCACCGGGGCGTGGCAGAGTGGGCTCGCCCCGCTACCGACCAAGCGGGGCGGGTTCGCTACCGCCGTGGTGGATGACGAGATCCTCATCATCGGCGGGGAGGGCGGGGGCCAGGTCTTCGATGATGTCGAGGTCTACAGCCCGGCCATGAACCAGTGGCACACAATCACAGCCCAGATGCCGACGGCCCGTCACGGCATCCAAGCGGCGGTGTGCAACGGGGGCGTCTATATCGCGGCGGGTGGCACCAGCCAGGGCGGTGGCAGCCCCAGCGACGCCCACGAGGCTTTCTTTCTCGGGGACCCGACCCCGTGTGGCGTCTCGCCGGAGCCGGGGGGCCAGGTGCTCTACCGAGTCAACG
>Ga0299907_10001533_pt1 | contig 13321 bp, 15 predicted proteins | sample RVTome_16_FD_198680 | JGI IMG/M metagenome (GOLD analysis project Ga0299907, IMG submission 198680) | Soil microbial communities from uranium-contaminated site in the Upper Colorado River Basin, Wyoming, United States - RVT152D67 (version 2) ... | reverse complement strand
CTGGCGCGCATGATGCTGCAGAACTCCGGCGGCGCCTCGCCCTGCGGGGGCTCCTTCTCGCTGGACTTCAATGCCTACATCGCGAGCGGGGCCGACCCCGCGCTGGTGTCCGGCCAGCCGGTGAACGCGCAGTACTGGAGCCACGACCCCGGCTTCGCCCCGCCCGACAACACCAACCTGACCGACGCGGTCGTGTTCACGATCCCGTAGAACTGTCTCCGCGACAGTTCACCACGTTCACTTACACGCCGCTTGCACGCAGATGGCGTGCAAGCGGCGTGTAAGTCAAAGGGGTGAACTGTCGCGGAGATGAATGCTCGCGGCGGCGCGCGCGAGCAGGGCGCGCACGATGGGAACCTGCGCCTCGGGCTCCAGCGCTTCGGCCGGCGGGACGTGGAGAAAGAGCGCCGGGACGGCGAGCGAGCGGCCGCAGGCGAGCAGGCGGTGGTAGGTGCGCTCGCACACGTAGCCGCCGGCGTCGTCGGAGATCTCGACCTCGCCCGCTCCGGCCTCGCGCAGGGCCTGCAGCAGCGATGCCAGCTCGACCTCGGTCGCCAGCTCCTCGCCCGCCTCGATCGCCAGCTCGCTGGCCGTCCGGCCGTCGGCGTCGAGGCGCTCGCCGCGCAGGCTGCCGCGCGCGCGGCGCTCCAGCCGGAAGCTCGCGGCGCGCTGGACTCCCAGGCCGAGGATCAGCGCCGGCGGATCCGCCGCGAGCGCATCGAGAAGGGCCTCGAGCGCCGCCGGGGCACCCTCGAAGCTGACCGGCAGCTCGGCCGCGCGCACGCGCAGGCCGGGCGGCGGCGCGAGCTCCAGCGCGAGCGCGATCTCGCGGCTGGGGTTGCGCACGGTGCCGGGGAAAGCCCCGAAGCCGGTGACCAGGACCAGGGGTTCCAAGCTCAGCGATTCTAAATGCTGCGGCGCGGAGCAGTCGACCGGCGTTGCCGGGCCCCTACCGCGCCCTACACTGGCGCGCCCGCCGGAGCGCGCTCCTCCCCATGCCCAACCATAAGACCGTGCTCGTCGCCAACGGCCAGGGCTTCTGGGGCGACTCGATCCTCGGGCCGGTGCGGTTGGTGCGCGAGGGGCCGCTCGACTACCTGACGCTCGACTACCTGGCCGAGGTCACGATGAGCATCATGCAGAAGCAGCGCTCGCGCGACCCGTCCGCCGGCTACGCCACCGACTTCGTGCGCATGGTCGAGCGCATTCTGCCCGAGCTCCTCCAGAAAGGGATCCGCGTCGTCGCCAACGCGGGCGGCGTCAACCCGCACGCCTGCAAGGATGCGCTGCTCGAGGTCCTGCGCCGCGGCGGCGCGCGCGGGATGAAGGTGGCCGTGATCGAGGGCGACGACATCCTGCCGCGGCTCGACGAGCTGCTCGCCGCGGGCGAGCGCTTCGACAACATGGACACCGGCGAGCCGCTCGCCGGCGTGCGCGAGCGCGTCACCAGCGCGAACGTGTACCTCGGCGCGTTCCCCGTCGCCGAGGCGTTGGCCGAGGGGGCGCAGATCGTCATCGCGGGCCGCGTCACCGACCCCGGGCTCGTGCTCGGGCCGCTGGTGCACGAGTTCGGCTGGCGCCCCTCGGACCACGATCGGCTCGCCGCCGGGACGATCGCCGGGCACATCGTCGAGTGCGGGCCACAGTGCACCGGCGGCAACTACACCGACTGGCGCGAGGTCGAGAGCTTGGCCCTGGTCGGCTACCCCATCGTCGAAGCCTCGGCCGACGGCAGCTTCGTCGTCACCAAGCACCCGGGGACCGGCGGGATGGTCACCGCGGACAGCGTGCGCCACCAGCTCGTCTACGAGATGGGCGATCCGCACCGCTACCTGACGCCGGACGTCGTCGCCGACTTCACCAGCTTCGAGCTCGTCGACCTGGGCGGCGACCGCGTGCAGGTGCGCGGGGCCCGCGGCTCGCCGCCAACGGACACTTACAAGGTCTCGATCTCTTACCGCGACGGCTGGAAGGCGCTCGGCCAGCTCACGGTCTCGGGGCCGGAGGCGCTCGAGAAGGCGCGGCTCTGCAGCGCGATCGTCTGGGAGCGGTTGGCCTTCGACGGCGTCGAGTTCCCCGACTCCGACAAGCTGGTCGAGTACGTCGGCGCGAACGTCTGCCACGCCGGCATCGACGTCGGGCCGCCGTTCGATCCGCCGGAGATCGTCCTGCGGCTGGGCGTGAAGGGGCGCGATCGCGACAAGATCGAGCGCTTCGGCATGGAGATCGCTCCGCTGGTCACCAGCGGGCCGCCCGGCGTGACCGGCTTCGCGGGCGGCCGCCCGAAGCCGGCGGAGATCATCGGCTTCTGGCCGGCGCTGGTCTCGAAGGCCCGGATCGAGACGCGCGTCAGCGTGTTCGAGGCCTGAGGAGAGCGAGCGATGCCCAACGTGCTCCTTTCGCGCATCGCGGCCGCCCGCTCGGGCGACAAGGGCGAGGGCTCGAACGTGGGCGTCATGGCGCGCTCCGACGCGGCCTACGCCTTCCTGCTCGAACACCTGAGCGCGGAGCGAGTGCGCGAGCACATGGGCGCGATCAACAGCGGCGAGGTCAAGCGCTACACGGCCGACAACCTGCGCGTGATCAACTTCATCCTGACCGACAGCCTGGGCGGCGGCGGATCCGCGTCGCTGCGCACCGACGCCCAGGGCAAGACCCACGGCTTGGCGCTCCTGCGCTTGGTGCTGGACGTCCCCGAGTCGGTGCTCGAGCGCACCCCGCTCTGATGGACGTCCTGCTCGAGCTGCACGAGAAGGCGCGCAGGCTCGCGCGCCGCATCGTCTTGCCCGAGTCGCACGACGCGCGCGTGCGCCAAGCAGCCGGCACGCTCCAAGCGCAAGGGCTCTGCGTGCCCGTCCTGGTCGACTCCGGCCGCATGGGTGGCGCGCCGAGCGGGGTGGAGGTCGTTCGGCCCTCGCGCGACCCGCGCACGGAGCACTTCGCCGAGGCGCTCTTCGAGCTGCGGCGACACAAGGGACTGACGCTGGAGGAAGCGCGCGCACGCGTCCTCGACCCGAACGTCTTCGGGGCGATGCTCGTGCGCTCCGGGGACTGCCACGGAGGGGTGAGCGGCAGCGATTCGCCGACGGCGGACATCCTGCGCGCGGGGCTGCAGGTGATCGGGCTCGCGGCGGGCTGTCAGACCCTGTCCTCGTGCTTCCTGATGATCCTCGAGGATCGCGTGCTGACCTTCGCCGACTGCGGCGTCGTGCCCGAGCCGACCAGCGAGCAGCTCGTCGACATCGCGCTGGCCTCCGCCGAGAGCCACCGCCGGCTGGTCGGCGAAGCGCCGCGCGTGGCGCTGCTCTCCTTCTCGACCAAGGGATCGGCCGAGCATCCGCGCGTCGACAAGATGCGGCGCGCGGCCGAGCTGCTCCGGCGCCGGGCGCCGATGCTCTCCAGCGACGGCGAGCTGCAAGTCGACGCGGCGATCGTGCCGGAGGTGGCTGCGAAGAAGGCGCCGGGCTCGCCGCTCGGCGGCCGCGCGAACGTGCTCGTGTTCCCCGACCTCGACGCGGGGAACATCGGCTACAAGCTGGCCGAGCGGCTGGGCGGGGCGAAGGCGCTCGGTCCGCTGGTCCAGGGGCTGGCCCGGCCGTTCATGGACCTCTCGCGCGGCTGCAGCGCCGGCGACATCGTCGACGTCGCCTGCATCGCCTCGGTTCTCGCCAACCCCTGAGGCTGCGCGCACCGTAGACTGTCGAGCGAGCGGTTCGAATCCCCCCGCCATGGAGAGTGCGTCGATGAAGCAAGCCTTGGCGATCTTCGGTCTCGTGCTGGGGCTGGGGGCTTGCTCCAGCTCCGGATTCAACCGGCCGGTGGAGGTGCCTGCGCCGCCGGTCGTCACCACCCCTTCCGGGGCGACCTACGAGGACTTGAGGATCGGGCAAGGCGCCGAGGCGCTCGACGGCTCGCGGGTGCAGGTGCACTACGTCGGGTGGGTCGCCGGTGGCGCGAGGTTCGACTCCACCTACGATCGCGGAACGCCGGTCGAGTTCACGCTCGGCGCCGGGGAGGTGATCCGCGGCTGGGAGGAAGGCATGCTCACGATGCGCGGCGGCGGGAAGCGCCGCATCCGCATCCCGCCCGAGCTCGCCTATGGCGAGGCCGGCCTCGGCGACGTGATCCCACCCGGCGCGACGCTGGTACTCGAGGTGGAGCTGCTCGAGCTGAGCGGCGCCGGATGAGGCGGGGGCGCGGCCTCGCCGGAGCCGCGAGCTCCGGCGGCGGCCCGCGCCGCATCCTGGGAGCCTCGGAGCTGGCGGTTGGCCGTCCGCGCGTGGCTACTTGGCCCGCGCCGCGTCGAGCTTCGAGAGATGCGCCGGGGGGTCCTTCTTGAACTCGCCGACGCACTGCTTGCAGCAGAAGCGCACCAGCTTCACGCCGTAGAGGTAATCCACCGGCGCGCCGCCCTCGGCGTCCAGCTCCTCGCCCGAGATCACGCAGGTCGAGAGCGGGTAGCTCGCCTTCTGCTGCGCGATCAGCGCCTCGTCGATGCGCGCCAGCACCTTCTGCGGCTCCTGGGTCAGGCTCTTGATGCAGCCCTTGCAGCAGAAGCGCACCAGCCGCGTGCCGTACACGTAGTCGAGGGGCTCGCCCATCGATCCCAGCTTCTCGCCGCTGACCGGGCACTGCTCGAGCGGGTAGGTGGGCTTCTGGGCCGCGATCACCGCCGCGTCGACCTGGGCGATGAACTCGGCCGGGCTCTTGTCGACGTCCTTGATGCACATCTTGCAGCACAGGCGCAGCAGACGGCCGTCCTTGACGTACTCGATCGGCTCGCCGTGCTCACCCCCGAGCGCCTCGCCGCTGACGACGCAGGTCGTGAGCGGATACGACGGCCTCTGCGCGTCGACGACCGCTTGGTCAGGAGCGGGCTTGGGGGCCGGCTTGGCAGCTGAGCCGTCCTGCGCCGAGAGCGCGAGCGCGAGGATCGGGGCGCAGAACGCGACGGTGATGAAAGTCTTCATGGGTGACGTTGCTAGGGCGTGAAGGCGACGGCGACGGCGTTCGAGAGGTTGAAGCCACCGCTGCACGGGCCATTGGGGTCTCGGTACCAGAACTGGAAGTTCCAGGTGTCGCCAGCCTGGATCTGGCCGGCGGGCGGGAAGTTGGCGTTCGCGTGGCCGACGATCGGCCCTTCGACGACGACGCCGGCGCCACCCGAGTTGCGCACGGGGAAGCGGAAGAGCATGCCGCCCACGCAGCGCTGTCCGTCGCCGAAGGGCATCGCCGCGATCTGGGTCAGGCCCATGAACACGATCCCGAACTTGTTCGCTGGGACCTGCGAGGCGGTCAAGAGGAGGTCGTTCGCGGACACGCTGTCGGAGCCCTCCCCGCGCAGTCGGCTGCCGGCCCCGGCCGAGCTTGCGCAGCCGGCGCTGGGGTCCGCGTTCCCGCAGGGGGCGCCGCTGTTGCAGAAGCAGAACGGCTTGGAGGGATCCGGCGGGCACAGGGCGATCGTGTTGTTGCCGATGCACCCATTGCCCTGCTGGCAGATCGAGATGCAGCTGGGGTCGGCCATCCCGGTCACGTGGACGTAGTCGCCGACCTGGAAGCTGCCGAAGTTCTGGAGCAGCCAGAGCTTGTTGCCCGTGTCCCGGAAGAGCTTGGGACAGGTGACGCCCTGGATGATCGTGCCGCAGCCGTCGAAGTTGAAGGTGGTCTGCGCGCTCGAGGGGAGCGCGAGCGCGACGAAGGCCGCGCCGGCGCCAAGCGCCCCGATGGCCGCGCGCCGCAAGGTGTGGATTCTCGGATGCATGGTTCGCTCCTGTGGAAAGGGATCTGCTGGGGCCTCTGCCGCCCCTGCGAGCCGGGCGATTGTAGCAGCGCCGTCCCCCCCGCCGGCTCAGGCGCGCGCGGATTGCCGGTCGCGATGGAGCGCCGTCCAGGCGGCCTTGACCAGGCGCGCCATCGCGGGTCTGGGCACGAGCAGCAAACCGGCCGCGCCGACGACGGCGGCTCCCAGGGGCAGGTCCAGCTCGAACGACGCGACGACCCCGCCGACCACCGCCAGGACGCCGAAGACCGGCGCCAGCAGCCAGTAGGCCGACATCGAGCGCGCCCAGGCGCGCGCGGCGAGGGGAGGAACGACCAGCAGGCCGAAGAGGATCGTCGGACCCAGTGTGATCGTTCCCACGGCGATCGTCGCGCCAGTGAGCACGTTGAGCAGGGTCTCGAACAAGAGCACGCGTTTGCCCAGGACGAGGGCGAACTCGCGGTCGAAGCTCGTCACCAGGAGATCGCGGCGGAACAGGCACAGGAGCACCAGCACGGCGCCGAAGACCACCGCGACGGTCTCCAGCTCGTGGAGTCCCACGCCCAGGATCTCGCCCTGGAGCAGCTCGTCGACGAAGGATCGACCGATCGGCGAGATCCGCCCGAAGACGAAGGTCGCGGCGTTCGCCAGCGCGAAGGCGGCGGCCACCCGCCCGACCTCGCTGCCCCCCCTCCGGCCGAGCCACACCAGCGCCAGCAGTCCTCCGAAGGTGAACAGGGACGCCCAGACGATGTGGAAGTTCATCGCCGCGTGCGAGTCGGACAGGGCCACGTCGATCGTCAACGCTCCCAGGCCGACGTGGACGATCCACCAGGGAAGGACCACGAAGCCGAAGACCACCCCGGCCGAAGCGAACTGGGGGAGCGTGATCCCATAGAAGCTCGTGCGGCGCAGATACAGGAGCGATCCGACCAACGGACACACCAGGCCGGCGAGCAAGGCGGCCGAGAGCGCGGGGCCGAAGAGGACCAACCGATCCGCCCAGGAGATGTCCATGCGCTAGTCCCCCCGCGGTGGGAGCGTGCCGCCGGCGTACGTGCCTTCGAGGCCCTCGAATCCGAGCAGCTCCTCAGGCGATCCTGCGCGCACGCGGCCGTCGCGCACGAGCAGCACCTGGCGCACGGTCTGGCGCAAGAGGCCCAACTGGTGGCTGACGAGCAGAACCGCCAGACCCTCGCGATTGAGCTCGCGCAAGAGCTCCAGGATCAGGACTTCCGCATGCCGGTCCACTCCGCTGGTAGGCTCGTCGAGCAGGAGCAGTCTCGGCTCGACCATCAGCGCGCGCGCGATCAAGGCGCGCTGGCGCTGACCACCCGAGAGGGCCGTGAACGGCGAGGCCGCCTCTGCATCCAGCGCGACCCGTTCGAGGAGCGCGCGAGCGCGTTCGCGCTGCTCGCGACCCAGCCGGCGCAAGCCTCGGAGGCTCCCGAAGGCCCCCATCTCGACCACCTCGCGCACCGACAGCGGGTAGATCGGATCCAGCGTGTCGCGCTGGGGAACGTAGCCGACGGCCTGGACGTGGCGCTCGACCCGTCCCGAGCGGGGCGGGATCAGCCCCAGCATGCCCCGGAACAGCGTCGTCTTCCCGGCGCCGTTCGGCCCGACGATGCCGACGAAGTCGCCGGCGTGTACGACGAGGTCCACGCCGGCGACCACCGTGTCGGCGCCGTAGCCGAAGCTGGCGCCCTCGAGCTGCAACAGCTCCTGCACCCGCTACCCGAACGCCGCGGCCAGCTTCTCGTGGATCACGGTCATCATCCCGATCCAGGTGTCGGCACCCGGCATGCCACCCGCTTGGTTGGGAAGCTCCACGATCCTGGCTCCCGTCGCATCGGCCACGCGCTCGACGTCGTTGTTGTGCGACCACGGGGCGACCACGATCACCTTGACGCCTCTCTCCTTCATGTCGGCGATCACTCGCGCAAGGTGGTTCGGGGTGGGCGGTATGCCGGGCCGGTACTCGATCGCGCCGGCGATCTCCATGTCGTAGTAGCGGGCCAGGTAGTTGTATTCAAGGTGATAGACGACGATCTGCTTCCCGCGGAAGTTGGTCGCCAGCTTCTCCCAGCGCTGTTTCGCCTGGGCCAGCTTCTGCAGATAGGCCTGGTGACGCTGCCCGTAGAGTTCCGCGGATCCGGGATCCAGGCGCACCAGCCCGTCGCGGATCGCGTTGGCCATGAACTCGCCCGCGCGCGGATCGAGGTTCATGTGGGGGTTGCCGTGCGGGTGCACGTCGCCCCCCTGTCGGCTCAGCGACGCCGGGACCTCGATCGGCTCCCATCTCTCGGAGACACTCACGAAACCTGGTGCCCCGGGCACGATGCTTCGGTTGCGCGCCCCCTCGAGCAGGCCGGGGACGAAGGACATCTCGAGCGAGAGCCCGACCTGCACGAACATGTCAGCGCGGTTCAAGGCCACGAGGTGCGAAGGGCGGGCCATCACGGCGTGCAGGTTCTCGCGACCGCGGGTGATGGTGACGACCTCGACGCGCCCGTCGCCGATCTCCTCGACGATGTCGGCCAGCTCGGGAAGGGTCGCGACCACCTTGAGCTTGTCCGCGCGGAACGGGGCTGCGGCGAGAGCTACGGTCGAGCCGAGGAGCGCCGCGCACAGGAACGACATGGCTCTGCTTTTCATGGTCAGGTCTCCTCCGGACTACCAGTTGACGCCGTGACCGTGGGCACCGAGGACCGCGGTGTACTGGAGGGCGACGCGGAAGGCGTCCTCGTCCTCCCTGTCGATCGCGCTCAAGCCCAAGCGCAGCCGCTGGAACTCGGAGAACGCGTGGGTGTAGTAGAGCTCCGTCTCCGAGAGGTCGGATGCGTTCAGGTCGGGCAGCTCGACGGCGCTGAACTGCAAGCCTGCGCTGCCGTACCGGCTCCAGGCGTAGTCGACGAAGGCATAGTAGCCGCAGACCGTGTCGTCGAGCACGTCCACCGTGCCCGGCGCGGGGTTGTCGGCCCCGGTGTCCCCCGTGTTCACCAGACATTCGGCCCCCAGCGTCCAGCGCCGCTGGCCGGTGTCGTCGATCCAGCCGTAGGTGGCGTCCAGCCCCCACACCGTGTTGTCCAGGCCTTCCTCGGTGTCGCCGGTGGCCTCGAACTCCACGGCGTAGTCCGGGACCACGCGCGCGGAGGCGCCGAGCTGCAGGATGGCGTTGTCGGAGAGGTCGGTGAAACCGGTGACGCGGGCCGTGAAGCTGAAGTCCTGGATGTCCTTGCGCTCGTCGACGGACTTCGCGGGATCGGGGAGGAACTCGTCTTCCTCGGGCAAGATGGACGAGAAGGCCCCGATCGACCATCGCACGGCCGTCTTGTCGCCGACCGGGCGCCAGTCGTCCCACTGGATGCCGTCGCCCTTGACCTCCTCGCCGAGATAGGCGCGCAAGACGAGCGGACGCTCGACGGTGCGCAGCTCGTGCACGTGGACCTGCATCTGCTTGCCGAAGTCGATGAAGAAGCGGCCGGCGCGGAGGGTCGAGTTCTCCTCGAAGCCGACGTAGTGCAGGGCGGCCTCCTCGATGGCGAGCTGCTCGTCCTCCATCGCTCCAATGAAGTAGGCCCAGGCCTTGGGATCGACCCAGGCCATGGCCCCCAGCTCGAACCCGCGGACGTCGGCGTCGAAGCCATCGTCCGAACGGCCCGAGTAGCGGACGTAGTCGCCGAGGGCATCGACGACGAAGGAGAACGCGGGGTTGAACTCGCTGGAGAATCGCGTGGCTTGGGAACTCTCGATGCCGGCGTAGCCGAAGGTCGGCATGCCCGGCGTCTGGAACCCGGGTCCCTGGGCCCGGGCGCTGGGAACGAGGGAAGCGGCCGCTGCAAGAACGGCCAGATGGAGGCATCGCATGTGGCTCCCTTCGAGTACGGGTCTGGATCACGCGGTAGAAGCCTCCGGGTTGGGAAGCTCGTCGCGCCCCGCTCGGCTCGCCCGGAAGGCGCCGGCGCGGGCGCTGCGGCGAACCGGCCCTGGGCCGGTCGCCCCGGCGTGCTCAGGCGTGGAGCACGCCGCGCGTCGTTCTCAGACTTGCGTAGGCGTAGGGGGCCCGCGCGCGCCCGGCGATCCGAGGGGCGCGCCGTCGGGCAGGAGCGATGCGGGGGTGACCCATCCGGCGCGGTCCGCCGGCGGGTCGCATGCGAGCTGCGCGCCGTCGAAGAGCTGCGCGGCGCGTTCGCGGGTCGCGCCGACCAGCGCGCAGTGCTCGTGGGACTGCGCCTGCGGATCGGGACCCGGCACCGGCCGAGCCTGGGGGACTTGGTGGACGGCCGACGGCGCGCCGGTGGCGTGCGCGTGTCCGCCACCGGACTCGATCCATTCGCCGTGCTCGGGGCACAGGCGGTGCGCGGTGAAGGCGGCGTGCGCGGAGGCGCCGAGCGAGCCCGCGAGGAAGACGCACGCGAACGCCAAGCCCAACACCCTCCGGCGTCGAGCGGCCCGTTCGCGTCCTTGCGCGCGGATCATGGTCCTGGGAAACGATTCGAGGAGGCGTGCCCCGCGGGACCCGCCCCCTCGATGGTGGTCATGGGCTCGTGTCGCGCGATCAGCCCTGGACCTTGCCGGTCATCGTGCAGGTCTTCGCGCCGGCGGAGGCCTCGCAGCCTTCCTTCTTCGCGCCGTTGCCCTCCTTCATGTCGGTGCAATCGCTCTTCGTGCCGCACTCGCTCTTGCTGGGGCACTCGACCTTGGTCGGATTCACGGGCTGGGCGTCCGCCATGGACGCCTTCTTCTCGGACGCACAGGCGAAGGTCAGGCACGCGAGCGCCAGACCGAGGATCATGTTCTTCATGGGCTGTGGACTTTCTTCGGGTTTTTCGGGGCGGACCGGAGACGGCCCGTGTCGATACGGTGAGGGAGCACGGCCGTCGTGGCCCGCGAGGGTCCACGCCGCTCCCGGAATGGGAACAGGCTAACCCAAGCAGTCCTCGAGCGCTGTTCGGAGCACGCAAAGCCCCATGGCTCCACCCCGCGATCGTCGTAACGAATTGCCAGAGCTGGACTTGCACGGCCTGAGCGGCCCGCAGGCCGAGCGTGCCCTGGCGCGCGAGCTGCACGCTTGGCGCGTGCGCGGCGTGCGCCGGGCCGTGGTGGTGACCGGCCGCGGCTGGGGCAACCGCGCCCAGGAGCCTGTCCTGCGCACGCGGATCGAGCGCTGGCTCGCCGGCCCGGACGGCCGGCGCCTGGGCGTGCGCTCCTTCCTTCGCGTCCACCGCGAAGGCGCCCTCGAGCTCGAGATCGAGTGATTCATCTCCGCGACGTTTCACCACGTTGCGTTACAAGATCCTTGCACGCGCAAGGGACGAACCCAAGGGATGACTCGAGGCGACCTCAGTCGTACAGCTCCGCGACCTCGGCGGCGTAGCCGTTGTGGACCTCGGTCGGGATGCGATCGCCGGTCGCGATGTCGATCTCGCTCGCTTGCGACCAGCGCGGATGGGGTATCGTCGGGTCGACGTTGGAGAGGAACGGATACTCGCTCGGCTGGAGGTCGCTCCAGAACGTGCCCGGCTCGTCGCGCAAGAACTCCACCTTCACGAAGCTCTTGGCCGACTTGTAGCCGTACTTCCACGGCACGATGACGCGGATCGGCGCGCCGTGCTGCGCCGGCAAGCCGTGGCCGAAGATGCCGGTGACGACCAAGGTCAACGGGTTCAGCGCCTCGTCGAGCCGCAAGCCCTCGTAGTACGGCCAAGGGTAGTGCGCCGCCTGCTTCTGACCGGGCGCCTGCTCCGGCCGATGGAACGAGGTGAATCTCAGGTAGCGCGCTTCGGGCTTCGGCTTGCACCAGCGCACGAAATCGGCCATCGGGATTCCGGTCCACGGCACGACCATCGACCAAGCCTCCACGCAGCGGAAGCGGTAGATGCGCTCCTCGAGCGGGACGATCCGCGCGATCTCGTCGATGTCGACCGAGCGCGGCTCTTCGACCAGCCCGGCGATCTCGACCGTCCAGGGGCGCGCCTGGAACCGATCGACGTGCTTGTAGACCGGTCCCGCCCGGCCCGGCAGGAACTCGTAGAAGTTGTTCTTCGTCGCCGCGCGGTCCTCGGGGGTCAGCGGACGCCCGCCGCGGAACGCGCCGTTCCGCCCGGCAGGGTAGAGCTTGGGTCTGCCCGCGGGCTCCCACTTCGGGACCCACTTCGCGGAGGCCGGGTAGCTGTCGAGCGAGAAGCCCTTCTTCTCGGCGGCGGCGGCGGCCTCGGGGTCCTGCGCCAGCGAGATCCCGCACGAGCCGAGGCCCGCCGCGAGCCCGCCGAAGCCGAGCGCCTTGAGCAGCGCGCGGCGCTCGAGCCACGCCTTCTCGTCGATAACGGGCGGAAGCGCTCGGCCCCGCCGGCTCCAAGGTCGCGGGAGGTGGATCTCGAACATGGCGGCCCTTTCGCGCCTGCGCGGCGCGCGTGACGCCTATTCTAGACCGCGATGGCCGAGGGCACGACCGAGCGGGGGTTCGGCAGGCCGCGTCGCGAACCCTTGCCGCCCGAGGTCGTGCGCCTGGGCTGGATCAGCTTCCTGCTCGACTTCGCCGCCGAGACCACCTATCCGCTGATCCCGCTGTTCCTCGTGACGCTCGGCGCGGGAGGGCTGGCGCTCGGCGCGGTCGAGGGCAGCGCGGAGGCCGTGCTCGCCGTGGTCACGGCGCTCGCGGGCTGGCACTCCGATCGCCTGCGCAGGCGCGTGCCCTACATCCGCCTCGGCTACGGCATCGCGGCGGCGGCGAAGCCGCTGATCGCGCTGGCCTGGTCCTGGCCGGTCGTGCTCGTCTTGCGCACGCTCGACCGCTTCGGCAAGGGCGTGCGAACCGCGCCGCGCGACGCGCTGATCGCCGACATCTCGGGGCGGGGTCAGCGCGGCTCGGTGTTCGGCTTCCACCGCGCGATGGACACGGCGGGAGCGTTGTGCGGGTCGCTGGCGGCCGTCGGACTCCTGCTCTGGCTTCCAGGGCGCTACCGCGAGATCTTCGCGCTCACGGCGCTGCCCGGATTGGCGGCGGTGGCGCTCACGTTCACGATCCGCGAGCGCAGGAAGGATCGCGGCGTGGCGCGGCTCGCGCAGGATCCCGAGGTGCGCACGCCGACGTTCTTCGGCGCGTGGCGCCTGCTGCCGGTCGGATGGTGGCGCGCAGCGGGCCTCTTGTGGCTGTTCGCGATCGGCAACTCGAGCGAGATGTTCCTGCTCCTGCGCGCTCGAGACCAGGGCTTCAGCGACGTCGCCGTCGCGGGCGCCTACGCGCTCTTCAACCTGGTCTACGCAGCCGTGTCGTGGCCCGCGGGCTCCTCGAGCGACCGCCTCGGCCGCCGCAAGCTGATCGGTGCCGGTTGGCTGGTCTACGGCGGGGTCTACGCAGGTTTCGCGGCGCTGGGCTCGAGCTGGATCTGGCTCCTGCTCCCCGTCTACGGTGCCTACATGGGCCTGACCCAGGGCGTGGCGCGGGCGTGGATGGTCGACTTCGCGCCGCGCGCGCTGCGCGGCACGGCGCTCGGCGTGTACTTCTTCGGGTTGGGCGCGACGATGCTCGCGGGCAGCCTGATCGCGGGCTTCTTGTGG
>Ga0299907_10001532_pt1 | contig 13321 bp, 13 predicted proteins | sample RVTome_16_FD_198680 | JGI IMG/M metagenome (GOLD analysis project Ga0299907, IMG submission 198680) | Soil microbial communities from uranium-contaminated site in the Upper Colorado River Basin, Wyoming, United States - RVT152D67 (version 2) ... | reverse complement strand
CGAGGCGCGACAACCAGGGTGACTGTCACCGCAGGTGACTGTCACCGGCTTTTGGACGGAGCGCAAGCCGTTCAGCCGGTGAGCACGTCGTCCCAGCGAGCGAGCTCGTCGTCGTCCTCGCGCTCCCGGCCGAAGCCGTCCGCGAGATCGAGGACGAGCGCCGCGAACGCGCGGCCCCCACGAGCGAGCAGCCGTGCCGCGAGTTGGACGAGATCGCGTAGCTCGTCGCGCTCCATGCCTCAGACGAGTCGGTCGGGCCGAAGCACCGTCTTACGTCACCGGATGCAGACGACCTCGATCCCCAGATCGAGCGTCGTCCAAGCGCGGTCGGCCGTCACCGCTGGCACGCCGAGCCTGCTCGCCAGCGCCAAGCACGCGCGATCGGCCAGCGAGAGCCGGAGGTGTCGTGTTCGTGCCCACAGATGCGCCGTGGTCTCCGCGTCGGCCTCGCTGAACGGCTCGATCGTGACGCCCGCCTCCCGCATTGCCACTGCGAGCTGCGAGCCGTCGACTCCGCGCTCACCCGATCGACGAAGCGTCTCCGACCAGTTCACGGCCGAGATCGCCGACTCCTCGAGATACGCACCGACGACCTCACCCCCGGCCTCGCCGTGCCCGTAGGCGAGCACCGCAGAGGCGTCGAGGACGCAGGAGGTCACGGCGACTCGCGCTCTTCGCGACGCGCCTCCTCGCGGCGCTCGGCGATGAGCTCGTCCACGAGGCTCACGTCGCGTGGGATGTGCGAGAAGAGCTCGCGCAAGCGACGAAGCGCCGCCGCACGCGGCTCGAGAACGATGCCGTCGCCTTCGACGCGCGCCATGAGCTCGGTCCCCTCCTCGATGCCGAGCTCGCGACGGATCGGAGCCGGAACGACGACGCGCCCCTTCGGCCCGACCTTCACGGGGATCGCAGTCATGTCCAAAGTGTGACACATAGCTGCTCGAGTGTCACTAGTGTCCATAAGGGACACCCCTTCGAGTTGCACGAGCATCAGGCGCTGGGCCGATCCGAAAGGACGCGGCGTAACCTGCGCGGTGAACACGGCCGCGACCCCGCACGAGAGCGAGGTCGCAGCCGCGCGCGTGCCTTACGGAACCGGCTGGCCGTGAACGCCCGCGGCGAGCCGGAGCAGGGCGGGCCCCGGGCCGCCCGGCGGCCCGATCGCGAAGTTCACCGCCCACAGGTCGTCGCGCTTGCCGAAAGCCAGGCTCGAGGCCCAGTCGAGGCCGTCGGCCGCGGTCGCGACGGTCGTCACGACACCGCTTGGAGAGACACGCACGATCGTGCTCTGCGCAATCACCGCCGCCCAGAGGTTGCCGTGCACGTCGAAGGCGAGCCCGTCCACCCCCAAGAGCGCCGGGCCCTGGGCGAGAACGCTGAACCCTCCCGCGCTCCCGTCCGGCTCGATCTCGACGCGCACGAGGCGCGCGCCTTCGGTGTTGCCGACGACGATCGCGTTCTGTCGGTATGCGATCCCGTTCGCACCGAGCGGAAAGCCGAACTGGAAGTCGCCCGTGCCGAGGAGGAGCGGCGACTCGAACCAGACGTGCGCCGGACCGCCCCGAGCGGGAACGCGCCAGACGGCACCGCGGGTCGTGTCGGTGACGTAGACGTTCCCTTCCTTGTCGAGTGTGATGCCGTTCGGGAAGCTGATCGCCTCCGTTCCCGGCAGGCGCACGAACGAACCGTCCCGCGCGATCTTGTACACGCCCGAGGTTGCGCGATCGAACGTGGTCGCTGCGGCGTACACGTTCCCGGGAGCGTCCACCGCCAGGCCTAGGACGCCGAGGCCCGAGCCGGGCGGCACGAGCTGCGCGAGGAGCGTCTCGGAACCGTCGCGGTCGACCTTCCGGACCTGGCCGAGCGGCGCGACGCTGACGAACACGTCGCCTCGCTTGTCGACGGCGACGCCTTCGGGCAGCTCGCCGGCCCCAGGGTCGTAGTCAACGACGACCTCGACGTCGATCTGGGCACCAGCGACGCCCACCGGTACGAGTAGCGCGGCGACGACAAGCGCCAAGAGTCTCCTGCTCATGATCCCCCTCCTTCTCGCGATTCCCCGCACCAACCCTCGCACATCTCGGCTGCCGTGTCACGCCCGCAGATCGGCAACCCGGCCGCACTATGGCAGTCGCCGACGAGCTCAGGCTGCGTAGGCGAGCGCGACGATGCGCTCTGGCTGAACGCCCGCGAGCTCCAGCGCACGCCACCTCTCTCCGCGATCCCCGCTCTCGTAGAGCTCGCCGTTCGCGAGGCCTGCGAACAGGCGGCCCTCGGTGGCGACGAGCGCATACGGCATCGCGGGCAGCGGCTGGGGCAGCCCGCCGTCGAGCTCCTGCCAGCCCTCGCCGGCGCGACGGTAGATGCCCGCCTGCGGATCCCGGCCTCCGTGCGCTGCGAACGGGCCGGTGCTCGCGGACACGAACCAGACGTCCGCGGTCTCCGGAGCCACCGCGACCGACCAGGTGTAGTGCCGATCCCGGCCCTCGTCCGCCGGCTGCCACGTCTCGCCGCCGTCCACGCTCCAGGCCGCCCCGCCGCCACCGGCTTCGTACGCCCTGTCGGGGACGCGCGGATGCCATGCGAGGGAGTGGACGTCGGGCTGCGCGCCCGGTCGGTGGTCCTGCCACGTCTCGCCGCCGTCGGTCGAGCGCATGAGCCCGCCGAGCTCGATCCCGACGAGAAGCAGCGCCGCGTCGTGCGGGCTCGGGGCGATCCAGCGGACGTGCGACGTCCACGGACGCGGCGGGAAGCTCCACGTCGGGCGTGACGGCAGCTCGAGCAGCGCGTCCAGCTCCCGCCAGTTCTCGCCGCCGTCGTCGCTGCGGTAGAGCGCGCTCGGCTCCGTCCCGGCGTACACGGCTCCGTCGGCCGCGCTGAAAGCGACCGAGAACACCTGCGCGGCAGGGAGCACGCAGTCCACCCACGTCCGGCCGCCGTCCGTCGTCCGCCGGACGCCGCCCTGGCGGAGCCCGGCGTACACCGTGTCCGGGTCACTCGGGTCGAGGGCGAGGCACTGCGCGCCGCTCCTCTCCAGCGTGCGCTCGACCATCCAGCGCCCGGCGGTCTCGTCGAGTCGCACGACCGCGTCGGCGGTCGCCGCGTAGAGCCGCCCGCTCATGCGCCCATGGTGCCTTCGCGAGGGCGTCTCAGCGAATGCAGACGATCTCGACGTCGAGGTCGAGGGTCGTCCACGCTCGGTCGGCAGTGACCGCAGGCACGCCGAGCCGGCGCGCAAGGGCAAGACATGCTCGGTCCGCCAGAGAGAGCCCGTAGCGCTTCGTTCGCCCCCAAAGGTCTGCGGTCATCCGGGCGTCCTGCTCCTCGAATGCAAGGAACGAGACCCCGGCCTGGATCAGCGTCGCGTGCAGCTCGCCCGCCGCAACCCCGGCTGGACGGGATTTCCGCAGGATCTCCGACCAGTTGACAGTCGAGATCACCGCCTCGTCGAAGTGGCCGCGCACGACCTCACCTCCGACCTCGCCATGTGCATACGCGAGCACCGCGGAGACATCGAGGACGAATGACGTCACGACTCTTCGAGTTCGCGTCGCGCCTCTTCCCGGCGCTCGGCGATCAGCTCGTCGACGAGGCTCACGTCGCGCGGTACATGAGCGAACAGCTCGCGCAGCCGTCGAAGAGCTGCCGCACGTGGCTCGAGGACGATGCCATCGCCCTCCACGCGCGCGAGCAGCGTCGTACCCTCCTCGATGCCGAGCTCGCGCCGGATCTGCGCAGGCACGACGAGGCGGCCCTTCGGCCCCACCTTTACCGGAATCGCCGTCATGCGTCACAGTGTGACACTCTCCGACACGTATGTCACCCTTGTCCTAGGGTGACACCTCCATTTGTGTGCCCTCGAAGCCCGACTACGTGAGCGCCCCTTCCATGACCTCGCAGAAGAGCGCGAAGTCACTGTCGGACTCGGGGTGCGGGCCCTTCTGGACAAGGATCTCGCCCGAGATGAAGGCGCCGGTCTCCAGATCGAACGTGTCCGCGAACACGATGATGCCGGCGTCACGAAGAAGCACGGGCCCGTTCGCAGCCTGGATCTTCTCGGGCAGGCCCTTGAACGAGGTGATGAACGTGATCGTGCCGGCCGCCTCGTCGACGATCGGCGCCGGCCCGCTGATCTGCCCGGCGTTCGAGAGGATCACGGACTGGCCGTTCGCCGGGTTCGTGAACGTGACCCGTGCGGAGATTGTGGACTTGAAGCTCTCGTCCGCGTAGAGAAACGTGTTGTCGGTGACGACGGCGACGCCGTCCACCGCGATCCCGCAGAGCTCGTCCGAGAAGCTCTCCGTGAAGTGGCTGTGGAACTGCTCGACCGGCTTCGCGCCGAGCGCAGTCGCCGGGACGACTGCGAGCGCAGCGACGAGGACGACGAGCGCACGCACGACGGTGGCTCGCAACATGGAAGGCCTCCCCCCTCGAGAGGTTCATGACGATTGCTTCGAGCCTACCACTGCGCATTCGGGAAAACGAAGCGACGCGAGAGGATCGAACCCGACCCTTGTGCCGTCAGAGCGGCTTGCGGTAGGTCGTCCACCTCCCGACGACCTCGTACCCGAGGCCCGCGTAGAGGTCGAAGGCACCGTTCGGGTTCTCCGTGTGGACCCCGAGCGCGACCTCCGTCATGCCCCGCGACGCGAGCTCGCGGATGCTCTCGACGATGAGCGCCTTCGCGACCCCGCGCCGGCGCCAGCGGCGTGCCGTCGAGATGCTCTCCGTCCAGCCGAGCTTCTTCCCGTGCGCCTCGTTCTGCGCCGCGTCGATGAACGACCGGACCATGCCGACGGGACCCTCGGCGTCCCACGCGACCTTCCACATAGTCGGGTCGTTGTGGGGGAAGGTCAGGAAGCGCTGGTACGAGGCCTCGGTCTGCTCCACGAATCCCCAGTGGTCGCGGAAGTGCTCGACCTCAGCCTCCCAGATGGTCCGAAGGTCCTCCTCGCGGACGGGACGGATCTCGACACCCTCCGGCAGCCGGTGGTCGGGGAGGTCGTCGACCGACGGCCGGACCATCCTGGCGTCGTACGTCACGGGCTCGTAGTCGTCGCCCAGGAAGAGGGCCGTGGCCCCGGTGTCCACGTCGTTGCAGTAGGTCTCGAAGAGCTTCTCGGGGACGTCGTGGTCGGCGGCGACCTCGCGCAGCCGCGCCTGCTCCCAGGGGAGGAACGCGGAGCCGATTCCACGCCCGCGGAAGTCGGGGTCGAGGAAGCACGTGTGCCCGTAGAGCCGCGGGCCGTCGACCTCCTGGTCCCACCAGACGCGGGTGTAGCCGACAGGAGTGCCGTCGACCTCGGCGACGACGAGGTCGCGCGCCGGGTCGGAGCGCTCGAGGTGCGCATAGCCCGCCGCGATGGTCTCGGCGGTCTCGACGCGGTCGTCGCCCTCGCCCTTCGCGGCCGCCGTGATGAGGCGCGCGAGGTGCGGGTAGTCGGAGTCGCCCCGGAACATCCGGAAGGACACGCCGTCGAATTCTGGTAACGGTGGCACTGGTTTCATCCTCCTCGTCGTCGAAGCCTGCACGTGGGCTCGTGCCGAACGCGGACAGGCTGCCGGTCGCAGGGCGTCCCTGACGGGACGAAGCGAGCCGAGTGGCGCCTACGAGAGGTCTCTACGCGACGGCGAGAGGCCAGTCCGCGCCGTTCGAGCGTCTCATCCGCATAGCTGACCTCCCTTCGCGTCGGGCCGGGCTCGTCCCCGGCGGATCAGGGCCACGATGGCACCGCTCCCGGCACCTGTCAAGCACGCGTACGCGTCCCGCCGAGCAAGCGTTCTTAAGACCCCATTTAGGAGGTCGCCACCAACGTGGGGTTTTGACGCTAGGCCTTGGTGAGGTAGCTGTGAACGTCGTAGAAGCGCGTCTCCGGTGGCTCGGTGATGCCCGCCTCTGCCGAATAGGGGCCGATCTTCTCGGCCGCGTACTGGTCGTATGCCTCTCGCGTCTCCCATACGTCGACGACGCGCATACCGTCATCGGTCTTCGCGACCCAATGCGAGATCGCACCCGGAGGCGTCGACCCACCCGGTGTCAGGCCCATCTTCCCGAGTATCTCGTCGTACTGCTCGATCGTCGCGCCGCGGAAGTTCATCTCGACTGCAACAGCCATCCCGAATCTCCTCTCGATTGGCCCTGACTCGACGATCCTATTACAAGGACGCTGTCACCTCGGAGCGCTCCCGAGAGTGTGTTCGCGACCGAGCACGAGGACGCGCTAGTTCGGCCTGGCGACCAGCTGCAGGCTCGGCAGCGCGTACGGGAGATAGACGAGGCCGAGCGGATTGCCGCTCTTGAGCAGCGCGAGCCGCGCATCTCGAACGGCCCAGCCCACCGCCTCGCCCGCGAGGAAGCGCCGGAGGCAGTCTTCCGCGAACACACGTGCGAGCGGCTCGAACACGGTGATCTCCGTCCCGACCACGCCCGCCGCTCGCGAGCGACGCACGAGCGCGCTGACAAGCTCGAGGGCCTGCTCCGGCTCGAGACCCGTCGTATGGCAGCCGTTCAGGAAGACGAGCGGTCGCGGCTCGTCCCAGCGGATACGCTCGTTGAAGAGCGTCACGGCCGTGATCGGCTCATCGGAGAGCGCGCCTACCCGGATGAAAGGCACCTCCTTGTCGAGCCCGCCGTGACAGTAGAAGTAGACGACCTGCGCCGATGAGTCCTTGAGCAGCGCGAGCGCGTCTGCCCGGGTGTCGGCGTAGCGGAGACCGGGGCTCAGCTGGCGAAGAACGCCTTCGTGATCTGCTCGGAGCGTGAACTGCGGATCGGTGCAGACCGCGACGCTGAGCGCCGCCTCCCCCCGGTACTCGATCGAGAGCGGAGCGTCGGGCGCACCCTGCAGCGTCACGGGCAGCCCCAGTGCGTGCCGGTAGCCCCAGAAGCCGCTCGGACAGACCGTCTTCGGACTGCCCCGTGTCGGGCACTCGCCCCGGAAGCACGGTGTGTCGCCGAGCGGCTCGTCTCCTGCGAGCCCCTCGAGGAAGTCGGGGCACAGCTCATACGTGTCGACGTCGCCCGTGTCCGAGAGGCCGAGGTAGTCATAGAGAACCGCCGCGGGCAGGAGGTGCCGCGGCGACTGCTTGAGCGCGATCTGCACGAAGCCAGGAGCTCGCGTCGCCTCCTCGAGCTCCTCGAACGGGTTGTCGCCCGCGAGCCGGTCGCAGACGGCCACGTAGAAGCGGATCCCCCAGATCGCGAGCGTCACGAGGTCGCGTCTGAGCTTTTCGGGCGAGGACTCGAGGTACCGATACTCGATGCCCTGGGTCCAGGCGTCCTCGCTGTCCCAGGCCGCCTTCCGAAGCGCACGGCGAGCACGCGCGACAAGCATCTCGAGCTCGACGGGATCGAACGTCGCGGCGTCGCTGAAGCGCTTCGTCTTCACCGTGAGGCTGTGCGTCCCGTCCTCGCCCTGGTTGAGGAGGACGCTCAGCGCGTACTCGGGGATCCGGCTGAGGTGCCGCGGATCGAGACGCGGCGCGAGCGTGAAGTCGAGCTCCGAGCGGAGTGCGTCCTCGACCGGGCCGTCGTAGTGCTGAACGCTGGCCGTGACGAGCCGCGACTGGAGCAGGACCTGGTTGTGGTAGATGCTGCAGCGGAGCTGCATCGTTCCCGAGGTCGACGGGGTCTCGACCGGGAAGAACAACCTGCGCTCGAGGAGGTGGTCGGCGCCGGCCAGATCCACGCCATCGGGCTGCTCGGAGACGACGACGGAACCGTCACCCGCGATCCGCAACTCTCCCTCGGCGAGCGCTTGCGAGGCCGACTCCTCGTCGCCGACCCGGAACAGGACCACGTCCAGCCGCGATTCGGCCGGCAGCTCCTCGATCTCCGCGAGCTCGACGGGTATCTCCTCGATCGAGCCTTCGACGATCTCGCCCACCTCGAGCCAGAAGAGGTAGTCGGAGCTCGGCTCCAAGGGAGTCGTCCGGGGCAGCGGCGTGCCGGGCTCGCGTGTATCCGCGAAGCCCGTGCTCACGTAGCGCTCGGGTGGCTCCAGGACCTCGGTGGTCTCCTCGGCGGCATCGTCGCCGTTCCGCCTCGCACTCGGCGGGGGCGAACGCGGCGTGGCCGGCGGGGGCGCGGCGCCTGCCGGCGCATCGGCGGCTGGTGGAGGGGGTTCGTGGAGCCAGTCGTCGGGTTCCGCACTCGGCTTGGACACTGGCTCCGGTCGCGGCGGCTCCGGCTCGGGCTCGCCGGGCCCAGTGCGGTCGGTGAAGACGTCCCCATGGGGCAGATCCGGCGGTCCGCGGCGCTCGACGGGAACGCGGCGACGAGACCGAAGGCTGTACAGCGCCGCCGCGCCGCCCGCGACCGCGAGCAGGGCACCGGCGCCGAGCAGGATCCAGGTGAGGTTGCCGTCCGATTCGTCCGCGGGCTCCTCGGGCATCGGCTCGGTCGTCGTCGTCTCGGTCGTGGTCGTCTCTGTCGTGGTCGTCTCGGTCGTCGTTGTCGTCTCGGTCGTGACGGCGGGGGTCGGAAGCGTGATGCTCAGCGTGGTGTCGTTCTCCTCGCTCTGCTCGGCGATGAGCTCGTCCGGGTCGAGCTCGAACGTGACGCGATCGGGCTCGCCCTGCGCGTCTTCCGGGACACGCGACGAGATGCGAACTTGCTCGCTCTGCCCGGGCTCGAGCGGCCCGAGTGGAGCCGTCTCCGGCCCGAGATGCAGCGCCGTCAGCGCGACCTCGCTCTCCGGCGAGGCCACCTCGCCGCTGTTCAACACGTCGACGACGAAGATGATCGTGAAGCCGTCGACGACGTAGTCGGGCTCGCCCGCGAACGCGAGGTCGGGGCACGGGTCCCCGAACTCGTCCCCAGGGCCGGTGCGGCAGTCGACCTGCTGCGCCACTGCCGACGCCGACGCGGCGAGCGCCGCGATGACGGCGACGACCGCGACGAGCGCTCTAACCAGGAAGCCCTCCCTCGTCCCGCATCGCCGCAACGGTGTCGCGGGCCCCCGCGGTCGTCTCGTCGTCGGCCGGCTTCGTGCGCCGTCCGTCGAGGAACCACTCGACGCGGAACTTGTCCGAGATGCCGACCATCACGAGCAGCGTGAGGAAGTACCCGAAGAACCCCACGGCGAGGCCGATCCCGTAGGCACCGAAGAGGTCGGTCTTCGCGGGGAAGAGCGTGAGGATCGCCGCACCGCCGATCGCGCCGACGAGCGTCACGACGTCGGCGAGCTGGACGTCGTCCTTGCGATAGCGGTTGACGTAGTAGAGGAACCAGCCGACGACGGCGCCGAAGCCTCCGGCCCCGAGCATCTGCCAGAAGGTGGCATCGGTTTCGTTCATCTCCCTCCTTCGGGCCCGTGACTTGCACGCCGTCGCAGCCAAGACAGCCAGCCGAGCCTGAGGGCGACTCCTGCCGCGACGGCCACCACCGACGCCGCTGCGGCCACCGCACCCGCAATGGCTGCCGTCTGGGCGACGAGCGCGACCACCGCTGCGGCCAGGGACGGCAGAGACCAGATCTTGCGTGGGCGGCGAACGCCCGCGCCGTACCAGCCCCAGACGAGGCCGCTACCGACGCCGCCGAGGAGCGCGATCACGCGCTCGTGAAGACCTCACGGCGGAGGTCGGCTCGCGACAGTTGGGTGATCCGACGACTCACGGCATGCCCTGCACGAACGTTTCGGACCGCACGAACATAAGCGCCCGCTGGGCGGAGTGTCAATGCCCCCTCGAGGCGGTTCTAGCCGCGCCTGGCGAGCTCGACGAAGCGGCAGAGCGCGTTCGCGAGGCGCATGTGCTCGACCGTCTTCGCGGAGACGTCGAGGAGCGCCGGCGAGCAGACGAGGTACGCGAGGCACTGCGCGCGCGAGACCGCCACGTTCAAGCGGTTGCGCGAGAGCAGGAAGTCGATCCCGCGCGGCGCGTCCTCCCCGCTCGAGGCGGCCATGGAGAAGAAGACGACCGGCGCCTCCTGCCCCTGGAACTTGTCCACGGTCCCGACCGAGACGCCCTCCTGCAACCGCTCCAGTAGCAGGCGCACCTGGGCGTTGAACGGCGCGACGACCATGACGTCCGCGGGCGAGATCGGCCGCGTGACGCCCTCGTGGTCGGTCCACGTCTCGCGCAGGAGCCCCTCGATCGCCGCCCGGATCGCGTCCGCCTCCTCCTCCGAGGACGTCGAGTTCCCCTCGTGCGGCACCGGCAGCCAGCGAACGCCGGTCCCCACCGACGTGGCCTGCCCGGCGCACCGCTCCGCCGAGCCCAGACGATCCTCGTAGAAGGCCGACGAGACGTAGCTCGCGACGTCCGGATGCATCCGGTAGGAGCGCTCGAGGAAGAGCCCGAGCTCCTCCGGCACGGTCGCCCGCTCCCCGAGCAGGTGCTGGAGCACCGACCTGCCAGCGCCCTCGGGGTGCACTCCCTGGGTGACCTGCGCGAGCTGCAGCGGATCGCCGAGCAGGACGAGCGTGCGGGCGCAGGTGCCGAGCGCGAGCGCGTCCGCGAGCGAGGTCTGGCCCGCCTCGTCGACGAAGAGGTAGTCGAACGACGAGTCGAGATCCTCGCGACAGAGGAGCCAGGACGTCCCGGCGACGAGCTCCTCGTCGCGATCGGCGAACGCGTCGCCGTCCGTCTCGCTCGCGACGAACGCGTCCTCGTAGAAGGACTCGTCGTTCCCGGCCGAGGCCTTCTTGAGCCCGCTGAACGAGAGGCCCTCCTCGACCGCCGCCTCCTCGACCGCAGAGAGGAGCTTGTGAATGGCCTTGTGACTCTGCGACGCGATCGCGACCCGCTTCCCGCGCCCGATCAGGTGCGTGATCAGACGCGCGCCCGTCCACGTCTTCCCCGAGCCGGGCGGGCCCTGGACGAAGAGGTACGACCCCTCGACCTCCTCCACGAGCGAGCGCATCTCGTCGAGCGTCTCCCGCTGCACGCGAGCCCCGCCGAGCGGCGCCTCGCGCCGCAACAGCTTCTCGAGGTGCGGGTAGCGGTGTCTTGGTGACTGTCCTGGTGACTGTCCCCGAAGGGGACTGTCACCGGCTTCTCCCGCGAGCAAAGCCCACCCAACGCGCATCAACGCCTTCTGCTGGTCCCACGTCTTCCACGCCCCGCCGGGGATGAGCCCAGCCGGAAGAGGCGTTTCCGCGAGCTTCGGGCCGCGCCGGAGCCGCAGCGTCCCCTCCACGCCGTCGATCGCGACGATGACCCCGGCCGGCCCGCGCGTGACCGGGTCGCTCACCGCGTCGCCGGGGTCGAGCTTGTGCTGCTGCACCGCGAAGCGACACCCGTGGACGAGCGACTTCTTCACGAGCTCCGGCGCCGTTCCGTCGGGCTCGAGGCCGCCGATCGCCTCCGAGTCCTCGACGAGCTCCTCCGGAAGCATCTCGCAACGCCGGAAGAACCACCACCAGACGGGCCGCGCCTCGCGGCGGTGGTACTCGAGCAGGTGCGCCATGAGCTCGAGCGTGCTGTCGCCCGTCGCGAGGAGCTCGCGCTTCAGCTCCGCCCGCTCGGCGATCGCATCGGTCGCCTCCTCGTCGGGCTCCCTGCGCTCGGGCGGCGGCCGCCAGGGGATCGCGACGCCGTACTGCGTCTCCGCCTCCGCCCTCCGCTCGCCGAGCCAGTCGCGTAGCAGAAGCGTCGAGAGGCAGTCCTCCTCGTTGTAGCGCTCGATCCGCTCGAGGATCCCCGCGTCCCGCTCGGCGACCCACTGCTCGTAGAGCAGGATCGCGTCCTCGCCACCCTCGAGGTCGGCCTCGGTCTCCATGAAGAACTCGCGCACCTTCTTGATCGAGTAGCTCGGGTACGAGATGCGGACGGCCTGGCGCGTGACCGTGAAGAGGTCGACGAAGACCTCGCGGCGCAGGAGCTCGTCGAGCTCCTCCTCGAGGATCCCGTGCTCCGCGGTGAGGCGCTTGAGCGCCGCCGTCTCGTACGAGGCGTAGTGGTAGACGTGCATGTCCGGGTGCGCGACCAGGCGGTCGTGAAAAAGGCCGATGACGCGCTCGATCGCGCGCCGCTCCTCGTCGCGGTCGTGCGCCCAGATCGCGGTGAAACGCCCGTCCGTGTCCGTGATCCCGTGCAGGTACTCGAGCCCGCGGCCCGGTTCCCAGAACGGGTCGCCCTCGATGTCGTAGAAGAGGTCGCCCTGGGAGGGCGCGGGCAGCAGCCCGAAGCCGCGCCGCTCCCCCGGCTCGAGGAGGTCGACGCGGTGCTCGCCCGTGCGCCTTGCGTGCAGCTGCAGCTCGGCCTGGTGGCGGAGCGTCTCGAACGTCTGCGCGGCGATCCGCGGCACGGCCGTGCCAGCCGGCGTGTCCCCGAGCGCCTCGAGCGTCGGGATTCCCGCCGCCGTCAGGCGCTCGATCTGGTCGCGTCGCATGCTCGCGACCCGCACCAGGTGGTCGTCGCGATCCCACTGCTCGTTGCAGAGCGGGAGGAAGGCGCAGAACGAGCAGTGGTCGACGGGGTACGGGTAGGTCGTTGGTTGTCCGGGTGACTGTCCCCGAAGGGGACTGTCACCGGCTTCTCCTTCTCCCACCGCCTCCCGCAGCCGCCGCTGCGCGTGCCGAAAGTAAGCACCAAAGTCCGCCGGCCGAAATGTCTCCCGCACGCCGGTTCCGAGCACGACGTGCATGCGCTCCGGCAGCCGCCCCTGGATGCGCGCGAGCCCGTGCGAGTAGAAGGTGAGCTGCAGCACCGCCGCCGGCTTCGCGTGCCGCGCGAGCTTCGTGTCCACGACTTCGTAGCTCCCGTCCTGCTGGCGCTCGAGGAAGTCCGCGAGCCCACGCCAGCCGTCGCCCATGAGGACGGCCTGGTAGACGACGTCGGCTCCGTCGGCGATCGCGCGCTCGGTCGCGCGCGCGGCAGCCTCCCAGTCGAAGTCGCGGCCAGGGGTCTGACCCCCAAGGTCCGACCCCGTCGTCCCGAGCTCGATCTCCACGACCTCGCGCCCCTCCGCCCGTAGCTGCGCGAGGTAGGCGGCCTCGTGCTCCTCGCCCTTGCGCCGGATGAGGTCGGCCTGCGCGTTCTCCCGCTCCGGCCGCACGAGCTCGCCGTGCAGCACGCGAAGCTCGAGCTGCGTCAGGTGCGAACACGCGAGGTGGTTCCCGAGGTCGGAGGGCGAGAGCCGAAGCGTGCCGTCAGAAGCGAGGCGCATCCTCCCAGTATCAGCCGCGGAGCGGCGCGCGCTTACGCCTCGGCTCGGCCCCTTGGAGCCAGCTCCCTCTCGGGGATCCGCACAAGATCGACGATCCGACCGTCGGTGAACTTCGCCCGGTACTCGAACCACTCGCGGTCGCCGGCGCGCTCCACCGAGGTGTAGAAGACCAAGTAGTCGTGGTGCTCGGTGTCGCGCCAACCCACCCGG
>Ga0299907_10001531_pt1 | contig 13323 bp, 13 predicted proteins | sample RVTome_16_FD_198680 | JGI IMG/M metagenome (GOLD analysis project Ga0299907, IMG submission 198680) | Soil microbial communities from uranium-contaminated site in the Upper Colorado River Basin, Wyoming, United States - RVT152D67 (version 2) ... | reverse complement strand
CCCCTGGCTGCGTCGAAAATGCTCACCGCAGGCCTCGACAGCGACTGCGCTTTTCTTCTTGCCAGATGGCGCCGATGACTCGGAGACACCCTCGCCCTATTTCACCGACAGACCACTGCGCACCCGAGTGGTCCCGTGACGATGTAATAGCAAAAGGCGGTTTGGGCGTTATTGACCCGATCAGCGTGTTCCTGGTCGGCGAAAGGTCTTGCTCAGCCGTCGTTTCGCATCAGGGCCGACATCCGCCGGCGCAATGCCGGATGTGCTGAGCGGAGTCCGAGTTCGATGGCAAATCGGGCGTCGTCGCTGATATCGAGGACTACTTCCTCCCCTTCGGCGCGCACGTGGAATCCGTCGGTCAGAGCCTGAATACGGAATTCCTCGCGTGCCCAATCAGCCACCTCGACCTCCCCGGCCATCAGCCGCATACGATCTTCGGTTAGGTCGATCGTAACGTGCACGGGCGGGTCTGATTCCTCCCCCATGCGTAGCCTCCCCTGGAATTCGGACATGTTTTCCCCTTGTCCTTCCTACTCGGAGATCAGGATACCCTGGATTTCTTGGTTGAACAGGGGATTCTGGTTTTACGCATCGTGTGCAAAGATCTCCGTGGTCGGCGCATCCGACCGGCCGATCGATCGTATGCGTCGCGAACGCTCATCAGCGTTTCGATAGGACCTAGAATCGAGCGGATGCTCATTGCCGACTCGCCGATGCCTCAGCGCTCGATCGGCCCACCACATCGTCGCACCTGCTCTCCCGCCACGAATGGCAGCCCGACAATACAAGCCAGCTCCCGCTGACATTGATCTACCAGACTGGCAGGTCAGCTATGAAGACCCCGATCGGAGATTGAATGCGAATTGTTATCGCCGGATGCGGGAGGGTGGGTAGTGACCTGGCGCTCACCCTTTCGGATGAGGGCCATGACGTCTCGGTCGTCGACAACCGTCCCGATGTCTTCGACCGCCTCGGCTCCACCTTCAACGGCACCACACATGAGGGCCTGGGCTACGACGTCAGAAAGTTGCGGGAAGCGGGCATTGAGTTTGCGGATGCGTTTGTCGCTGCCACCGACTCGGACAATGCAAATGCGATGGCGGTTCAAGTGGCCAAACTGGTCTTCGGTGTACCAAAGACGATTGCCCGACTCGACGATCCGGCTCGGGAAGAGGCCTACCGGGCCCTCGATGTCCAGTTCGTGGCAGGAGCCAAGCTCACTTCGAAGGTCATTCATGAACAGATCGTTCGCGAGGAGTTCAGCTATCACGTGACGTTTTCCGGCGGGGACGTCGAGGTGGTGGAGATGATCATCGGACGCGAGGGAGCGGGCATCCGGGTCCGCGATCTCGAGATAGCTGACGACCTGCGGGTGGCGGCCGTGCATCGCGGCCACCGCACGATCATACCGGGCGACGACTTCGTACTCGCTGAGAAGGATCTCGTTGTGGCTGCGGCCAGAACCGGAGCGCGGCGCAAGATACGCCAGTATCTCGCCCTCAAGGATGGGCAGGAATGAGGATCACGTTGATCGGTGGTGGGAAGGTAGGGTCCTTCCTGGCTCGGGAGCTCCACAAAGCCGGGCACATCATCACTGTCATCGAGGAGTCCCATGGGCATGCCGAAGCGCTCACCGACGATCTCAAAGTGCTGGTCCTCGAAGGCGATGGAACAGATGTCAACCTCCTCAAGACGGCGGACACCAGCCGAGCGGATTGGGTTCTCGCGGTCACAGGGCTGGATGAGGTCAACCTCGTTGCGTGCCAGCTGGCGCTCACGCTCGGCGCGAAACAGGTTCTGGCGAGGTTGAACAACCCCCTTAACCGCCCAACTTTCGAGGCCCTGGACATTTCTGTTGTTGCAGTAACCGACGTGATGGCCACGTTGATCTCCCGCGAGGTGGAGGTCGGTGATTTCAGACACATCACGTTGCTCGGGAGAGGGGAAGTTTCCGTTTACGAAATCGATGTCCCTGCCAACTTCGCGGAGCGGCCGGTGGCCGAACTCCGCTTCCCTCCTGGATCACTTCTGGTGACGGTCGTGAGCGGTGACGATGTTGTCGTGCCCACTGCGGCAACGATTCTCAAACCGGGGGACCAGGTCACAGCTGTGAGCGGTGTCGAACTCGAAGACAAGGTCCGGGAGGCGCTGGGATACAAGGATGGACGCCGGCGGTGACGTTGCCAAGGGGCAAAAAGGGGTCGAGTATCCCGGGATTCATCGGGGGATTGACGCTGTTTGCGATCGAGGCACTGATCGTCGCCGGCCTTGGCCTTGTGGCTTTGGTTCTCGCCATAGTGATCTTGGCTCTCCTCTAGTGGCCCGTCGCAAAAATACTTGCGGTGTCTCTCCGGCCCTCGACACCCCTGGCTGCGTCCAAAATGCTCGATGCAGGCCCCGACTGCGACTGCGCTTTTCTCCTTGCCAGATGGCGCCGATGACTCGGAGACACCCTCGCCCTATTTCAACGACGGGCCACTAGCATGCTGATCCGGCCTGTTTCGAACGACTATCGCGTCATCGGTTTCTATCTCGGGCGAATCTTCCTGGTGGTGGCCGGTGCAAGCCTCCTCCCTCTGGCGTGGGCGGCCATCGCCCGCGAGTGGCACCCCTTCGGGTCGTTTCTATTGATGATCGGTGCCTTTGCGTTCCTGGGGGTGATGGGCACCAAGCTCAACCCCGAGGAGTCCAAACTCAACTGGAGCCACGGGATGGTTGTTGTAGCACTGACGTGGCTGATCGTTCCCATCATCGGTGCGGTTCCGCTCCTGCTCTCCGGCCACTTTGCTCATCCGATCGACGCCCTTTTTGATGCGCTTTCCGGGCTCACCACCACAGGATTGTCCCTTTTAGGTGATGTCGATCATCTCGCGTCGTCGCTCAACTTCTGGCGCCATCTGCTCCAATTCCTCGGAGGACAGGGGATCATTCTCGCTGCACTGTCGATCTTCGCTGGGACGGGGGGTATCACCCTCTACTTCGGCGAAGCACGAGATGAACGGATCCTCCCTTCCGTCACATCGACGGCGCGGTTCATCTGGGCCGTTTCGGTAGTGCACCTGATTTTCGGCGTGGCAGCTCTCGGGCTCGTCGGTTGGCTGGTCCTCGGATTCGACCCTGACCGCGCACTTTTCCATGGCTTGATGACCTTCTTCGCCGGGTTTGACACCGGAGGTTTCTCCCCTCAGTCGACGAGCGTCGGTTACTACCACTCAGCGATTTTCGAAGCCTTCACCGCGGTGCTGATGGTCGCTGGCGCGATGTCATTCGGGCTCCATTACGCGCTGTGGCGCGGCAATCGTCGGGCCGTGTTCGCCAACCTCGAGACCCGGACCATCATGGCTACCTTTGGATTCACGATGGTGTTGACCCTGGTCGGACTCGCCGCCACCGGCCTCTTCAGCAGTGTCATGGGTTTGACCCGCCAGGGGTTCTTCCAGATTCTCTCGGCACACACCGGCACGGGATTCGCCACGGTGTCCTCGGCGGAGTTGGCGCAATGGGGCGGCCTCGCCTTTGGCGGAATCACTATTGCGATGGCTCTCGGTGGGATGGGGTCATCGACAGCGGGTGGCGTCAAGTCGCTGAGGATTGGGCTTACCGTCAAAGCGGTGCTGAATCAGATCCGCCAGGTCCTCTTGCCTGAGCATGCGGTGGTCGGCACCGCCTATCACCAGACTGGCCGCAAACACCTGACTCCTAGCCTCATCCAGTCTGTGATGATCATTTCGCTTCTTTATGTGGCCCTGTACCTGCTCGGGGCGGGCGTGGGGATGGCGTACGGTATTCCACTCCAAGATGCTCTCTTCGAATCGGTGAGCGCGTCGGCGAATGTCGGATTGTCGGTCGGCGTGACTACCCCGGCGATGCCGTTTCTGTTGAAGGCCGTGTACATGGCCCAGATGTGGGCCGGGCGGCTCGAGTTTGTCGCCATCTTTTCGCTGCTTGGCTTCCTCTATGCATCGGTTCGCGGCAAATGAGGCGAACTCTCTTCCTCGCATCGATGGTGGTAGTCCTCCTTCTGCCTACATCTGCGTTAGCCGCCATCGATACGACGGTGCCGGAGCTCGTCGAAAGAGGTGCGGAGTTCGCCGACGTAGAGGTGTCTGTCCGCGGGGAGTTGGTGGGCGATTACGGATTCAGGAACGACACTTGGGTGTGGACGCAGTTGAACGGTGACCCTTATGTCAACGCACCGCTGCGAGAGGACGGTTCTGCGTCAGGCGGTAATACCGGAATCGGAATCAGAATGCCGGCGGAACTGGCGGCCGATCTCGATCCCCCAGGCCGGTACCGCAGTCGCGGGCCGGTGCTTCTTGTGGTGGGAATCTGGAAGTATCACGACACTGAGCGGCAGGGTGAGTCGTACCTCGAGGTTAAGTCCTTCACGGTGCTCGAGCCGGGTCGCCCCCTGGAACAAGGCCCAAACTGGCTCGTGATTGTCGGCGGGGCGGTCCTAGTCGGCGCCGCCGCGCTCGCCTGGCGCCTCCAACCCGACGAATAGCCTTCGTCAGCCGCTGAGTGATCACCAGCCGGGTACGGAGCCCTGTGGGGTCTCACCATTGGGAGAGGAACCAAAGTTCCGGCTCGGGTTCTCCGGAGTCGATGTCGGCGAAGAGGGCTACCGCCTTGGTCAGAGCTTCACGGGAATCGCCTTCGCTGCCGGTCCGATGATGGAGGTCTGCGAGATGATTCCAGAGCGCAGCCTGTCGGTGGCGGTGACCTGTTCGCTCGGCGATTTCGATCGCTTCTTGTATGAGTTCCATCGCCTTCTCGGCGTCTCCAGTCGAGGAGACGATCAAGGCTTTGTTGTTCAGGGCCGCCATGCGAAGCATGTCGTCGGCGTCGGCAAGTCGAATTGCTTCATCGGCACAGCTCAAAGCTTCCTCTGGAGCCGAGGCGACGACGGCGAGGATGTTGTACACCTTGGAGAGTTGCCGAGGGTCGCCGACATCTTCGGCCGCTTTCCTCGCCCTGCCGGCCAGGGAATTCGCTTTCGAGCTGTCACCGGTCCGGTGGGTCAGCAGCGCCCAATCGGCCAGGAGGATTGCCGGTTCCGGGTGGTTCTCGAGCGACCTGCCGAAATGCTCCTCGGCAGCCTTGAAACGACCGAGAAGGCGCTCAACCTCACCGATGCGATGCTCGATGACGCCGATCGACCCCTCTTCAGCGTGGGATGCGGCGACTGTCAGTTCTTGGAGGGCTTCCTCGTAGTCGCCTGCAGTCATTGCCAGCTCACCAAGTGCGAGATGCACCGGGGCCGCGTCCGCGTCGCCGGTGGCCAAGGATGCCTTGTAAAAGTCACGGGCCGCGTCGTTGGCGTAGATGGCCCGCGCCAGTTCTCCCGACCGCTGATACCAATCTGCCGCCTCAGGCCTACCTGCGGCGCGGTATTGCGCGGCGACCGCGGCTGCGAGCCTGGCGTCGTTACGAGCATGACCCAATTCGGCCAGGGCTGATGCTGCCCGTCCATGGAGAAGCCTCCTGCGCACCAAGGATGTGGAGTCGTAGACCACCCTCTCCAGGGAATCGAGCGTGAAAGCCAGGCGATCAGACTCGGGCATCTCACGGAGCAGACCAGCGGAAACCAATTCCTCCACTGCGTCGACGACCTCCTCCTCGCTCCTCCCGCTTGTAACCCGAAGCAGGTAAGCGTCGCAAAGTCCGTTGAGAACAGCGGCCGTCGTGAGGATCTGACGCCCCAGACTCCCGACCTCTCTCAACCGAGATTCCATGTACCGGAGGACCTCCGGTGAATCGACGCTCCCTGTCAGGCCCGAGGCGGCCGCAGCGGACACGAGCAGCGGAACTCCGCCCGTCTCCTGCAATAGCTCGCCCGCCCGAGCGGGATCACCGGTGAGCGCCGTCAGTTCCCCAAGACCGAGAGGTTCGATCACAAGCGATGCGTCGGCGTCACCCATGAGCTCAGTCATCTCCGAGGTGAGCTTGTCGTCACTGCGTGCCGCAGCAACGAGGAGAATCGGGACGGTGGAAAGTCGTCGGGCGATGTAGGAGAAGACGTCAGCCGACGGCGTGTCTATCCACTGGACATCGTCAAGGATTATCACCAATGCCCCGTGCCCCGCGACAGCGGAGAGGACGACATTGATCCCCTCCAGGAGACGTATCTCGCCGAAAGCGTCAGGCACACCCCCTGGCGACTGACTTCGGACATCCGGGAGGAGCCGTCCTGTTTCCGTCAGCGCCCATTCCGGGATGTCTGCCCGGATCGAATCGATCTGGGGCAGGGCGGAGCGAAGTACTTGGGCCGCAACACCAAAGGGAAGTGTCCGTTCCATCCGAAACGCCCTTCCGATGAGGACCGTCCGACCCTGGCTCCTCGCATCTGACGCGAGCTCTTCGAGCAGGCGGGTCTTGCCCATCCAAGGCGCACCGGTAACTGCCACAACCCGGCCGTGGGTGGTGGTCCCGTGCAAATGCTCGTGGAGGACTCGGAGCTCGACTTCCCGGTCGATCAGATCGGCGCGATCTGGACCAACAGGGGGAGTTTCGGCTTGAACTCGCCTTCGCGCCCCGGGCGGAGGTGGAAGATCCTCGTCGAGGATCGCTTCATACAACTCGGTAGTTTCCTCCAATGGGGCGACACCAAGTTCCTGGTCCAGGACGGCAACGCAACGCCGGTACGATTCGATTGCTCCTGGTCGGTCGCCGGCCCAAGCATGAAGAAGCATGACAAACCTGTGGGCCGGCTCGTGCAGAGGGTCGAGGTTGATCCAACGGTTAACCGCCGCGATCGCGGTTGAGAATTCCCCCTGTGAAGCGAGGGCTGCCCCGAGCCGATTGAACGCCTCACCCGCACGCCTCCGGGTCGCCTCGGCGATGTTCCTTGCCCAATCCTCGAACTCGGGGGACGACCTTATCGAGAAACCCTGGAGGAATTCGCCGCGGTACAGGTCGGTGGCTCGACGGAGATGAGGGACGCACAAGCCACACACGTCGGCCTCCGAGTGATCGTGGGTTGTGGTCGCAGCGATTTCGGACGCCATGATCTCGTGGTCGGAGGCTATGTCTCCAACGAGTGAGACCATGTTCCGATCTGCACTGATGGAGTCGCCGCCGGTTGCCCTGCGAAGGGAGGACAACGTGCGACGCAAAGCGGCTCGAGCCTTGTCCTGAGAAGAGTCGGCCCAGAGCAGCGAGGCCAATGTGTCTCGCGTCGCCGACTTCTCGACGGCAAGATAGGCGATGAGGGCGATCGCCTTTCTGGTGTCGACCTCAATCGGATTCTGGTTGACCTCCACCTGGGGCGTCCCGAGCAGGTTGACCGTGAGCATCGGGTGTTGGAACCTCCGAGATCCATCCTTGGCTAATGCAAGATAGCCTTGCCATGCGAGACCGGGACCAAACCGTGATTGGACGCACCGTCGGCCGTATGGGGCGTCGTTGCGGTTCCGTAACGGGTATCGGAGAGGATGGAGGAGTGACAGCGAGACAACGAACGAGCCATGGTTTGGCGAGCCGCGTTGTCTTCCTCATAGCCGCCCTGGCGTTGGTCCCGATCGTGGGTGTGGTCTGGTCTGCGGCCAGTCGAGGCGAATTCGGCTCCACTTTGACCAACGTCCTAGCCATGACCTCGTATGCGGTGGCCATGGTGGCCTTTGTACTTTCCGGTGCCTTGATCGTGTCTCGACAACCAAGAAATGTGATCGGCTGGTTGTTGATGATTCCCGGTCTCACCCTCCCCATCAGCGAGCTGGCCACGCAATGGCTTATTGCGATGGACCCGCCACCGCAGTCGGCTGACCCCTGGTTGTGGCTGGCGCTCTGGTTCATCAGCTGGTCCTGGGTGCTGCTCATTTTCCCTTTGTTTCACCTGCTCCTCATCTTTCCCAATGGCAGGTTTCTCTCCCCGCGTTGGCAGTGGGTGGGCTGGCTAGAGGGCACGATGGTGGCGATCATGGTCGGGCTTGCCACCATAGGCGATCCTCTAACCCTGGACGTCGAAGAGGAAACTCTCTGGACCGTGCCCAATCCAATCGGCTTCCTGACCAACAGCCAGTTCGTGGAGTCCTTCTTCGGAGTGGTCTGGACTCCACTTCTGCTCCTCATAACCGTGGCCTCGGTGGCGGCTTTTGTGGTGCGATTCCGGACGGGATCTTACGAGGAACGACACCAGCTCAAGTGGCCGCTGGGGGCAGTTGCTCTATTTGGAGTGGTCTACGGCGCCACCGCCCTTGCATCCAGTTTCACAACGGGAGGGTTGGCCGACCTGGTATTCGGTCTGTCCCTGGCCGGACTTCCGGTGGCGGTAGCCATCGCCGTGCTCCGCTACCGGCTCTATGAGATCGACCGGATCATCTCTCGCACCGTGTCCTACGCCGTGGTTGTTGCGTTTCTGGCCCTGTTGTTCTTCGGGGTGGTGACGGCTCTCTCTTCGTTGCTTCCGGCCGAATCCGATTTGGCGATCGCTGGCTCCACCCTGGCCGTGGCGGCATTGTTCAACCCGGTGCGGAGATGGGTTCAGGTTTGGGTTGACCGTCGCTTCAACCGATCCCGCTACGACACACAGCGGGTCATGGACCGATTCGCCGGGTCGTTACAGGACAGGGTCGACAGTCAGGAAGTCGTCGACGGGTGGGTCGGCGTCGTCTCCGAGACCATGCAGCCGGCCTCGGTTGCCGTCTGGGTCAGGGAGGGACGATGAGAGCCACGCTGCTCCGAGCCTTGGTCGTCCTGTGGGTTTTGTTGATTGTGGCCGCAGCCGTGACCTCACTCGTGTTGGCGTCGCGCCGGCCCGACGCGATCTCGGCTCTCCTGGGTGCTGCACTGTGCTCCGCGGTCGTAGGAGCCATTCTGGCTCTCAAGGTGCCTTCCAACTCGGTGGGGCCGATCGCCCTGATCGCTGGCTCGGCAGGTGTCGTCTTTCTCTTCGGTACCGACTATGGCCTCACCTCACTCGGTTCCGAATCTCCACCTTGGGGCGTGGACTTTTTCGCCTGGCTGGCTGCCTGGGTCGGCGCTCTTTTCCCGATCGGGGTGAGCCTGCTCATCATGGTCTTTCCAACCGGGAGACCTATGGGGAGGTGGCGTTTTTTGATGATCGGTCCGATAGTTGGCGCCGTGACCACTGTGATCGGCGCCTTCCTCGTGTGGGGGCTCCCAGTCGAGACCCTTGTGAATTCGGCCCGGATCAGTCAGATCGGAGGTTATGGGTTCGTCGATGCCGGTTTCATCCTGGGTTTCTTATTCTCGGTCCCGGCCACCGTCTCGGTAGTGGCCCGATTCCGCGGTGCGGGATTCGTCGAGCGACAACAGATCAAATGGCTACTCGCTGCCACCTGTGTATTTGCCCTCGCCTTCATCGTGGGAGCTATATCCGAGGTCGATTGGGTGTGGTGGATCGTCGGCCTTGCGATGGCAGCCATCCCCCTGGCGATACTGCTCGCCGTACTCCGTTATCGGCTCTACGAGATCGACCGGATCATCTCCCGTACGGTGACATATGTGAGCGTGATCGCATTGCTCGGCGGGGTCTACCTGGCAGGGCTAACGGCCATGACCACGATCCTCCCCGCAGAGTCCCCTTTGGCTGTTGCCGGTTCGACCCTGGCAGTGGCCGCGTTGTTCAACCCGGTGAGAAGGCGGATTCAGGCCTGGGTCGACCGCCGGTTCAGCCGGTCCCGATATGACGCGCAGAAGGTGATGGATCGTTTCGCCGGATCGCTGCAGGATCGGGTCGACAGCGAAGGACTCGTGAATGGCTGGGTCGGTGTCGTTTCCGAGACGATGCAGCCCGCATCGGTGTCGGTATGGGTTCGAGATAATCATGTCCCCTCGTAACGTTTTCGGGACGCTGGAGCGATAGAAAAGTGGCATGGTTCAGCTGATGAAACGGCGCAAGACGGAAGAGGCTCCATTGACGCCCCTTTCGTCTCAGGCAAGCGAGTCGAAGACCCGGCTCATCGACCCGATCCCGATCCCGCCTGGTGACCCGCTCGAGACCCTCTTGTTGACCTCCGGCGGGCCGATCCAGCTTCGGGATCTCGAACTGGATTCTGAGGCCTTGACCACGATTCGGGCGGCAGGGGTCGAGTTGATCGTGCCCCTGATCGGGCAAGGGGAGCTGCTCGGAGTGCTCTACCTGGGGCCGCGGCTCTCCGACCAACCCTACTCGACCGACGATCGCCGGCTTCTGGGGAGTCTTGCCTCCCAGGTCGCGCCGGCGATGAAGGTGGCCCAGCTGGTGCGGGAGCAGCAAGCCGAGGCCAAGGAGAGAGAACGCATCCAACAGGAGCTCCATGTGGCGGCCCTGATCCAGCAGACCCTGCTTCCCAAGGAGCTGCCGGCCATCCCCGGTTGGCACGTCGACGCGTTCTATCGTCCCGCTCGCGCTGTCGGGGGCGACTTCTATGACTTCATCGCACTTGATGACGGACGGCTCGGAGTGGTCATCGGAGACGTCACCGATAAGGGTGTCCCGGCAGCCCTGGTGATGGCGACATGTCGATCCATGTTGCGCTCTGCTGCCCATAATCACGACTCCCCGTCCGCCGTACTGATGGAAGTCAACGAGGCCCTGGTCCCCGAGATTCCTCCTGCCATGTTCGTCACCTGTCTCTACGCCATCATCGACACCGAGGCGGGTCACATCGTCTTTTCCAACGCGGGCCACAACCTGCCCTATGTCCGCACCGCTGACGGTGTGGTCGAGCTACGGGCGACGGGAATGCCCCTCGGTCTCATGCCCGGCATGGCTTACGACGAGAAACGGTACGAGATGGCATCGGGTGAGGTGATGGTCCTGACCAGCGATGGGATCACCGAGGCCCACAACGCCGAAGGAGAGATGTACGGGTTCCCGAGGCTGATGAGCCGAGTAGCCCGGAAACCATCGGACGGGGATCTGGTGTCGGCGTTGGTCTCCGAACTGGAGTCTTTCACCGGCAAGGATGCCGAGCAGGAAGACGACATAACCCTTGTCGTTGTGCGCCGTACCACCTCCGCTCAAGATTCGGCGTCATCATTCGAGGACTCCTTTTCTCGGGTGCTCGACACGTTCCGGCTCGCCAGCGATGACGGGAACGAGCGGATCGCGATCGACCGGGTTGCGGCTGCGGTTGAATCGCTCGGGTTGGAGTTGAGCGTTCTCGAACGTCTCAAGACAGCGGTGGGAGAGACCGTGATGAACGCCATCGAGCACGGGAATGAGAACCGACATGAGCTTGAGGTCGATGTCGAGGTGAGCGCAAGTCAGCACGCTGTGAGTGTCCGCGTGACTGATCAGGGTGGCGATCTGGTCATCCCCGAAGTCGTTGCGCCGGACCTCGAGGCCAAACTCGCCGGGGAGCAGACACCACGGGGTTGGGGGTTGTTTCTCGTCGAGCAGATGGTCGACGAGGTGCGGTCAACAAGTGAGGGGAAAACCCGCACCATCGAGCTCATCATGAACCGAAAAGGAGATTCCTGATGGAAAACACATTCGAGGCGACCGTCTCCAGGTTCGACGGCGGGGCGCTGGTGACCCTGAGCGGGACCGTCAACCGCGCCTCCAAAGAGACACTCGAGCGCGCCTACGACGAAGGAGCAAAGTTTGCGGGTCGGGTCCTTTTGGACTTCCGGGGTGTCGACTACATCAACTCCACCGGGATTGCGGTCATAGTTGGCATTCTGGCCAAGGCCCGGGCGGAGAACCGGGAAGTCGCGGCGTTCGGCCTCAGCGAGCACTACCGCGAGGTGTTCACCATCACGCGTCTTGCCGACTTCATGAATATTTACGACGACGAGACAGCCGCGGTGGCGGCCGGGTAAGGAGAGGAATATGACAACGTCAAATGTGACGATGACGGTTCGGGAGGCGACCCCTAGAATCAAGGTGATCGACATAGCTGGAGAGATCACCTCCTTCTCGGAGAAGGAGATCTCGGCGGCTCATGAGGAGGCGTCACGGGGTGGTGTCGACGCCGTCGTCCTCAACTTCGAAGGGCTCGATTACATGAACAGCGGTGGGATCGGACTAATCGTTACTACGCTGATCCGAGCCCAGCGCAGTGGTCACCGGCTAATGGCGTTCGGTCTCACCGAGCACTACCACCAAATCTTCGCCCTGACCCGTCTCGACGAGGCTATCGAGATCTTCGACACCGAGGCGGATGCGGTAGGTGCCGTCTGACCTTATGGGTCTTGAGACTCCGAGCGAGGGCCAAGAGGTATCAGGGAGAGCCCGAGAATCGCGACGCTGGGCAGGACTCCTGGCAGTGACCGGGTTTGGCATTGCGCTTTTGTCGGCTCAGATTTCTGTCGGGATCCGCCCGGTCGCCGACATTCTTCTCTCCGCTATCGGATTCGCCGCATCCGCCCTAGTCGGGGGACTGATCATCGCCCGTCGCGATGGTCATCTCACGGGCTGGTTGGTAATGCTGCTCGGATTGGCAATTCTGTTCGCCGACGGCTTCTCCTACATCCCCGGGGTCACACCGGCATACGTCAATTGGTTGGATAGCTGGGTGTGGACGGCGGTTTTCGCCTTGTTCGCCGTGTTGGCTCTCACATTCCCATCCGGTGAATTACCCGGGGGTCGTGGACGATGGGCGAGGGCGGCACGTGGGGCGGTCGCTGCGCTTCCCTTCCTGGTCGCGATAGCCGCTCTCACCGAGACGCTTGGCGGCCCGGAGGCGTCGACTCCAACTCCCAATCCGGTCGGGTTCCTGCCGGAGTGGTTGGGCTACCCGGCGATGCTCTCCGTGGTGGCCATTTTCCTTGGTGGGGCATTGTCTCTGGTGGTCAACCGACGCCGCACCATAGGCGCTGAACGGGCGCAACTGACCTGGGTGGTGTTTGCGTTGGTCCTGTTGGTCACCACGGTGAGCCTGACTTTCATCTACATCTTCGTATCGATCGGTATCGGCGCTGGAGACCCCGGCGACTCCATTTGGAGCGCCGCATACCTGATGATGATCATGTTCCCTGTCTCGTTCGGTGTCGCCGTGCTCAAGTACCGCCTATATGAGATCGACCGGATCATCTCTCGCACCGTGTCTTATGCCCTGGTCGCCGGTCTTCTGTTAGCCGTGTTCTTTGGGGTCGTGGCCGTGCTGACAATTCTCGTTCCGGCCGAGTCGGACCTTGCAATCGCCGCCTCGACCCTGGCAGTGGCCGCATTGTTCAATCCATTGCGGAGTCGGATCCAGATACGGGTCGATCGCCAATTCAACCGGGCCTGCTACGACACAGAGCAGGTGATGGATGGTTTTGCCGGGTCGCTGCGCGATCAGGTTGACGACGAGCGAGTGATCGACGGGTGGATGGATGTGGTCTCGGCGACGATGCAACCCGAGACCATCGGGGTCTGGATAAGGAGTTAGG
>Ga0299907_10001530_pt1 | contig 13327 bp, 9 predicted proteins | sample RVTome_16_FD_198680 | JGI IMG/M metagenome (GOLD analysis project Ga0299907, IMG submission 198680) | Soil microbial communities from uranium-contaminated site in the Upper Colorado River Basin, Wyoming, United States - RVT152D67 (version 2) ... | reverse complement strand
GCCAGCGGAGCCTTCTCCGGGTTGCGGCGGTTCGACTCCAGTCGGTTCACCATGAGGAAGTCCCGGCTGGAGGCCATGTCGCTCAGCGCTCTCTCCGGCCCTCTGACCAGGAGGACGTCACCAACCTCGAGCGGGATCGAGATGAACCGGTCGCGCAAGGTCTGGCCCCGACGGCGGTGGGCCAGGACCATGACGTTGTAACGGCTCCTGATCCAGCCCCTGTCGATGGTGGTCCCGATGAGGCGGGAGCCGGGAGCGACAGCCGCCTCCCCCAGTCGGACGTCGTCGTTGGTCAGGTCCTCGTCGGTCAGCTTGGTCTCGGCGTAGATGTCGAGGGACCGGGAGGACTCGCCGACCAGGTCGGAGATGTCGCCCTCGACGACGAGACGATCGCCAACGCGGAGAACCAAATCGGTCCTAGGGGGGAGGAAGACCCTGTCGTCACCCGAACCCCGTTGCACCCGCAGCACGGTGAGCCCCAACCTGGAGCGGATTTCACTGTCGGCCAGGGTCTTGCCGACATACTCGGACCCTTCGGGCACGATCACCTCGGTCAGATAGTCCTGGAGGTCGTAGGTCTCGGTCAGGTCGTTGTTCGGCTGCCGTTCCGGGATAAGGTGGCGACCGAACAGAGCCATATACACGGCCCCCAACGCCATCACGGCCAGCCCGGTGGGGAGGAAGTCGAACATGGCGAACCCCTCCCATCCTTGGTCCTCCAAGGCGATGGAGACCAACAGGTTGGGAGGGGTCCCGATGAGAGTGGTCAGACCCCCGAGCAGGGAACCGAAGGACAGGGGCATCAACAACTTGGTTGCCGGGTAGTCGGCTCTCTTGGCCACCAGGAACATCGCGGGGAGCAGCACCGCCACCGCCCCGATGTTGTTCATGAACGCCGACATGATGCCCACCGTCGTCATGACCACGATGGTGAGCACGATGGGGTTGGTTCCCCCCAAACGGGTGACGAGCCGGGCGATCCAGTCGGCCACGCCGGTGCGGACCAGGCCGGCGCTGAGGATGAACATGGCGATGACGGTGATCACCGCAGGGTTGGAGATGCCGGAGAACCCGTCCTCGAGGCTGACGATGTCGGTGAGGATGAGCACCAGGGTCACGCCGATGGCGATCACGTCGGGTCTGGTCACCTCGAGGGCAAACAACACCAGGGCCATAGCGATGATGCCGAGGACGAGGACATGCTCCATGAGTCCGGCGAGTGTAGGAAGTGGCCCGTAGTTCAGGGTCTGCCGCAGGCTCAGCCTTTTTCGAGCTGAGAAGCCACCCTCTCCAGCTCACCGAAGGTTGCGACCAGAGCCTCCCTCTGATCGGGGTAGAGCCGGATGTAAGACCGCATCGGCGGGAAGGCGATGCTGACGTATGAGGCGCCCATCAGCTCGACCGTTGCGGTCAGGGTCTCGCCGTCGGAGATCAGGTCGAAACGCTTGAAGTCCAGTGGCAGGGCGGCATCGGCAAGTCCTTGATCATCGGCCAGGATCGAGGCGAGATAGTCCCCATATCCACCCCGCTTCCTGATCTCGATCCCGGTCCTGGTCCGGTGGCCGGTGTGCCGAACTTCGAGTTCCGCGGGCACACCCGACGGGTCGGAAAAATGGCTTCGGAACACAGCGATCTCGGTACGTCCCAGGAGCCTCTTCTCGACCCGGGTGCCGACCACCACGACCGGTCCGCCGCCGACGGGCACGAACCGGGCTCCACCGGGCTCGGCCACCTCTACGCGATGTCCGGGCAGGTCGGCGGCGACGAGGGACAAGAGCCGCCCCAAGCCGGCTCGGTCGGCTCGAGGCGAGTCTCCGGGTTCGGTCACGAACCGGTGATGCCCTCGACCGCCTTCAAGTCCTCGGGCTCGACGGGCTTCCACGGATTGGTCTTCTGGATCCCGTAGGTCCAGACCAATGCGTACAAAGCACACGCCCCCAACATGATGAAGAAGGGTGTGTAGATGTCGGAGCGGGTCATCCCGGGTGGGGCGATATACCAGGCCGCCACCAGCATCCCCGCCGTCGCCAGGACCTGGGGCAGAGGATAGAGAGGGGTCCTATAAGGACGCTCCAGGTCACCGCGGCGGCGTCTCAGCAGCATCACCGATATGTTCACCAGGATGTAGCTGAACACCCAGGCCATGACCGCGGCGAGGATGAGGTTGATGATCGATGGCACGTCGCCGTCGAGAAGGATCGCCCCGACGATCCCGATCACTGCGACCAACCCAATGCCGAGCCACGGCTCTTTGTACCGGGGGTGCAGGTAACCGAACTGCTTGGGAAGGGTCCCGTCCTTCGCCATCCCGTAGAAGATGCGTGGGATCCCGGCCAGCAAGGTGTTGAGGGTCGCGGCCGACGCCAGCAAGACCGCTATGCCCAGCCAGATCTTCCCAAAATCGCCCATCACCGCGTCGGCGAAGGCGGGTATGGCGAGAGGTGTGTCCAGTATCAAGGTGCCGTCACCGAGGTCGACGTTCTCCACCTGTCTCGCCACCGCCAGGCCGTAGAGGAACATGGCGGCGGCCACGGCGGTGACCCCGATGTACATAGCGCGCGGGATGGTTCGGGAGCTCTCCCTCAGCTCGGAGGCGAGGGGCGTCACATACTCCACCCCGACGAACAGGAACAGGGCCAGCCCCACCATCGTGGCCACCGCGGTCAGGTCCGATCCGACGAAGCTGTCTCCGAACAAGCCGGAGATACTCGACTTCTTCTCGGCGACCAGCCCCGCGATCCCGAAGATGATGAGAGTCGCCCACATCACGGCGGTCATACCGATCTCGGCCGAGGCGTAGGGCTTGATCCCCAGCATGTTGACGACGGCGAGGATCACCATCAGGCCGACACCGATCCACCAGGACCCGGATTCCTGGAACCCGTCGAGAAACTCGAAGTTGAAGGATGCGAACACACCAGCCGTGGCCGTCTCCGCCACACCGGCGAAAAGATGCACCACGAGGTACGCCGCGAGGCTCCCGGTGATACCCCAGAACCTCCCCATGCCGGCGGCAACGTAGTCATATACCGACCCGGCCGTCGGGAGGATCCCGGCGGCTTCGGAGAAGCTCGCCGACTGGGCAAGCATCAGCACGTACGCGATCAGAATCGCCCAAGCGAATACCCAGCCTCCCGCGCCGAACCCGGTCTGGGCGGTCAGCAACACCGACCCCGCGATGATCAGGCCGACGGCGGTGGCCAGCGCGGTGGGAAACCCGACTGCGGCGGCCTCGAGCTTGACACTGGAACTACCTTCGTGCGCCATGGTCCTCCTCGGTCCGGTGGCACAAGCTACGCGACGGGATCGAGGCAGTGCCGGCAGAAACGACCCTGGTCAGGAACTGCGCAGATACCCGCTCGTCAGAAGAAGTTCAGTTGACGATTCGGGAGAAAGTCAGACCGTCCGTCCGCTCTTCATCGAGCGATAGATCAGGAGAGCGATGATCGCCCCGATGACTGATCCGACGACCCCGGCTGCCGTCACATCGAGCTCCGCGTCGAACAACAGGTTCCCGAGGAATCCGCCCACCAGCGAGCCCACGAGCCCAAGGACGATCGTCCCCAGGACGCCCATCGGATCACGACCGGGCACGAGAAAGCGCGCCAACGCGCCTGCGATCAAGCCGACCAATATCCAAATCAAGATTCCCATGTTTTTGTTCTCCTACGGATAGCTGCAAGCCGGATTACCCGTTCGACACCTCCTTCAAACTAGCGGCGACCAACCCGTCGAGTGTGCTTAGACCCCCCGAAAATTGGGGGTGTAAGCACACTCGACGAACAAGACGCTCCACGGGTCAGGAAGCGCCGCGGTCGCGCGGTGGCCTCCACACTCTGCAGGTGAGATTGGCCAACGCCCCGAGCGCCATACCGAGGCCCGCTCCGCCGATCACGTCAAGCGGCAGATGAGCCGCGGTGTACATACGTAACAGACCAGTGGCACCGGCCAGGGCCCACAGAACGATCTTCCAAGGACGCCGCAGATACGGCGCCACCACCACGGCGATGGCAAAAACCGTGGCCACATGACCCGAGACGAACCCGAGCCCATCCCAGGCGGGGCGCAGGTTGACGTCCGCCAGGTACTCGGCGGGACGCCCTCGCTCCAAGAGTACCTTCACCACCTTGGCCAGAGCCCAGGCTCCGAGCCCGCCGAGCATCACGGCGGCTGTCGGCTGCTGGCGACGCCATAAAAGCCATCCGACTGCTGCAACCACTGGGACCGCGACCACGGCACCGGCCTGCATGATCGGCCAGGTCGGGCCCTGGAGCCAGTCCGGCCAATCGTTGAAGAACCGGAAGACTTCCACCTCCCAAGCTGGGATCGCCGAGCGGGACGCGAGGCTCCAAGTGACTGCCAGGAGGGCTACGCCGGCCACCGCGACGACGCCGTCGACGAGGCGGCGCTCGGCTGACAGTTCTGCCGTTGCGGGGCCGTCGAGCATCCAACGAGTATCGCAGGCGACAACCTCAGACTGCTCCAGGTTCAAGGGTGTTCGCCATCGCCTCCCCGGGTAGGGTTCTGGGCCTCATGGCGTGGTGGACATCCCGCGGCGCGGCCTCAACCGGTGGCGCCCGGTGACCACCCTGAAACAAACGCGTCTCGTTCGTTCGCCGCTCTTCCTCTTCCGCCTGGTCGTCGGGCTCGCGCTGGCGGCTCTCGGCATCGCCTTGCTCGTTGTCTTCGAGAACGCACTCATCGGCATGAGAGAGGACATCCGCACTCTTCAGGATTCGTGGCCCGACTGGCTGCCGGCGGCCGTGGAAGCGGTGGGCGGCGGCGCCGTGCTCGTCACTTTCCTCACCGCCAACGCAGTTCTCCTCTTTCGCCGTAGCTTCCGCCGGGTCTTGCTGATCGATTCGGCGGTGATCGCCGCGGCGGCTCTCTCCGCAGTCGCCGGTCACCTAGCCCTTCGCCTCGCCACCTCGGGGGCGCTCGAGGAAGCCGTGCGCTCCACCGGCCCCGAGGCCAACCTCGGCAATCGAGGACTCAGCGCGATGGTCGCCGTGCTCACGGTGTCCAGCCCGTGGATCGGCCACCGGCTCCGCCCCTGGATCACCGCCGTCGTAGTCGGGGTGTCTTCCCTCTCATTCATCGGGGGAGCCAACCCGGTGATGAGCATCGTGCTCGACATCGGGGTGGGCATGTTCGCGGGATCTTTGATCGCTCTCCTGTTCCGCACAAAGGATCGCACCCCAACCGGCGATGCGGTGGCCGCACGGTTGGGCACCAACGGGCTCGATGTCGCGACGATCGATCGGGCGAGTGTCGATGCCAGGGGCTCGGTGCCCTGGTTCGCCACGACCACCGACGGATCTCGCCTGTTCGTGAAGACACTGAACTCGGACCACCGCTCTGCCGACCTGCTGTTCCGTCTCTACCGCTGGCTCCGGCTTCGTCGCGCCGGTGATCGGAAGCCGTTCGCCTCGCTCGCTCGGGCAGTGGAACACGAGGCACTCATGTCACTAGCCGCCCACTCCCGGGGCCTGAGGACTCCACAGCTCCTCGCCGCAACCGAGGTCGGGACGGACGGAATGCTCCTCGCTTATGAACGGGTGGAGGGGCAGACCCTCGGCGATGTCCCGGCCGAGCGCATCACCGACCCCCTGCTCCGCGAGATCTGGGGCCTGGTTGGCAGGCTTCATGACGCCGGCATGGCCCACCGTGACCTTCGGCTCGCCAACGTCCTCATCGACACCGACGGCTCCCCGTGGCTCATCGACTTTGGTTTCGCCGAGCTGGCGGCGCCTCGAGAACTGCGTGCCCGCGATGTCGCCGAATTGATAGGTTCGACGGCCGTTGCAGTCGGGGCCGAGCGCGCGGCCCGTGCTGCGATCGACACCGTGGGCCGCGAGCGAACCCTTGAAGCCCTCCCCTGGATACAGCCACTCGCGCTGAGCACCGCCACACGCACCCAGATCGGAAAGTCGAAGGACTTCGCACGCCTGCGCACCACCCTCTCGGAGGCCCTCGGCGTCACCGACGTGCAGTACGAACGGATGGAGCGCGTCTCAGCGCGCACCGTCGTGTTGCTGGCCACGGTCGGTCTGGCCGCGTATGCCCTGATTCCCCAGATCGCCCAGGCCGGTGGCTTCCTCGACGAACTCGAATCAATGGATCCGCTGTGGGCTTTCACCGCGGCCGTGGCCTCGGCGCTCACCTATGTGGGTGCGACGATCGGGCTCATCGGCGCCATCCCGATGCGTCTCGCGTTCCTGCCGGTCCTGTGGGCACAAGTGGCCTCGTCCTTCGCCAACCGGATCACCCCCGCAAAGGTGGGCGGGATGGCGACGAACGTCCGATTCCTGCAGCGGCGATCGATCCCTCCTTCGACGGCGATTTCGGCAGTGGGCCTCAATACGCTGGCCGGACTTCTCGTCCACGTCTCTTTGGTGATCGTGCTCGGCGTGCTTGCCGGATCAAGCGACGTTGGGTTGCCGATTCCGTCAGGGGGTACCGCGGTGATCGTCGTGGGAGCGCTGATTCTGGCGTCCGGGCTGGTCATGGCACTTCCCATCGGTCGCCGGCTCGTGACCCGGAATCTGATCCCCGCACTGAAGAACGCCGTTGCGACAATCGCGGCCATTGCCGCAACCCCTCGGAAACTGGTCGCCCTCTTCTTAGGATCCGCTCTTGTGACGGTTAGCTACACCGTCGCCATGCTCGCCTCCCTTCAGGCCTTTGGGATCGACCTGCCGCTGACGGCTGCGGCCCTCGTCTACCTGACCGCGTCGGCCGTCGCGACCGCGGCGCCGACGCCAGGCGGCCTGGGGGCAACGGAAGCGGCGCTGATAGCTGGATACGGGGCGGTGGGAGCCGAGGCCGGCGGGGCCTTCGCTGCGGTGCTGCTGTTCAGACTCGCGACCTTCTGGCTGCCGATCCTCCCGGGGTGGCTCGCTCTGGTGATGCTGCAACGCCGGGGCGATCTGTAGGTCACACCGTCCGGCCGGCCGCGCCGGGCCAAACGTGTGACGTAACCTCAGCAAGATGGGTGAGCTCCTCCGCAACCTGGCGATCGTGCTTGTGTTTGCGTGGGTGGCCCGCTCTTTGTTGGGAGCCCGGACGCTGACCTGGCGCCGGACGATCGTCGCCACCATCATCGGGTTGCTGCTTGGAGCCATAGGCGCCGCTGCCATCCTCGTGCCCGATCTCGACACCTTCGACGCCTTCGATACGATCAGGCCCCAGTTCTACTCGCTGATGCTGGCGCTCGCGGTCCCGGCGACGATGGCGGTGATGGTCTTTCTCGAGTTGATGTTTGCCTCGAGGCCGCACTCTTACCTTCACCGAAGGTTCCGACCGTTCCGCACCCTCGGGCGATGGTTCAGGATGTGGGTCAGAGGATTCCAGGTGACCCGGATCGCGGCGCACCACGGCATCGCGCCATTACTCGGTCTGAGACGGGGAGAGGTCTCTCCACGCACACCGGCCGAGGTCGCCCGTCGCACCCGGCTGTCACTCGAAGAAGCCGGAGGCATGTTCGTGAAGCTGGGGCAGCTTCTCGTAACGAGGCCTGATCTGCTCCCACCCGAGGCGCTGGCCGAGTTGGGCCTGCTCCACGCCGATGTCCCACCCATCCCCGAGGAGCAAGTGAAAGCACTCGTCCTGGAAGAGACCGGGAGGCCGGTCGAGGAGGTCTTCGCCGAAATCACCTGGGAGCCGCTGGGCTCGGCATCCATCGGGCAGGCCCATGCCGCTCGGCTCATCGACGGGAGCGAAGTCGTGGTCAAGGTGCGCCGCCCGGGATTGGAAGAGCAAGTGGAGACCGACCTGGCGATCGTGAGGTGGCTTTCCGGTGTGGCCGAGCGGCGCACCAGTTGGGGCAAGGCCTACAACGTGGGCGATCTGGCGTCGGAGTTCTCTAGGGCGCTTCGGGCCGAGCTGCGCTTCGCAGTGGAGGCTCGGCACGCCATCGACATCGACCAAGGCGTCAACGACCCCCTCATTCGAATCCCAGCCGTCGTCGAGTCTCTGACCACCGATCGCATGCTGGTCATGGAGCGCCTCTATGGAACACCGCTCTCGAAACGGGGCTCGGACGGAGGAACGCTGGAGGAGAGACGACGCCTCGCCGACGCCCTTTGCCGGTCGCAGGTCGCCGCGATGCTGAAGGGCCGGAGATTCCACGGAGATCCCCATCCGGGAAATGTTCTCTTGCTGGATGACGGCTCGCTGGGTCTGGTCGACTTCGGGATCACTGGTCGACTCGACACATACGAGAGAGACTCCGTCTTCGAGACCCTCCTCTCCATGAGACTGGAGCAACCGGCGCTCCTCTATGACGCGCTGATGACGGTTGGTGCAATCGAAGCCGAGCACGACCCCAACGAAGTGGAGCGGGAACTCGCCCAGTTCCTTGCTTCACTGGCGGGATCGGGACTGCCCGGGCCGGAGGCGCTGACCGACTTGCTCCGCCTCACCACCAGGTTGGGCATGCGGCTTCCCGCCTCGACCACGACCATGTTCCGTGCCCTCGCCACCCTTGCCGGCACACTCGAGACGCTCTCACCTGGCTACCCGATCCTCGAGGTGGCGGCTGAGATCGGTGGAGATGAGATGAAAGAGCGGCTGATGCCGACTTCCATGAGCGAGTACGTCATCCAGGAGTGGGCGGAGCTCGGTCCTCTGCTGCGACGGGCCCCGCGGCATCTCGATCACATTGCCCGCCTCGCCGAACACGGCCGCCTCACTGGGCGAGTTCGGCTCTTCGCCTTTCCCGAAGAGGTCAGAGTGCTGGAACGTTTGCTGAACCGGGTGGTGCTCACACTCCTCACCATTGGCATAGGCGGAATATCGGTTGCCCTCCTGACCTCGGAAGGCGGCCCCGAGGTCGCCGGACTAGAGGTTCGCACCTTCGAGCTGTTGGGATGGGCGACTGCCGCCTTCGCCACACTGCTACTCCTCCGGATCCTGCTGGGTGTCCTCCGCTCAGAGCGCGACGCCGAACGCGGATGGTGAAGGCACCGTTCGAGCGCATCTGACCTGGTCTCGTTCATGGCCAGGACACCAGAAACCCGTCCTCACGGGCACCGGTGTACCGGGTTTCGGTCTCTGAGTGGTTCTGAGATGGTCGACCTAGAGCGAATCGAGAGGGAACGTCGTGCAAACCAAGGTCGTACAGAACCAATCCGATCCGGCGGCTCCGGCACCTGGCGTCAAGGATGCCGTCATCCATACCATTGGGTTGACCAAGACATTTGGGCATGTCCAAGCCCTTCAGGGAATCGACCTGACGGTCCCCCACAACTCGATTGTTGGGTTCCTCGGGCCGAACGGGTCAGGCAAAACGACGGCAATCAAGCTGTTGCTGGGATTGAGCCGGCCCACCGCGGGCAAGGCGACACTTTTTGGGATGGACAGCATCCAAGACAGCCTGGCTATCCGATCGAGGGTGGGCTATCTCGCTCAGGATCCCCGCTTCTACACCCACATGACAGCCCGGGAGACACTTGAGTTCACGGCACGCTTCTTCTACAAGGGACCGGCAGAGGCGATCCGGGCCCGGATCGACGAAACTCTCGAGTTGGTGGGGCTGGAAGACAAGGCCGATCGGCCCACCAAAGGATTCTCCGGTGGCGAACGGCAACGGCTTGGCATTGCTCAGGCCCAGATCAACTATCCGGATCTGCTGATACTCGACGAGCCGGCGGCGGCGCTCGATCCGGTGGGCCGCCGCGACGTGCTCGATGTCATGGAACGGCTGCGTGCCTACACCACGATCTTCTACTCGACCCACATCCTCGACGACGTGGAGAGAGTGAGCGACTACGTGGCCATACTCGATCACGGCCGGATGGTGGCCAGTTCGACCACAGCCGCTCTTCTCGATGGTGATTCCGCCACGTACGAGCTCACGATCCGGGGCGATGAGCAGACAGTCCTCCGTGCGCTTCGGGCCCATCCGTGGGTGAGCAACATCACTACCGCCTCCCAGAAGGGCTCGACCGCGATGACGATCAGCGTCACCGACGAGCAAGCCGCCGAATCGGAGATTTTGCGGTCGGTGCTCGCCGCTGACGACGTAGTGGTTACCGCCTTCGGCAGGAAACATTTCAACCTGGAGGACGTGTTCCTCCAACTAGTCAAGGAACCAAGAGAATGACATCACCTACAGCCGCCACCGTCGAGTCCCCTCTGATCCCCGTCCACACCACGGGATGGCGAGGCGGGTTGGCCAATCTCGTTCGCAAGGAGCTGGGCCAATGGTGGGGCACCCGCATGTGGTGGACTCAGACTCTGATCTGGGTGTTGCTGCTCAATGGCGTGACCACTGTGATCATGCTCCAAGGCGCGGAGATGACTACCGGAGAGCTGGTCACCGAAGCGGTACAGACTTTTCTCCAGGTGGGCGCGTTCGCGATCGGAATCGGTGTCGTCTTGACCATCCAAGGAGCGGTCGTCGGGGAGAAGGAATTGGGAACCGCCGCCTGGGTCATGTCGAAACCCGTCTCGCGCGCTTCTTTTGTCCTTGCCAAGCTGATCGCATACTCGGTGGGTTTCCTCGCAACCGCCCTACTGATCCCCTCCATCGTGTTCGTGGTGCAAGCGCAGCTCCTGCTTCCGGTGCCCCTCGACTACGGGCTGTTTGCACTCGCAGTCGGCATAGTCGCCTTGTCGGTGCTCTTCTATGTCGTTCTGGCCATCGCTTTGGGCTGCTTGTTCAAGGGTCGCGGTCCGGTGGCCGGACTCGGTATCGGGCTTGTGCTCGTCGGTCAGTTCTTCAAAGGGATGCTTCCCATGCCTTTGGTCATGGCCACACCTTGGCTCCTTGGCGACGTGGCAACTTCCTTCGCTCTGTCCTCGCCCCCAGACTTCAACCGGATGGTCCCGATCAGCGTCACCGCGACAGCGGCAGTCGCCCTGGTCTGCCTGGCGATCTGGCGCTTCCACCGTGAGGAGTTCTAAGACGGCCACCACTTCGAGGACACAGCCAGCCCACTCTGATAGCAATACCGAAGCGTCCCCGCTGACCGGCGCATGGCATACTGGATCGCCCCGATCGCCTGATCGGGATCCGGCGAGATCGGAACCGCTTATGGGCACAACCGTAGCGCCAACCGCTGTCGTCGGCCCGTCGCCCGCCAGGACTCCGGATCGTTGGTTGGTCCTCCTGGTCGCCGTGGGCGGAGCCCTCGGTAGCGCCGCCCTTATCGTCCTCGCCGCAACCTCCGAGAGCCTGCCGCAGCGCAGTGTGAGCGCAGCCCTCGGCATCTGGCTCACCGTGCCCTACATCGCCGGAGGTCTCGTCGCTTGGAGACGTCGGCCCGAAAGCAGGCTTGGCATGCTCATGGTCACCGCCGGCTTCGTCATCTGGGCAAACTTCCTCGCGTGGTCGTCCAACTCGTTGCTCTACACGTTGGGCGCCGCTGCCCAGTTCCTGGTGCCCGCTGTGTTGCTGCACGTATTCCTGGCTTTCCCCAACGGACGTCTCCGATCCCGACTCGATCGGGCCGTTGTCGCCGCAGGCTATGGGGCTGTGGCGCTGACACTGGCTCGCATGGTCCTCGGAGAAGGCGGCGAGCGCGATTTGCTGGCGGTGGTGGACAACCCAGATCTGGTCACGTCGCTGCGTACCACGCAGCTCGCTCTCGTGAGCGCAGTGCTGTTGATGGGGACGGTAAGTCTCGTCCTGCATCGCCATCGGGAGCCACCATTGCGGACCCCGGTGAGTTTCTTTGCCTATGCCTGCTCGCTTGGGCTGGCCATGATCGCCGTCTTGTACCTGGTCCAATTGGTCGCCTGGACGGACGTCCTCGAGACCGTCAGGTACACCACGTTCGCCATCATCGGGTTGGCGCCGATCGTATTCCTGGTGGCGATCCTCCAAGCGCGGCTGGGCAGGGCTTCGGTGGGGGAGCTGGTCGAGGCGCTTGGTATCAACCAGGGGCCGGCAGATCTTCAGCAGGCGGTGGCGCGGGCCCTCAGGGATCCCTCGGTGAGGTTGGCCTACTGGCTGCCTGAATTCGATTCATATGCCGACGTCGACGGCCGAAAGACGGAGCTCGAGAGCTCGCCTGGCCGGTCATCGACAGCGGTAAAGCGTGATGACCAGACGGTGGCCATGCTCCTACACGATGCCGCCCTCAATGACGAGCCACGGCTGCTCGCGTCGGTGGTTTCGGCCATCGGAATGACCATCGAGAACGCCCAACTGCAGGTCGAACTGCGAGCGCGGCTGGAGGAGCTGCGTGGTTCGAGGGCACGCATTCTCCAAGCCGAGCAGTCGGAGCGTCGACGCCTGGAGCGAGACCTCCACGACGGGGCTCAGCATCGTCTGATCGCCCTCTCGCTCGAGTTGGGCGAGCTAGGGGATCACCTGGACGGCGACCGCGAGATGCGGATGCGCATTGAGGCCGCGCGACGGGAAGTGATGGCCAGTCTCGCCGAGCTACGCGACCTCGCCCATGGCATCCATCCTGCTGCAGTGAGCGACCACGGTCTGGCTGTCGCCCTCGAATCGGTGGCGACTCGGGCCACCGTACCGGTCCAAGTCATCGGGGCCACCCCGGACAGGTTGCCCGAACCGGTCGAACTGGCAGCTTTCTACATCGCATGCGAAGCCTTGGCCAACGTCGCACGACACGCCGAGGCAACCTCGGCGGTGGTCGAGCTCGAGCGGACCCCCACAGCCCTGGTCATTGACATCAGGGATGACGGGGTGGGGGGCGCCTCCGCGGAAACCGGCACCGGGCTTCGAGGGCTCGCCGACCGTGTCGAGGCCCTTGGCGGACGTCTCCAGGTCTGGAGCCCTCGAGGGGGAGGTACCCGCCTCCGAGCGGAGATCCCATGCGAGTGATGATCGCCGAGGACAACGTCCTCCTCCGGGAGGGCCTGGTCAGGCTGCTCACCGAGAGCGGTATCGAGGTGGCGGGGACCAGCGGCAACGCCGACAAGCTGCTGGTCCTGGTCGACGACGACCCGCCGGATGTGGCCATCGTCGACATCCGACTCCCGCCCACATTTACCGACGAGGGGATGAAGGCAGCGTTGAAGATACGAGCCGGACACCCCGATGTCGGCGTGTTGGTGCTGTCCCAGTACGTGGAGGTAGGCCTGGCCATGCAACTGCTGGGTGACTCAGCAGCTGGGGCGGGATATCTACTGAAAGACCGGGTCAGCAACGTGAAAGACTTCATGGACGCCGTGGGCCGGGTGGCCGATGGCGGATCTGCCATCGACCCGACGATCGTGTCGGCGTTGATCTCCAAGCAGAGAAAACGCGACCCGTTGGACCGTCTCACCCCACGAGAGCGCGAAGTGCTCGCACTGATGGCGGAGGGCCGGTCCAATCAAGGCATCGCCGACCAGTTCGTGATCACGCTGC
>Ga0299907_10001529_pt1 | contig 13328 bp, 13 predicted proteins | sample RVTome_16_FD_198680 | JGI IMG/M metagenome (GOLD analysis project Ga0299907, IMG submission 198680) | Soil microbial communities from uranium-contaminated site in the Upper Colorado River Basin, Wyoming, United States - RVT152D67 (version 2) ... | reverse complement strand
GCGAGCACCTCGTCAGGCAGGCGGGCGGGGTCGTAGGCCATCGGGCCGGCAGGGTAACGGTGGGCAGGCTGCCTCTACCGGCCCATGTCCAGCTGGTCGAGGAGGAAGGCGTAGAAGTCGGTGTATTCCTCGACCGTGCTCCGAACCAGGTCGGCGCCGCCGTGGCCGGCGTTGGCCTCGATGCGGAGGAGGACGGGACCGCCGGTGGTCGCCGCCTGGAGGGCGGCGGCCATCTTGCGGGCGTGGAGCGGATCGACCCGGTCGTCCGAGTCCGATGACCCGAAGAGCACCGCCGGGTAGGCGGTGTCGGCCTTGACGTGGTGGTAGGGCGAGTAGGCGTAGAGCCAGCCGAAGTCATCTTCGCGTTCCGCCGAGCCGTACTCCGACACCCAGGTCCGGCCGCTGCCGAACAGGTGGTAGCGGACCATGTCCAGCAGCGGCACCTGGCAGATCACGGCCCGGAAGAGGTCGGGGCGCTGGGTGAGGACGGCGCCCATGAGCAGGCCCCCGTTGGAGCCGCCCTGGATGGCCAGGCGCTCAGGCCGGGTGTAGCCCTCGGCTACCAGGTGCTCGGCGCCGGCGATGAAGTCGTCGAAGACGTTCTGCTTGTTGCCCCGCATCCCTGCCCGGTGCCAGCCCTCGCCGTACTCCAGCCCGCCCCGGAGGTTGGCCAGCGCGAAGCCGCCGCCCGCCTCCAGCCAGGGGTACAGGGTGGCCTTGAAGGTCGGCTGCATGTTCACGGCGAAGCCGCCGTAGCCGTACAGGAGGAACGGCGTCGACCCGTCCCGGGGAAGGTCCTTCCGGTGCACCACGAACATCGGCACCCGGGTGCCGTCCTTGGACGAGTAGAAGACCTGCTCGACGGTGTAGGGACTGGGGTCGACCGGAACCGCCACCTTGGACCAGGGCTCGGTCGTCCCCTGTTCGATCGAGATGCGGTAGATCTCCGGGGGCGTGGTGAACGAATTGAAGTCGAAGTAGGCCTCGTCCTCGTCGGGGTTCCCCTGGATGCCGCCCGACGAGCCGATCCCCGGGAGCGGCACGGCGCGGACCTTGTCGCCGTCGAGGGTGCGGATCTCGAGCTCGTTGGCCGCGTCCCGCAGGTAGGTGAGGGCCAGGTGCCCGCCCACCACCGAAGCGTCCATCAGCACGGCATCGGGGGTTTCGGGGACGACCTTGGTCCAGTGGCGACGCCCGGACGTGGCGGGATCGACGCGCAGCACGTGCAGGCGGGCGGCGCCGTCGTCGGTCGTCACGTAGAAGCGGTCCTCCCAGGCCTCCACCCAGAACTTCGCCTCCACCCCGGCCACCAGCGTCTGCCACGGCGAGTCCGGCTGCCGCAGGTCGCGGAAGTGGATCTCGTCCCGGCTGAACGTGCTCACCTGGTAGAAGAGCCAGTGCCCGTCCCGGGACAGCCGGGGCCAGACGAACTGCTCCGGATCACCGGTGCGCTCCCGGACGACGGGATCCCCGGCCGGGTCGGTGCCCAGGGCGTGGAACCTGATCTCGGCGTGGCCGGGCCGCTCGGCCACCGGGATGGACGGATCGGTGGGCAGCCACGTGTAGTAGAAGCCGTCCCCGGCCGGCGTCCAGGAGGGGCTGGCGTACTTGGCCCCCTCGATGCGGTCCACGTCGCTCACCCGGCCGGTGCCCACCTCGATCACGTGGAGGGTGGCTTCGTCGGCGTTGTTCTCGCTCAGGGTGTAGGCCAGCGTCCGGCCGTCGTACGACGCCACCCACTGACCCAATGACGTGGTGCCGTCGGCCGAGAGGGTGTTGGGGTCGATGAGGACGTGCTCGGGGCCGTCACTGCCCTCCCGCCAGTACAGGACGCCCTTCTCCTGGTCGGCCCGTCGGCGGGTGAAGAAGGAGCGGTCGCCGGCGCGGGACGGAATGGACACCGAGTCGACGTAGAGCACCTGGCGCAGACGCTCGGCCAGGCGATCCCGGCCGCCGAGCTGCCCGAGGTGGTGGCGGGCGAAGCTGTCCTGGTCGCGCATCCAGGTCTGCACCTCGGCCGACCCGGCGTCCTCCAGCCAGCGGTACGGGTCCGCCACCTTCACGCCGTGGATGTCCTCCACCAGGTCCTCGGCCCGCGTCGGCGGGTACCCGCCCTGACGCCCCGAACCTCCGGCGCCGGGCTGCCCGCCCACCGGGAGAAGCGCCGGGCCGCTGACGACCAGGACGATGAGGAGACCGACGAACCGTTGCATCCCTGCGATCCTTGCAGCCCCGTCGCCGGAACGCCTCGGGCAGCCGCACGTCCTGCTCACGGATTGCTTCTCCGGCTCCTCAGCGGCGGTCCCGGACGAATTCGAGGCGGAGGCCGTTGTCGGCGTCCTTGAGGGCGATGACGACGCCGTAGCGCGGTGACCACTGATCGGAGATGAGGAAGTAGGTGCCGCCGGTGTGTTCGAGGAGACGCAGACCGGTGTAGCGGTACCGGTACGCCTCCTCGTCTGCGGCCAGCTTCGACTCGGCCGCTCCCGGCGCATCGATGTACAGACGGCGCTCGCTGTACACCACGACTCCGGTGCGCCGGTCGACGTTTCGGCTGAAGCTGTCGGCCAGGGAGTTGCCCAGCACCTCGGCGTAGTTGGATGCCGTCCAGAAGAGGCAGGCCGCCACGATGACGGCCACAAATGCTTGAGTCAGTGCCTGGTTCGGACGCTGAGTGCCGTACAGCTGTTGGCGGAGGCGGCCGCCGTAGAGCATGAGCAGGACGCCGGCCCCGATGCTCGCCGGGAACAGCACGTAGGCACCTGGGCGCCAGACGTAGCCGAGGGCGACGACGACGACGGGGAGGACGAACCAGGCCACGGACAGGACGAAGAGGACGAGCGTAGAGCCTCGGTCCCGGCGCCGGGTGGCGACCCACTTCACCAAATGGCGATCCAGCCACACCCATGCCAGCCCCGCGACCGCGACGCCGATGAGCAGAGCCAGCACGGGACCGATACTGCGGATGACGTAGTCGCGGGTGGACATGCCGAGGATGCTTTCGTCGACCCCCAACCGCTGGGCCTGGGTTTCGCTGCGGCGCCACCCGAAGTAGACGAGGAGGGCGGTGACGACCGTGACGTTGGCCAGCAGGCCGCCGAAGGTGCGGATGGCAGTGACGACCACATCGCCGCGGGCGTCGGGCGGGGGCGTGGCGGCCGCAGGCGGAGTCGCCGGATCGGTGCCGTCGAGGACGACGATGTCGTCGTCCACCGCCCCCGGGTTAGGTCCGGTTGTCTCAGTGGTCATTGGGCCGTGGTCGTGGAGTCCGTGGTCGAGGTGGCGGTCGTTTCGTCCTCAGGCGTTCGCGGATCGTCACGAGGTTCCCCGGGATTCGAAGGCCACTTCGGTGCCGTTCCCTTGGCGCAGGGAAAGTTCGTTGGGGGCTGCTGGCGCAACACACTGGCTGCCGCTTGGTAGATGTTGCAGTCGAGATAGGGGGACGACACCCCGGCCCAGCCGAATTCCGTTTCGGCCTGCTCGAAGAAGCCTCCGGCGGCTTCGGCCTCGCCGGCGCAGAAGAGGACGCCGGCTTGGTAGAGCAGGACGGCCCGCGGGCTGAGCAGGGAACGCCAGTTCTCGTCGAGGAAGGCCTGGGCTTCCTTGCAGTCGCCCCTTCGAATGATCCGGTAGAGGACGTCCTCGTTGATCGATATCGTCTCGTCCCCGACGGGCAGTCCCCAGGTGTATGTGTCTTCCTCCTCCGCGTCGTCCTCGCCGTCTGTGCCGTCGGTGCCCTGCGGTGCTCGTTCCGTGGAGTTGCTGGTCGGTGTCCCGGTCGTGTCGTCCGTCGTCGTCGGGGGATGGTCGGTTGTGGCGCCAGGCTCCGCAGCGGTGCTGGTGGTGGGTTCATCGTCGGGACGAGTTGCTGCGTTCGGTGCGCCCTCGCTGCCGCTGGCCTCCGGCGCCGAGACGTTGTCGTCTGGGGGTTCGATCGCCCCGCTCCCGCAGCCGAGCATCACCGTCACCATGCCGGTGAGAGCGAGGTGCGTCCATCGCCCCGTCATCACGGCCGACGACGGCAACACCTGCCTGATGGCCATCACTGCCCCACCTCTGCAAGCACCGGTTCGTTACCTCTTCGAGAAGGCGTTGCCCCGGACGTTACGTCGAGTCGGGCCGGCCGGACTCCGTACCAGTACGGAAAACGCCACCGTCGGCCGGCGGCCGCCACCCCTGGGCGGCGACACCCAATCGTGTCGGCCGCAGAACGCCGTCAGGCTTTGCGGCCGTAGTCGACCATGTCGGCGGCCAGGCGGCCGAGGAGGGTGGCGAGCGCCTCCCGGTCCTCTTCCGGCCAGCCGTCGAGGATCTCGACCAGGGTCCGGCGCCACGACGCCCGCAGCTTCTTCAGCGCCTCCCGCCCGGCGGGGGCGAGGGCCAGCATGGCCACCCGGCCGTCCTTGGGGTCGCCGGTGCGCTCCACCAGGCCGGCCTGTTCCAGTTCCTTCACCTGACGGCTGGCGGTGGAGATCTGGACCCCGAGCCGGGTGGCGAGGTCGGACAGGCGCACCGGGCCGCATTCGGCGATGCCCCGGAGCACGGGATAGGCGGCCCGGTCGAGCGGGAGTCCCGCCCCCGCCCGCACCCGCTCGCCGATGCGGCGCAGATGCGACGGCCGCCCGAGGGTGAGCAGCGCCTCGTCCACCTTGATCAGAGTCGGGTCGTCAGGTCGGAGCATCGGTTTTCCCTTGTATGTACGAAGCAACTGAATTAGAACATACTTGTATCAACCAACTAAATCACCCATGTCGTGCCAATGGTGCTTTTCTTCACCCCCGGAGGTCATCGATGACCAAGCGTCTGGGTTCCTTCCTCGCCGTGGGGCTCCTCGGAGTGGTCCTCCTCCTCGCCGGCCTGGCCTGGGATGCCATACTCCACGCCGCCGACCCGACGCTGGCCGGGCGCGAAGGCGTGTTCACCATGAGCAACCCGGGCCATGCCCTGCTGGGGGCCGGTGTGGCCGCCGTCGTCATCGGCCTGCTGGGTGCGGCGGCCACCGCCATGGCCATGAGCGGCAGCCGGCGCCTGGCCCGTCCCGCCGTCCGTCACGCCTTCCTGGCGTCCGGCCTGACGCTGGTGGTGGCCTCGGCGGCCATCACCTCCTGGTCGGCCACCGCGGGGCACGAGCACCTGGGCGCGGCCCACCCCGCCGGACACGACCAGGCCGGGGCGCCCGCCTCCGATCACGCCCACGCCGAGCTGGCTGCGGCGGTGGGCCACGACCCCGCCGCCGGCGCCGCCCACGGGCACGAGCCGGCCACGATCACCGCGGCTCCGGCCGCCGGCCATGCCCACGCCGCGGGGGCGACGGCCGCGGACCCGGACCACGGCCACTCGATCGCCGCCGCGGGGTCCACTCCCGCCCACACCCACGCCTCCGCCGCTCCCGAGTCGGGTCACGCCGACCACCCGGCCGAACCCGGGTCGCCGGCGCCGGGCGCAGTAGGCGCCAGTGCCCCGGTTCCCGCCGGTGAGGTCACCGAGGTCCGCTACGGACCCTTCGCCCTCGGACCGGCCGGTGCCGGTGGCGACAGCGAGCTCGGCAACATGGTCCTGCCCAACGTGCCCAAGCCCTGCGACGACTGTTTCATCCTGGCCGCCGAACCCGATCTCATCTACGCCGACGGGTCGTCGGCCAACCTCGACACCGGCGTGATGCTGCATCACGCCGTGTTCTTCAACCCGAGCCGGATCGACACGACCTGCGGCGACGACGAGTTCTTCCGCAACCTCGGTGAGCGCTTCCTCGCTTCGGGCAACGAGCGGACGCAGCGCCGCTTCCCCCCGGGGTTCGGCTATCACCTCGGCACCGGCCCGGTGAATGCCGTCTTCCACGTGATGAACCACTCGTCCGAACCCAAGACCGTGTTCTTCCGGTACAAGATCACCTGGGTGCCGGGCAGCACGGAGGGCATCCGGCCGGTGACCCCGGTGTGGCTCGACATGGCCAACTGCCGGACCTCCGAGTACTCCGTGCCCGCCGGGCCGTCGAGCAGCCACTGGACCTGGAAGTCCAACATCACGGGCCGGATCATCTGGACGGCGGGCCACGTGCACGACGGTGGGGTGCGCACCACCCTGACCAACGCCACCTCCGGCCGCCATGTGTGCACGGCGTGGGCCGGTTACGGCACCAAGCCGGCCTACATGGGCACCATCGAGTCGATGAGCACCTGCGCCTGGGACGCTCTGGGCACCGTTCGGGAGGGCGACACCCTCGACCTCGAGTCGGTCTACAACGCCAGCGAGGCCGCGGACGACGTCATGGGGATCATGGTGGCCTATGTGTGGGAGACCCCCGACCTGGACGGGGGGACCGTGCCACCGCCCGAAGCCACCGGTCAGACCCCGGCGCCCGCCACCTCGACCCCTCCGGCCGAGAACCCCCACCCCCATCACCACTGACGCCGGCTGGGAGTCCGACAGCGGACCCACCGGCCCGTCGATAGCATCCCCCTCTGGTACCCGGTGCCGGCCGGGACCCGAGGAGGATCATGACCGACGCGCCCCCGCCGCCGCCCCCTCCACCTCCGCCGCCTCCACCGCCGCCCCCGCCCCCGCCGGGCGGCTATGGCAGCCCGCCACCACCCCCGGCCGGGTACGGCGGCGGCTACGGCGGCGGCTACGGCGGCGGCGCCCCCGGTCCGAAGCCGGACAACCATCTCGTGTGGGCCATCCTGTCCACGCTGTTCTGCTGTCTGCCCTTCGGGATCGCTTCGATCGTCTACGCCGCCCAGGTGGACGGGAAGTGGTCCCAGGGTGACTACGCCGGGGCGCGGGAATCGTCGGAGAAGGCCAAGCGGTTCGCCATGATCGCCGCCGGGGTGGGGGTGGGGCTCGCCGTCCTGTATTTCATCGTCATCGCCGGGTTCGTGGCCAGCGACAGCGATACCGGCTTCTGATGTCCTATGGGAGCCCGCCCTACGGGACACCACCCCCGCCTCCGCCACCCCCGCCTCCCGGCGGTTACGGAGGCAGCCCCTATGGGCCCGGGCCCAAGCCGGACAACCACCTGGTCTGGGCCATTCTCTCCACCGTGCTGTGCTGCCTGCCCCTGGGCATCCCCTCCATCATCTTCGCCTCCCAGGTGGATTCGAAATGGGCGGCCGGCGACTACGCCGGCGCCCGCGAGTCCAGTGAGAAGGCCAAGAAGTTCGCCATCCTCTCCGCCGGCGTGGTCGTCGGCCTGGCCGTCCTCTTCTTCGTCGTCGCCATGATCGGCGCCCTCGTCTCGAGCAACAGCACGGACTATTGACCGGCGCCCCGCTCACCCCGCTGCTCGCTTCCCGGATCCCCCGCGTCCCCGCCTGGACGGCGCCGGCCGCCGTGGCCGGTGGGGCGGCGGCCGTCCTGGGCGGCCTGGTCGTGCGCGACCCGAACGTCGCCGGGCATTACCCGACCTGCCCATTCCTGGCCGTCACCGGGCTCTACTGCCCCGGCTGCGGGGCCTTGCGGGGCCTGCGAGCCCTGGCCGGCGGCGACCCGGCGGCCATGTTCGGCTACAACGCCATGCTGGTGGTCGGTGTCGTCCTCCTGGCCTGGGCCTGGCTGGCGTGGACCGGCCGCTGCACGGGCCGATGGCGCCTCCGCCCCCTCCCCGGCTCGGCGGTGTTCGATTGGGCGCTCCTCAGCCTCATCGTCGCCTTCACCGTCGCCCGCAACCTGCCCTTCGGTTCCGCCCTCGCCCCCTGACCCCGCACGGGGCAGGTGGTCGATCGCGTCCACCTCGGGGCGCGGACGGCGGTCAGTCGGCCCGGAAGGCGCCGGCTTCACTGCCGGTGCGGATCCCCCGGAGGCCGTACCAGGCCAGCTCGGCGGTCCAGTGGGCCAGCAGCTCGGGGTCGTGCTCGGCGTCCGCGGCGAACAGGGCCCGCCGTCCCACCGCCTCGGCCAGTCCGACCACGGCGTGGGCGATGACCCGGCGGTGCTCGGTCGGCAGGTCGAGGGCGATCTGCTCGGCCACCGTCTCCGCCATCAGGTCGAGCACCGCTTCGGCCACCGCGGCGAACTCGGCGTCGTTGCGTACCGAGGCTCCGAAGAGCAGCCGGAAGGCGGACTGGTTGACCGTGACGAATGTGAAATAGGCCGAGAAACCGGCTTGGACCCGCTCCCGGGCCGTGTCCGCGGGGGCGGTGGCCGCGTTGACCTCGGCCAGGAGCCGGCGGGCGGTGTCCTCCAGCAGCTCCCGGTAGAGCGCCCGCTTGGAAGGGAAATGCTGATAGAGCACCGGCTTGGTGACCCCGGCCGCTTCCGCCACCTCGTCCATGGAGGTGGCGTGGAACCCCCGGGCGGCGAAGAGATCCCGAGCGACGTCGAGGAGTTGATGTCGGCGACGGGCAGCGGGGAGCCGCATGGCTCAACGACAGTAACAGAGGCGGACAATTCGCCCGAGACGGACATTTCTCTCCTCCAGCGGTAACGCGGCGAGTGCCCGATATGCGCTTAGCCGCAGGAGACGGGCCGCCAACCGCAGAATCACAGCGGCATGAACAACGGCAGATGGATCCGGAAACCCGGTTTTCATCGCCCGCCTGAGCCCGCACGCCCGGCGCCAGCCCGGCGCGCCTCTCTCTGCTCGCTCGTCGCCCGCCGGCGGCAGCGCAGCCGTAAGGGGCCGACCTTTCTGGCCTAGGAACCCGGTTCTGACCGTCGTCACCGGACGGAGAGGAACCGGGTGCGGAACAACTCTGCTGGGGGAGAAGAAATCGGAGGCTGCGACCCTCCGCTCGGGTTGACTCCCGGGCGGCGGTCGCCGGCCAATTCACGTTCAGAGTTCGCGTTGGCTTTCGCGCGCCTCGTCGAGGCGCGCTGCCAACAACCTGGCCTCGGTGTCATCCAGCGGCGATGCCGCCGCACCCGCGTGTTCCGCGATCTCTGACGGGGTGGCCGCGGCGGACAGGACACCGGCGACCCCGGGAAGGGAGAGCACACCGGCCAGCTCAGCCTGAGTGGGCGTGCGGTCCGTGTCGGGATCGACCAGCCCGGCGACCAGGTGCCGCGGCGGCCCGTCCGCGCCCCCGAAGGGGCCGTCGGCCACCACCGCCACCTGCTGCGCCTCGGCTTCGGCGGCCAGGGTTCGGCCCGGCTCCACCTCGGCCAAGCGGATGGGCAGGACCAGAACGTCGATCCCGCCTCGGCCCAGCGCGGCCCGCGCCTCGTCCTCTCCCGGCGTCGCCACGCCCACGGCCCGGATCCAGCCGGCCTGGCGATCGTCGGCCAGCTGCGCCCAAAGGTTGTCGTCGTGGAGGGCCTCCAGCGGCGGGTCATGGAGCAGCCACAGCTCGACCCAGTCGGTCTGCAATCGGCGCAACGACACCTCCAGGCGCAGCCGCACCTCCTCGGGCCTCCAGGCCCGGTCCAGGGGACTGAAGGCGGCCGGGCCGACACCGGCGACACACCGGGCCGCCAGGGCCAAGTGACGGCGCTGGCCGCGCAGCAGCCGGGCCAGGGTGTCCTGAGCGTCGCCGTCGGGGTCCGAATCGAACAGGTCGATCTCGGCGTCGAGGGCGGCCCGCACCAGCGCCGCGGGGGAGGTCAGCCCCGAGGGCCGGGCCAGAGCCTGGGTCGACCACCCGACCGCCGAGACGACCAGGCCGCTGGCGCCCAACGTACGGTGCGACGTCACAACAGGACCTGCGTCAGCAGGGCCTGGCGGCTGGGGCAGGGGCCCCCGGCCGCATCGCGATGAGCCGCCAGGCGAAGAGCCATCAGAGGAGTTCTCCGAGCCGCTGGGTGAGGGCGTCGAGGGAGAAGTGCTCCCGGGCCAGCGCCAGGTTGGCGTCGAAGCCGGCCTCGTCAGGAGATTCCAGGGCCGTGGCCACCACCGCCGGGTCGCCGACCGGGAGGAACCGGAAGCCGAGGGCCAGGATCTCGTCCAGCGCCCGGTACCGGGCCACGGCCAGGGGACGGCGGGCCCACACCGACTCGATGACGGGCTGGCCGAAGCCTTCCCCTTCGGTGGAGGGGAAGACGACCAGGTCACAGGCGGCGTAGGCGTCGGCCATGTTGGAGGGCGCTCCGGCGAGGTGCAGGTCGCCCGGGCGGGTCATCAGCACCGGCACCCGGGCCCGGGCCACCATACGCTCCAGGGCGGGCGCGTAGCCGTCCTCGGCCGGCCCCGGAAGCCAGAACGTCACCGCCCCCGATGCCGGCCGGCGCTCGGCCAGCCCTTCGGCCAGGGCCAGGGCGAGGGGGATGTTCTTACGGGCGACGGCCCGGGTGGGCTGGAGCACGACCAGGTCGTCGGGCCCGGCGCCCAGCGCGGCGCGAGCCGCCTCCCGCCGCCCGGGCGGGGCGTCGAGGTCGAAGGCGTTGCGGACGGTTACCGCCGGCAGTCCCCGGTCGGCCAGCTCGGCCCGGGAGAAATCGTTGATGGTGACGTGGAGCGCTCCGGGGAGGAGCGGCGGCAGAGTACTGACGTGGGCCGTCTCGGACCGCTGCCAGGCCAGGTCGTGGTGATGGAGCACCACCCGGGCGCCGCCGTCCTCGAGGATTCGGCCCAGGGCCTCGGCCAGGGCGCCGGCCGCCACCAGGTTGAGCGGCAGGGACAGCACGTTCTCGACCACGACCACGTCGCAGCCCGCCAACGCCTCCCGGATGACCGCGGGCTCCGGAGGCTCGACGCCGGCCGGTGGCTGCCCCTCGGGTCCGGGTGCCGTCTCGGCGCTGACGCCCAGCCCGGGCACGACCACATCGCCGGGGCGAACCCCGTCGACCAGGGCACCGGCCACCCGCCGTACGGTGTATCCCAGCCGCTCGAGGGCCCGGCCCCAGGTCGCCGCCTGGACGGAGACGCCGTCGGGTCCACCGAGGCGGAACGACACCAGGGCGGCGGTGGGCGCCATGCGCCCAGACCCTACCGACGCTCTGGCGCCTTAGGCGGCGGCCTCGATCGCTTCCAGGGCCAGCGGTCGCCGCCGGGTCGGCGCGGGGCGGCTCCGGTGCACGATGACGTCCACCAGGCCCACCAGCAGGATGAGGTCGCCGAAGGACAGGGCCTGGTTGAGCGGGCGCAGCACGATGATGTCGCCCAGGAAGGTGAGCGAGTCGGACGGGCGCTCGGCGTGGTGCTTGACCGTCTCCCGCAAGCCGGGGTCGGTGCGGATGGGCATGCCGCCGTTGACCATGATGACCAGACCGTTGAGCGCGATCCCCAGGGCCACCACCGACATGCCCTTGTGGGCCAGGTTGGCCAGGCAGAAGCCGACGAGGAGGGCGTAGGACAGCCCCAGCAGGAGGTGGCTCAGCCCGTTGCCGGAGCCCGACCAGAACAGGTCCAGGGCCACCTGCAGCACCACGGCGGCGAACAACGCCCCCACGGCCCGCAGCCGGGTCTCCAGGACGCGCGCCAGGCTGCCGCCGGTCAGGAGGGCCACCCCCAGGGCGATGGCCAGGGTCACGACGAGGAACGACATGACACCACCTCAGTGGGGTTGGAGGTGGGGCAGGGGCCCCCACCGACGCCGCGATGAGCCGCAAGGCGAAGAGCAGTCAACACAGTCTCCATTGTCCAACGCCGCGGTGCCGGGTCGGGGGATTTGGGCTCCGGCCCGTAGAGTGCGGCCCGGCCCCGTGCGCACGAAGGAGTGTCTCGAGGATGGACCAGGTCCGCTATCAGGTGGACGGGCCGGTGGCCCGGGTCACCATCGACCGCCCGGACCGGCGCAACGCCATGTCGTTCCAGGTCATGCGCGAGCTGGGTGAGGCCTTCGCCGCGGCCAAAGCCGACGACGCCGTGCGGGTCGTCGTCCTCACCGGGGCGGGCGAGCAGGCCTTCTGCGCCGGCGCCGATCTGTCCGGCATCGGTTCCCAGGTGGGACCGGCCCAGATGCACGAGGCCCGGAGTCAGGTGGCCAACCTGTTCCGGGCGCTGTGGCATCTGGGCAAGCCGACCATCGCCCGGGTGCGCGGCTACTGCCTGGCCGGCGGCTTCGGGCTGGCCCTGGCCTGCGACTTCGTCATCGCCAGCGACGACTCGACGTTCGGCACCCCCGAGATCGACGTCGGGCTGTGGCCCTACATGATCTCGGTCCCCCTGCTGCGTTCCATGCCGCCCAAGGTCGCCCTGGACCTGATGATGACCGGGCGCCGGGTGGAGGCCGGCGAAGCGGAGCGGCTCGGGTTCGTGAACCGGGTGGTACCCGCCGACGGCCTCGACGCCGCCGTCGACGAGCTGGCCGCCACCGTCGCAGCCAAGTCGCCCGTCATCGTGCGCTGGGGCCGGGACTCGTTCTACCGGGTACTGGACATGGCGGGTGAGGAGGCACTCGACTACCTCCACGCCATGCTGAGCGTGACCACCACCACCGAGGACGCGGCCGAGGGCCTGGCCGCCTTCGCCGAGAAGCGCAGGCCCGTCTGGAAGGGGCGCTGAGATGTTCGACTACGCCACCGCGGCCGTGGAAGGCGCCCTGGCCGCCGGAGCCCACTACGCCGATGCCCGGGCCGTGGTGGGCCGGAACCAGAGTCTCGAGGCTCTCAACGGTGACATCGAGGCGCTCGGCCAGCAGGAGTCCGCCGGCGTGGGGGTGCGGGCGCTCATCGGCTCGTCCTGGGGTTTCTTCGCCACCGCGGAGCCGGCCGCGGCCCGCTCGGCCGGCGAGCAGGCCGCGGCCATCGCCCGGGCGTCAGCCTCCGTGCCCGGGCCCGCGCTCCCCCTCGCCGACGTCCCCGTGGGCGACGACGACTACGAGACCCCCCATGCCGAAGATCCCTTCGCCGTCTCCCTGGCCGAGCGGGGCGACCTGGTGGTGGGAGTGACCAGCACCATGCGGGCGGTGCCCGGCGTCGACCTGGCCCGGGCCTCCCTCTCCACCTGGGACACCGAGAAGTGGTTCGTCTCCAGCCAGGGCCACCGTCTCCATCAGCACCTGGTCGAGACGGGGGGCGGCATGGACGCCACCGCCGTGGGCGAGTCGGAGACGCAGCGCCGCTCCTACCCGCAGGCCTTCGGGCAGTTCGAGACGGGCGGCTACGAAGTGGTCCGCCACTGGGACCTTCCCGGGAACGCGGAGCGGATCGCCTCCGAGGCCGTCGCCCTCCTGTCCGCCGACGAGTGCCCCGCCGGCACGACCGACCTGATCCTCGACTCCAGTCAGCTCGCCCTCCAGATCCACGAGTCGGTCGGCCACGCCATCGAGCTGGACCGGATCCTGGGTTGGGAGGCCGCCTTCGCCGGGACCAGCTTCCTCGAGCTGCCCCAGCTGGGGTCGCTGCGCTACGGGTCGCCGCTGATGAACATCACCGCCGACGCCACCCTGCCCCGGGCGCTGGGTACGTTCGGGTTCGACGACGAGGGCACGCCCGCCCAGCGGGTCGACATCGTC